>Ga0213866_10000074_pt1 | contig 80102 bp, 74 predicted proteins | sample PICome_11_FD_160079 | JGI IMG/M metagenome (GOLD analysis project Ga0213866, IMG submission 160079) | Coastal seawater microbial communities near Pivers Island, North Carolina, United States - PICO284 | ecosystem: Environmental > Aquatic > Marine > Coastal | place: USA: North Carolina... | reverse complement strand
TTATTTTCACACTTCACTGCGTTGCTTATTTTGTCCATAGCCACCACTATGCACTGCAATAAGCGCCTTGTGAATCGCAAAAATTCCTCCCTTTTCTTTATGCCATTTTATAGTGCTTCAGCTCTACTAGAATTATTTTCTACAGAGGCGTGTTAAAAGCCCAAACTAGCCGAAACTCTCAGTACAACAAAAAATTCAGTTCGATTTATTTATTTGGTGTTTTCGATCTTGTATCTGGTGGGCTTGAGGCTATTTTTAATCCTCTCCAAGTGGGGAAGAAAATCGGCTCCGCGTCGCAGCGTTACACCAGTTGCCAGCACATCGAGGATTACCAGATGCACAATACGCGATGACATAGGCAAATATTCGTCAGTATTTTCAGGGATATCTATATCCAACGCCACACTACTAAACTCTGCCAAGGGGGAATTGGCGGCCGTGAGCCCGATTACCGTGGAGCCATTCTCACGGGCAATACGGGCGATCTCAACGATCTCCTTTGTTCGCCCTGTGTGGGAGATAATAAAAAATACATCGCCTGTGGTACCAGTGGATGCCAACATGCGTTGCATCAATACATCCTCATGGCTGGATACCGGCAGGTTAAACCTAAAAAACTTATTCTCAGCATCCCTGGCAACGGCCCCAGAGGCACCCAGCCCAAAAAAATAAATCCGCTTCGCTTGAATAAGCTTATCGACGACTTTATCGACTTGCGCATGACTGATGCTATCGCGCACTAGTGCGAGGTTGCTGATAGTGCTATCAATGATTTTAGGGGTATAGCTAAATACATCATCATGGGGATCCACACTTCGACTGACGAAGCGCACCCCACTGGCCAATGACATAGCCAATTTGAGCTTGAAATCGGGGAATCCGGATGCGTTAAAGCGCTTACAAAATCGGTTGACACTGGGTTCACTGACACCCGCCTTGGAAGCCAAATTGGCGATACTGGATTGTGTGGCAGCCTCGGGATCGGCAAGAATAACCCCCGCCACTTTAGTCTCCGATTTATTTAAATTGGGCAGTTCTTCGGTAATTTTATTAATCAGGTTCTGGCTATGCATCATATCTACTCATTTAACGCTGCTTACATTATAGGGTTACTCACTGTGCAGCGGGAAATCTTATTTTTTATAGCAATTGGACCACGGAAAATTTTATCAACATTTTGTAGCACCCGTCACAACCAGCATAATTATGTAATTTTAACAAATAAATTCTATAATAATTGAAATATAAGGCCAATAAATCTATAATCTATGTAATTTTACTACAAAACTGAATGCACGCCTATGTACAAGATAGCCATCAACGGCTTTGGCCGCATCGGCCGAAATATTGTTAGAGCTTACTACGAAAGGCCCGAACTGCAGAAGAAAATGCAAATCGTGGCCATCAATGACCTCGGCGACGTGAATATCAGCGCACATCTTCTGCAATACGACACGGTACATGGACGGTTTGCCCATCAGGTCGAGATTGATAATGATCGACTGATTGTCAATGGGCAGTCGATCCAGTGGTTCAGTGAACGAGACCCCTCTAATTTACCCTGGGGAGAACTGGGTGTAAATTTAGTCTGTGAGTGCACCGGTGTATTTACCCATCGCGACAGGGCCGCCCTGCATATCGCAGGTGGTGCTGACAAAGTCATTATCTCAGCACCTGGCTCAGATGTTGATGCGACAGTAGTCTATGGCATCAATCACCATCAACTGGACGGCTCTCATCAGGTTATCTCCAATGCATCTTGCACCACCAACTGTCTAGCACCTCTGATCAAGCCGCTGGATGAATCTCTGGGCATTTTAAGTGGCTATATGACTACGGTTCACGCTTACACCAATGACCAACAGCTGAGCGATGTGTATCACTCAGATGTCTACCGGGCGCGCTCAGCCACCCAGTCAATGATCCCGACAAAAACCGGAGCGGCGGTTGCAATTGGCGAGGTACTTCCAAAACTTGCAGGCAAATTGGACGGACTGGCAGTTCGCGTGCCAACCATCAATGTATCGCTGGTAGACCTGACATTTAACGCAACTCGCGAAACATCCACCGATGAGGTCAATGAAATTCTCAAGCAGGCCGCCCAAGGTGAACTCTCTAAAGTGTTGAGTTATTGCAGCCTGCCTCTAGTCTCTACTGACTTCAATCACATCCCCTACTCCTGCAATTTTGACGCCCTGCAGACCAGAGTCAATGGCTCACTGGTCAAGGTTATGGCCTGGTATGACAACGAATGGGGCTTCTCAAATCGCATGCTGGACAACAGTCTGGTACTATTGACCGCAGGTTGATCGCCGATGCCGCGCAGAACCAAGATCCTTGCCACCCTGGGACCACAGAGCAGTGATCCCGACAGCATAACCAAACTGATCGGCGCCGGTGTCAATGTGTTCCGCTTAAACTTTTCCCATGGCAGTGCCGAGGAACACACCGAGCGAGCCAATCTGATCCGTAGCCTGGGACGCTCACTAAACACTCCGGTGGGAATTCTCTGTGATATGCAGGGACCAAAGATACGCATCGGCAGTTTCGCCAATGGGGAAAATATTCTGCTGGCGCCGGGTGATAAGTTTATCTTGGACAGCACTATAGATCCGCAGCTGGGCAATCAACAGGGTGTCTATCTAGAGCGAGGATTACTGGAGGATATCAACCAGGGGGATACATTACTCCTCGACGATGGACGGTTAACCCTGATGGTTGAGAGCAAATCTGCCTGCAGCGCGCAATGTGCAACTATTCAAGGCGGTCTACTGTCGAGCAAAAAAGGGGTCAATAAATTTGGCGGCGGCCTATCTGCTAAAGCGCTAACAGACAAAGATAGAGCGGATATTAAAACCGCTGCGGCACTCAACACTGACTACTTGGCAATCTCTTTTGTGCGTTCCGCGCAGGATGTTATCGAGGCCAAAAAACTGCTTGCAGCAGCCGGCAGCAATGCCCATATTATTGCCAAAATAGAGCGTGCTGAAGCCATAACCGATGAATATCTGCCGAGCATTATCGACCATGCCGATGGCATTATGGTGGCCCGCGGTGATCTGGGCGTGGAGATCGGCGATGCCAACTTGATCGCCGTGCAAAAACAGCTAATCGAGACGGCTAATTCAGCCAATAAAATTGTCATTACCGCGACCCAGATGATGGAGTCCATGATCCATGCCCCCACACCTACGCGGGCCGAAGTTTTTGATGTTGCCAATGCAGTGCTAGATGGCACTGATGCAGTGATGCTCTCGGCGGAAACTGCTGTGGGTCAGTATCCCGTTGAAACCGTTCAAGCTATGGCCAGAGTGATCGAGGGCGCTGAAAAACACCCCCTGGCGCAGCGTTCTCAACACCGAATCAATGAAATATTTCAGCGGATCGATGAATCCCTAGCTCTATCGGCAATGTATGTGGCCAACCACCTGCAGGGCGTAAAGGCAATTATCTGCATGACTGAAACCGGATACACACCGCTACTGATGTCTCGTATATCCTCATCACTACCTATTTATGCCATGGCAGAAAAACCTGGGACCTGCGAAATCACGACGCTATACCGTGGTGTGGTACCTATCCCGTTTGAAGCCTCAGCGCTTGACCCCTCAGAGGTCAATCACTCGGCTGTGGAGAAACTGCGAGAACTGGAGGTGGTATCCGATGGTGACTTGGTGCTGATAACCAAGGGAGATTTTGTCAATGTGCATGGTGGAACCAACACATTAAAGATTGTTCGAGTCGGCGAAACCATCCGCTAGCTTGAAAAACTGTCTCTTCCCTGGCCAGGGATGGCCAACCTTAAATTAGCTCAGCTCGCCCAAAAGACCGTTACTGGACACTGATTTTGCTGGATCACTCCGCGTATGGGTAGCTCAGCGATGTTATCTCCATCCAGGGCATCCTGTAAAACCTTTTGCTTTTCGGCACCACTTATATGTATCACCAAGTGCTCAGTTTGCAGCAGGCGCGGCAGGGTCAAACTAAGGCGCTCATGGGGCGCCTCTAGGGGCATAACTGCCACACAACTGCGACCTGAGGTCATATCTAATCCATCTCTTAGGGCCTCTGATCTCGGAAACAGGGATGCTGTATGACCATCATTGCCCATGCCCAGAATCACCAGGGTAAACTCACCCAGTGCCGCCAGCCGCGTTTCGATTTGCGCCTGACCCAACTGGGCCGATGCTGCGCCATTTTTAAGCGGCACAAATTCTGCCTCAGCGGCTTTGTTGATAAGCAGATGCTCACGCACCAGTTTTTCGTTGCTATCACTGTGGCTATTGTCCACCCAGCGCTCGTCGGCCAAGGTAATTATAACTTTTGACCAATCGAGGCTGCGCTGGGAGAGTTCATGAAAAAAACCCAGTGGGGTTCGACCACCCGATACCACCAGTGATGCGGTTCCACAGCGCTGTATGGATGTTTCGAGCCGCGTGGCTGCCTGATTGGCCAGTGCGACATCTAAGGCTGTCGCGTTATCAAATTTTAGCGTTTCTATCATGAACCTTCTCAGTTATCCGCGCGCTCTACATTTCGTACCAGCTGCGATCATCACTCTCAATCAACAGCTCAGCCTTTGATGGCCCCCAGGATCCAGCACTGTAGGACTTCGTAGCAATTTTGTTATCTGCCCAGGCCTCCAGTAGGTTGTCACACCACTGCCAGGATGCTTCGATTTCTTCACGGCTGACAAACAGCCATTGATCGCCATTTATCACCTCGAGAAATAACCGCTCATAGGCATCGGGAATGCGAGAATCTCCCGTTGCATCGTGAAAATCGAGGTTAAGGGTACGCTTCTCAAGACTTAAGCGCTCCTCCATGCTCTGCTTTTTAGAGACCATTTCCAGCTGGATACCCTCATTGGGCTGCAGGCGAATCACCAGGCGATTATTGGCCTCTTGATCATCATCGGTAAAAATCCCATGGGGATTATCTTTATAGGTAATCACCACCTGGGTCACTTTTTCTTTCATCCTCTTGCCAGTGCGAAGATAGAACGGGACCCCGGCCCATCGCCAGTTATCGATAAACACTTTGAGCGCAACAAAAGTCTCGGTATTACTACTGTCTGCCTCACTGCCCTCTTCCTCCATATAACCGACCACAGGCTCACCGGAGATCCATCCTGCAGAATATTGCCCGCGCACCGCTCGATCCGTGACATTGCGACGGTCAATCGGACTCATAGCTCTCAGCAACTTGACCTTTTCTGCGCGAATTTCATCCGCTTCCAATCGATTTGGGGGTTCCATAGCCACCATACAGAGTAGTTGCAACAGGTGGTTCTGAACCATGTCGCGCAGCTGACCCACCTTGTCATAGTAGGACCAGCGACCCTCAATACCCACGGTCTCGGCAGCCGTGATCTCCACATGATCAATGCAGCTATTATCCCACTGTGAATTGATCATTCGGTTGGCGAAGCGCAGCGCCAGTAGGTTTTGCACCGTCTCCTTGCCCAGATAATGGTCAATGCGGTAGATATTGCGCTCTGGAAAGTATTTCCCTACGGTATCATTGACCTCTCGAGAGCTCTCTAAATCGTGTCCAATGGGCTTTTCCAGCACGATGCGCGACTGTTGATCGACACAGCCGGCACTGTCTAAATGCTTGCATATTGGACCGAACATACTGGGTGGCGTGGCCATATAAAAAATCAGGGTTCTGCCTGGGATTGACCACTGCTTTAACGCCTCAAATTGCTGTTTGCGAGAAAAGTCGATACGCAGATATTGCAGGCGGTGACTAAAGCGCTTCCAGACCTGCTCATCCCAATCTTTGGCCAGATTTGACTTCAACAGCTCCTCAGTCGACTGCAGAAATGCCGGCGTATCAATAGCTTCTCTGGCTACAGCGGCAATTCGAATACCGCCATCGAGAAGTCCCGCTCTGTCCAACTGGTAGAGCGCCGGAAACAGCTTGCGTCGCGCCAGGTCACCGCGTGCACCAAAAACTACCAGATCAATTTTACTACGCATGGCGTACATCTCCCCTATGTTACTTCGCTACTTACTATTACTTCGCTACTTATATTGCTTCGCTACTTGGGATTTACAGGAAGCCGCTAGATCGACCGCCTCTCGCGCCAACTTCTGGATCTCATCCCAGCGCTTGTCTCTAATTAACTGTTTTTCTGCGATCCAAGATCCACCTACAGAAACTACATTGGGCAGTTTCAGATAGTCCGCTGCATTATGCAACCCAATACCCCCTGTAGGACAAAACCTAGCACTACTGAAAGGTCCAGCCATAGCCTTCAGGGTAGCCACGCCACCAGCGGCCTCAGCTGGAAAAAACTTAAATATCTTATACCCGTACTGCATGGCGCACATCAATTCCCCCACTGTGGATATTCCCGGCAAAAATGGTACAGAGGAATTTTCTGCCCAGCTCAACAACTGACGGGTAATGCCGGGAGAAATCATAAACTGACAACCCAGATCCTCGGATAATTTTACCTGCTCTTCACCGCAGACAGTGCCAGTTCCGACAATTGCCTCAGGCACATGCTTGATAATCTGACGAATACCCTCGACAGCGGCATCCGTCCTTAGTGTGATCTCTAAAACCTTTATGCCACCAGAAACCAAAGCTTCAGCCAACGGCACTGCATCTTCAACCTGCTCTATGGTTATAACTGGGATAATTGGGTTGGCGTCCAACATAGTTTGCACAATATTTCTCCTTGTTTAGCGATGAATCAATTTCTTTGCCGCGCCGAGAAGGCCTAAATTTTCACGGACCACTAGGAACACGGGTATGGGCTTGAGGTAGTTGACAAAGCGCCCCTTGTCCTCAAATTTTTGACGGAACTGGCTGGCGATAAACAGCCCTTGAAATTTGGGCACCACCCCACCGGCCAGATAAATCCCTCCTTTGGCACCCAGGGTGAGAGCCAAATTCCCTGCCGAAGCGCCCAGTCCCTCACAGAACATCTGCACTGTCTGCAGTGCCAGATGGTCCTGCCCGCTCTCAGCCGCTGCTACTATATCTGCTGGCGTCTCAAAGTTTGGAGAAACTGCGTTTAGGCTACAGAGTGCCCGATAAATATTCAGCAGTCCTTTGCCTGAGAGCAGCCTCTCCAGAGAGACCCTACCATACTGCTTGCGCAGCACGTCGACCACAGCGGCCTGATGGTCATCGATGGGCGCATAATCGGCATGCCCACCCTCTGTATCTATAACCTGATAACTGTCTCCCCGAGGTATTAGGCCAGCAACACCCAGTCCGGTCCCGGCCCCGAGAATGCCGATTGGCCTGTCAATCAACGGCTTTTCACCACCGATCTGCACCAGGTCATGGTCATCCAATTGGGTAATGCCGTGAGCCACGGCCTCGAAGTCATTGATCACTGCCAACTGATCACAGTTTAGAAGTTGCTGCATCTCAGTTTTTGTGAATCGCCAATGACTGTTAGTAAATGCAATCTCCTCCTCATCCGCCGGGCAGGCCACCGCCAAACAGGCACTTTCAGGAGGGCTGTCCCAGCCGGTCGCGGCCCTGATATGGCTCAGCACATCCGTCAATAGCTCTGAAAACTGTGGGTGTTTCTCAACGGAATAATGGAAAATATGCTGACTTTCCAAAGCACCCACAGGCACAGCAGAAAATCGCGCATTGGTGCCGCCAATATCGGCAACTAGACTCCACTCTCCGCGCATCATCTAGGCCTCGGGAAAGATAAATGAAGCGCCCTGTTCGGCACTGCTGATATTTTGACGGTTGACTGCAAACAATTCCCGGCCACAGCCCAGCTGCCCAGCAGCGGGCTGGGGTGCGGCATCTCGAGCCTCTAGCTCATCGAGATCTACCAATACCGAGAGCTCACCGGTCGTCGCATCCAGACGAACTCTGTCTCCGTCCTGAATTTTTGCCAACAATCCACCACTGGCGGCCTCTGGCACCAGATGGATAGCTGCAGGAACCTTTCCAGAGGCGCCAGACATTCGACCATCGGTCAACAGTGCCACACTGTAGCCGCGATCCTGCAATGTGCCCAAAAATGGTGTGAGCTTGTGCAGTTCCGGCATACCCAGTGCTCTGGGCCCCTGATAGCGAACCACTACCACACAGTCGCGATCCAAGGCACCCGACCTAAACAGTGGCTCCAACTGCTCCTGACTGTCGATAACCACAGCTGGGGCCTCAACGATTTGATTGTCTTCAGCCACCGCCGAAACTTTTATAACCGCGCGCCCCAAATTACCCTGCAAGAGTCGCAATCCACCTTCTTTGGAAAATGGTTCAGCCGGAGTGGTCAGCACTTCAGTATCTAGAGGTGTCAGAGGTGAAGGTTTCCATACTAAGTCACCATTATCTGCAAGACTGGGTTCCTGGATAAAATCTGCGAAACTATTACCCCAGGCAGTATTGGCATCGCCATGCATGTAACCGGCATCCATCAGTTGTCGAAAAAGACAGCTAGTGCCCCCCGCAGCGTGAAAGTGGTTAACATCGGCCTGTCCGTTGGGATAGACCTTTGCCAACAGCGGAACGGCGGCGGAGAGGTCGGCTATATCATCCCAATTGAGCAAGATCCCCGCAGCTCTGGCGATAGCAACCAGATGCATACTGTGATTGGTAGACCCCCCAGAAGCCAACAGCGCCACAGTGCCATTGACGATCGCCCGCTCATCGACAATTCTCCCTACAGGTCGGTAGTCACTGCCTAGAGCGGTAACCCGGGCTATTTGGTAGCCGGCCTCTGTGGTTAACCTTTCGCGCAATGGATTGTCGGGATTGACAAAGGAACTGCCGGGCATCTGCAGCCCAAGGGCCTCCAAAATCACCTGATTACTGTTGGCTGTACCATAAAAAGTACAGGTGCCGTGACTGTGGTAGGAATCGGACTCCGCCTGCAACAGCTCTTCACGGCCGATCTTACCCTGCGCATACAGCTGGCGAATTCGCTGCTTTTCTTTGTTGGGCAATCCCGATTCCATAGGTCCTGCGGGGACAAAAAGTGCTGGCAAGTAGCCGAAACTGAGGACACCCATCAACAGACCGGGAACAATCTTGTCACAGATACCCAGTGCTAACACAGCATCAAACATCTGGTGGGAGAGCGCCACCGCAGTGGACTGGGCGATCAGATCGCGACTCAATAGACTGAGCTCCATACCATCCTGTCCCTGAGTCACACCATCACACATCGCAGGGACACCACCGGCAACCTGAGCCGTGCAACCAATCTCTCGCAGTGCCTGCTTGAGTTTGTCGGGATAGGTCGCGTAGGGCTGATGAGCAGAGAGCATGTCGTTGTAGGCTGTCACAATCCCTATATTGGCTGCCTCCATCAGGCGCAGGCTGTTTTTATCCTGCTCGCCACAGGCGGCAAAACCATGGGCCAGATTTCCGCAACTCAACTTACCGCGCTCTGGACGGTTGTTAAAATCTTCTTGCAAACGATGCAGATATGCAGCGCGCAAGCTGGCACTTCGCTCTATAATGCGCTCGGTAACCGCAGCGATCTGATTGTTTACTTGGCCCATATCTGCTCCCAATTTTATTCAGTCTAATTGTAACAAAATTACAGATTTTAACCAGTTATTCCCCTAATTTCTGGCAAAAAATGTAATTTTATTACACAAAAAAACGTATAATCCCAATGGACTGCTATCAAATTAATATAAATAGACAGGTAGAATTTTAACATCCCGTGCTGACAAAAGCTTATCTGAGATCTGCTGTGGTATTTTGCTCACTGATTTAACCCTGTAGTATTCTAGTACCAGTTTTCAGTTAAACACCATTTCGCCTCCGCCCGTCGCGGATAAACAGGACATCGCCGATGAACAACACTGCCTATTCACCCATAAATACCCCTGCATGGCAACAACTTGAAAAGTTGGCGGCTCAGCTTGATAACGCGGAATCCCCCAAAACCATTAAAGCACTGTTTGACAATGATAGGAGTAGAGCTGACAAATATACTTTGCAAGTCGGCGAGCTACTGCTAGATTTCTCGAAAAATTTAGTCAGCGATCAGGTCTGGCAGCACTTACTGCAACTGGCAGAGCAGTCGCCACTGCGCGAGCACCGCGCTGCGATGTTCGCTGGGGAGCCGATTAATCGCACTGAGAATCGAGCGGTTTTACACAGCGCGTTGCGAGCTTCCGCAGAGGATGATAGTAGCGCGGAATTTAAACAGCGGATCAGTCAGGTAGCTGAACAACTGCAAGCTGTAAAACAGGTCAGTGAAAAAATCCGAGCCGGCAACTGGCTGGGCAGTACCGGCAAACCTATTACCGATGTAGTCAATATAGGTATCGGCGGCTCCGATCTGGGTCCCAAACTGGCGTGCAGTGCCCTGGAAGAATACCGGCATCCAGACATTGATCTACACTTTATCTCCAATGTGGACGGCGCGCAGATTCTCTCCACACTGAAAAAACTGAATCCAGAGACCACCCTGGTCTCTATAGCCAGCAAAACCTTTACCACCCAGGAGACCCTGTTAAATGCCAAAACTGCCATCAGTTGGTATCAACAGCACCTGGGGTTAAAACAGCCTCAGAACAGCCAGCACTTTATCGGCCTAACTGCCAATCCCAGTGCCGCCCTCGCCTATGGCATTCCGCAATCGCAGATCCTGGAATTTTCAGACTGGGTTGGCGGTCGTTACTCGCTGTGGTCGAGCATTGGACTCTCCATTGCCATTGCCATTGGCTTTGAAAATTTTCAACAGATGCTGGCCGGTGCACGGGAGATGGACAGGCACTTCAAACAGGCCCCTCTGGACCAAAATATGCCGGTTATTCTGGCACTTATGGGCATTTGGTACAGCAACTTTATGAACATCCAGTCCACCGCGGTGATTCCCTACTGCGAGCGCCTCGCGCTACTGCCAGCCTATCTGCAGCAGCTGGACATGGAGAGCAACGGCAAATCCACCGACCTCAATGGGCGAACAGTTGATTGCCAGACCAGTCCTATTCTGTGGGGTCAGACTGGCACCAACGGACAGCATGCCTTTTTTCAATTGTTGCATCAGGGCACCAGATTGGCGCCGGTTGATTTTATCGCTGCAGTGACCGATCCGCTGAGCAATCCGCAGCATCATCGCGTCCTACTGGGCAATATGTTGGCTCAGGCATCGGCACTGATGCTGGGTCAAGCTGCACCTGCGGGGGAGCCACATCGGCACTACGCCGGAAACCGGCCCTCCAATATGCTATTGCTGGATCGTCTGTCGCCAAAAAACTTTGGTGCACTGATAGCCCTCTATGAGCACAAGGTATTTGTTCAGGGCAGCCTGTGGAATATTAACTCCTTTGATCAGTGGGGAGTGGAGCTGGGCAAGAAAATGGCCAATGAACTTCTGGGCGACGCATCCAAAACAGCCAATTTCGATGCATCTACCAAAGCGCTATTTGACTATATCAGTGAAAGAACCTAGCTCTTAAAGCCTGAGCTCTTTTGGCAGGGAAAAACTAATGGTCTCGGTAACACCCTCTAGCTCGAAGGGAGGCTGGGCGCCCAGATCAACCAGTCTATCGACAACACCGCGCACTAATACCTCTGGTGCCGATGCGCCCGCAGTGACACCAATGGTCCCTGCAGGCTGCAGCCAATCTGCTTGTATATCCCCGGCACCATCAATTAAGTAGGCCTCACATCCGCAGCGCTCGGCCAACTCCTTTAGGCGATTTGAGTTTGAACTGGTTACTGATCCAACTACCAGCACTACATCCGATTCAAGCGCCAACTGCTTGACCGCGTCCTGTCTATTTTGCGTGGCATAGCAAATATCATCTTTGCGGGGACCCACAATTGCGGGGAATCTGCGTCTCAGGGCGGCAATTACCAGCGCAGTGTCATCCATAGATAAGGTGGTCTGGGTGACATAGGCGAGCTTTTCGGGATTATTAACCTGCAGTGTCTCTACATCCTGCTCACTCTCTACCAGATAGATTCGCCCACCCGCAGAGGTATCGTATTGTCCCATGGTGCCCTCCACTTCCGGGTGGCCCCTGTGACCAATCAAGATGCACTCCCTGCCCTCAGCACTGTATTTGCTGACCTCCAGATGCACTTTGGTCACCAGGGGGCAGGTGGCGTCGAATACCTTTAAGTGCCTTACCGCAGCTTGGCGTTGAACCTCCTGAGAAACCCCATGGGCGCTGAAAATGACCACCACATCGTCGGGAATTTCCTCAATCTCGTCGACAAATACCGCTCCGCGAGCACGCAATTCATCCACCACAAACTTATTATGTACCACCTCGTGGCGCACATAGACCGGCGATCCAAACTGATCTAGCGCCAGATTAACAATATCAATGGCCCGGTCTACACCGGCACAAAAACCTCTGGGATTGGCGAGCTTTACTTGCACGGGATCAGCGCCTCACAATTAATGCAGGGTGGCGGGCGCTAGATTGATAATATCCACCCGAAAAATAATATTCTGTCCAGACAGGGGATGGTTAAAATCCACCGTGACCTGATCATTATCAAGCTCGGCAATCACACCGGGGAGCTCACCTTCGCCGTTCTGAAAGGAGTACACCGCACCGATTTGCAGTTCCCCTTGATCGAAGTGACTGCGATCCACCTGCTGGATATTCTCCGGATTGCGCTGGCCAAAGGCACTGGCAGGTGGCAGGGTAAACTCGCGCTGGTCGCCAACTTTCAAACCCACCAGCTTCTGCTCAAAACCAGGCAGCAGATTGCCATCGCCCACTATAAAGGTCGCCGGCTGCCTATCAAAGTTGGAATCTACTATCTCGCCGTTCTCAAGTGCTAGTGAGAAGTGCAGCGTCACTTGAACACCAGTATCAATAGTAATACTCATGGCGCTTTAGTCTCTCTATCGTCATTAGTTTCAGAGCCGGTTAAGAACCCATCGGCTATGATCAAAACTGCCCCCAAGGTAATAGCAGAATCGGCTACATTAAACGCCGGAAAATGCCAACCAGACCAGTGAAAGTCTACAAAGTCTACAACAAAACCCAGTGTCACTCGATCGTAGAGGTTGCCCAAGGCACCTCCCAGTATCAATCCCAGAGCCAGTCCCTCAAGCTTTTTCTGCGGCGATAAGCGCGCAATCCACACTATCAGCACCACACTGATCACAGCGGCAAAAATACTAAAACCCCAGCGCTGCCAGCCGCCCTCATTATCCAAGAAGCTGAATGCAGCGCCGAAGTTGCGCACATGGATCAGATTGAAAAATGTGGTGATGCTGTCGCCGGCACCATAGGTGTAGTTTTCAACGATCCACAGCTTGGTGAGCTGATCGGCCAATAGTACCGCGGCAGCGATAGCAAACCATAGCCAACTCCAAGACCCCAAAGTGAATCGGTATTTAAGCATAGTGACGCACCTCACCCTCAGCGCTGATATTATCAATGCAGCGACCACAGATTTGCGGATGCTGATCGTGACTGCCCACATCATCAATAAAGTGCCAACAGCGCACACATTTTTTCGCCGCAGACCGATTTACCGCCACCTTTAACTGATCTAGAGTGGAGTCTTGAGCCTTGTCACTGAACTGCTGCAATGGCATCAGTTGCGCCTTGGAAGTGATGGTCACAAAGCGCAGCTCAGGGCCGAGCTTGGCCAGTGAGTCATAGATCCCAGGGCCGGCAAACAGTTGAATATCCGCTTCTAGTGAGCCCTTGACAACCCCTTCGACACGCCGGGCTTCCAGCACCTTATTAATCGCCTCCTTGGCCTGTAAAATAATCTCCCAGTCCCCTTTGTCAATGCTCTCCTGATCGGTCAAGCGCGGCAGCAGGTGCCACTCAGCGACAAATACCGAGCGCTGTCGATCACCGGGCATAAAGCCCCAGATCTCGTGGGCGGTAAAACTGAGTATAGGGGCAATCCAGCGCACAAAGGCCTCGGCGATATGATAGAGCGCCGTCTGCGCCGACCGCCGTGGCAGGCTGTTCTCACCACAGGTGTAGATGCGATCCTTGATAATATCTAAATAAAATCCACCCATATCGCGGGCACAGAAATTGTGCAATTTCTGGTAGATATGATGGAACTGGAAATTGTCATAGGCACTGATAATGTCGTCCTGCAACTGGGCAGCACAGTCCAAAGCCCAGCGATCCAAGGCCAGTAAGTCTTCGTGTTTCACACTGTGCTGCTGCGGATCGAAGCCATCTATATTGGACAGAAAGTAGCGCGCGGTATTGCGGATGCGCCGATAAGATTCACCGGCACGCTTGAGGATCGCATCGGAGACCGTCATCTCAGCACTGAAATCGGCACTGGCTACCCACAGGCGCAGCACATCGGCACCCAGTTCGTTGATAACTTTTTGCGGAGAGACCACATTGCCGATTGACTTGGACATCTTGCGGCCGTTTTCATCCACAGTAAACCCGTGAGTCAAAACCGCTTTGTAGGGCGCTGAACCCTTGATGGCAATGGCTGTTTTCAGGGATGACTGAAACCAGCCGCGGTGTTGATCGGAGCCCTCCAGATAGAGGTCGGCCGGATAGCGCAGTGCCTGTCTGGCATCAATCACCGAGCTGTGGGTAACACCGGAATCAAACCAGACATCCAGGGTATCAGTGACCTTTTGATAGTCGCCGGCCTCTGCACCCAAAAAATCGGTATCTTCAGCTTCGAACCAGGCATCCATCCCCTGCTGTTCTACCAGCGTGGCCACCCGCTGAATAATATCGGCAGTATCGGGGTGTAGCTCCCCGGTTTGACGGTGCACAAACAGCGGAATAGGAACCCCCCAGGTGCGCTGTCTGGAGATGCACCAATCGGGACTGGCCTCCAGCATGGCCTCTATGCGCGCCTGTCCCCAAGTGGGGTGCCAATTCACCGATTTAACCGCTTGCGCAGCATCATGCAGCAGTCCATTTTGCTCCATGGAGATAAACCACTGGGGTGTGGCGCGGAAGATAAGCGGTGTTTTCGTTCGCCAGCAGTGGGCGTAACTATGGGTGATTTTGCCACAGCTCAAGAGCCGCCCTTCAGATCGTAACAGATCGATAATTGCGTCATCCACCTTGTAGACATGCTGGCCGGCAAAGTGCTCCACATCCTCTCTAAACACGCCGTTGTCCAGCACATAGTTCAGGGTACCAATAGCATACTGTCTAGCAACATTGAAATCCTCGACGCCGTGATCTGGCGCAGTGTGCACACAGCCAGTACCGGCTTCAGTGGTCACATGCTCCCCCAATAACAGCGGGATCTGGCGCTGATAAAAGGGGTGATCAGCGATCAGATGTTCGAGTTTTGCACCGGGGCAGCAACTCAAAATACTGTATTCTTCCACCTCAATGCGCGCCATTACCGATTCCACCAGTTCAGCACAGCAGATCAGCCTAAACTGCTCGCCACCCAAAACACATTGCACCAAGCTGTATTCCAAATCGGCACCCACAGCGATTGCCTGACTGCTGGGCAGCGTCCAGGGAGTCGTGGTCCATATCAACACACTGATCTCACCCTGACCCGGTAGACCACCGAAAGCCTTACTCAAATGGTCTCGCTGATCCTGATCACTGACCGGATAGGCCACATCCACGGAATTTGAGGTCTTGTCCTGATATTCCACTTCGGCTTCAGCGAGAGCGGAGCCGCCCACCACGCTCCAGTAAACCGGTTTGTAACCTTTTACTAGATGTCCATTTTCAATAATTTTACCCAGCGCGCGGATAATCTCCGCCTCGACCTCAAAGTTCATGGTCAGATAGGGATTTTGCCAATCACCTAAAACGCCAAGCCTGACAAAGTCTCTGCACTGGCCCTCAACCTGACGCATTGCATAGTCGCGGCACTTGTGACGAAACTTGACATAATCTACCTTGACCCCGGCCTTGCCAATCTTCTTCTCAACATTGTGCTCAATGGGGAGTCCATGGCAATCCCATCCGGGAATATAGGGTGCATCATAGCCACTCAGGGTTTTTGCTTTGACAATAATATCTTTTAGCGTCTTGTTGACTGCGTGGCCCAAATGAATATCACCATTGGCATAGGGAGGACCATCGTGCAGGATAAACTGCTCGCAGCCATCGCGAGCCTCTCTAATTTGCCCATATAAATCACTGTCCTGCCAGTGCTTTAATATTGCCGGCTCTCGCTGAGCCAGATTGGCACGCATGGGAAATTGGGTTTGCGGCAAATTTAGCGTTGCCTTGTAATCTATTACTTCAGTCATATTGACCCTAACTTGCTATGTATCTGGTCGACCATCTCGGTCAAACCAGGTTGTAATTTTTTCTATATCAACACGGATATTGCTGACTAGATGCTCCACAGAGGTAAATTTTTGTTCGTCTCTAATCTTGTGCAAAAATTCAACATTGATACGCCGACCGTAGAGATTTTGATCGAAATCCAGAAGATGAACTTCTAGTATGGGCTTAATCAGATCTCCCACTGTGGGCCGCACGCCGACATTGGCTGCACCTCTATACTGCGCTGATAAGCCCTCCACCTGAACCAATACTGCGTACACGCCGGACAGCGGCGCCCGATAGCGATTGAGCTGCACATTGGCAGTGGGAAAACCCAGCTCTCGCCCCAAGTGCTGGCCGTGAAACACGCGCCCGGAAATCGTAAAAGGTCTGCCGAGAAGCTCGGCAACCTGCTGAAAGTCTCCCCACTCAAGGCATTCACGAATCCGCGTACTGCTGACCCGCTCACCATCAACAACCAATGTAGGGGTATCCCAGACTTGAAAATCCCGGGTTTTTCCCATATCCACCAGAGTATTAAAATCACCACTGCGATCACAGCCAAAGCGGAAATCATCACCGACAATAAGCTGCTTGGTGGCTAGGCCATCCACCAGAACCTGCTGAACAAACTGCTCGGCAGTCAAGTCTCTCAGCTTGCTATTAAACTGCAGGCAGACCACATGGTGCATACCGAAGTCCAGCAGCGACTGAATCTTTTCGCGCATTCTCATCAGTCTGGCAGGTGCCTGCTGAGGCGAAAAATACTCCCGTGGCTGGGGCTCAAAAGTCACTGCCACCGCGGGCAGATCCAGAGCTTCAGCACTACGGCGAACCTGCTCCAAAATAGCTTGATGCCCAAGGTGTACGCCATCAAATGAGCCAATAGTAACCACCGAGCGGCGGTTACCCAGTCGCAGCCTTTGAGGGTCGCGAGTAAAGATTACACTGCCCAGTTTTAATCCCAAATTTTGCATGCTCTCGTTATGCTATTTTATAGTGTTTAGTCGCTATCAAGCAATCATACACCAGCTCCAATATCCCGATTTACTGCAGTGAGTGGCGCTTTTCGCCCACTGATAACCAAACTCAATTTGAGACCTTTGCACGAATAGGGATTTTGTTATCAGACAAGACAAAATCGCACGGAACACCCAAAGCATTCGCGTTGCTCATGGGGCGGACTCTACCCAAAACATTCGCTTCGCTCATGGGGCAGACTCAGAGGGAGTTTATAGGCCATAAATGACCGATTGAGTACGATTTTAACGCTGTATGGGGGTAAAAGATCATTTGTGCAAAGGTCTCAATATTAATCAATTCAAGGTGCTGGTGGCCTTGCTCGGCCCGCGCAGATCGGCCAACCTAAACCCACTGGCCAACAGACAACCCAAATAGGCGAACAAACCCGCACCACACAACAGTGCTATTTTCAACACCCGCTGCCACCAGGTGCCGTATTGCCAAACCTGATCACTGCCCACCTGACTCAGCATCCAAAACAGCACTACTAACATAACAGTTACTGACAACAACAGCACTAGCGAAAAACGCAACCACTGAGCAGATGGCTGATAAATCGCTCCGCGGCGCAAACTTACCAACAGCAGCAGGGCATTGAGAAATGCCGACAGTGAGGTCGCAGCGGCAAGTCCCACATGGCCCAGCTGCCAGTAGCTGTGGAGTGGGATCACCAACAACAGATTCAAAACCATATTGGCCAACATTGCGATAATGCCAATGCGCACTGGGGTGCGCATATCCTGACGGGCAAAAAATCCCGGTGCCAGCACCTTGATCAACATAAAGGCGATCAAGCCAGCGGCATAGGCTCTAAGGCTTAGGGTTGCCATAGAAATATCTCTAACCGTCATCACTTCACCATAGTAAAACAGGGTCATCAGAATAGGTTCAGCTAACAGCATAAGTGCCGCCGCTGCCGGCACTGCAATAATCAAAATCATCCGCAATGCCCAGTCGAGGGTCTCGGAGTAAGCGCGGGATGAATCCGATGCATGATGGCGCGAGAGGTTGGGCAAAATCACTGTGGCAATGGCCACCCCGAACACACCCAGAGGCAGTTCCGCTAATCTATCGGCATAATACAGCCAAGAGACACTGCCGGTGGGCAAGAAAGTTGCCAGCACGGTGTCCAGAAGCAGATTAATCTGACTGACTGACACGCCAAAAATCGCTGGCCCCATCAGTATCAGAATCCGCCGCACCCCGGGATGTCTCCAGTCGACAGCGGGCGTGGGCAACATATGAATACCGCGCAAAAAGGGCAACTGGAAAACCAATTGCACCACCCCGGCGATCAAAACGCCCCAGGCCAGAGCATAGGCTGGCTGTTGAAAATAGTCGGCACCAACAACAGCTGCGGCAATCAAACACAGATTGAGCAGTAGTGGCGTAAACGCCGGCACCGCAAAACGGTCGTAGCTATTTAACACTCCAGCGGCGACGCCAGTCATGGATATAAAAAATAGATAGGGGAAAGTAATCCGCAGCATATCCGCAGTGGCGGCAAATTTATCCGGCTCATCGACATACCATTTGGGCGCAAAAAGTGCCGCCATCAGGGGCGAGGCAACCACAATCACCAGGGTTAAGGCCATTAGGGTCAACCCCAGAGTGCCACTTACTCGACTGACCAGTTCACTGACCGCCGCGCGACTGCCCCGCTGCCTATATTCGGCCAGAATGGGAACAAAAGCCTGTGAGAAGGCGCCCTCAGCAAATAGGCGGCGGAAGAAATTGGGTATTTTAAAGGCCACAAAAAAAGCATCTGCCAGTTCCTCTGCGCCTATAACCCGAGCGAAGATAATATCCCGCGCCAAACCCATACACCTGGAGAGCATAGTGAAGAAGCTCACCAGACCACTGGAGCGAAGCAGACCACTGTCTTGTTTTTGTTGTGAAGATATCTCTGTCACTCTACTGTCACCCCAAAGGCACGACAACCTGATATTCATCTCTAGTTTAACGGCAGCGACCTATTAGGCCAAGGGAATATACGCCAGTCGCTCTTTGTGCTTGGACTGAATATCAGGGGAAAAATCGCCAAATACAAAAACTCTGACAAAAGCATTTGTTTCGGGTTGAATATCGCCCCATAACCCTGTATATTTCCGCGCCTTTGAAGACATCCCACAGCGAGGAGTTATAGGTGGCTAATTCAGCACAAGCAAAAAAGCGCGCGCGTCAAAATGAGAAGAGACGTCAACACAACGCCAGTCTGCGTTCCATGGTTCGCACCTACATTAAGAAGGTCAATGCAGCCATAGCCAGTGGTGATCAAGCCGTTGCTCAACAGGCCTACAGTGAAGCGTCGCCAGTGATTGATCGCATGGCCGACAAAGGGATTATCCACAAAAATAAAGCCGCTCGTCACAAGAGTCGCCTCAATGCCCAGGTCAAGGCACTGGGGGCAAGCTAGCGCTTCCAGCAGATTCAAAAAAACCGGCTCTCGCCGGTTTTTTTATGCCCGATTATCAGCCATTGACTAATTTCTAGGAAAGCAGATTCTCAGCCATAAACTGCTGAACCGCAGCACTGTGATTGTCGAGCACGGTAAAGCGTTCCTCGCGCTCAAACAGATCGGCCATATGCTCGGGGAGTGGCGGATCACCGGGATAGCCAGCCCGAATCACCGCATCGGGAAACTTGGCGGAGTGAGCAGTGGCAAGGGTCACCATCGGCGTCTGCTGATTGCTATGGCAGTATCGCGCCGCAGCCAGACCGATGGCAGTGTGGGGGTCGAGCAGATAGTGTTTTTCAGCATGGGTAGCGCGGATCATTTCCACCATACCCTGATCATCACAGCGGTAGCTGGAGAAAAGCTGCCTGGCACTCTTTAGCGCAGTGTCGCTGAGAGTCATTGATCCCGCCCTGGCATCGGCCATTAGTTTGACGATCTGATCGCCATCGCGCTGGTATAAGTCGAACAACAGCCGCTCAAAGTTACTGGAGATCATAATATCCATACTGGGTGCCAAGCTCTGTTGCAACGGCTTGGTGCTGTGATCGTTGTCACTGATACAGCGGTGAAGAATATCATTTTGATTGGTGGCGATAACCAGCTGTTCAATGGGCAGACCCATCTGGTGAGCTAAATAACCGGCAAAGATATCGCCAAAATTGCCAGTGGGCACCGAGAAAGAGACCTTTTGCGATGGCCCGCCCAATGTCAACGAGGCCCAGAAATAGTAGACGATCTGCGCCATAATTCGCGCCCAGTTGATGGAGTTCACCGCCACCAACTGGCGACCATCGGGCAAAAAGGACTGGTCGGAAAAACTGGCTTTGACCATATTTTGGCAGTCATCAAAATTGCCCTGGAGGGCTATATTGTGGATATTATCTGCCAGTACGGTGGTCATCTGCCGCCGCTGCACCTCGGAGACCCGCTGGTAGGGATGGAGGATAAAGATATCTAAATTTTTACAGTGCCTGCAGCCCTCAATCGCCGCAGAGCCGGTATCGCCGGAGGTGGCGCCCATAATCACCACTTTCTGCTGGCGCTTGGCCAACAGGTAGTCGAGAAGATTGCCCAAAAACTGCAGTGCAAAATCTTTAAATGCCAGCGTAGGACCGTGAAATAGTTCCAAAATCCACTGATTGTCGCCAAGCTCCACCAAGGGAGCCACCTGCGGATGACGAAACGAGGCGTAAGAAGCATCGATGAGCTCTGCTAGATCCTCCTCAGCTATGGCACCATCCACAAAGGGCTTCATAATTTTTAAGGCCAGCTGCTGATAGGAGAGCTCACGCCAGGAAGCGATCTCCTCGAGCTCGAACCGCGGTAGTTGCTCGGGCACAAACAGACCACCATCCGGAGCCAACCCAGTGAGGATAACATCCTCAAATGACTGGGGTTCGACACCTCCGCGAGTACTGATATATTTCATTTACTGATCCAGATGTTCAACGCGTATTAAATTAACCTGCCCGCGCACGGTTTCAAGCTGTTGAATACGCTCGACCGCGCCGCTGAGCAATTTTTCTCGGGTGGTATCAGTGAGAATAATCACATCCACATAGTCTTCACCCGCCGGCTGTTCCCTCTGAATAAGCGCTTCAATACTAATGCCGGAACTGGCCATAATACCGGTAATTTCGGAGAGCACACCAGGCTTATCCAGGGCGGAAAAACGCAGGTAAAAGCCGGTCTCGATCTGCTCCATAGCCATAATTGGCTGCTCTTCTATAGCCGAAAGACTGCGGCCCAGAGCAGGCACCTTGGCAGCGCTATCACAACTGATTGATCGCGCCACATCCACAATATCGGCAATAACTGCAGAGGCGGTGGGCTCAGCGCCGGCACCGGGGCCGTAAAACAGTGTGGTGCCCACTGCGTCGGCATTAATCATCACTGCGTTGGAGACACCATTGACACCGGCTATTGGCGAGGTTTGGGGTACCAGTGTCGGATGAACCCGCAGTTCCACACCCTCGGGTGTTTTACGGGCAATACCTAGATGCTTGACCGCGTAACCTAGCTCTCTGGCATAGGCGACATCCTGAGGTTGCAACCTAGTGATACCATCGGTAAACAGATTTTCAGTACTCAGGGGCATAGCAAAAGCCAAGGATGCTAGGATAACCAGCTTGTGGGCGGCATCAATTCCCTCCACATCAAAGGTGGGGTCGGCCTCGGCATAGCCCTTCTCCTGAGCCTCCACCAACACGTCGGCAAAGTCGCGCCCCTTACTGTCCATTTCCGAGAGAATAAAATTGGTGGTGCCATTGATAATCCCTGCCAACCAGTGAATACGATTGGCCGCCAAGCCCTCACGCAGGGCTTTAATAATCGGGATACCGCCAGCTACTGCCGCCTCATAGGCAACAACAAGCCCCTTGGATTCGGCATAGGCGAGTATTTCCATACCCTTTTCAGCAATCAGCGCCTTGTTTGCCGTGACCACATGTTTGCCGTGCTCCAGTGCGGTCATCACCAACTCGTAGGCCACTGTGGTACCGCCGATCAACTCGACAACAATATCCACATTGGGGTTACAGGCCACATCAAAAATATCCCGAACTACCGCTACGCTGGAGGTGTCACAGTGGGGGTTATCCCGGCGGGCGCCCACCTGAGCAATGGCGATTGCACCATTGGCACGGGCATCGATATCACACGTATTGCGGTTTAGAACATTAAAAACGCCCGAACCCACTGTTCCCAAACCGCAGATACCAACCTGTACTGCACTCACATTTAATCCTCAAACAATTTGTCTAAACGGGCCACTGGACGGTACTAAACATCAGGGCACACAATCGAGGTGCAATTTTAACCTATTGCACAAATAATGCAGGGTTATTTTCGACTCTGTTTGGATATTTGGCGGGCTGTGGCGCTAAATCGTCGGCCGAGGCTCAGGAACCAGCGCCATTCAAGCCCAGTAGCGCAGCTAAATCGGCCGCGGGTTGATAGCCGGGAATCAGGGTGCCATCCATCAAAACAATGGCTGGCGTGCCCGACACACCGATTTTTTGTCCCAGCTCGAGATGCGCGGCCACTGGGTTGTTTTCGCAGATAGCAGTGGGGACAGATTTGCCGGCCTTGAGCTCAGTCATCACAGCCTGCTTATTCTCAGCACACCAGGCCGTGGCAATTTTATTGTAGGACTCTGAAGGAATGCCCGCTCTGGGAAAGGCCAGGTAGCGAACCTCGATACCCATGGCATTGAGCTCTGGTACCTCGCGGTGCAACTTGCGACAGTAACCGCAGTCGATATCGGTAAACACATTGATAATCGCCGCTGTCTCAGCCTCGGGTTTAAAGACAATCAGATCCTCAGTGGACCTACCCTGAAAAACAGCGCGGCGCTCCTCAACATACTGGATTTCCAGTACGTTGACTATTTGACCGGACTGGATCTGCAATAGATCTCCCTGAAAGAAATAGTCTCCGCTACTGTGAACAAATAGCAGCGGCCCCGCCTCTACCTGTACTTGATAGAAGTCGGCCACCGGCTCTCTATCGACTATGCTGAAGGTCAGATCGGGCCTGGCCAGTTGCAGTTTTTGGATTATAACTTGCGGATTTTTACCCTCGGAGGCATCGGACTGCTTGGCGACCGTGTAACCGGCTAAAAATAGCGCTGCAAATCCAGTTAGCAGGGTGAAAAAATTGAATAAATTTGATCTAGACTTCACTTGATTTCCTCATTGGTGAAACGCGGTTGCTCTATTAACAAAAGAACCCGCCATTAATCGTAAAGACTTGGTAGGGCAACCCCAAGTTGCCCTACACAAGTAAATAGTTTAGTCCAGATAGCTGAAAATTCTAGATCGCAGCCTCACCAGTCTCACCGGTGCGGATGCGCAGAGCTTGCTCTACTTTGGTGACAAATATCTTTCCATCACCAATTTTGCCGGTTTTAGCCGACTTTTCTATGGACTCAATAACCGCATCCAATAGCTTGGCATCCACCACCACTTCAAGCTTCACCTTGGGCAAGAAATCGACCACATACTCAGCGCCACGATAGAGTTCGGTGTGCCCTTTCTGGCGTCCAAACCCCTTTACCTCTGTCACAGTAATGCCCTGTACACCGACATCGGAGAGTGCTTCACGCACGTCATCCAGTTTAAACGGCTTAATGATTGCTGAGACTAAAAACATAATTGGATCCTCATTTGTTTAGTTATTTTTTTCTGCCGGTAAAGATACCTGTTTCTGCAGCAGATTTCATCAATGGTTTTAAAAATAGATAGGGCTTTCACGGGGGTGATCAAAAGGAAGGTTGATTTCAGGACAAAAAAAACCGGGGCACGGGGCCCCGGTAAACTTGCAGGTTGAGCAAATTAGCTATTTTGAGCTAACAAACTCGGGGTAAGCTTCCATTCCGCACTCAGCGATATCAACGCCGCTAAACTCTTCGTCTTCAGAGACCCGTAGGCCGATAAGCATTTTGATGACGTACCAGACTACAAAGCTTGATACAAATACCCAGACGAAAATTGTGGCAGCACCGATCAACTGTCCAGAGAAGGTCGAACCGTCGTTGGTGACTGGCACCAGCAGTAGACCGAGCAGACCCACCACACCGTGCACAGAGATGGCACCGACGGGGTCATCGATTTTCATTTTGTCCAGAGCGACGATGCTAAATACAACCAATACGCCACCCAAGGCACCAAACAGCGTAGCTTGAAGCGCAGACGGGGTTGAGGGCTCAGCGGTAATTGCTACCAATCCAGCCAGGGCACCATTCAGAGCCATGGTCAGGTCGGCCTTGCCAAAAAGTAGCTTGGCAACAATCAGCGCAGCAATTAGACCACCACTGGCGGCGGCGTTAGTGTTCATAAACACAACAGCTACGGCGTTGGCGCTCTCTACAGAGGCAGTGGCCAGTACGGAACCGCCATTGAAGCCAAACCATCCCATCCAAAGGATAAAGGTACCCAGGGTAGCCAGTGGCATATTGGCACCGGGAATAGCATTGATTTCACCATTGGGTCCATATTTGCCTTTACGAGCACCGAGGAGGAGCACGCCAGCTAACGCAGCAGAGGCGCCGGCCATGTGAACAATACCGGAACCGGCAAAGTCGGAAAATCCGAGGTCACCTAGAGTGTACATACCGAATACTGGTGCGCCACCCCAAGTCCAAGATCCTTCTAGTGGATAGATAAAGCCTGTTAAAACGATGGCGAACAGCAGGAATGACCAGAGCTTCATGCGCTCGGCAACAGAACCGGATACGATAGACATAGCGGTTGCCACAAATACTACCTGGAAGTAGAAGTCTGCAGAGGGCGCATAGGTTGCTGGCTCTGCTTCACCGGTGGCACCATCGGCTACGATGCCGCTAAGGAAGTAGTCACCGCCGTACATAATTGCATATCCGCATACTAAGTACATGGTACAGGCAATGGCGAAAAGGGCGACATTTTTGGTTAAGATTTCAGTGGTATTTTTAGAGCGAACTAAACCGGCTTCCAGCATCGAAAAGCCGGCTGCCATCCACATTACGAGGGCACCACAGATAAGGAAGTAAAAAGTATCTAGTGCGTATTGCAGTTGAAATATATCAGTCATGTCAGTTCCTCACTTACACCGCATCTGAGCCGGTTTCACCGGTTCTAATGCGAATAACCTCGTCAAGGCTATTAATAAAAATTTTGCCGTCACCGATTTTTCCAGTTTGGGCAGCGTTAACAATTGCCTCCACAGCGCGTTCAACCATGTCATCAGCCAGCGCTATCTCAACCTTGACTTTGGGGAGGAAATCTACGACATACTCTGCTCCGCGATAGAGCTCAGTGTGTCCCTTTTGTCTTCCAAAACCCTTCACCTCAGTCACGGTCACTCCGGTTACACCCAGATCACCCAGTGACTCTCGAACTTCGTCGAGCTTGAAAGGTTTTATTATTGCAGTCACCATTTTCATTTTCAGTCTCCGCTGGGCAGCAATAGCCACCCATAATTTTTTCAGAAAAAATAATAAAGTGCAGACGTTAGTCAAATCACTTCGATCTATGCAATGCATTTACCGTGCCAAGTTTATTTTGGGCATAATTTAGGCTCATTTTTGGCAATTGTGGATGGTCAATGCATTTATTTGGTGCACAAAAAAACATGCTAATATGAGTTGCACAGAATCAGTGCAACTGGAGTGCTAGCAAACTAGTGCTGATAATCGATTTAATGCAGAAAATAAAAAACTCATTGAGTATTCCACCTGTTGGCATAAACATTTGCTAAAGTAGAGGTCACTTAGAGCAATACACCCATCATACAGACTATGAATTCGGACGATTTTTATCACAATTTAAAAAGCCAGTTAGATAGCGCAATGAAAGGTGCTCAGACCCTTAACAATGAGGCTATGTCTCATCTGCGCGTAGCGGTAGACAGGCTATTTGAGCAAATGGATCTAGTAACTCGCGAAGAATTTGATGCGCAAGCCGCGGTGCTCAAACGCTCTCGAGAAAAGATTGATCATTTGGAGCAACAGATTCAGCAGCTCGAGCAGTCACTGCAAAATAAAACCTAACAACAGTTTCCAACACCTGAGGACAATGGATGTCACTCGCTGTTATCAATACCCGCGCCAAATTGGGCTTAGATGCTCCCCAGGTCTCCGTAGAAGTGCACCTATCCAACGGGTTGCCCGCGTTTAATATAGTTGGTCTACCCGAGGCAGCGGTCAAGGAGAGTAAAGATCGGGTGCGCAGTGCCATAATCAATTCTCACTTTGAGTTCCCCAATAGACGCATCACCGTCAATTTGGCGCCAGCGGAACTGCCTAAGGGCGGCAGTCGTTTTGATCTGCCCATCGCCATCGGCATTTTAGCCGCCTCAGATCAGCTCCCTACAGATCAATTATCCAACTATGAGTTTATCGGCGAACTGGCACTGTCGGGGGAACTGCGCGGTGTCGAAGCAGTTCTGCCCGGAGCCATGGCCTGTGCTCAGGAGGGTCGTCAATTAATAATCAGTCAGCACAATGCAACTGAAGCCGCTCTGGTAGAATCCTTAAAAGTACTGCCGGCAAAGCATCTATTGGAGGTTTCAGCGCATCTCTATCAGGCCAAACTGTTACCGCCCTGGCCGCCCACCTCCGTCAGCGCTCCAATAGATTATCCCCAATTCAAAGAGGTTATAGGACAACAACAGGCCAAGCGCGCCTTGGAGATAGCCGCGACTGGCGGCCACCATATCCTGATGTTTGGGCCCCCGGGTACTGGCAAATCTATGCTTGCCAGTCGCCTGGCCGGCATCTTGCCACCTATGGACAACGGTGAAGCGCTACAGGTGACCTCGATTCACTCTCTGGTCAACCGCGACCTGCGCCCCAATATCCTGCAGCGCCCCTTTCGCTCACCTCACCACAGCGCCTCTGCCGCAGCTATGGTGGGCGGCGGCAGCTCTCCGCAACCGGGGGAGATATCCCTGGCCCATCGAGGCGTACTGTTTCTCGACGAATTTCCCGAGTTTCAGCGCAGCGTTCTCGAGGTATTGCGAGAGCCGATGGAATCGGGGGAAATACATATTTCACGGGTGGCGGCACAGTTGACCTATCCCGCGCAATTTCAATTGGTGGCGGCCATGAACCCCTGTCCCTGCGGCTATCTGGGCAGTGCAAGATGCCAGTGCAGCGCCGAGCAAATCAACCGCTACCACAGTAAAATATCCGGACCTATACTGGACCGTATCGATCTGCATGTGCGGGTCAACCCAATTGAAAATCACCAACTGCTGCAACCGCAGTCTCATCAAACCGGAGAGAATAACCAAACTATTTTGCAGCGGGTTTGCTGCGCGCGAACGCTACAGTTAAAGCGCCAGGGTGTGATCAATGGTCGTTTGGACAACCGGCAATTGATGGAGGTCTGCCCATTGAATCAACAGCAGCAGGATTTTATGGATCGGGCAATCAATAGCTTTAAACTGTCCACCCGAAGCTTTCATCGACTATTAAAGGTGGCGCGCAGCATCGCCGACCTCTCGGGCTTGGAAACACCAGATATCCCCCAATATCAGGAAGCATTGAGCTATCGCAGTAGCTTCAAGGCTTGTGACCCTTAACAGCCTATTCCCCAAAAGTGGTCTCAGCCCATTTAAACTGGTTGTTTGCAGTGAGATTTCCCATTAACTGGAAGGCAGCTACCTTAATGATGGCCATTTTGCCGCTGATATTTTATATTCTTGGTTCAACTGGGATACTTGGTCAATGAATAATAAAACTAGCCGACTTGTCTACTCCACCGACAGTGGTCGCATTAAACCGCAAGAGGAAAAACCTGCCCCACCGCCAACCGATGGCACAGTGCGTATTCGCCGCGAGACCAAAGGTCGCAAAGGTAAGGGCATGACTACTCTGAGCGGTTTCGATCTTGACCCCGCAGGCTTAAAAGACCTAGCCAAGCAACTGAAACAGCTGTGCTCCACCGGCGGCACGGTCAAAAATAACAGCATTGAAATTCAGGGCGATCATCGCGACAAACTCAAAGTGGCGTTAGAGCAGCGCGGCTTCAGGGTTGTGCTGGCGGGCGGCTAGTATGAATCAACGCAAAACAAAGAGGTCCTTCGGCACCTGGCCGGCAGCAATTAGTGCCGAATTGATCACTCGAGGGGCACCGGGCTTGAATTTTCTGCACTCGGATGGCAACTATCTGTATTGGGTGGAGAGCCGACCCTGGGATAGCGGTCGCAATATGATTATGCGACGCCATCCAGATGGCTCGATCGAAGATTTGCTACCCAGCGGCTTCAGTCACCACAGCCGCGTCCACGAATACGGCGGCAAGGCTTATACCATAGCCGAAAACCGCCTGTACTTTGTCAATGGTGCCGATCAGCGTATCTATCAGTTGCAACTAAATGGCTCTGATGAGCTCATCCCTTTGACCATCAGCGGTCTGCGATTTGCCGATCTGGCGGTAGACTCTCAGCATCGACAGCTGATCGCAGTTTGCGAGGCTCATGGCGATAATGCTGAGCCGGAAAATTTCCTGGCGGCCATCCCCATGGATGGCAGGGATAACCCCGTGCGCAAACTGGTATCTGGAGCGGACTTTTACGCCTATCCCGGCATCAGCCCAGATGGCCGCAAGCTGAGTTGGATACAGTGGTGTCATCCCCATATGCCCTGGGACTGCACCCAGCTTTGGCAGGCCAGTCTCAGCGACGGTGAGGTAGTGGATCAGTCGTTGGTGGCCGGCGGCGGCGATGACCAGGCGATCTTCCAACCTCGATGGTCACCGGATAATCGACTGTTTTATGTTTCCGACGCCAATAATTGGTGGAATCTGTACAGTGTTGAATCCGGTATGCTACTGAATATGCAAGCGGAATTTGCCACCCCACTGTGGCAGCTGGGCATGTCTACCTATGATTTTATCGATACCAACACCCTGGGATGTCTCTGGACTCAAGGGGGTATCTGGCACTCTGGCACGATGACTATAGATAGTGGCGAATTGACTCAGGTAGACAGCCTGCACACCCACAGACTGTCGGCCTGCTGCCATCAGGGCGCACTGTATATGGTAGCCGGCGCACCGGCGGTGGCCGATCAAGTTATCGGCCTAAACTGCGCAGGAAATTACGCATCTGTTTATTGCCCCGCCAATCTAGATGTAGACATTGATAATCTGGCTCAACCGGAATCGATGGGTTTTGCCAGCGCAGATGGTCGGCAGGTGCAGGGATTTTTCTACCCCCCCACCCACAGTCTCTGTAAAGGCGAGGACGGCGAACTACCACCGGTAATTCTGATCTGCCACGGCGGTCCCACCGGCGCCACCCACAGCGGTTTAAACCTCATGATTCAGTACTGGACTAACCGCGGTTTTGCGGTGATGGATATCAACTACCGCGGCAGCAGCGGTTTTGGCCGCCAATTCCGTCAGGCACTAGATGGCGCCTGGGGCATTGCCGATGTGCAGGACACTCAATACGCCATAGATTATTTGGCTCAGCAGCAGCGTGTCGATGGTCAGCGCTGTATTATTCGCGGCAGTAGTGCTGGCGGCTACACCGTGCTCTCGGCCCTGACCTTTACCCATAGCTTTAAAGCGGGTGCCAGTCTCTATGGCATTGGCGATTTGGAAACCCTAACTGGGGATACCCATAAGTTTGAGTCGCGCTACCTAGATAAACTGGTTGGCCCCTACCCCGATGCGCGAGAGACCTATATTGCGCGCTCACCGATCTACCATACGGATAAACTCAACTGTCCGGTGATTTTCCTGCAGGGCCTAGAGGATCAGGTAGTGCCACCCAATCAGGCCCAGAGGATGGTTGATACCCTGAGAGATAAGGGTATTGAGGTCGCCTATATCACTTTTGCCGACGAGGGCCACGGATTTAGAAAGGCAGAAAACATTATCCGCGCCCTGGAATCGGAATTGGCGTTTTACCAACAAGTATTTAAGCTCGATACTGCCAAACATTCCTAGTTATGTCTCGCTATCGCCCGCCACAACCCAAGAGCTCCCCTTATATTACCGCCGATGGCGCTGCTAAATTGAGGGAGGAGCTGCGCCATTTATGGAAAGTTGAGCGCCCGCAAGTTACCCAAGCAGTTCACGAAGCGGCTAAAAACGGTGATCGATCGGAAAATGGCGACTATATCTACGGCAAGCGCCGGTTGCGAGAGATCGACCGGCGAGTGCGCTATCTAAATGCACGCCTAGAGAGTGCCACGATTGTCGACAGCAAACCCAAAGACCGCTCCAAGGTATTCTTTGCCGCCTGGGTCAAGATAGAAGATCAGGATGATCTGCAATCACAGCCCCAGCAATTCCGTCTAGTGGGCGCCGATGAGATCGACGCTGAGCGCAACTGGATCAGTATTGACTCACCCATGGCTCGAGCTTTAATTGGAAAATCTGTGGATGATGAGATAGTGGTGCAGACACCCAGCGGTGAGCGACACTGGGTAATCAAAGCGATCGATTACTAGGGGAATAATCGGGATATTTGCCACTGATCTCCATCGAGAACATAGCGAAATCTATCGTGGAGTCTATTTTCTCCCCCCTGCCAAAACTCCATTTCACTGGGAACTACCAGATAACCACCCCAAAAATCGGGCAGGGGTATCTCAGTGCCGGTGTATCTCTGCTCCAGAGCGTCGTATTGCTGTTGCAACTGTTGTCGCGACTCGATGGGGGTACTCTGTTTCGAAGCCCAAGCAGCCAACTGGCTGCCCCGAGGGCGGCTGGCAAAGTATTTTTCAACCTCAGTATCCCCTAGGCGCTGGGCCAGACCTGCAACTATTACCTGGCGGTCCATTTGTAACCAGGGGAAGTGCAGACAAACTTGCGGGCTGTTGTCTATATCCAGCGCCTTGCGACTGCCCAAGTTGGTGTAAAAAATCAGCCCTCGCTGATCGAAGCCCTTTAGCAATACCATGCGCGACCAGAGTTTGCCATCGGCCCCCAGGGTCGACAGGCTCATAGCAGTGGGATCCACGATATCGGCCTCAAGGGCCTGATCCATCCACAGCTTAAACTGCGCGTAGGGATCAGCTGCCAGTGATTCGCGACTCAGTTCGCCGTAGGTATATTCGCGTCGATTGTCTTGTAAACTCATAATGATCCCATACGCAGTGTTTCAATCAGCCGTTCAGTATAAGCCGAGATCAGTTACATCGGGTTCTACAGGTTACCCAAACTCTGGGCGCCATCTACCGGTAGTGCAACCCCATTGACAAAGACGCCCGCATCACTGGCCAGCAGCAGAAAAGGCGCACCCAAATCCTCAAGGGAGCCCAAATATCCCGCTGGCGATCCCTTGATAAAAGCCTCCCCGGCCGGGGTCTTGATATAGTCGGCAGTCATTTCGGTTTCAAAGTAACCGGGGCAGAGAGCATTGACGCGAATATTCTTGCGCGCCCACTCTAGCGCCAAGGCCTTTGTCATATGAATTACACCGGCTTTTGAAGCGCTGTAACTGGCTTGGGCAAAGGCATTTCTAATACCCAGGATCGAGGCGGTGTTGACGATACTGCCGCCAACGCCGGCGGCAATCATGCGCTTGGCCGCCTCATTGGCCACCACCCAGGCACCCTTTAGATTAGTATTAATAATCCGATCCCAGCTTTCCTCTGAGGTCTTTAAAGATGACCGCGCATCGGCAATACCAGCGTTATTGGCCACCACAGTGACCGTACCAAAGGCCGCTTGAGCGCATTCGAAGGCTTCAACAATGGACTGGCTATCAGTGACATCCATATTAACCGCTAAAGCCTCGCCGCCTGCTGACTCAATAGCCTTGACCAAGTCAGTAAGGCGTTCTGCGCGGCGCGCCGCAAGTACCACCTTGGCGCCTCTGTCAGCGAGGATTTTAGCGAAGTGTGCACCGATACCACTGGATGCACCAGTAACCATGGCCACTTTATTCTGCATATTAAATTCTGTTGTCATTATTTTTTCTCACTGTGGTTAACTGCTAACTATAAGTAATAAATTGGGCCATCTCATTGGTATCCAAGTGAGGCAGCCCATTAAAACTACTCAGATTGAGTTTTTTACTATCAAAGTAAAAATGGCTGATGGCGGTATTGCGATACTGTAAGTTCAGATCAAATATATTTTCATCTGGGATGCTCAAAACATCGCCTACAAAGGCACTGATAGATCCCCCCGACCCAATGGCTAGAACTTTTCGACTGCTGTTAGCCAATGATCGAATCTGACGTTGGGCGCTCTGCAGACGGGCCCTAAACTCAATCCAGGTCTCAGTTACCCCCGACAGTTGCCCTTTGGCCCAGAGCGTCAGAGCCTTTTGCAACAGACGGAAATGACTTTTGGTATCTTTTGGTTGCTGTTGGATTTTATCGATTAAAGGGTCGTCGGCGTGATTGTCACTGTAGATATCCAAAATATTTTGAAAATCATACTCATTGAGACCAGGAATTACTAAACGATCACTGGTATCCACTCCCAGTCCAGCAGAGATCCCATCCATAGTTTGATGATGGCGATGCATATCGCCTACCACAAAGCAATCAAACTCAATTTTGCGCTGCTTTAAATAGTCGCCCAACCAGCGCGATTGGCGATGACCAAGTTCAGACAGTTGATCATAATTTTTCGCACCAAAAGACGCCTGGGCATGGCGCACCAGATACAGTTCACTCATAGGTAGCTCAGTTATTAAAATTGGGTATAAACTTGTACAGACGGTTATTTTAACATAATTAGGGTGCTCAGCGGTTCGCTACTTTTGTCTCGTCCCAGCTATCACACCTATGGCGAACCTACCAAGGGCCCTTGGCCTGTCACTGAACAGGGGATGAGCGACTTTCTTTAAAGTACGACAAGCGGAGCTAGCTACCCCATCTATAACCGAGTATACTCCGCGGCCTCTGCTCATATCGCCATATTCACTGCCGGGCAACTATGCCCCAAAGCCTATAAAAAGGTAATTTCATGTCCTCCAATGACTTTCTATCACTGGGCATCGCAGCACCGGTTCTCAAAGCTGTGCAACAGTTGGGGTACGAACAGCCCTCTCCCATTCAAGCCCAGAGTATTCCGATACTGCTCGGAGGACAAAATCTGCTGGGTACCGCTCAGACTGGCACTGGCAAGACCGCTGCTTTTGCCCTGCCCCTGTTAAGTGGTATCGATAGCACCCAAAAAATGCCACAGATCCTGGTGCTGACCCCAACCCGTGAGTTAGCCATCCAAGTGGCGGAGGCGTTTAAAAGTTACGCCAAATATATTGACCGCTTCAATGTGCTGCCAATCTACGGCGGTGCCGATATTGGCAGTCAGCTGCGCGGGCTCAAGCGCGGTGCCCAGGTGGTGGTTGGCACGCCGGGACGGATTCTCGACCATCTGCGGCGCAAAAGTCTCAATCTAAGTCAGATTCGAGGGTTGGTTCTGGACGAAGCTGATGAAATGCTGCGTATGGGCTTTATCGACGATGTAGAAACTATCCTCGCGAAAACTCCCGCAAACTGTCAGCGGGCACTTTTCTCCGCCACTATGCCAGCGGCAATTAAACGGGTCGCCGATACCTATCTGGGTGACGCACAGCAGGTGCGGATTGAAAGCAAAACCAAAACGGTAGAGCGCATATTCCAGCAGTATGTGACCGTCAAAGGACATCAGAAAATGGATGCCCTGACCCGTATTCTCGAAGTAGAAACCTTCGACGGCATGATTATCTTCGTGCGCACCAAATCCTCTACAGTCGACATAGCCGAGCGCTTAGAGGCCCGGGGAATGTCGGCAGCAGCGCTGAATGGCGACTTGAGTCAGGCGCTTAGAGAGCGCACCATCAACCAATTAAAGCGCGGCAAGATCGATATTATAGTGGCCACCGACGTCGCCGCCCGGGGTCTGGATGTGGAGCGTATCAGTCATGTTATCAACTTTGATATCCCCTACGACAACGAGTCTTATGTGCACCGTATAGGCCGCACCGGCCGTGCCGGTAGAGAGGGCAAAGCAATTCTGTTTATTACCCCCAAGGAAACCAGACTGCTGCGCGCCATTGAAAAATCAACCCGCCAATCGATTGTCCCTCTGACCATGCCCAGCAATGAGCAAGTCAGCGACCAGCGCATCCAGCAGTTTACTCAACAGCTGGTCAAAACCTTGGAGACACCAAGGTTAGATAAATACCGGGCAATGATTCTCAATTTTGCCGAGGAAAATGATCTGGATATGGCCGATATAGCCGCGGCTCTCACCTATCAAAACCAGCGGGAGCGCCCGCTGTTTCCAAAATTGGATAATATTGTGGCACCCCGTCCGGAGTCCTCCGCGAGCGGCAATCAAAAAAACACCAATAACCGAGATAGCCAGCGCAACAGGGCCGATAAGAAAACCAGGCGAGACCGAACACTGCGGGATGAGGACGGCAAGGTCATCCCGATGGTTACCTACCGTCTCGAAGTGGGCAAAAACGATCAGGTAGAACCTTCCAATATAGTTGGCGCTATCGCCAATGAGGCAGATATTAGCAGCCAGTATATAGGTCGAGTAGAACTGTTCGAAACCCACAGCACAGTAGACCTGCCCGAGGGTATGCCCAGTGAGATCTTTAACCATCTTAAAAAGGTCAGAGTACGCGGCAATCCGCTAAAGATCAGCCTGCTGAGCGACAGTCAGCGGCCACAGGCTGCTGGCGCAAAACCGCGCACAAAAGTCAGTGCAAAGCCTAAAAAATCCCAAAGCGCAAAGCCCAAACCCAAGTCCAAGCCCAAACAAAGGTCACAATCCGGTGCCAAGGCCAGCACTGCCAAACAGTCACCGCGAGGCCGAAACAAAAAATAACCGCCTTCAGCTGAGGTTTACAGTCAATAGATGGCACTTTGAGTGCGTATATACCCAGCAGTTAGGGGTGGCGCCGAAAAGGCGGCAGGGCCTCTAATAACTGCGCACCGTAGCGCTTGGTATGCAGTCGCTTATCCAAAATAAGCACTCTGCCGGTGTCGGTCTCGGTACGCAGTAGTCGACCACAGGCTTGAGTGAGTCGCAGGGAGGCAATGGGCAGGCTGAGATCAAAGAAGGCATTGCCGCCATTGTCTTCAATCCACTCGGCTAGGGCTTCATGAAGTGGATCATCGGGAACCACAAAGGGCAGTTTGGCAATCACCACCTGTTTGCAGTAGTCGCCGGGCAGGTCAACGCCCTCGGCAAAACTTGCCAGCCCCATAAGTACTGAGGTCTTGCGCTGATCGATGCGCTCTTTATGCAGGCGTACCATCTCCCGATTGGCGTACTGGCCCTGCATAATAATCCGTTGCTGCAGGTCAGTGTCCAAACCCTCGTAGACCTCCTGCATTTGCCGCTTTGAGGAAAACAATACAAGCGTCCCGGCTCTCTCCTCAATCAGTGAACCCAGGCTATTGATTATATAGTCAGTGTGCTGCTCAGCGCGATTGCCCTCAACACAGTCCTCTGGCACTTCCAAGGTGGCGGCTTGGTTGTAGTTAAAGGCACCGGCAACGGTTAAAAACTGGGCGCTGTCGGGTATACCAGTTTCGCGCACCAGGCTGTTAAAACTGCCCAGGGATCTCAGGGTCGCCGAGGTGATAACTGCGGCGTGACAGCTTCCCCACAGTTGATCGCGCAGGATAGCGTTGGCCTGAACCGGGCTGGCATGAATAGCGATATCCAGATTGCCAGAATCGGTTTGCTCCAGACGCAACCAACAGGCCATAGGCGCACTGTGGCTATCTAGGTCTCGCTTGAGCCGCTCCCAGAGTGCTAGGAGTGCCTCGGTTTTGGATAACCAACTGCCCACCTGTTGATAGAACAACTCTATATCTGCCGCGGGGGCTGGATATTTTTGATCACTCATAGCCTCGCTGAGAATATCCTCCAGCGCTTCGATAGGCCCCAGCAAACTATTGGCACTGGCGCTGATCTGTTGGGCCAGATCGCGGATTGCTGTGCCCACATCGCCCTGAGGAAAACGGTAGCGCTCCTCGACCCCATCGGCGGAATCCAAAAGTTGCTTCATCAGAGGATAGGCGATCGAGAGCTGCTCGCCAATCTCTGCACTCCCCTTTTCAATTTGCGGCAACAGCTTGGAAATTTGATTGTCTTTGGCAAATAGGGGTGTCTGTCCTTTTATCTGTTTAGGCAGGCGCTCTAGCCAATTGAGGGTGCTGTTAATGCGGCACTGGGCGCCGAAGTGGGCGGTGGCGGTCTCACCCAGACGGTGGCCCTCATCGAATATATAGATGCAGTCCTCCGGCGCTGGCAGGATAGCACCTCCCCCCAGTGCCAGATCGGCCATCACCAAGTCGTGATTGGCGACAATACAGTCGGCCTCCTCCAGTTCAGTGCGCGCCCTGTAAAACGCACATTGATTGATAAATCGACACTGACGGCCACTGCACTGACGGCGGTCAATGGTCAGTGCTCGCCAATCACTGGATTGAATATATTCATCCCAGGCATCGCGATCGCCGTCCCAGCTGCCCTCATCAAGAGCATTGGAGAGTTCAATGTAGAGACTTTCAGTCTGTTGATTGGGATTGAACTGCAACTCGTCCTCAAACAGAAACAGTCCCTCATCCTTGGCTTTGATGGCCTCTATACACTGATTGAGACGCAGGTTGCAGACATAGCGCCCCCGCCCTTTAACCAGCGCGATATTGTAGTCCCAGTCGCAGGCACTGAGCAGATCTGGGATATCCTTGTGAATCAACTGTTCCTGCAGAGCGATAGTGCCAGTGGCTACCACTAGCGTCTTGTCCAGGGATCGCGCCACAGGCAGTGCGGCGATTAAGTAGGCAACGGTTTTACCAGTGCCGGTGCCGGCCTCGATAGCCGCCAGCCGCTGATCTGGATCTTCGGCACAGAGACTGTTGGCGATTGCGGCAATCATCTGCTTCTGGCCGAGGCGGGGTTTCAGGTTGCGGCTTGCCAGGAACTGCCTGTAGGCGTCCTGGATGCTCTCCCTGTTAGTTTGATCTAGCAAAAATTGATATCCCTAATGGTTATAAAGCTCGGCGGGGCCACCAGTATCTGAGCACAACCTCTGCTACTAAAACTGCTGTTGTTGACTGTACTTTAGGTGATTGACCACCGGGGCACTGTAGATACTTATAATGATCTCTCTGAGTTCCCTCGGCAGTGCGTCGATATACTGATTAAATTGAATTTCGGCCTCTGCCCAATTCTCCTCAGGCCAGTTCTGCTGTAGCTGCTCAACCTCGAATCCATCCCTCTGGCACTGCATCTGCCAAGCGATAATATGGGAGGGGAAAAGTTGATAGAGGCCGTTTATCTGACGATCAATCTGTGCTGCTAGATCATCTGCATCGCTAAAGTTCGCGTCAATTGGCTCACCAAAATTGACTTGAATACGTCCCTTGTAGCCTACAAAACCCTTTTGAATGCTGTCTAAATCCTCATATTCACTTTTAATATAGTCGCGACCCTGTGCGGCGGCAAGTAATTCTCCAGCTTTTTCCACAATACAGGGGTCATATTCGTAGGATAGCGCCAAAGGTATCAGTCGGAGATCACCGATGGCAGTGGCGAAAGTCTGGTCTGAGAATTTGGATAGCGCCAGCATTTTCAGCAGTGCCGTTTCAGTGCGGTCATTGCCATCTTTGGCCCGCCCCTCAGCCTGAGCAATCCAACAGGACACATTGTCCTGCTGAATGCTGTGACGGATATAGGCCGATAGCTGCTTGAGGGCGGCCAACTTTTCACGGCGACCCGTAGCCGAACGCTTGACAATAAAACTGCGATTGACCCGCATCAGGTCGCTGGCAAAGGGCTTACTCAGCAGATTGTCGCCGATTGCAATGCGCACCGTGTCCAGACCTATGCTGTGCAGTGCCAAATTGACCATTGCCGGATCCAGGGCGATATCCCGGTGGTTACTGATAAATAGATGGGCTCTGTTGCTATCCAATTGATCTAGACCACCAAAACTGTAGCCATCGGTGGTTTTGTCCAATAGGGCCTTGAGACTGGAGGCCATATGGGATTGAAGATCCGCCACGCTGGCAACATCTGCTGTCAGCTTTTGCAGACTGCGCCTGAGCAGAGGACGCGCCAGGGGTCTGAGTAAAGCGGGCAATAGAGGCACTCTTCGCGATAACAACAGATCGATAAACTCTGTATCGGCAATCAGCCTTGCCAGCACATCGGCAACTTCTGAATCCTGGTAGGGACGAATATCATCAAACTGGTTCATGGATTGTGCCTTGTGGTTGAGCTAGTTCGCACAGCTGATTAGCCGGGAGCATGGATCGAATTAGTTATAGTTGTCTATCTGCAGTTTTCAAGCGGATCGCCCATTAAACCAGCGAACCTGATAGGAGTACTCATCGACACGGTGGGCCACATCCAATACCAGAGCAAACAGTGCCATACGCACCAGCACGCCGTTGTCGGTCTGGCGGAAGATTGCCAAATTGGGGTTGTCATCCAAATCATTATCCAGTTCATTGGCATCTTGCCGTGAATCTCTGGGCAGTGGATGCATAATCACTGTATTGGGCTGGCAGAACTGGGTGTAAATGGCCTGATTGAGGCGGAACCGACCGCGGTATAAGTCGGCCTCCTGTTTACTGCCGAAGCGCTCTTCCTGAATGCGTGTCGAGTAGACGATATCCACATCGCTAATCCCCTGGGTGAGGTCATCAAAAACTTTAACTTCGACCCCCGCACTGCGCATATCTTCGACAATCTGCTCGGGAAGAGCCAATTCTTGCGGCGAAACCAGCACCACTTGGATACTTTGATAGAGGCACAGCAGTTTGCACAGGGAGTGCACTGTACGCCCATAGCGCAAATCGCCAACCATAGCCACTTTGAGTCCATCGATATCTCGCCCTTTGGCGGCCATCTCTTTGCCAATAGTATAGAGGTCTAACAGGGCTTGAGTGGGATGCTCATTGGCGCCATCGCCCCCATTGATTACCGGCACACGGCTGGCACTGGCAAAATCTGCCACCGACCCCGGCTCGGGGTGGCGCATGCAGATAACATCGCTAAACCCGGATAGAACTCTGGCGGTATCCTGGAGGGACTCACCTTTGACCAGCGCTGAGCTCTCAAAACCCGTGGTCTCACGCACCTCACCGCCGAGAAGATTAAATGCGGAGCCAAAGCTCACCCGCGTCCTGGTACTGGCCTCAAAGAACATATTGCCAAGGATGGCCCCCTCTAACACTCGGGTGACCTTTTGACGCAGAGCGTAGGGCCGCATCTGGTCGGCGACATCAAAGACCCGAGTGACATCCTCGCGCTCAAACTGGTTGATGGAGAGTATATGGGCGCCCTGAAATATCAACGGTGTGCCTTATGAATAGTTATAATAGGCGAATTCTAGCCTGTTTAACTGCGCTACTCTAGTCCAAATTCATCAGCCACTGACCTATTCCACACTAATAACGCATTGAGTACTGATCGCTTGTCATCGGTCAGCTCAGGTCCAGCTAGAAGTTCGGCAATAGCGGTTTGCTGTTGCTCCAAGGTCAGGTAACCAGACTCCGGGTCAGACAGCCGCCAGCGGCAGCTCTCTGCCCACTGCGCCTGTTCCTGTGCTGATAGCGACTGGGGAAAGTATCTGGCGCGGTAATTGAATAGCAATCTGTTATAGCGATCGTCGCTAAAGTGGAAGCTCTGCTGCTTAAAATCCTCGACACTGGCAGTTCGAACTTGCTCTAACAACGGCTTGTCGCGGTTGGGTAAAAACCCCTGATAGAGCTGCTGTTCGGCCTCGCCCCGAGATGGAAATTTTGGCGGTGCAAACACCTGCTGTAGTTTCCTCTGCAGATCAATACCTGCCAAGCGTTGCCAGTTTGTGTGACAGCGCTGGGGGTCTATCTCTAGGCGCTTTGAAACCGCACTATCCACCACTTTGATCGGCATCACCACCGGCGATTTGTTGAGATGCACTACTTTCAGAGGGATAGGCTCCACACCCTCGGGAAGTTGTTCTCTGGGGCTGAATAGCCGCTCCCTGATCTGTTCTGCATCCAATGTAATCAGCGGCTCGGGGTCGGCTGAGAGGTCACAACAGATAACGCCATTGCTGTTGGTGGGATGGGACGCCACTGGCAACATAATGGCACTGTATAAATGTGCCTTGGAGAGCATTCCGGAACAGTGAAAAAAAGGTTCGGGTTGGCGCAGGTTGACCAGTTGACCAACAGCCGCTTTGCTGCGATGCTTTACTACATAGTCGAACAGTCTGGGCTGGGCCTGTTTTACCAGTTTCGCCATGGCAATAGTGGCAGTCACATCAGACAGCGCATCATGGGCGGCGCCGTGCTCAATATTGTTTGCCCCAGTCAGGTGTTCCAGCTTAAAACTGGGACTGCCGGGCTGGTGATCGGGCCATTCAATCCCCTCGGGGCGCAACGCCCTCGCAACCCGCAATAGATCGATAATATCCCAGCGGGAGTTACCGTTTTGCCACTCTCGGGCATAGGGATCATAGAAATTTCTGTAAAGTCCATAGCGGGTTACTTCATCATCGAAGCGAATACTGTTGTAGCCCACGCCACAGGTTCCGGGAGCCGCCAGTTGGCCATGGATCTGCGCCATAAACTGGGGTTCTGCAACACCCTGTTGCTGGGCCTGCTGTGGGGTAATACCAGTGACCAGACAGGCCTCTGGAGCGGGCAGAATATCCCGCTGGGGCCGACAGTAGAGCACTAGCGGCTCACCGATCACATTCAATTCAAAATCCGTGCGCAAACCGGCAAACTGGGAGGGCCTATCCACTGCCGGATTGGCGCCCGTAGTTTCGTAGTCGTGCCAGTAGAAGCTATCCACCATCTCTTCAACTCCGGTCAGTATAGGTGCTTTTTTAATTCACTACCCGGGCAAATAAATTGCTATCGCCTTCTGTTGGATTGGGATAGCACGGAACCAGCCAGCTTCTTCGTCTCGGCGGAGTACTTATTACTGCACAAAACTGCAGATGCCAAATCTTCCAGTTCGTCCCCAGTCTGCTTTTCATTATTCGACTGCGCCAATGCGGATGCCGCCAAACGTTTTTTAATCTGCGATGAACTTTTATCTTTTACCACTTTCGCGGCTAGTGTGGCAATTTCCGATGATGTCTGTTTGGTATTTTTGGCCATCTGTGGACTCCCTGTCAATTTTGTAGTCAAAAATAAGTATTGGACACCTTAGACCATAATTCAAGTAAGTCGATGCGCGCAAAAAATAAGGCAATGGCTATTGCTAAGATTTTTCAACGCAGCTCTTGGATCTTTACCTTCCAGATTTCCGGCCCCGAGCGATGCACCGATTCACCCTGAGTATCAACCGCTACAGTGACGGGCATATCCACGACATCAAATTCATAGATCGCCTCCATACCCAGTTCGGGAAAGGCGATCACCTCGGCATTTTTGATGGCTTGAGAGACCAAGTAGGCCGCACCGCCCACGGCGATTAGATAGACCGCCTGATTGTCTCTGATAGCTTCAATCGCCTGTTGGCCGCGCTCGGCCTTGCCGATCATACCCATCAGGCCGGTCTGCTCCAGCAGGGTGCGGGTAAACTTGTCCATCCGCGTCGCTGTGGTGGGTCCGGCCGGACCCACGGCTTCCTCCCTAACTGGATCCACAGGTCCCACATAGTAGATAAAGCGACCATTGAGATCGACTGGCAGCTGCTCACCTCGGGCCAGCATATCGGTCATTTTCTTATGAGCGGCATCGCGACCGGTGAGCATTTTCCCCGACAGCAACAGGGTGTCTCCAGGTTTCCACTGCTCGATGTCTGCCTGAGTGACTTGATTGAGATTGACCCGTCGAATCGACTGATCCGGCTCCCAGGCGATATCTGGCCAGTCATCTAGCAAGGGCGCAGCAAATTGGGCGGCACCGGAACCATCCAGTACAAAGTGCAGATGTCGCGTGGCAGCGCAATTGGGAATAATTGCCACCGCTTTATTGGCGGCGTGGGAGGGATAATCCTTGACCTTGATATCCAACACTGTGGTCAATCCGCCCAGACCCTGAGCACCAATACCCAGCGCATTGACTTTATCGAACAGTTCCAACCGCAGTTGTTCATTGCGATTAGCGGCGCCTCTGGCTTGCAACGCGTGAATATCGATGGGGTCGAGCAATGCCTCTTTGGCCATCAACATGGCCTTTTCAGCAGTGCCGCCCAGACCTATACCCAGCATGCCTGGAGGGCACCAGCCGGCGCCCATAGTGGGTACCATGTTTAAAACCCAGTCTACTACCGAGTCCGAGGGATTGAGCATGGCAAATTTGGATTTGGCCTCAGAGCCGCCGCCTTTCGCCGCTACATCGATCTCCACCTTATCTCCGGGCACTATTTCATAATGAATAACTGCCGGCGTATTGTCCCCAGTGTTCTTTCTCTCGCCGTCTGGATCGGCCAATATCGAAGCTCGAAGCACATTATCTGGATGGGTATAGGCCTGTCGGACACCCTCATTGATCATATCTGTGAGACTCAGGTCGGCATCCCACTGCACCTCCATACCCACTTTGACAAATACCGTGACAATGCCCGTATCCTGACAGATAGGCCGTTTTCCCATTGCACAGAGACGGGAATTTATCAGGATCTGTGCCATCGCATCTTTGGCCGATTTAGACTCCTCGCGGTCATAGGCCTCTCCAAGGGCCTTTATAAAATCGGCCGGATGGTAGTAGGAGATATATTGCAGCGCATCTGCAACACTTTGAATAACATCTTGCTGACGAATAACGCTCATAGTGCTCTCTTCATAAAGATTGACTTATTGTACTAGGGTCTGGGTCTCGGGCTGAGACTGGGATTGCTGCGCTCCACCCTGCTCCAGCTTTAAGATTTTTTGATTGGTCTGTCGGCGGAAGCCATCAATGGATTTAATCGCCTCGGCGTTGCTATTCACCTGTCGCTGCAACCGCGCCTGAGAGGCCTGTGCTTTTTCCAGAGCAGATGTGTAGTTAGCTATGGACTGTCTCAGGGTATCTATCTCTGCGGATAATTCCAGATAATTGCCTGAGACATCCGCCAGTGCGCCCTCGCTCTTTTCAAGTTCGGTCTGCAACCCAGTGATTGATGCTTCCAGCTCAACGCGTCTGTTGGCCAGGAATGCAATATCTTTGCTATTGTTGGCGATCTTGCCTTTGTTGGTGTCATTGGCGACGCCCTAGAGCTTTTTTATTTCGCTCCAGTGCTTTTTAAGCTCATCCCCCTGCTTACTGATACTCACCTGCATGGCCGCACCAGACTGGGTGACCGATTGATCTGTGCTGTTCAATCGCGAACTCAATGTCTCAAATCTCTGTTGCAGGTCGACAAAATGTTGGTATTGCTGCCAACCAAATAAAACCATGGCGATTGAAGCAAAAAAAGTTACCAGCGCAAGTGTTTTCCATAGCCCTGCGCCTGCACTGGATTTATTGGAATTTATGTTGGAGGTCTTGACCACAGGGGTCTCGCCACTGGAATCCACCGCAGCGGGATCTATTAAATCATCTCGCTGAGCGATAATTGGATCTATTCGTTCTTTATCCATGGGAACTATTCACCTGAATCCTTTAATTTTGTAGGGGCAATTATACTCTCATCAGTGGCGAGTAAAAGGATTGACCAGTGATTTCTATGCCATAAAAAAACCGGCGCTGAATAGCTCGGCGCCGGCCCTTTAATTTTGTACTTAAACGCTGTCTTGAATCAGAGGGTATTCAGCACAATGGCCAATACTGCGGTCAGCACCAAACTGGAGACAATCACGCCCTGAATCGTAGTAATTGGACCCTGCTTACCCTTGAGACCATTGATTTCGATGGCGGCGATAATCACCAGGGCAACTGTTAGTCCCGTGCCGCCCACTGCAGTACCATAGCCGTGACCCACATAGTGAGGGCCGGCAAACATACCAAACAGCATCGGCGCTGAGAACAAAGTATTGGTGCGAGAAGCCAGTAGTGCTTTGGCGGCGGCGGCAGGTTTATCACCGCCCTCTTCTATGCCTAGGGCAATTCGCTGAGCCGGCCAGATAACCATCCATACATTGGCTGCCATCAGTATACCCATTGCCGAACCGATAATAATATAGTTGTTCATCTGCATATTGTGATAGACGCCGCCCAACAGGATCAGGCCGGTGAGGAAGGTGAACATAGCTCCCCAGCGGAACCACCACAGGGCTCTGGGTGCCAACTTGGCCTTGGCATCGGCCAATCCCTCTGGTGAGGCCTCTTTAAAGTAGCTGCCCTGCACAAAGTTAAAGTAGTAGAGCATGCCTATCCAGGTGATACCGAAGAGTCCATGTCCCCAGCGGGCGAGAAAATTAATAAATTCAGCAGTCATAACAGATCCTCTTAATCGTGCCCTTCAGGGGGCGGTAATTTTTGACTTGGCAATTGTTCTGCAAACGCCAGCAAATAGCAATAGCTCACAGTAAGAGAACAGTATTTTTTAGCAATCCTAAAAGGATAATCCACAAAAAAACCCCGCATCCAGAGATACGGGGTTTTTCGATAGCTGAGAGCGGGACGGTTACATCATACCGCCCATGCCACCCATACCGCCCATGCCACCCATATCCGGTGCCGCTGGTGCTGCACTATCAGCTGGGATCTCAGAGACCATAGCTTCGGTGGTGATCATCAGGCCGGCAATTGAGGCCGCTGCTTGAAGTGCGGTGCGGGTTACCTTGGCGGGATCGAGAATACCCAGTTCGATCATATCGCCATAGTCGCCCAGGCCGGCATTGTAGCCGTAGTTGCCCTCGCCATTCTTGACTTTATCGACAACCACAGAGCCCTCTTCGCCGGCATTTTCGACGATTTGACGCAGTGGTGCTTCCATAGCCCGACGGGCAATTGCAATACCTACCGTCTGATCTTCATTGGCACCTTTGAGGTCTTCGATCTTTTGACAGGCGCGAACCAAGGCCACGCCACCACCGGGGACAACACCTTCTTCAACGGCGGCGCGAGTAGCATGCAGCGCATCCTCGACTCGTGCTTTCTTCTCTTTCATTTCGATTTCAGTAGTGGCACCCACTTTGATAACCGCCACACCGCCGGCCAGTTTAGCCACGCGCTCCTGGAGCTTCTCACGGTCGTAATCTGAACTGGTCTCTTCGATCTGAGCGCGGATCTGATTGACCCGAGACTCAATATTTGCACCTTCACCAGCACCGTCAACTATGGTGGTAGCTTCTTTGGTCATGGTCACTCGCTTAGCGGTTCCCAAGTGCTCAAAGGTAGCACCCTCAAGATCCAGACCGACTTCCTCAGAAATCACAGTACCGCCGGTGAGAATAGCGATATCTTCCAACATGGCCTTGCGGCGATCACCAAAGCCCGGGGCTTTACAGGCAGACACTTTGACAATGCCGCGCAGATTGTTAACCACCAGAGTGGCCAGGGCTTCACCCTCAACATCTTCGGCAATAATCAGCAGTGGCTTGCCAGCCTTGGCCACTTCTTCTAGCAGCGGCAGCAACTCGCGAATATTGGAGATCTTCTTATCAGCCAGCAGTATCAGCGGGCTCTCTTGCTCGACACTCATGCTGTCCTGATTGTTGATAAAGTAGGGGGAGAGATAACCGCGGTCAAACTGCATACCTTCTACTATATCCAGTTCGTTCTCCAGACCGGAGCCCTCTTCTACAGTGATAACACCCTCTTTGCCCACTTTGTCCATAGCCTCGGCAATAATAGCGCCAATACTCTCGTCGCTGTTGGCAGAAATAGTACCCACTTGGGCGATCTCTTTGCTGTCGGAACAGGGCTTGGCAATGCCGGCAATCTCTTCAACGGCTGCGCTTACCGCCTTGTCGATACCGCGCTTGAGATCCATTGGATTCATGCCAGCGGCAACTGACTTCAATCCCTCATTGACAATGGTCTGAGCCAGTACGGTGGCAGTAGTGGTTCCATCACCTGCATCATCGGAGGCTTTAGAGGCTACTTCTTTGACCATCTGCGCACCCATATTTTCAAACTTGTCCTGTAGTTCAATTTCTTTAGCTACGGAGACACCATCTTTGGTGACTGTGGGTGCACCAAATGACTTATCCAATACCACATTGCGACCCTTGGGACCCAGAGTTACTTTTACAGCATTGGCCAGAGTATTTACACCTTCCAGCATGCCCTGGCGAGCGCTGTCGCCAAATTTTACTTCTTTAGCTGCCATGATTTTTTTCCTTTCTAAAATTCAGTTACAAAAATATCTGTTGATTAACCTTCGACTACCGCCTTGATATCGCTCTCACTGAGGATAATAAGTTCCTCACCATCGACATCAATTTTGTCGTTGCCGGCATACTGGCCGAACACTACAACATCGCCAACTTTGACATCCACTGCACGAACTTCACCACTATCGAGGATACGGCCACTGCCTACGGCAACAACTTCTCCACGATTGGGTTTTTCCTGAGCGGAACCGGGCAGCAAAATCCCGCCGGCGGTTTTCTGTTCTTCTTCCTCGCGACGCACAATCACTCGATCATGTAATGGGCGAATTTTCATACTTTTTATCTCCAAATTATCACTATGCAAAGTTTCTTGTCATCTGCAGAGCCTAGATCTCTGCAACTGCAGATCTATATGGTGTCAGGGTGTGTTTTTTCAAGGGCAAGAAAATAAATTAATTTGCCGGCTGCTTTTATTTATCTTTTAACCGCTGGGACTCACTGGGAACATCCCAGGATTCACCATTAATTGTCGCACCACCATCCGATGTATTCGGTTGACTGGAAAAGTCAGAGCGACCCGCAGCACCGATGGCAGTTATTTTTAATCTGTGCAACAGAACGCGAATCAGCGCTTTTCGCGAAACTGGCACCAACCCAATAAAACCCACAACATCGGTGACAAACCCCGGGGTTAACAACAGGGCTCCAGATACCGCCAGTATTATGCCCTCTGCCATCTCCTGTGCTGGAACGCGGCCCTGCTGCAGTTTCTCTCGACCCCGCCATAGGGTTTCAAAACCCTGCGCTCTCAGCAGGGTAATGCCGATTACTGCGGTCAGCAGCACCAGCAAAATAGTATTTATAGCACCTATTTGGCCGCCCACGCTGATCAGTATCCACATCTCGAGGATTGGCATTACAATAAATATTATCAACAACAGGCGCATTTCATTTGCCTCAACTTGGTTACTGGCGTCAATAGGGTTAGTATTGGGTTGATTATAACAGTTTCAACACAATGGGATTTTGCGTCAGCAGCGTTGATAATGACTGGAGTGAAAGTATTAGGGTATTTTCCACTTAGATAGCGATCTCACCGAGTGACCTGAATTTGAAAGATAAATTAACTACACTGGAAATTTCACAAGCCAGTCGATGACAGACAACAGCCAATCAATGTCGCAGTCCAATCCATCCGAGATGGCGGTGGGCTGGCGGCGCAGCATTCTCTCCCTGGGGCAACCTCCGGTTATCAGTCTGTTCTTTCTGGGAATTTCAGCGGGGATTCCCCTGTTGCTGATCTTCTCCTCCCTCAGCCTATGGTTGCGCGAGGCCGGTGTAGATCGCTCTGCAGTGACCTACTTTAGTTGGGCGGCGCTGGGCTATTCGTTTAAGTTTGTCTGGGCGCCCCTGGTGGATCGCCTATCACTGCCCTGGCTGACCGATTATCTGGGCCGGCGCCGCAGCTGGCTACTGCTGTCACAATTGATGATTATGCTATCGATCGGCGCCATGGCGTCAATTGATCCCGCTAGTCAGACCTTGACAGCAATGGCAATAGCAGCAGTGCTACTGGGCTTTTCCTCGGCCACTCAGGATATTGTAATTGACGCCTATCGAATAGAATCTGCCCCCGATAACCTTCAGGCATTGATGTCCTCAACCTATGTGGCCGGCTATAGGTTCGGTATGCTGTTGGCCGGTGCCGGCGCGCTGTTTCTGGCCGCGCACCTGGGATCTACCGCTGAGCACTATGACTACAGCGCTTGGCGCACTACCTATTTGATTATGGCCAGCTTGATGCTAATTGGTGTAGTTACCACGCTGTTAATCACCGAACCCAATCTACCATGCGGTGATAACAAAACCTTGACCCCGCACAGCGAACTGGGTTTTCTACTATTGTTTGTGGCTGCTGTTGCTGGATTTATTGGCTGTTATCTATATAGCGCTAATCTCGCTATCATACTCAAGCAGCAACTCAGTGCTTTACTCGCCAACAGTAACTTAAGCGCAGTGGCCATCGAACTATGCCGCCTCACTACGGCCCTGCTGGTGGCCACAGGGATTGCCAGACTGGTTGTTAGAACTGGTGTGGTAGAGATTGAGCATGTGAAGACAGCTTATCTTGATCCAGTAAAAGATTTCTTTCAGCGCTATGGTCTGCGACTGGCCTGGACGCTATTAGTTCTAATCGGTTTCTATCGGGTTTCCGATATAGTATTAGGGGTAATCTCCAATCTGTTCTATCAGGATCTGGGTTACAGCAAAACTACTATTGCCCAAGCGGTAAAACTATTTGGGTTGTTGATGACGATCCTCGGGGGCTTGCTGGGGGGCATTATGGCACTGCGCTTTGGGGTGATCAGGATGTTATTGTTGGGTGCGGTACTGTCATCGCTGACCAATCTGCTGTTTGTGGTGTTGGCTCAGGCCGATCATAACCTGAACCTGTTATATCTGGTGATCGCCGCAGATAATTTGTCCGCTGGCCTGGCCTCGGCCGCCTTTATCGCCTTTCTATCCAGCTTGACCAATATCTCTTTTACCGCCACCCAGTACGCTATTTTTAGCTCGCTGATGACCTTGATGCCTAAAGCGCTAGGCGGCTACTCTGGATCCATTGTGGATGCAGTGGGTTACGAGATGTTTTTCACCCTCAGCGCACTGATTGGGCTGCCGGTTATAGTGCTGATATTTGCTGTCAGTAGACTAATCGCCAAAGACTAATCGCCAAGCAACTCACTGACATCCTGACGATAGCGCTGCCAATCAAAAGCGGGACCCGGATCGGTTTTGCGACCAGGAGCTATATCACTGTGACCGACAATGCGCTCTGGGGTTATCTGTGGGTATTGGCTTATTAGTCGCTGCGTGACTGCGGCGAGACTACGATACTGTGGGTCGGTATAGGCAATATGGTCGGCGCCCTCCAGCTCGATGCCAATGGAAAAATCATTGCACTGAGTGCGATCGGCAAACTGGGAAACGCCAGCGTGCCAAGCGCGCTGATCAAAGGATACAAACTGCGTCAGCTGACCAGTTCGATCAATCAACAGATGGGACGATACCTTTAACTGGTGGATCTGTTGAAAATAGGGGTGCTCTGCGGGGTCCAGACAGTTACAGAACAACTGGCTGATATAGGGCCCGCCAAATTGCTCTGGGGGCAAGCTGATATTGTGGATAACCAGCAAGCTGATATCTGTGAGTGATGGACGGCTGTCTGCATTGGGGGATTCAACCCTGTTGTAATGGCAGTTATCGAGCCAACCTTGCACTATTTTCATCGTGGATTTTCTACCCTAGTTGTAGTGTACCGCATGTGGTTAACGGCACTGCCGAAAATCCATTATCTCAGATAACTGGATAGTGATAAAACAAGGGAAACTGCTAGAGCAGAAGCACTATAAAATGGCATAAAGAAAAGGGAGGGAGTTTTGTGATCCACAAGGCGCTCATTGCAGCGCATAGTGGTGGCTATGGGCAAAATGAGCAACGAAGTGAAGCGCGAAAATAACCGCTTTGATTGTGTCATTTTTTAGTGCTTCTGCTCTATAATCGCCGCCCTTTATTAATAACAATTGGCTAAACCGCAATGACGGCAATCCATATACCTCAGACACTTCTAGACGACATCCCTGAAGTTGTAGCCCACGCTCTGGAGGAGGACAGAGGAACGGGAGATATCACTGCCGAGCTGATCCCTGCAACCAAAAAGGTCACCGCCAAGGTGATCTCGCGAGAGGCGGCAATTATCTGCGGTCGCCCCTGGGTGGATGAGGTATTTCGACAGTTAGATCCCACCTTGGCTATTGAGTGGCATATCAGCGAGGGCGCTGAGGTCGAAGCGGACCAATCGCTGTTGACTATTGAGGGCAATGGGCGGGCAATTCTCACCGGCGAGCGCTGTGCCCTTAACTTTTTGCAGACCCTGTCGGCCACTGCGACCACTGCCCGCCAATATGCCGACTTGGCCGCAGGTTCCGATATCAGAATTTTAGATACCAGAAAAACCATCCCCGGACTGCGCCTGGCGCAGAAATATGCGGTGTTGATAGGCGGCTGTCACAACCACCGTATCGGCCTGTACGATGCGTTTTTAATCAAGGAAAATCATATTATCGCCTGTGGCGGTATTGCTCAAGCGGTGGCCAAGGCACGCCAGATCGCCCCCTCAAAGACTGTCGAGGTAGAGGTGGAATCGCTGTCAGAACTACAGCAGGCGGTGGATGCCGGTGCCGATGTGGCCATGCTGGATAACTTCTCTGCCGATCAGTTGTCAGCGCTAAAAACCTTTGACTTGGGCACCACTAAGATCGAGGTCTCGGGCAATATTACCCAGCAGTCAATACCAGCGTATCGAGGTCTGCCTGTAGACTATATTTCCACTGGCAGTCTGACCAAACATATTCGCGCTATTGATCTCTCAATGCGCCTGGTGGACTAGACGCAGTTAGCAGAGCTCGCCGCGAGAGCACTCGCCGTCATTCCATTGAATGCGACCATCGGCGTCCAAAGTGCCCGTCAGGGTATAGTTAGCACCGTCATTCTGCGAATTGGTCGGCGCTGTGGCGGTGATAATAAAAGTATCTGCCGCAACCGTGTTCTCATCCTTACCGGGGGCAGTTCCAGTCAATGCCATCCCCACTGTATCTGCTGCTGCCGTCACATCATTTGGAATCCCATTGGTGTTTCTTTCGCAGGCTTTAGCATTGGCCAAGCCCATGGTCTGCACACAGAGATCGACACTGACTTTGATTGGCCCCACCGCCATTTTAGTTTCGACAAACTCGGCCTTGGCAATAAAATTGCGGTAACCGGGAACCGCTACCAAGGCGAGGACACTAATAATGACAATCACTGTCATCAGCTCTATCAGGGAGAACCCCTGTTGATTTTTTTCTACCATTTTTTTAGCCCACGCTAGATTTTCAGTTACTAAATATTGCACAGCTTAGGCGCAACCGGAGTGTTCACTGACGCTGTCTCCCTACCCGAGAACGATCATTTGGGGTTGTTTTTTGCCCACCGTTACAGCTGTAATCCATAACTTAGACCAATTTGAACCTTGAGGGATTATCAATGTTCAGTTTTGTGGCACAGATCACAGAATATTTGCTAATTGCTATAGTTATTTCAGTTTTAATTCTCAGCAATCCCTAGATCCATGTCCTCAACGCAACGGCATCTGTTTATTTACTCGGGCAATAACAGTCAAGGCCAACCGGTTAGGGGACAGTTGCGGGCGCAAAATAGTGAATGGGCCCGGCACAAGCTGCGCAGACAGGGCATCAAAGTCAGGTCGATCAAGCGATCAAGGCACTATCCGTTTACTGTTGGGGCTAATTGCTCAACCTCAGATATTGTCTTTTTCACCCGGCAGTTGAGCATGCTGGTAAAGGTTGGGATACCTCTCAGCAGGAGCTTTGATATCTTATCTGCCAGCACTCAGAAAACTGCAATGCAAATGCTTATTACCGAGTTAAAAGAGGATATTGGAACCGGGGAAAGTTTTGCCCGGGCCCTGCGCAAGCACCCGCACCAGTTTGATTCGCTGTTTTGCAATATGGTGGAATCCGGTGAATTATCCAGTAGGTTGCCCACTGTTTTGGAGCGCCTAGCCAACTATCAAGAACAGTCAGAAAAACTGCGCAAAACGATTAAAAAGGCCTTGGCCTATCCCTGTATTGTCACGCTTGTAGCCCTGTTGGTGACCGCTGTGCTGTTAATTAAAGTAATTCCTGAATTTGCCCAAACATTTTCTGAGTTGGGCACTGAGCTGCCGGCCCTAACCCTGTTTGTATTGAACCTATCCCACCAGGTTCAGCAACTGTGGCTATCCATCGTATTGAGTGCCTGTATCTTTTGCGGGGTTTTTGCCATGGCAGTCAAGCGATCGACATGGTTCTCCTATACCCTAGATAGCATGCTGTTGCAGGTGCCCGGTATCGGCAAGTTGGTTAAACTGGCTATATTGGCGAGGTTCTCCCGCACCCTGGCCACCACTTTCAATGCAGGAGTACCCATCTTAGACGCCTTGCAATCGGCCGCTAGCACTGCGGGCAATGCACTCTATGTGGAGGGTATCTTGACGCTGCGTCAGGATCTAATTCAGGGTATCTCACTAAAGCGTGCGGTTCACCGGCAATCGATCTTTCCCCTGGCGCTGCAACAGATGATTATTGTCGGCGAGGAATCGGGAACCCTCGGTCAGATTCTGGACAGGGCGGGAGCAATTTATGAGCAGGATATGCAACTCCTAGTGGATACCCTGACGCAACTGACAGAACCACTGGTAATGCTAGTGTTGGGTCTGTTGGTGGGCATATTATTGCTGGCTATGTATATGCCAATTTTTGAGCTGGGTTCGATTCTCTAGGCGATCACAGGGTCAAGACTGTGAAAAATTGAAGGTCGTGGAGAGAGGTATTCTGTGTCCCTAGTCACAGCATTGACAGCATCAAATTGCACTTGCGTCAGATATTGGTATATTGCGCCTGCGGCAACTGGTATTAACAAACGAACTCAACGCGGTACTAAATGGTAATCGACCTTGGTTTTTCTCCCATGCTACTGGCTCTGATCGGTCTGTTATTGGGCGCTATTATTGGCAGCTTTCTCAATGTAGTGGTTATCCGCTTACCGCTGATGCTGGAGGCCCAGTGGACCAGAGATAGCAGGGAATTTTTGGCCCTAAACCCTGAGAATCAACCCACCCTTAGCCTGTCTAAACCGGCCTCTCACTGCCCCCATTGCCAGAACCCGATAAAGCCAATTCACAATATCCCTATTCTCAGCTATCTATTTTTGAGGGGCCGCTGCCACCACTGTGGTGCATCGATCTCAGTGCAGTACCCGATTGTTGAACTGCTATCCGCTGTGCTGACCGCACTCTATGTCATGGAATATGGTATCAGTACCACGGCACTGGCCAGTATGTTGTTTACCTACGCTCTGATGGTTTTGACTCTGATAGATCAACGCCATCAGCTGTTGCCCGACCAAATTACCCTGCCGCTGTTGTGGCTGGGACTGCTGGTCAATCTGAGCGGCCTGTTTGCCAGCCCGGCAGATGGGATTATTGGCGCGGCACTGGGCTATCTCTCCCTGTGGTCGGTATTCTGGCTGTTTAAACTAATAACCGGCAGGGAGGGTATGGGTTACGGTGACTTTAAGCTCAGTGCCGCTCTGGGTGCCTGGCTCGGCTGGCAGATGCTGCCTATGGTAATTTTACTGGCCTCGCTCCTGGGGTTGGTGGTGGGTTGTTATGGAATTATATTTGCCGGCAGGGACAGAGAAGCCCCGCTGGCCTTTGGTCCCTACCTGTGCATCGCCGGCTGGATCGCTATGCTGTGGGGTGATAGCATTTCCCTCTATCTCTTCTAATTATCAATACCGTACAGAGAGCGATTCAATTGAGTTCACAGCAACTAGCTATAGGGTTAACCGGCGGTATAGGCAGTGGCAAGAGCACTGTGGCGGCGGTTTTTCGCAACCTCGGGGTCAAGGTTATCGATGCCGATCAGGCGGCGCGGGCGGTGGTAGAACCGGGATCTAGCGCCCTGCAGGCGATAAATAAACACTTTGCACAGGGGCACCCCGACCGCAGGCTGTTATTGCCCAGCGGCGAGCTCAATCGATCCGCTCTGCGCGAGATAATTTTTGCCGATCCCGATGAAAAACACTGGCTGGAGCAGTTACTCCATCCATTGATAGAAAAATGGATTATTAGGGAGTTACAAAGCCCCGGTTCCAGCCCCTATGTTATGTTGGAGTCGCCACTGTTGTTTGAGACGGATCAACAGCATCTGGTGGATGGCGTGTTGCTGGTTGATATTCCCTCCGAACTACAATTGCAACGAGCCGGCCAAAGGGATGGTGCCAGCACTGAGCAGATTCAGGCGATTATCAATACCCAGATAAGCCGGGAGCAGCGCCGGCAGCGCGCCGATTGGATTATTGATAATACTGAAGATGCGGCAACCGCAACTCTAGTCCCGAGAGTGCAGGAGTTACATCAGGTATTTCTGGATAGAATCGAACAATCGACACCAAGTGAGGGTTAATATGCGCAAGCCATCCTCTTTCAACTGCCCAACCTGTCAGACAGCGATTGTCTGGAGCGATGATTTTCCCCACCGCCCGTTCTGCTCCGCGCGCTGCAAACAGATAGACTTTGGCGACTGGGCCACCGAGCGTGTCGGTGAGCCGGCTGACTTCGAGGATATTGCTGAAGATAATCAGCAAAATTAGGCTGTGGTGCAGTTTTCTATAAACGTCTTAATTTATCGAGAATAGGCAGATTGGCTTCGGGAAAGCGATACGCACTAGGGATAGATAACAGCTCTTTTTCTGCAACCCAGCGGCACACCTGCCCCTCCCTACCGCTGGGCTGTCCATCAAAAGCCGTCACTGTCCAGATATCGAGTTGAACCTGCCGATCGCTATAGCTGTGACTGAGCTGCATAAAGGGCTGCGCTGCAGTGACGTCGATACCCAGCTCCTCTGCCAATTCTCTGACCAATGCCTGGTAGGCGGTTTCACCGGCCTCGATTTTGCCACCGGGAAATTCCCAGAGTCCGCCCTGATGAAGTTGGGCCGGGCGTTTGGAGATCAGAATCTGTCCGAGCCTGTGGGCACTGTAAATAATCGCGGCTACGACCGGTGTAGCACTGTTGGGATTGGGTATTGGTTGTGCCACCGCTAGGTTCTGTACTCAGCGTTGATTCGCACATAGTCGTAGCTGAGATCGGTGGTCCAGATCTTGTCGCTCACCGCTCCGCGGTTGAGTTGCACTCTGATCTGAATATCTTCGGGTTGCATCGCCCGCTGACCCTGCTGTTCCGTGTAGCCGGCGGCGCGCCCCCCTGCCTCGACAATTAACACCGAGTTGAGACTGATTTTCACGCGGTCAATGTCAAGATTCTCAATACCGGCGCGACCCAGGGCGGCAAGAATTCTACCCCAGTTGGGATCGGAGGCGGCGAGCGCCGTTTTAACCAGTGGTGATTCGGCGATGGTGTAGGCGACTTGGAGCGCCTCTGCAGTATCTTTGGCACCTTCGACTAGTACTTCGACAAATTTATTGGCCCCTTCACCGTCACGGATAATTCCCTGGGCCAGTTCAACAAACAGATCTGTCAGTTCAGCAACAAACGGCTCAAAGGTGAGCTCATCGATCTCTACACCGCTGGTGCCCGTGGCAATTAACATCACCGCATCATTGGTGGAGGTATCGCCATCCACAGTGATGCGATTAAAGGATTTTTCGTTGGCCAGTCTGAGGGCGCGGTGCAGTAGCTCGCCATCCACCGCGGCATCGGTGGCGACAAAACCCAGCATGGTGGCCATATTGGGCTTAATCATACCCGAACCCTTGGCAATTCCGCTGAGCGTGATCTGGCCGTCACCTATTGCATATCGGCGACTGGCGCCCTTGGGCCTGGTGTCAGTGGTCAAAATTCCCTCGGCAGCCGCAGCCCAACCCTGTTCAGAGAACGCATTAACCGCGCTGGGAATGGCCGACAACAGCCTGTCCACAGGCAGCGGCTCACCAATCACCCCAGTGGAAAAGGGCAGTACCTGTTGGCACGCCACGCCTGTGGCAGCGGCCACAGCTTGACAGCAGTCCAGCGCATCGGCCTCACCCTGAGAGCCGGTTCCGGCGTTGGCATTGCCAGTGTTGCCCAGTAGATAGCGGGGGGTCTGGGCCTGCAGATGGCGCTTGGCAATCTGAACCGGCGCAGCGCAGAAGCGATTTTGGGTAAAAACTCCGGCCACTGAACTGCCGGGTGCAATTTCCATCAGCACCAGGTCTTTGCGCCCGGCAGTTTTGATCCCGGCGCTGACGGTGCCCAGCTGAAAGCCGGAAACCGGGTGGATTTTCGGAAATTTGTCGCTACCTGTAGCCATGGTTAGATTCTACCGCAACATTGCTTGTATTTTTTACCCGAACCGCAGGGACAGGGACTGTTGCGCCCCACTTTCGGTGCCGCCCGTTGCACTGGTTTGGGTCGTTGCGGCTGTTGTGCTGCCGCCTGGGCATCGGATTCCTCGCTGAGGCCAGCTACCTGAGAGTGCCGGTATTGTCTTTGCGCCTCCTGCTGACGTCGCTGCTGTTCTAGTCGATCCAGATCTTCGCGACTGGCAACCTGCACATGACTGAGATACTTGATGGTCTCGTGCTTGATGTTATCCAGCAACTCCTCGAATAGGGCGAAGGACTCTCGCTTATACTCCTGCTTGGGATTTTTCTGCGCGTAGGCCCGCAGACCTATACCCTGGCGCAGTTGATCCATATTGTAGAGGTGCTCCTTCCACAGATTATCCATCAACTGCAGCATAATCTGTCGCTCCACCTCGCGCATTTGATCACCTATATGATCGCAGCGACGCTGATAGTCTGTCTCTACAGCCTCAATCACCCTGCCTACAACGCCACTGTCATCCAGACGATTGTCCTCATCTAACCATTGCTGTAGATGTATCTGCACTGCGAAGTCTGCGGCCAATACTTTCTCTAGACCCTGGATATCCCATTGTTCCTCGAGACTACCGGGAGGCATATAGGCGGCGACGGTCTGCTGGACGACATCGGCGCGCACATTGGCGATAATGTCAGATATATCCTCGTCCTCTAGTAGATCATTGCGCTGCTGATAGATAACTTGCCGCTGATCATTGGCGACATCATCGTACTCTAGCAGATGTTTGCGAATATCAAAGTTGCGCCCCTCCACCTTGCGCTGGGCTTTGACAATCGCATTGGTCACCATGCGGTGCTCAATGGCCTCCCCGCGCTCCATACCCATTGCGCGCATCATGTTCTTGACTCTATCCGAGGCAAATAGGCGCATCAGTGGATCTTCGAGGGATAGGTAAAATCGAGATAGGCCGGGATCGCCCTGACGTCCGGCACGGCCGCGCAACTGATTGTCTATACGGCGGGACTCATGGCGCTCAGTGGCAATAATATGTAACCCACCGGCCTCGATCACCCGATCATGGCGCTGTTGCCAATCGGCTTTTACCGCCTCTACCTTCTGTTGATCAGCGCTATCGGAGAGCGCCTTGAGCTCGGCTTCGAGATTGCCACCCAGTACTATATCGGTGCCGCGCCCGGCCATATTGGTGGCGATGGTGACTGCACCGGGCCGGCCGGCATTGACAATAATATGAGCCTCGCGTTCATGCTGCTTGGCATTGAGTACACTGTGCTCGATTTTCGCCGCCTTTAACAGGCCAGACAACAACTCCGAGGTATCCACTGAGGCAGTGCCCACCAGAACCGGTGCGCCCTTTTCCACTATGGACTTAATATCCTCGATAACCGCCTGGTATTTTTCCTCCTGGCTGAGGTAGATCAGGTCGTTGAGATCCTGACGCTGAACCTCGACATTGGTGGGTATCACCATCACCTGTAGGCCGTAGATCTGTTGAAACTCATAGGCTTCGGTATCTGCGGTACCAGTCATGCCAGAGAGTTTTTGATAGAGCCTAAAGTAGTTTTGAAAAGTGGTTGAGGCCAGGGTCTGACTCTCCTGCTGGATGGTCAGTTTCTCTTTCGCCTCGATGGCTTGATGGAGACCCTCGGAGAGACGGCGGCCGGGCATGGTGCGCCCGGTGTGTTCGTCCACTAGAACTGCTTGACCACCCTGAATAATATATTCAATATCTCTGTGAAATAAGTTCTGGGCTCGGAGCGCAGTGTGCACATGGTGCAACAAGCCCAAATTGGAGGCCTGATAAAGACTGTCATCTTTATCCAGCAAGCCGGCGTTGATTAACATTTGTTCAACTTTACTATGGCCCTGTTCGGTCAAGTCAACGCTGCGGGTTTTCTCATCAATAACAAAATCCCCATTGGCCGCTTGCTCACTGCTGTCTATATCAGCGTCCTCGTCGATCTCAATTTCCACCCGGGGCTCAAGCTTCAGAGTCAGCGCATTGACCTTGGTGTAGAGCTCCGAGCTATCCCTGGCCGCACCGGAAATAATCAGCGGCGTCCTGGCTTCATCAATCAGGATTGAATCGACCTCGTCGATAATGGCAAAGGAGAGACTGCGCTGGGATTTATCGGCCAGAGACAACACCATATTATCCCGCAGATAGTCGAAGCCAAATTCATTGTTAGTGCCGTAGGTTATGTCCGCAGCATAGGCCTCGCGGCGATCACAGGCATGCAGTAGACCATCGGCTTGATCCAGCTTAAATGAGCAGGCAGTCTCCGCACCCTGATAGGACTGAACCACACCCACCGACATCCCAAGGGCCGCGTACAGAGGCGCCATCCATTCGGCATCCCGTTTGGCCAGATAGTCGTTGACGGTAATAACATGAACACCATTGCCATCCAGTGCATTGAGATAGGCGGCCAGCGTGGCTACTAGCGTCTTGCCCTCACCCGTGCGCATCTCGGCGATCTTGCCCTGATGAAGGGCGATACCGCCAATGATTTGCACATCAAAGTGGCGCATTCCCAAGACTCTTTTCGAAGTCTCGCGCACTGTTGCAAAGGCCTCTGGAAGCAGTTGATCCAGTGTTTCACCAGCAGCCAACCTATCGCGGTAGAGCTGCGTTTGGCCCAGTAGTTGCTCATCGCTGAGCGCCGCCTGCTGATCTTCGAGCCCATTGACCTGTTGGACCACCTTACGCAGTCTGCGCAACTCGCGGTCATTGCTGTTACCAAAGATACTTTTTATTAGTTTGCCAATCATTGATCATTTTCCAAATAAAAACTGAGATTATTCGAGGAGACTAGCTGTCACAAGTCTCAGATGCTTGGATGTCTCAAGGACTGGTGCGGCGGATATAGGTTGCGGGATCGACTACACGACCATTTTTATAGACTTCAAAGTGCACATGGGGTCCAGTTGAGCGTCCCGAGGTACCCATTTTGGCAATAATCTCACCCTTCTTGACTACCGAGCCGAGCTCGGCAATATTTTCATCATTGTGGGCATAACGGGTGATAAATCCATCACTGTGATTGAGTTCAACTATCAGTCCGTAGCCACTTTTCTCACCGGACCAGGTGACCACACCAGAACCCACAGCGATAATATCGGAGCCGTGCCTACCGGCAAAATCAACACCGGCATGCCACCGTTGATCTCCATGGAAGGGATCGGTTCGCATGCCATAGGGCGAGGACATCCAGCCCTTGGTAACTGGGCGACCAGTCAACTTGCGCTGGTTGTTGAGCTCTTTGTCAGCCAGCATTGACTGCAGAAGATGCAACTGTGATTCACGCTGGTTGAGTGCGAGCTGGAGTTGCGAGTACAGAGAGGACAGATTAGTCTGGATACCCACAGATTTTTGGTCGCTTGGCGTGCTGAAGCTCTCTGGCCCACCGAGTCCGGGGGGCGATGAGAAATCGAATTCGCCATCTTCAAGTTTAGCTATTTGAGTGAGTTGCTCGCCGAGGGCATCCAGACGCAGCATGCGGGCTCTCATCTGTGCCAATTTAGCGGCCAGTGTGGCCACCGAATTGTCGGCCTGCTGACGACCATTATCTAGTTGTTGCTGTTGCACCACCAGTTGTTGCTGCATCACCGCAATGCTGTCATCAAATAGTAACTGCCAGCGCCCGTCAGCGATCTTGATACCCATCAATGTGCCCACAGCCACTGGTACACCCAACAGTAGCACCGACAGCAGGGTACGCAGCCGACCATTAAGGTCAATTGTCCTGATCTTGTCGCTGCGCTTGCTGATAAGGATTAGTTTCAAAGGTGGTACTCGATTAGCAGTGAATGGTTTGTCAAGTGACGATGATTAGGCATAGAGTATGGGTACATCTTCGGGATTGTCGATAAACGAAACCATCTCCCAGGCATCTTGGTCTTCGATAAGGGCTAATAGCGAGGCATTATTTAGTGCGTGGCCGGACTTATAGGCATCAAATTCGCCGATCAGACTGTTGCCCAACAGATAGAGATCGCCAATTGCATCCAGAATCTTGTGTTTGACAAACTCGTCTTTAAAGCGCAGACCGTCCTCGTTGACGATTTCGGTATCGTCTACCACAATCGCATTGTTCAAACTGCCACCTCTGGCCAATCCCTTTGAACGCAGATATTCAAATTCATGCATAAAACCAAAAGTTCGCGCCCTGCTGACCTCTTTGACAAATGAGGTGCTGGAGAAGTCGATACTGGCATCTAGTACTTCGCGATGAAATGCGGGATGATCAAATTCGATGGCAAAGTTGACTTTAAAACCCTCAAAGGGTCTGAAGGTGGCATGCTTGCCGTCCTGTTCCACAGTCACTTCGCGCTTGATACGGATAAACTTCTTCGGCGCGTCTTGCTCCTGAATACCGGCGGACTGTAGTAAAAAGATAAACGGCGCTGCACTGCCATCCATAATTGGAATTTCAGGTGCGGAGACATCGACAACAATATTATCTATCCCCAAGCCCGCCAGCGCTGAAAGCAGGTGTTCTACGGTGGAGACTCGTACATCACCAACCATTAAGGTAGTGGATAAGGTGGTATCACCCACATTCTCGGCACGGGCGGGAATGTCTACTGCGGGATCCAGATCGACACGGCGAAATACAATGCCCGTATCTGGCTCAGCGGGATGCAGGGTCAGATAGATTTTATCTCCGGTGTGCAGACCCACGCCAGTGGCATGGATTGAATTCCTCAATGTGCGTTGCTTTATCATTTAGCCCAGTATTTCCATTAGCCTGCAAGAGCGGCGATTCTACCAGACAAGCCCCCCACCACCAAGATTTTAAATCTGAGGCGCGGCGGTGGGAGGTGAAGGGTCAGTTAGTCCGCTTGCTTGCGCAAAAATGCCGGAACATCTAAATAGTCGCCCTCGGCCTCGGTGCAGGCCTGCATATCGCGGGCAGCTGCGCCACCCAATGCAGAGGATCCCGTCGTGCGTCTATTGATGGTCGGCTGATCCAAACGACCGTAATCGAGATCGCCTCCGGCTTTGCGTGGTGGTTGATTATCCACCACCAGGCCGCGAGGCCCGCTCTGCGCAGAGGTTGAGCGCAATCCCGTGGCAACCACGGTTACCCGCATCTGATCATCGAGATTGGCATCGAAAACGCTTCCGACAATAATTGTAGCATCTTCATCAGCAAATTCTCGGACCGTGTTGCCCACATCTTCAAACTCCCCAAGAGTCAGGTCATAACCGGTGGTAATATTTACCAGTATTCCCTTGGCACCCTGTAGGTTAATATCCTCTAACAGCGGACATTTGACTGCACTCTCGGCAGCGACAACTGCGCGGTCGGCGCCACTGGCCTCGCCGGTACCCATCATCGCCATGCCCATCTCTGCCATCACTGTGCGCACATCGGCAAAGTCGACATTGATCAGGCCATCGAGCAGAATCAGGTCAGTAATTCCCTGCACTGCGCCGTAGAGAATATCGTTGGCCTCTTTGAAAGCATTGAGCACTGCGAAGTCTCTACCCAGTACCTGCAATAATTTCTCATTGGGTACAATAATTAGAGAGTCCACGCGCTCTTTTAGTTGGGCAATGCCCTCGCTGGCAATCTCCATACGCTTGCGCCCCTCAAAGGAGAAGGGTCGAGTCACCACACCCACTGTGAGTATGCCCATCTGCTTGGCAACTTCAGCGATTACCGGTGCGCCGCCGGTACCAGTACCACCGCCCATTCCGGCAGTGATAAACACCATATCAGCACCTTCCAAGACCTGCGCTATACGGTCTTTGTCCTCTAGCGCCGCCTCGCGCCCCACCTCTGGGTTGGCACCAGCCCCCAAACCTTTGGTAAGGCTTTCACCCAGCTGTAGAACCGTGGCACTTCCCAGATCATTGAGCGACTGGGCATCGGTGTTGGCACAGATAAAGTGCACGCCTTCTATATTGCTGGCGATCATATGACGCACTGCATTACAGCCGCCTCCGCCAACTCCCACTACCTTTATTTCTGCATTCTTTGGAATGCTATCAACGAGTTCAAACATAACTTTCCCCTTTTGTTGCGCCTCAAAATTTGCTGCACAAAACACAGTATTTTGCGCGTTATACTCCACCTTGGAAAAAATCTTTGATTTTTTCCAACATACCTTTGCCATCCTGGCCACTGGCTCCGCCAAGTCCATTCTTCAACTGCTCCTGTACACCGAAGTGCAATAGTCCAACCCCGGTTGAATAGATGGGATTGTCAACAATATCTGATAGCCCTTTGACCCCTGTGGGTGTGCCGATCCTGACCGGCATATGGAAGATCTCCTCGGCCAGTTCCGAAACACCCTCCATCTTTGCTGTACCGCCAGTCAGCACGATACCCGCAGCAATTAACTCCTCGAAACCACTGCGTCTGAGCTCCGCCTGTACCAGTGTAAACAGCTCGTCATATCTGGGTTCCACTACTTCGGCCAGCAGTTGGCGCGACATCTCTCTGGGCTCGCGATCACCGACACTGGGTACTTTGATAGTCTCCTCAGGTCGCGCTAACTTGGCCAGTGCGCAGGCGTATTTGATCTTTAGTTCCTCGGCATGGGCGGTTGGCGTTCGCAGGGCCATGGCAATATCGTTGGTCACCTGATCCCCGGCTATAGGTATAACTCCCGTGTGGCGAATAGCGCCCTCGGTAAATATAGCAATATCCGTTGTACCGCCACCTATATCCACCAGAGCCACACCCAATTGCTTTTCGTCGTCAGTGAGCACAGCATAGCTAGAGGCCAGCTGCTCCAACGCCACATTGTCGACCTCGAGACCACAGTGACGAATGCATTTCTTAATATTTTGCGAGGCATTGGCGGCGCAGGTCACCAGATGAACCTTGGCCTCCAAGCGCACCCCCGACATACCGATGGGTTCATGCACGCCCTCTTGATCGTCAATAATATATTCCTGAGGTAATACATGGAGGATTTCCTGATCTGCGGGGATGGCCACCGCTCTGGCGGCATCGATCACTCTATCCACATCTAAGGCCTGTACCTCGCGATCGCGAATTGCCACAATCCCATGGGAGTTGAGACTGCGAATATGGCTGCCGGCAATACCGGCGTAGACCGAATGGATAGAGCATCCAGACATCAACTCAGCCTCTTCGATGGCGCGCTGTATTGAATTGACAGTGGCCTCGATATTCACCACCACGCCCTTTTTTAATCCCGAGGACGGGTGCATCCCGGTGCCGATAATTTCCAGCTCACCATCGGCGCCTAGGGCGCCGACAATCGCGACTATTTTCGAAGTGCCTATATCCAGTGCTACGATCATATTTTCTTCATTGGTGTTTGCCATATTTATTCCTCTCTAGTCCTCAACTATCCGTGGACTTCGGTTGCTACAACGGTACTATAGTTAAAATTTGCGCTCACCGAGCTGTTGCGCCAGGCCACAGCCAGTCCATTTGGGTAGCGCAGATCTATGGTTTGGATACTGTCGGACTGGGCACTGAGTCCCGACTGCCAAACCATGACTAATCGCCTGATTTTTTCCCCTACTTGCTCACGGCCAATGTGCAGGCGAATTCCCTTTACAGTCTCGGCCTGCCAAGCGCCCAGATTGTCGAGTTTTAACTCCGATAGTTTCAAACCTATTGGCAGCAACAGTTTAGAAAGCCGCTGATACTGCTGCATGATCTGTGTGGAATCGCCGAACTGGGCAGTTAGCAGCGGCAGATTATGCAGTTTGCTGTTGTCGGCAATATTCAAGGGTTGACCCAACTGATTGAGGAAGGAGTCATCTCGCCAGCGGGCAATTGGCACCTCTTCGGATACATTGATATGTAACTGAGATGGCCACTGTCGGCGAACACTGACTTCACTGACCCAGGGATGCTGCTGAAGTACTGCCTTGAGGTTTTTTAGATCCACAGTCAAAAATCCCCCGCTGATTGCCTGATTGACCAACACTCTGAGGTCGCTGTTATCGAGATTCTTCAAATCGCCACTGATGGTGACCCTAGTCAGCGGCCGATCCACAGCTTGAATGGTGAAATACACCCCGTAGGCAAGTAGACAGATCAACAACACCATAAACAGTCGCGTAAAATGCTCCATGAACCCTGTAGCAGTGGCTCTGGCCTCTGTTGTGGAGCCGCTTTGGCGTCGATTTGTACGGGCCATTACAGTGACTCCTCAAGGATAGTTTGCACCAGGTGGTCAAAGGAAATACCCTCGGCGCGAGCCGCCATGGGTACCAGACTGTGACTGGTCATACCGGGCACAGTGTTCACCTCTAAAATCTGGAAGTCACCTCGGCTATCGGTCATCACATCGACCCGACCCCAACCCCGACAATCCAAACTGCGGAAAGCCGCTAAGGCCAAATCTGCCAATTCACTCTCGCGTCTGTCGCTCAGACCCGAGGGGCAGAAGTACTGGGTGTTATCAGAGAAGTATTTGGCCTGATAGTCATAAAAGGTGCTTGCAGCCTTTATGCGTATTGAGGGCAGTGGCCTCTCTCCCAGCACTGCCACGGTGTATTCCTGACCTTCCAGTTTGGACTCCGCCAGCACCCTGTGATCATATTGCGATGCCAACTGCCAGGCCTGCTGTAACTGTTCAGCTGATTGGGCAATACTCATACCCATACTGGATCCCTCGGTAGCAGGTTTGACCACCGCACTGCCGCCCAGCGCTTCAAGTACTTCATGCCAATCGGAGTTTTCCTGCAATACCACAAAGTCTGCAGTGGGCAGACCCATTCCCCGCCACAGCTGTTTGCAGCGCAATTTATCCATCGCCATTGCCGATGCCATCACCCCACTGCCGGTATAGGGAATACCCAGATACTGCAATGCGCCCTGCACTGTGCCATCCTCGCCACCTGGCCCGTGAAGCGCAATAAAAGCGCGCTCGATGCGATGTTCAAGCAATTGTTCGATAAGATTGTCCTGCACATCAATAGCCGTCACATCGGTACCCAAATTGCGCAGTGCCGCAAGCACTTCAGTACCGCTCATCAGGGAGATCTCTCGTTCGGAGGACAGGCCGCCATAGAGCAGACCCAGTTTGCCAAATGCCGCCACTGACCCACTCATGATTGCTCTCCGATAGGCTGGAGTTGAGTTTCCCGCAACAGTGCCACCAGCTTGCTAACACTACCGGCTCCCTGCGTGATCACCAGATCATTGTCCCTGACCAATCCCGCCAGCACTGCGGGAACCTGCTGGATATCCTCCACATAGATAGGGTCGACATCGCCGCGCTGACGCAGACTGCTGCACAGATTTTTGCTGCCGGCGCCAACTATGGGCTCTTCGCCGGCGGCGTACACCTCCAAGATCAACAACACATCGACGGTGGAGAGAACCTGAACAAAATCCTCGTATAGATCCCTGGTTCTGGTATAGCGATGGGGCTGAAACACCATCACCAGACGTCTCTCTGGCCAGCCGTCGCGAACTGCCTGGATAGTAGCTTTGAGCTCGGTTGGATGATGACCATAGTCATCCACCAACATCGCCTCTCCCCCCTCATCACCCTGTCTGACGGGATAGCTACCAAGCATTTCAAAGCGGCGTCCAACGCCGGTGAATTTTTGCAGACCGGAGACGATCGCCGCGTCGGATATCCCCTCATCGGTGGCCACAGCAACGGCGGCGGCGGCATTCAGGGCATTGTGCCGCCCCGGAATATTTAGGGTTATTGACAGCCTGGGTTTATTGTCGGGTCTGTGCATCACAAACTGAGACTGTCGCCGGTCGATCTGCAGATCGCTGATACGGTAATCGGCGCCTTCGGCAAAGCCATAGGTCAATGTGGGCCGACCAATATCCAACTGAATCTCAGCAATAACTGGATCATCGATACAGACCACTGCCAATCCGTAGAATGGCAGGTTGTGGAGAAACTCCATATAGGTGTTCTTCAATTGCTGAAAATCAAAACCGTAGGTTTCCATATGATCGGCTTCAATATTGGTGACCACCGATACCATGGGCTGTAGGTGGAGAAATGACGCATCACTCTCGTCGGCCTCGGCCACCAGATAGCGACCGCCACCCAGTTTGGCATTGGCGCCAACACTGTTTACTCGACCACCGACAACAAAGGTCGGATCGCGACCGTCCTCGGCAAAAATTGCAGTAATCAGACTGGTGGTAGTGGTCTTACCATGGGTGCCGGCAACCGCAATACCATGGCGGTAGCGCATCAGTTCAGCCAACATCTCAGCGCGCCTGACAACCGGAATACCCAGCTCTCGGGCAGCTGCTATCTCTGTATTTTCCAGCGTCACCGCCGAGGACATAACCACCACATCAGCGCCCTCGATATTGCCCTTGCCATGCCCCATAAATATCTCAGCACCTGCAGCTTGAAGGTGTTTGGTACTGGGACTTACAATAATATCTGAACCACTTATCTGATAGCCCTGGTTGAGCAGCACTTCGGCAATACCGCTCATGCCGCTACCGCCAATACCCACAAAGTGTATTTTCTTTATGCGGCGCATACCCGGAGCCTGAAATTCTCTAGTTGCCACAGGCCACCTCCATGCAGACTGCAGCCACCCTTTCAGCTGCACCGTTCTTGGCCAGCGATCGGGCTGCCACCCCCATCGACAGGCGGCGCTGCGGTGACTGGCAAAAATAGCGAATCTGTTCAGTCAGCGACTGAGCACTCAAATCCCGCTCCTGTACTAATCTGGCGGCACCGCAATTCACCAATAACTCGCCATTGGTGGTCTGATGGTCATCGATAGCATAGGGAAAGGGTATCAACAGTGAGGCCAATCCCGCCGATGACAGTTCAGCGACGGTGAGCGCCCCTGATCTGCAGATCACAAAGTCGGCCCAGGCGTAGGCCTGTTCGATTCTGTCAATAAATGCAACCCGCTCTAGCTGCCGGTCACAGTCGCCGAAATTCTGCTCTCTGTAGATCTTATCAGTGGCTTCAAAATGCGCTGCCCCAGTCTGATGCAACACCTGAGGTCGCTCCTCAGGTTGCAATTGTGCCAGCGCTTGGGGTATCAGTTTATTGAGTGCCAGGGCACCGCGACTGCCACCTAAAACCAGCATTTTTACAGGCGCCCGCCGCTCGGCTAAGCGTACTTGAGGCGCTTCAATAGCAGCAATTTCCGCTCTTACTGGATTGCCACAACACTCCGCCTCGGGCAGACTGTTAGGGAACCCCTGCAACACCTTGGCGGCCATTTTTGCCAGTATCCTGTTAGTGGTGCCAGCAACCGAATTTTGCTCGTGGATCACCAGGGGAATGCGTCTTATTCTGGCTGCTACCGCGCCGGGACCCGAGGCAAACCCCCCCATACCCAGCACTACCTGTGGTTTGATCTCAGACAGTATCAGCCAGGCCTGTACCAGGGATTGCAGCAGCATTACTGGCGCTTTGAGCAGCGCTAAAAGGCCCCGACCCCGGAGTCCCTCAACACTCAGGTAATTGAGTGGTATGCCGCTGTCGGGCACCAGTTTAGACTCTATACCACGGCGCGTTCCCAGCCATGAGACATCGACATTTGCAGCTTGCAGTCGCTGTGCGACAACCAGCCCCGGGAACACATGACCACCGGTGCCGCCAGCCATCACTAGCACTCGGCATCTGGGGTTTGAGAGCGTGGCAGCAGTCACAGCGATATCCTCGATGGCGTCTTTTTACTGCGGTTTAACTCGTGGGCCAACCGCAACATCATGCCCACCATGCCACAACAGACCAGCAGACTACTGCCACCGTAGCTGACGAAGGGCAGAGTCAATCCCTTGGTGGGCAAGAACCCCGAGTTAACGCCCAGATTGAAAAAGGTCTGGCCACTCAACAACAGTCCAAAACCAATTAATACATAAGCGGCATACCACTGCTGGAGAACTATGGCTTTTTTACTCAGACGCATAATTCTGAAAACCAGGAAACTGTAGAGGGCGAGGAGACAGAGCACACCCACAAAACCAAATTCCTCGGCGTAAATAGCAAATACGAAATCGGTGTGGGCATCGGGCAAATAGAGCATTTTTTGCACTGACTGGCCCAGACCTACACCAGTCCACTCGCCACGGCCAAAGGCAATCAGCGATTGGGTCAGCTGATATCCGGAATTAAATTGATCGGCCCAAGGATCCAGATAGGCAGTCAGACGAGCCAATCGGTAGGGTGCTGCAACCAGCATTATCCCCAGAGCGGCGATCGCGGAGACCAGCAACAGGGCAAATTGTCCCAGATGGGCCCCGCCTAAAAACAGCAGAGTTAAGAAGGTGCCTGTGAGGACCACAACCGAACCAAAATCTGGCTCCAGAATTAACAACAGCGCCATCAGACCGGCAACTGCCACCAATTTAGCCAACTGGGTCCAGTCACTTTCCAATGTCTGTCGGTGCCTGGCCAGTTGGCTGGCAAAAAATACCACTGCAGCCCCCTTGGCGATCTCTGAGGCCTGCAGCGTAAAGCCACCAACACTCAACCAGCGGCGACTGCCATTTAAGTTGAGACCCACACCGGGGATCAGCACTGCCAACAACAATGCCAGGGCGATCAACAGCCACAGGGTTGCATACTTTTCCCAGATCTTGGGGCTGACAAAGAAGCCCGCAGCACCGGCACCCAATCCGAGAAACAGGTAGGCGATATGTCGTTTGACAAACATAAATTGGCTGTCAAATTTGTAGTCGGCAAAACTAAATGAAGCCGAGGCCACCATAATTAAACCCAGAGACATTAGCGCAAGCACCGGCAATAGCAAACTGAAGTCCATATGCCAGCTATCGTTGCGGTGAGCCATAGCTCTGGTGGAGAGGCTATAGGCCATTGGCCACCTCCGGGGATTTCCCTAGCAGCGCGCTGACAGCCTCTTGAAAACACTGTCCGCGGTGCTCAAACCCAGTGAACATATCAAAACTGGCACAGGCGGGAGACAACAGAACAATGTCCCCTGGCACTGCCACTTGATGTGCGGCCTGAACCGCCAACTCCATGGATTCCACGGCGATCAGATCGCCACAGTCCTGCAGGGCCTGCTGAATTTGCTGTGCATCTTCCCCCAGTAATAGCGTGAGTTTGACAAAATCTGATAGCGGCGCCTTGAGGCCATCAAAATCTTGACCTTTGCCCTGGCCACCAGCAATCAGCAACAGGTTCTTTTGACCCCCGATGCCAAAACTATTGAGCGCTGCCACCGCGGCACCTATATTGGTTGCCTTGGAGTCATCTATGTACAAAACACCATCGATCTCGGCAATATTTTCACAGCGGTGGGGCAGGCCTTTAAAGGTTTTCAGGGTCTCTAACATGGTCTGCATTGGCAGATCGGCAGCGTATCCCAGTGCCAGCGCAGCCAGCGCATTGGCTATGTTGTGGGTGCCTTTTAGTGCCAACTCATCAATGCGCATCAGGCGCTCTATGCCGTAGGACAGATAACCTTCACTGAGCCCCTCTAAAATACCAAAGTCTCCCAGATCCGGTTGATTGAGACCAAAACTGGTCATGGGAATCTGTGTAGAAATCAGCGGTCTGGTCAGTCTATCTTCACGGTTGACCACCACCTTGCCAGCACCGCGAAAAATTCGGTGTTTGGCAGCGTGATACTGCTGAAGTTGAGGATAGCGATCCAGATGATCCTCGCTGATATTGAGCAGGGCGACAATAGCGCCTCGACTGTTGTCCAGCAGCTCCAACTGAAAGCTCGAGAGCTCCACGACATACAACTGACTATTGCCATCCAGCAGGTCGAGCATGGGCATCCCCAGATTGCCCCCTACCCCAACCACAAGACCGCTGTCCTCGGCCATCTGACCCACTAATGTGGTAACTGTACTCTTGCCGTTGGAGCCAGTAATAGCAATAACCGGCGCTTCAGCGTACTGCAAAAATAACTCGAGATCACCGATCAACTCGACCCCTTGCTCTCTGGCCGCAATCAACTCGGGTTCACTAAGGGAAATTCCGGGACTGACAATTAAACGATCGAAGCTGAGCAAGAAATCTTTATCAAACGGCCCCAACACCAACTCTACATTGGGATACTCTCGTCGCACCTGCTTGAGATGTGGCGGTTCAGCACGACTGTCGACAAATACAAAAGGCGTCTCTCTGGCTGACAGAAAACGCGCCACCGACAGTCCCGTAGCACCAGTGCCCAGGATTGCGGTTCTGCGGTTTGTAGCGATAATTTCTGCCATTGCCATACTCATCTATCAGCGCAGTTTCAGGGTTGCCAGACCCAGCAGCACCAGTAACACAGTTATAATCCAGAAGCGCACAATCACTCTGGGCTCGGGCCAGCCTTTCAATTCAAAATGATGATGCAGAGGCGCCATGCGAAAAACTCGCTTGCCGGTCAACTTGTAGGAGGCGACCTGAATAATTACCGACAGGGTCTCAACTACAAACACGCCCCCCATAATTATCAGTACGATTTCCTGACGCACCACCACCGCCATGACCCCCAGGGCTGCACCCAGGGCGAGAGAGCCGATATCACCCATAAATACCATTGCCGGGTAGGTGTTAAACCACAGAAACCCAAGTCCGGCACCGCAGATAGCCGCGGCAATAATGAGGAGCTCACCAGCGCCACTGATATAGGGGATATGCAGGTAACTGGCAAATTGATAGTGACCGGTCAGATAGGCAAAGATCCCCAGAGCTCCAGCCACCAGAACTGCCGGCAGAATCGCCAGGCCATCCAGGCCATCAGTGAGGTTGACCGCATTGCTGGTGCCGACAATCACAAAGTAGGTCAAGAGGATAAATAGCGGCCCCATATGCAGAGCCACATCCTTGAACAGGGGCACAATCAGCGACAGCTCCGCCGGGCTCTGGGCGCTGTAATACAAAAAAAGCGCAGCCGCCAGACCCACTACGGATTGCCAAAAATACTTCCAGCGCGCTGCCAGACCGCGAGGGTCTTTTGCAACCACTTTGCGGTAGTCATCCACCCAACCGATAGCACCGAAGGCCAGGGTCACAAGCAAAACCACCCAGACATAGCGATTGGATAAATCCGACCACAACAAACAGCTGACAAAAATTGACAGCAGGATAAGCGCACCACCCATGGTGGGTGTACCAACCTTGCTCAGGTGAGTTTTGGGACCGTCGCTGCGGATCGCCTGTCCCATCTGTAGACGGTTGAGCTGACGGATCACCATCGGACCGGCAATCAGACTGATCAGCAACGCGGTCATCACCGCCAAAATTCCCCTCAGGGTGAGATACTGAATCACCGAAAATGGGCTGTAAAATTGACTTAAGTAGTCAGCGAGCCATAGCAGCATTAGAGCGCTCCTTGTCTGTTGAGTATTGTTATTACTTCGTCCATCCTGGAACTGCGAGACCCCTTGACCAATACAACAGTTTTCCCTTGCTCTTTTCGGGCCCTATCAAGTGCCTCTTTCAAGGCTTCAATCAATAATTCTGTGTTGTTGTAATGCGTGCCATTGCAGGCATCCGCCGCAACTGCACTCCAAGTGCCGGCGGTGAAAACCCGATCGATGCCCGCCTGCAGCGCATACTCGCCAATCTGGCGGTGCAGGTCTTGAGACTGATCTCCCAGCTCCGCCATATCGCCCATCACCAATATGCGGTAACCAGCACTGGCACTGAGCACATCGATACCCGCTCTAAATGAATCTGGGTTGGCATTGTAGGTGTCGTCAATCAGAGTCAGGTCAGGGGCCAATTCAATGCTATTCAGTCTGCCAGAGACCGGCATCACTGCGGCCAATCCCACAGCAATTTGATCCATATCGGCCCCCGCTGCAGTGGCACAGGCTGCCGCCGCCAACGCGTTGCTCACCATATGTATTCCGGGTACTGACAACTCTATCTGGCGTCTAGAAGCGTCCCCGTTGCGCCGATCGCAGAGCTGAAATTTACAGCAGCCGTTATCCAGCGTTTCAATCTGTTCAGCACCCAGATCTGCCTCGCGGTCTGCAATGGAAAAGGTTATACAGGCGCGATTGGCAATCAGCTGTCGCCACTGGGCACACCAGGACTGATCGAGATTGAGTATCGCAGTGTCGTCGGCGCTGAGACCGCTGTAGATTTCGCCCTTGCCAGAGGCGATTCCCTCAATCGAACCAAAGCCCTCGAGATGAGCGCGCTGCACGTTATTGACCAGAGCAATACTGGGCTTGGCAATTTCGCACAGGTAAGCAATTTCCCCAGCGCCACTGGCACCCATCTCAATCACTGCAACATCGCTGTTGGCACCCATATTCAGCAGCGTCAATGGCACACCGATATGATTGTTAAGATTGCCCGCTGTGGCATGTACCGCACAATTTTGTCCCATAATGGCGGCGGTCATCTCCTTGACCGAGGTCTTGCCGCTGCTGCCGGTTATAGCAATCAGGGGTCCGCGGTGTAACGCTCTGCGGGCTGCGGCTATCTGTCCCAGGGCGCGGGTAGTGTCTTCGACCACCCACTGGGGCAACTGAATTTGTTGGTTTCTCTGGGATACCACCACACCGGCAGCCTTGGTCGCCACATCGGGCAGGAATTGATGGGCATCGAAGCGCTCTCCCTGTAGTGCCACAAATAGGTCACCCTCAGCAGTGTGGCGGCTGTCGGTAGATACCCGATTAAACTGACAGTCTGGATTGAGCAGCGTGCCACCATAGGTGACCGCCAGGTCGGTAAGGCGCAGCTGAATCATTGTCTGACACCCCCCTGTGACTCGTTCAATACTGCATCTGGGGAATCTCGAAGTGCCAACTGAACCTCCAGTTGATCACTGAACGGCAACCGATCGCCACCGATAATTTGGTAGCTTTCATGGCCCTTGCCAGCTATCAAAATAATATCCCGCTGAGCTGAATTGCCAATGCAATTTGCAATGGCTTGGCGCCGATCCAATTCAATCTCGACCTGCCCCTGAATGCCCTGCAAAATATCATCGACAATCTGCTGAGGTGACTCACTGCGGGGGTTATCACTGGTCACCACGACTCGGTCGGCGCAGCGCTGAGCTATTTCACCCATCAGTGGTCGCTTGCCCACATCGCGATCACCCCCGCAACCAAAAATCACATGCAGTTGCCCGCTACAGTGTGGGCGCAATGCCCGCAGCGCGTTCTCCAGGGCATCCGGTGTATGCGCATAGTCCACTACCACCACTGGCTTGCCATGGGCAGTGATCACCTCCATGCGGCCCGGCACTGGCGAGAGCTTGGGTATTGCCTGAAGAACGTCTGCTAGCTCAATCCCCTGGGCACCGGCAACGCCGATCACTGCTAACAGATTAAGCAAATTAAAGCCGCCCAGCAGAGGTGACTCGAGGACGCCGCAACCCCAGGGGGTTTCAACCTTGGCCCTGAGGCCCGGTTTACTCAGTTGCGAACTGGCGGCAATCTGGGAACAGTAAATATCTGCAGCGGGGTTTTCGAGACTAAAGGTCAGGGGTGTAATAGCCGGATTGAGATTGGCGAGAATTCTCCGCCCTATCACATCATCGCGATTGATCACTGCACGCTTAACACCGGGCATTGAAAACAGACTGGCTTTGGCCGCCGCGTAGCGATCGATATCGCCGTGATAGTCCAGGTGATCGCGACTTAAATTAGTAAACACTGCGGTATCAATTGCCAGGGCGGCTATTCGCTGTTGCACCAAGCTGTGGGAGGAGGCCTCCAACGCAACCTGCTGGGCTCCAGTGGCTGACAGCTCTGCTAAAATTCGCTGCATGGTCACCGCATCTGGCGTTGTCAGGCCAGTGCCTGCCATTCCGTCATCAACGGCAGTTCGGGCAGTATTTTCAAAACTGCTGCTGTGGGCCATAGCAAATCCGGTGGTGCCGATAAAAGCTGATTGGATAGATAGATTTGCCAATAACTGCGCATAGAGTCTGCTACAGGTAGTTTTGCCATTGGTGCCAGTAAAGGCTACCAATTTCATCTGCTGCGATGGATGATTATAGAAGCGTCCGGCGATTTCAGACACTTGCGTGGCGAGACTCTTAATTCTGTAAAGCGGAACCTCAAGGGCTAATAACTTGGCATCTAATTCGGCTTCAGCATCGACTAGAATCACCTCAGCACCCCGATCGACCGCCTGCTCTATATAGTTTGTACCCTCGGTGACCCTGCCCTTGAGGGCGATAAAACCCTCTCCCTGTCGAACCTGACGGCTATCCAGAGCCAGACCTGTTACCCGCAACTCAGGGGACACCGGATCCATAGCTAGATCCTGCAATAAATCGGCAACCGCCATCTGCCATTTGTCAACAACAGTCATCATGACTCCCCCCGCTTTATGGGTTGGGGGGGCAGCTGAGCTACAGCATTTTTATCCTCCAGTTGATCTGGTGTCACCTGCAACAGGCGCAGGGCATTGCCAGTGATCTCAGAAAATACTGGGGCAGCTACCAAGCCGCCGAAGTAATCACCATCGCGGGGCTCATCGATCACCACAATGGTCACTAGGCGGGGATTTGAAACCGGAGAGAAGCCTGCAAACACCGACATATAGCGATTTTCATCGTAACCGCCGGTTATTTTTACCTTGTGCAAAGTGCCGGTTTTTCCACCCACAGAGTAACCATTGATCAGGGCGCGCCTACCTGTGCCCTGGTCACCGGTGGCCTGTTGCAACATCTGGCGTATGGTCTTCACCAAATCGGCATCTACTACTCTCACGCCCTCGGGGACCTGATCTAGGGCCAGCAGGGAAATCTCCTTGCGCAGGCCATCGTTGGCCAGTATGGAATAGGCCCGAGCCAGTTGCAGTGAGGAGGCACTCAGACCGTAACCAAAGGCAAATGTCGCCTGCGTAACCGGATCCCATTTGCGATGGGCTGGCAAATTGCCACTGGTTTCACCGGGAAACCCAGTACTCATACCCTCACCAAAACCCATCCTTTCAAACAGCTCTCTGGTTTCATCTGGATCCAGTTCCAGGGCTAATTTTGAGGTGCCCACCTGACTGGACTTGGACAAAATGCCAGCCAGATCCAGAACACCGTAATCACGAGGATCGACAAAGGTTTTATAATCGACCTTGAGGTACCCGGGACTGGTATTCACTTCGGTATCGGCTGAAAATTTACCGCTCTCAAGGGCTGCCAACAGCGTGAATGGCTTGACCGTAGAGCCCGGCTCCATCATATCTGTCACTGCGCGATTGCGCACTGAGTCTGGGCGCAATGCAGAGCGGTTATTGGGGTTAAAAGAGGGCTGATTGACCATGGCCAGCACCTCACCCGTGACAATATCCATTACCACTGCAGAGCCAGATTTGGCTCGGTGCTGATGAACCGAGGCCTTGAGGGCTCGGTAGGCTGCGTACTGCACCCGCAGATCAATACTCAAACGCAGTGTATCGCCGGAGCGAGCCGGCTTTAACTGAGCGATGTCCTTGACTACCCGACCCGTGAGATCCCTTATAACTTTTTTCGATCCGGGCTCACCGGTCAGCTGAGAATTGTAGGCCAGCTCTAGCCCCTCTTGACCCATATCATCAATATCAGTGAATCCCACCAACTGTGCGGTTACCTCGCCGGCGGGATAAAACCGCTTGAACTCCTGACGACCGGAGACTCCGACAACACCCAGATCGAGCACGCTGTCGGCCTCGCCAACCGGCAGCTGTCTGGCCAAATACATAAAAGATTTATTGCGATAGCGATTTAACCGCGCCTGCAGTTGCGCCAGACTGATATTCAGAGATTCTGCCAGTCGGTTCAAATCTCCCTCTGAAGCCTGCAGCAACTGTTTGGGGTTGGCCACTAGGGAGGTCACTGGTGTGCTCACTGCTAGAGGCTCACCGTTGCGATCGGTAATCAGGCCTCGGTAGGCGGGAATAGGCTGCTTTCGAATAGACCGTGCATCGCCCTGGAGCTGTAAAAAATCAACCCCGTACTCATTGTCGGGAACAATCTGCAGCTGGGCTATTTTGATGGCAAGCACAATTGGCAGAGAGACCAGCCCCAACATCACTAGATAGTAACGCCAGCGCGGTATTAGTTTCTGTGCCGATTTGTTGGCCACTTTGTTACCCTTTGTTATTGCAATTCAGAGCTTTTAACGCTGCTCACCAAACTTTTATCTCTGCCGATAGGAGGGCTACTTAACCATCACTATCTCATCAACCCTGGGGGTACCCATTGCCAACTGCTCAGTGGCGATAGACTCGACCCTCTGCAGTGAACCCCATGCACTTTGCTCCAGCAGATATCTGCCGTAATCAACCTGCAACTGATTGGCTTCGCGCTCCATTGCCGTCAATTGTGCGTACTGCTCGCGACACAGATGACTGTAATGCGCCACTGCCACCGCGCTGACCACCACTGCCAGCCACAACAAACTGATGCGCAACAGTGGAAGAAAACTCAACCCAGTCATCGCTTACCTAGGCCACCCGCTCGGCGACGCGCATCACCGCACTGCGGGCCCTAATATTGCCATCCACTTCTGCCTGTGCCGGCTTGATCGGCTTGCCCACTTTTATCAGGCGCACCCCGCGATCAATATCGCGAACCGGCAGATTTTTCGGCAGTACAGTGCCGCGCTGTTGATCGCGAATAAAGCGTTTAACTCGCCGATCTTCCAGGGAATGAAAGCTGATAATCACCAGTCGACCACCCACTTTCAGACAGTCGATAATCTGCTCCAACAGTGTCTCGAGATCTTCGAGTTCGCGGTTGATATAAATTCTTATGGCCTGGAACGCCTTGGTGGCGGGATGCTTGCCGCGCTCCCAAGCCGGGTGCGCCGCTGCCAGTATCTCCGCCAGTTGCACAGTGCGCGTAATTGCTTGCCGCCCGCGCTCGCGGACCACCGCACTGGCCATGCGCCGCGCAAAGCGCTCCTCGCCGTACTCTTTAAATACCTGGGCCATCTGCTGCTCATCGGCGGAGGCAATCCACTCGGCGGCAGAGATACCGCTACTGGTATCCATGCGCATATCCAATGGCCCATCGCGCAGAAAACTAAAACCACGCTCAGCCTGATCCAGCTGGGGCGACGATACTCCCAGATCCAACAGCACACCGGAAACCGCACCCTGAATACCCTGTCGATCGACAATCGACGAGAGCTCAGCAAAGCTGCCATGCACCAACCTCAGGCGCTGCTCATTGGCAAATCGCTTACGGCCCGCAGCGATGGCCTGTAAATCTTTATCTATAGCTGTCACTAAACCATCCGCCGTCAATCTATCCAGCAATTCAGCGCTGTGACCACCCCGCCCGAAAGTGCCATCTATATAGTGTCCATCGGGATCTTTAACCAGTGCGTCCACAGCCTCTTGGAGCAGCACGGTTTTATGGGGAGTCACAGTCTGATTATTCATACTGTTCACCAGGACAGATTTTTCAGGGCATCTGACATATTTTCTCTATCCATCAACATACCGCGGTAGGTTTGCTGAGACTTATCACGCTCCGCATCCCAGTTAGCCTGAGACCACAACTCCAAACGCTGGGTGCGGCCCACCAAAACTAACTTTTTCTCCAGCTCAGCATAACCGCGCAGCTCGGGTGGAATCAAAATGCGCCCGCTACCATCCACCAGCAGATCTTTGGCCTGCCCCACCACAAAGCGACTCAACATCTCACCCAGCTCATCCATGGCTGGCAATGCAGCCACCTTCTCTTCAAAGCGCTTCCACTCTGGAAGGGGAGAGAGCGTCAAGCAGGGAGATTTCATATCAATGGTGATAACCAGTTGATTGGCACAGACTTCTTCGAGCAAACCACGGTAGCGGGTCGGAATGGCCATCCGCCCCTTGGCATCCATATTGATTGGATCGCTACCTCTAAACATTTTTAACCCTTTACCATCACTTTAGCTGAAAAATTAAACACTTTTTGCCACTTTTACCCACCTATGCAGGTTATTGCCACTTACAGTCAATGTCAAGGCTACAGCAACAACAAATAATCTAATAAAATCAGTAGGTTATGTATCAGAAAACCGGTAAATCTAGGAGGTGATAAAATTAACAAAGATAAAACATATAACTAAGATAACAACTTAAAGTAACTTCTAGCTTTTTCTGTTTTTAAGAATATTTAGCGCTTAGAAGAGATATTTATATACTTTTTAGATATATAAAAAGGTCGCTTTACAGTCGATTATTACGCTTGCTAACGAACAAAAACCAACAGGATCTGACAACCTAGGGAGCGTTCTTAAATAACTGAGGGGCAAGGATTTTGCATCATTTTTTCACTGGCAAGACCCAGCAAGGGGTTACAGCCATTCTATGGCAACTAATTGCGCTGCCGTCAGGTCAGCACAGGAAATGACCGAGATGGCGCCAGCAAGCTAATTGAGAACGGGCCTTGGCAGCGATTGATTAAAAGAGTTGAGTTGACCGATAAGCCGGGTTCTGTCGTGGACAGTCATTCATCTGGGATAAGTGTCACCACTTACCTCTAGCGACCTACCCGTTCCCAACGCGGGTCGCGCCGTAGGGGAACCTATTTGGTCTTGCTCCGAGTGGGGTTTACCCTGCCACTGCTGTTACCAGCAGCGCGGTGCGCTCTTACCGCACCCTTTCACCCTTGCCTGTGCTCCGAAAAACCATCGGCGGTCTGCTCTCTGCGGCACTTTCCGTAGGCTCTCGCCCCCCAGGCGTTACCTGGCACTCTACCCTATGGAGCCCGGACTTTCCTCTGTATCGGCCACTGTTGAACGCAAGCGAGCAACAGTGGCAGAGATACAGCGACTGTCTGGTCAACTCATAGCTAAGACTAGCATAGTAGTGCCCTGGGCAACAGAACAAGTTAAAGTAATTATTAACTGGTCAGCTAGGAGTCCGTTTGGGCAATAGACCCAGAGTCTACAAAACGCCAGTGAATCAAAAACAGAGGTATGCAGATTAAGATAACAATTAACCCGCGTAACATTGACTGCAAATTGGCTCTCACCTCGGAATCCAGAGCCAATTGATAACTGGCGAGTCGCTGTTCGGTAATTTCCTCATCTGATAGCGGCTCAACTGGCTGCGGTGTTGTATCTGCCTCAAAGGGATTAGGCCCCAGCATAATGGGCTCCACAATGAGCGGCTCAACTGAAAACAGCTGATTGGATTGATGCCTTTCGTAAGCCCATGAATCAATAGTGACCTCAGGAGCAATAACGCCGACAAAGTTATATGCGCTCAGCCCCAGCCATACCGAAAAGCAAACCGTGGTGATAAAACACACCAGCAGGGCATAAATTTCTAGAAGAGTTTTGTTCATAATCTAATTCCTTTTAGATAGTTATAGATTGGACCACTTATCTATGGATTTTGATAAGTGATTTAATATTTTAACAGTGAATGATCCGCTGGCAACTGGCGAGAAATCCACAGCGCCAGCTTGTGACGCATGGCGGGATCGCTAATCTGGTCCTTGGCCAGAGGCTGTATTAGTTTATCCTGCACCAGCACTTTATAAATAAACTCAACCTTGAGCTTCACTGAATCCTGGGCCTCGATCTTCCCGTAGGCGCGCTTTTGAGCATAAATGGCTCCCACCTGCAGCGCCTTCTTAACCAGTTCCGCCTCGTTGGGCAATTTACTCATCACTTAGCCTCCTGCTAATCGTTACTGAATTTAGTCGACAAAAATTCGCGCATTTCTAAACAGTCGCATCCAGCCGCTGTCCTCACCCCAGTCATCTGGATGCCAGGAATTCAAAACGCTGCGAAACACCCGCTCCGGATGGGGCATCATCAGCGTGGCGCGACCATCGGCTGAAGTGATGCCGGTGATCCCATCGGGAGAGCCATTGGGATTGGCCGGATACTGGCTGGCCACCTGCAGATTATTCTCCAAATAGCGCAGACTAATCTGGTTGCTCTGCTGGAGATCAGTTAGCGCCTGGCGATCGGCAAATTCAGTGCGACCCTCGCCGTGGGATACCGCAATCGGCAGATGGGAGCCGGACATGCCCTGCAGTAAAATCGAGGGCGATTGCTCGATACGCACCAGGGAGAAGCGCGC
>Ga0213866_10000073_pt1 | contig 81018 bp, 105 predicted proteins | sample PICome_11_FD_160079 | JGI IMG/M metagenome (GOLD analysis project Ga0213866, IMG submission 160079) | Coastal seawater microbial communities near Pivers Island, North Carolina, United States - PICO284 | ecosystem: Environmental > Aquatic > Marine > Coastal | place: USA: North Carolina... | reverse complement strand
TGTATCTACATAGTCCTCAGTTCCTGCAGATGAGATACCATAAAATTCTTTTAGTGTTTTTCTGATGGCACGGATAGCATCATTCTCTTTCCCCATCAACAAATCACTATCAATATCAGCATAATACTCAGGAAGATCTGATGGTGCTAACCACGTATCTTTACTAGCGGCAGTTTCTTTTGCTTTCTGAATGCCTTCAGCTGTTTGAGGAAAAACGCCATAAGCAATTAGAGATCCAGCAGCAATCTCTAAGTGAATTTCATTTCTAACTTTCTTTATGGCGTTCTTTGGGATCATTGCTGCTGCTTACGGCGTTCGTCTTCCTCTTTGAGGTGCTGTTTCAACAACGCAGTATATACTTCCCTCTCCCAAGGCATGAGGTTTTCAATCTCAGTCAAAGAGTATTTATGGTGCTGCATCAAAGCAAAGTTTGTTTTATAATACCCCTCCAAACTATTTTGGAAGAGTGCTATGCGAAAAAATTCTGCATACCCTCAACAGTATATTCAGATACCTCACCAGTGTTTGGATTAGTGACCTTGAATGTATGCTCCAACTTAGGCATGGTCTCATAGAAGTTTTGAATTGCTTCAAACTGTTTCGCAGTTAGTGTCTCTACCCATTCTACCATCTCTTTCTTTGATGTGGTGGACGAATCCCACACCTCTTCACCATCAAAGATCTGATCAATAGATTCGGCAATGTATTCAAATACTTCTTCTGTCTTAATATTTTTGCCCAAGAATTCTGTTTCGACAAACCTATCCATGCTTGGATACTTCATGATAATACCCATAGTATCTGTGAGCATTACCTTATTGGTATGACCTTCTGGTTTCGTTACATTAATATCATTGATATTAATTCTTGCTTCAACCTGTGTCTTGCCATCATCCTTGCAGGTTACATTCAACGTAATGATTTCGCCAACAGCAGCAGCACGGATACGCATGAACAAATACTCAAGATCAAATGAAGGGAGGTCATCTACCTTGATCCTAGTTTGCACACAGTTCTTAATCAAATCTTTAACTGCTTGCTTTACTTCTTTTTCGTCTTCTGATTCTAGAGCAAGCAACAGAACCTTCTCTTCCTTAACAATAAAAGGTCTGTATTTAATTGTCTTTCCGTTTGAGGGTAACTCCAATTCGTATGTTGGATAACCAACCTTAGGTAATGCCATTTAAATCAAATCAATTCGTATAATTATTTATCCCTTGAATCTACGGATGTCTGCCAAGTAAGTGCTTATCTTTTCATAATAAAAATTAGCAGTTACTCTAGTGATTTGCGATGTTCCATATGATAGTGGAACTGCATCAATACTATATGGATATACCCCATTCATTGCAAACACTACAGGAACTCTAGAGTTAGGTGCGTTCGCTCCCTTTTCTGTCTTAGCAATTCTCAAAACACATTGATAATCTTTTGGATAACTTATTCTATATGGTATATTTGGGCTACCAGAATTTGAAGATGACTTTATATTTTTTAATCTAGAAGCATTTTCAATATTAGTAGTATCTCCTTGTATAAAATTCCACCACGTAACTAAAAATTTGTATGGTGCCATATTAGCATCGCACATCCAAGTTAAACTAAAATCAGAAATTAATTTGGTATGTGGATATGATATGTTACCAGAACCCAAATACTTTCCATTAATTTGACCAGTGGCAAATTGAAATGTTGGTAGTTGTGCTTCATCACAAAACAAATTAATCAATGATCCTGGTTTCCCAGAATCATTTGCTGCGTCAACATCTATTTGAATAGCTTTAAAATTTTCCTTTAAAGCAGATCCAGAATTGCTGAAATCAAATTGCACATCATAACCGTTTGTCATGGACATGCCACCATTCGCACTGATGGCTGCCATGAAGTTGCTGATTGATCCTGCCACTCTAAATACTAGTGTCGGTTTATAATATATTTATGGCGTATTCTGGGATCTATAAACCAAAAAATCCACAGAAATATAGAGGAAACCCCACAAGGATTATCTATCGTTCTATGTGGGAGAAAAAGTTTATGATCTTCTGTGACACTACCACCAGTATCATTGAGTGGGGGAGTGAAGAAGTGATTGTTCCCTATCGTTGTCCTACTGATGGAAGAGCACACAGATACTTCCCAGATTTCTACATCAAAGTAAAAAATAAAGAAGGCAACATCCAAAAGTATATCATAGAAATCAAACCAAAGAAACAAGTAGAAGGTCCAAATAGAACACCCAAAAGAAAAACTGCTGCGTGGAAGAGAGAAGTATCTACCTTCATTAAAAACCAAGCGAAGTGGCAAGCAGCAAGAGAGTTTTGTGAAGACCGTCAAATGAAGTTTCTCATCCTAACCGAAGATCATCTCAAAGTATAATGGCAAAGAAGAATAATCTCAAGCCAAGAGCATACGCTACTAATAATATTGATAGATGGTCTCACTTAAGTGGTCATGAACTTCCTTCGTTGAATGATTACACACGAGATCAATTGCGTGGTATCGCATCAAAGTATGAGATCAAAAATGCTTCTCGCATGTCAGCAGAGAAAGTAATCGAAGCGATTGAAAATTCTGAAGGTTACAAAGAAGCAGGTAAGAAGCAAGCACCAAGAAAGATTACCATTTTCGAAACAATAAGACAACAAACTAATGGAGAATCTCAAACTGCTCTGTGGTATAGACAACAACTTGGTAAACTTTCTGCAAAGATAAAATCATTCCCAGCAAGAATGACAATCGAACAGAAGATGGATTCTGTTCAAAACATGGTGCAGCAAGATGAAAATGAAATGAGACGCACCGTGTTTCCAGGACACATGTATTTCTATAAGTATAATGCAATATCAAATGTTCCATACTATGACAAGTTACCTATGGTCTATGTTTTAAAGAGAGCATCTGATCATTTCTATGGTATAAACTTCCATTACCTTGACTACAAGAAAAGAACAATTGCTATCAAGAAATTAGAGCAAGGAATAATTGACGTTCCTCTACATATACTACATAAATATCTCATTAGAGAGTGCAAAGGTTTGTTCCTTGATCTTGCCACTTATGAGTGGGAATCTGCTGCTATGTTACCTGTGGATGACTTCGTATTAAAACTGAAGAATGGTAGAGAACATCCATACGACAATGAATTAGTTTGGGAAGAAACAAATACAAAAACTAAACGTTTAAAAGCATCAGTAAAGAGGATTAACTAATGAGCTTAATCGGAGATATTCCATCAAGAGAAGAAGGTAGAAAAATAGGAAGACAAGCTTTTGCTGCATCCCAAGCTGCAAAGCAAGCAAGGCAACAAGGCAAAACAGAAGCAGAAGTTCAAGAAGCAGCAAGACAAGCTGTAGAAAAAGAAAAAAATACTGCACTAACTAGTTTAGGAAAACTTCCAGTTGCTGAACCAAAAGTAACTGCTCAATCAGGAGCGTCTTTTAGATATCCATTCGAAAGAAGTATTGACGCAGATTCTGATTATGTTGTTTTTGAATTTTTTACTTACAACCCTCCATTTGGTAGAGGTCCAGGTGAAGGCAATAGTGGAGCACAAGCAACAGCAACAGGAACTCCTAGTTACACAACATACAATGCTAGTGTAGATAAATTAGATCGATCTGGATTAAGTCCAATTATACTATACATGCCAGAAGATGTGCAAACACAATATGGTCAAAAGTGGGGAGGTGCTGCGTTCGGTTCAGTTGCTACTGGTTTAATGCAAGCAGTTGGAACTGATGTTAACCTCAATAATCTGTTCGATAATATATCAGGAACAATTAAATCTAAAGTATTTGATAAACTAAGAGAAGGAATTAATAGTGTAGCGGGAGCACAGATTAGTGAGAATCAAATTCTAGGAGGAGTAACTGGATCTATTTTAAATCCAAATACAGAGATGATGTATGATGGACCAGAATTAAGGACATTAGAAATGAATTTTAAAATGGTTGCTACTAGTGACAGAGAAGCACAAGAAATTAAAAAAATATGCACTACATTTAAGAAAGCAATGTTGCCACAATTTGGTGGTAATGCATCATCCTTTTTTGGTGGTGAAGAAGGATTCGGTGCTGGCAATTTGATTAAAGTTCCAAACATATGTACAGTTAAATTTATGTTTGGTAATAGGTTACATCCATATCTTCCTCAGTATAAAGCTATGGCAATATCAAATGTAGCAATTAACTATACCCCAGATGGATCATACGCTACATATGAAAATGGATCACCAGTAGCAACTCAACTAAAAGTTTCATTAAAAGAACTGAAAAATATATTCGCTAGTGAAATAGAAGATAACGGAGCTTCATACTAATGTCATACTTTTCTTTCATTCCAAATATAGAGTACGATACCAAACCAATTCAGTATCCATTCTCAGAATCAGAATATGTTGTAGCGAAAAACTTCTTCAGAAGATACCAAGTTAATCCTGATGTATTTTCTTATGCGGTATACTTTAAAAAGTATGCTGTAGTAGAAGGAGAAAAAATTTATCAGGTGGCAGAGAAGGCATATGGAGATGCATTTCTTGACTGGGTTATTATTTTAACTAATAACATATTAAATGCTCAGTTTGATTGGCCTCTATCTGAATATGATCTTCGCAAATTCTGTGAAAAAAATTACGATGATCCATATGCAACTATCAAATACTATAGAACCGTAGAAACATACAGAGACGATGGAACTCCAATCATTCAAAAAGATCTCATTGTAGACGAAACATTTTATAATGGAACTTATAAGTATTGGGATAAGGATCAAGTAAAAGCAATTGCTGGCGATGTAATCTCGACTCCCGTTACTATTTTTGAATATGAACAAGAGCAAAATGAAAAGAAAAGAGAAATCTTTTTACTGAAACCAGCATACCTAGAACCATTTCTTGATGATTTTAGAAAGACAAACCTTTATCAAAAGTCAAAGGACTACATCAGTTCTACCTTAAAGAAAACAGGGGTATAAAAAAAGGGGGTCAATGACCCCCATCTTTTTTAGCAATTTTTTGGCGGAAAATTTTTTCCCAAATCCATGGTTTTGGATTCTGAATTTCAATCTTCCTCAGCCAGACGAGCGAAGTAGCTCAGTGCATCGTCATCATCGCTAGTGCTGGCAGCAGGAGTGCTAGAAGCAAACACAGGCTCAGCCTTAGGAGCAGAGAAGGTGAAGTCAGTGTCTTCATCTTCAACCTCTTCATCAATACGACGCTGGGATACTTTGTTGCCAAGCACCAGATCGAGACGACCTTGGAGATCATCGTATGACTTAAACTCAGAAGGAGCAGTGAATGCTTCCAGCGAGTATGCTTGACGCCAGATTGCTTCAAGCTCATCATCATCTTTATTCAGTGCAAGAGGAGCAGCGAATTCAGATGCATCGTAGTTCCAGTAACCAGCAACAGTGCGGATCTTCAGTTTGAAGTTAGCACCTTCCCACAGATCAAAAGGATTGATGGGGGTTTCATCTTGGAACTCAGGTTGCATGGCAGCGAGAATCTTGTCGTGGATCTTCTTACCATACTTAAACAGGAACACCTTACCATTGTTATCGGGGTTCGCAGAATCGTTCAGAACATAAACGTTGCTGTAATAAGAAAGCTTACGCTTACGGTTACGAACAACATCCTTATCAGATTCGTGTCCACTGTTCCAAAGCTTGTTGTTGGAAGCACAGATAGGACACTGCTCACCTTTAGTGGTAGGACAGTTCTCGATCAACCAACCACCTGGACCTTGGAAGGCGTGGTTGTAGATCTTTGCCCAGGGAACGCTCTCTCCCTCAGGAGCGGGCAGGAAACGGATAACGGCATAGCCATTACCAGAAGCGTCAAGCTTGGGCTTCCAGAGCCTCTCGTCGGCACCACCAGAGTTGGTGCTGGACTTCTCAAGTTCCTTCTGAAGGAACTCAAAATTGCTCTGGGACTTACGCTTCAGATCTGCAAAAGACATAGGATTTCCTCGGATTAATTGGATTTGGCTTGTGTGACCCTCGATCACCTAGACATCATAACACAGGCAGAGGGTGGGGTCAACCCCCTTCTGCCTCTAATTTTTCTTTCATCATTTGAACCTTACCAAGAAGTTCATCAAACATCAATGAGATGCTATCACTTGGGGAAGCCCCCAACATTATAACAGCATCTCGCATTGACTGTGCCATTTCAATGGCTTCTGGATCGTCGCTTAAACTTAAGCGAGCATAAAAAATCTTCTGTTTTTCAATCAATGTCTCAAGGACATTGAAGTATTCCATCTTCTTTTCGGGTGGAAGAACTGGAAAAGCCACCATAGATCTCATGCAGAACTGTTGTAGTTCTGCCATTTCTTGGAGATCTCCACGAACCATTTCTGATTTAAAAAATTCACTCATACTAACATTAGCTTAGCTCTACTTGTTTTTTTAATATAGTTTAACTTCTGTGCATCATACTTTAGCTTTTCTTTCAATGGTTTTGAAATTAATTTTGGAACAGATTCCAATTCAATTTCATTTGTTTCACAGTAGTGAATAATAGCATCGATGTAGTTCATCGAATTTTCATATGCAATTTGTTCAACTTCCTGCGAGAACTTCGCAGCGGTCATAAATTTATCCTCCAGATTGTTTGGCATGTTTTTCTTGGTACTCCTTGATATATTCTTGTAACGTAACAAAATATTCCTTCTTAGGAGGCACCACACTGACCTGAGTATCACCATTTTCACACGACACAATGGTAACTAATTTCTTAACTCCCAATTTGTATCGTTCCTGTAGCATACAAGCGTATGCACATTCTTGGACATAATAATCGTAAAGATATTCTTCCTTTTTTGGTTCAGCTGATGTTTTGAAATCAATGATAGCAAGTTCTCCCTCGTATTCTGCAATGCAGTCCACTCGTCCTGCAATTTGTAAACAATCAGAATAGAGTGCTGCTTCCTGAAGGTAAATATTATTTATACGATTCAGAATATCTCGTGAGGAATTGAACATAATCCAAGGCAAAGGTTGGTCCTTGTATTTTGTAGTATCAAGTTCGTTGTTAAGATAATCTTCAACTAATTTATGGTATCGAGTGCCACGCCCAGCAGCACGATTAGATACTGCTTGAGCTTTTTCTTTACCAACCTTTGCTCTCCACTTGGCAAGTCCAGCTTGCTTCTTAGCATTACCACTGATCACTGTGGTGACTGAAGGATAATTGCCGCCTGTTGGAGTGACATAATATCTCTTGCCGTCAATGGTAACAGTATCTAATTCAATGGCATCCAGTCCCACATGATCAAATAGTTTCATTAGAATCCCAAGTTAAGTTTGCTGATGATATAGGACTTCACAAGTCCAGAACGAACGATGTCTTCAATACCAAATTCAATCAAGGTAAATTCATCCATGTTATCGAGAATCTTTTGGAAGTCAACGATACCAGTTCGCTCGTTTGATTTCTGTAGGTCAGATTGATTTGCATCACCACAGAACATAATCTTAGTATCTTCACCCACACGAGTGATGATCGAATCAAGTTCATGGAAGTTCAAGTTTTGGCATTCATCAACGATGACAATTGCTTTATCGAGAGTTGAACCACGAAGGAAAGAAGTGCTCCAGAAGCTAATGGTTTCTTGTGCTTTTAGATTCTCATACAACATTTCAAATGATGCATCATCAGGCATTTCAAACATGTATTTTACCATGTTCTTGTATGGAATCTGATATAGAGAAGATTTATCTTCATGTGTTCCAGGAAGGAAACCAATCTCTCGGGTAGCAACAAGTGATCTAACAATATAGATCTTTTCGTAAGGAGAGTTCTCATCAAGAACATCTCTCAATGCAAGGTAAAGAGCAACGAATGTTTTACCTGTGCCTGCACATCCATAGACAAAGAGTTGTTGTCCTTTGCCATACTCTTCAAACAAGATGCGCTGATTATCTGTCAGTGGCTCAATGTTTAGAAGGTAATTAGAATTGATTGGCTTCCTTCTCTTTAGTTGTTTTGCACTCATACCATTGATGTCTGGTGTCAGTTTCTTTCTTGCTCTTGGCATATGTTTAGATTAATTAGATTACCATTGTACGTTTGAACCAGGAAGTTTAGATGCTCTGGTCATAATATCTCCCCATCCAGGATGGGTCTTATTCATTTTATTTCTCCAGTCACCAGCTTCACCGACTCCAGCAACACCTGCAGACCAATCTTTATCCCATTCAGGATTGTCGATCTTCCATTGCTCATACTCTTTCATTGTCATGTAGAGTTCCTTTGTCTCTCCAGTTTCCTTATGTTTAACGGGGTATGTTGGCATAATTAGAATAGAAATTAAAGTTGATATTAAATCTACCTTTATCTGTAGTAGTGGTAGATGAATTATGAATTAAGGATGGATCAAAGAATAGTATACGATTGGCAACACTATCAATTTTAGTGCCATCATGAAGTTTAGTGAATCCATCACATGTATTGAGAGAAAAGATGGCTCCAATGTGAGGAAAAGGACAATCTATATGCGTTAGATGTTCTTTGACCTCACTGGTAGCACCATAAAAATTTACTTTCACTCTCATTAAACGATCATACTGAATAGTTTTTTGGACTTTTGGAATTAGAATTTCATCAATCATTTTGTAGTATTCACTAACAGGTTTTTTATTATATAAAAGATGAATGCCATACCAATTCCAATAATTATCAGTTAAATTATACTGTTTAGTACCAGACACTACATCAGAACATAGATAAAAAGGAAATTTTCTATTAAAGACAATTTGATTTTTTATAATATCAAACTCATCCTGCGATAAAAAATTATCAATTACTTCCATTCTAAAGCTTCGGCAACAGTTGGGAATTGTTCACAGAATACTTGCTTACAAGCTTCTGCGATTCGCATGTGTTCCAGTTGAGTTCCGTTAGCAGACCTCAAAGATATATAGTGGATCCATGACCTGCATGAGCCAGTCATATAGATTTTTGTTGGTGTAGCGAGTGGCAATACAAACCTTGCACATTCTTTTGCCACACCCTGATTAAGAAGACGATTGTAAAGCTGTTGTGCTTTAGCAAAGTGTTCTTGAATCTCTGCTTCAAGAACCTGCTTCAAGTAACCATCAAGATCATCGGTAGAATTCTGACGATTCTTCTCATCCTGACGACGAAGTTCTGGAGTGGGAATGTATTGAGCTAATAGCTTAGTATCAGCATAACGTTGCGAAAATTCTTGATATGTAAATGAACGATGACGTAAAATTTGTGCCGCTATTCCACGATTAGTTGCGATCTCCAACGTCATCGTAGCCTGTTCAAATACCGACCAGTGATTATGCTTGATGCAATACTTCAGCAGTCCCGCTACGTTCGGGTTCTCCTGATTCGATGGGTTGCTCACCCTCGCTATATACCCCATCGTCTTCTCCGCTTCGGGCGTCACTGAGATCAGTTTCACTGGACTGTTCAAAGATTGATTGATCATAGGTGTATCCAAATCCTCGTTGTGCTTTTTCAAGTTGTTTGAGTTTGTTACGAACTTCTACTGCTTCGTAGAGTTCTTTTTTAATCTTGTGGTATTCTTCGCTGTCATATAGATGACCCTTATCAACAGCGTTACGTAACCATTTAATGTATTGATTCAATGATGTTGGAGTGTTCGTCTGCATTGTCCTCCGTGTTTACCAGCATATCATAACACAAAAAAAGAGGGGTGTCAACCCCTCTTTGATTCATTTCATCGCCATTGCAAGTTGCGCTTGCTTTAGCTTCTTCTCTCTAATAATTCGTGTGCGAATAACATTCAACCAGTTCACTTTGCTACCTCCGAGTTGTTGCAAGGACGGTAAGGAACACCACGATAGGTGTTTGCTGGATGTGCTGGTGCATGTGTAGCAGAATACCACTTTTGATATTCTTCTTTAGGGATTTCGGTGTTGTACTTTACACCACGATAAGTTGCAATTGACATTAGGTTTTCTCCTTAGTGTTTAGTTAAAGAGCGTTCCTTCAGTCGGCTTTTGCGTTCGCTATTTGTGAATAGCGAATGAACGATCCGTTCCGAGTCGGCTTACTTCCGTCGCCAGTGGCGATGAACGACGTATGCATCATAGCATACCACCACTACTTATGCAAATAGTTCTGTAACATTTGTTACAGTTTATCGTTGGATGAACTCAAGATCATACTGTTCTGCATGAAGTTGCTCGATGATTATATCACAAGCAATCTTAGGTTCGGAATCACCGCAAGTGAATACATCCACAGCAGCTTCACCTTTCTCTGGCCAAGTATGGATACTAATATGGCTTTCGGAAAGTAAACAAATAGCGGTTACTCCTTGCGGTTGAAACTGATGTGACATAGTTTGAAGTACATGTGCTCCACACGCTTCGGCAGCATTCTCAAGCATGTCGCATAGAAAAAACTCGTTGTCCAACAGTGACAACGAGCACCCATACAAATTTAATAAGTAATGCTTTCCCATTTTATTTTTTCTTCTTTTCTTTTGGCGCATACCCCCATAGTTTGGGGTTCACTCTACCTTCGGTCTGTTTGAAGCCAATGAGACCCTCACGATATTTATCCCAGTAGTGATCAAAGATCTCTACTTTCTTATTACAAATAACAATGTCGTATGAAATTTCTCCATCCTCCTCATAAGTTACAATGTATGCAGTGTATGGCAAACTACGATCGTTTGCCAGTTCAGGATCACACTTTTGGTGGAGAAACTTCATTAGGCACGTCCTCCCCATTTAATTTGAGGAAATGCCTCTTCAACACAAGCACGAGTCAGTTTATACTTTCTACCAAGTGCTTTATCTTTTACAAGAATAAGAAGATGTGCTTCCTCTTCATGAAGTCCTTCAAGCATTTGGATGAATAAATTCTCACGCTGCGATTGCTTAAGCGAAGAGCTACCACCTTTGAAGAACAGATACAGCTTACGATATTCTTTCTCAAGAACAGTGTGCTCTGTACCTTTAGGTGCGTCGTTTGGATTGAAAGGAACTTCTCCTTCAGGAAGCATGGAGATAACACTCTCATCATAATTTGCAATTAGAATTGCACGAAGAGCACTACTATTATATTGATGAAGCAGATCAATTTTTTCTGCTTTTGTCTTGGCGTTGCTCACTTTTTGGAGCACTTCAGAAATTAAGAGTTTCATTTTTTAAATGGCGATGAACTACGAAAAAAGAATTCTTGCATCAAATCAGTTAGTTGATGCTGTTGAAAATATTCCAGGGGAATTTGTTTCTCATTGCTATTTAGCGACTCATATTCCTCCATGATTTTAGTTTCAATATCTTCTGGAACATAATCAAAATCAATTAAGGTTCTGTTACGACAGAAGTTTATGTATTGCTCTTGGGTTTCACAGAACTTTTCTGGTTCCTGATCCACCCAAACATTTAATTTTTTCTGACTGATAGGTTTTTGTCTTTCTCCAGATATAAATGTATCATCTGGCGAAAGAAAGTTTGGAATGCCATCAGATTTATCTCCCTTAATGACATGCTCTTTAACAAAAGTATATGGATTATCTGAACTGATATACTTCTTAGTAGTTGGATTGAATTGATACACCCCAGGATATTTCTGGAGTTGAATAAAGTCTTTATCCCCAGAAAGAATAAGAACTTTACCTTTATCTTTATTCTTACATAGTGTAGAGATTACATCATCAGCTTCTGCACCTAAAACTTCAATAACTTTCCATGGAAAATACTCTTTGATTTCATCTCTAATCTTATTGAGAACATCAAAGATACCACCCCAATCATGTCCAGATCTTTCTCGATCTTTCTTTCTATTCTGTTTGTAATACTGAAAGTAATCCTTTCTCCAGTAATGTTTAGAATCATATGCTAATACAACCTCCCCATATTCTGGAGAGTATTGTTTTTCATACATCCTCAAACTTGTTAGGACCATGTGCCTAACTAATTTCTCATTCAAGAAATCATGTTTTAATTGTGTCATCAGATTACTAATCATAATCTGATTCATATCAATAATAATCATCCTCCTCTTCCTCTTCTTCCTCGTCAATAAATCTTACTGATAACAACTCTTCGTTGATCATGATACCTTCATCATCATACATCTCAGGATGGAGTTGAGGAGAGTTTCTGTTGTAAAGATTATAAACGATGTCATTGATATGCCACCCAGCTATGATCCCAACAATCATAAACAGAACCATAAAACATCCCGAAAAAAATAGTGAGGTTGCTTCCATTGTTCTTTCTCCGTGTGACTTCGTTTACTCTAAGTCCCCCCACGAAAATTCAATATTAAAAAAGAATTGTTTTTTGTGGAGAGTAAAAATTTTATTAAGCTTGAAACCCTTTAGATTTGATTTCTCTTTCACCCTCCTGAGCATCAGCTCTACACCTTTATTTAGTGGTAGTTTGCTTTCGTTTTTTGTTCTTGGATCCTTTTTTTCTTCCTGGTTTTCGCTCATCTTCGTAACGTTTAGCATCAAGTAAAATTTTATCTAGATAGTCCCTAATTTTTCTTGCTTTAGGTTTACCGATGTGACGATATGCTTCAATCAATTGTTGATTGCCGCCAGCAAGATACTCAGTTAACTCTTCGATTAATTCTGTGAGTGATGAAGCAGTTTGACTTTCAATAAAGTGAGTAGCATCTACCCTCTTAGCATCATTTAGTTTTAAGTATTCATAAAAGTTAAGAATAAAGCGTCCGTTCTCAAATGCTTCATCAATTGCGTTGTCGATAATAGAATAAACTTCGTTCATTATTTTTTAGAAGATACTAGACCTTTTTCCACAAAGTATTTAACAGTCTCCACGAGACCACCAATTTCCTTTCCATCAATAATCACATGAGGAACACCTGTTGCGTTTGGAAACTTTTCTTTAAAATCACTAAGGCTAATATCTTCAGAAACAATAATAATTTCTGGTTCAATTTCTACATGACGCATCAATTCATCAATCTTGTCACAATAACTACAGCCTGGCCTTTTATAAATTTGAATGTTCATGATGGATTCGGTAATTACTTTTCTATTGTAGTTGGTATTTAGAGAGTTGTCAAGGGGTGGTCGGTAAATATTTGGCCAAGTATCACGAATGATCTCAGCCATTTTGTAGGGGGTGTTCTCGTTAATCACCAATAAAAAAAGGGGGGTCATTGACCCCCCAAGGATAGCATGTATCTAGATAGTTGTCAACCGATTACAGGTGCAGTGAGAGCAACAGGAGTGCTGTCAGCAGCAGCAAGATCGAGAGGGAAGTTATGGGCGTTTCTTTCGTGCATAACTTCAAAGCCAAGATTTGCTCGGTTCAGAATGTCCGCCCAGGTGTTGATGACACGACCGTCACTGGAAAGCAGTGATTGGTTGAAGTTGAATCCGTTGAGGTTGAACGCCATTGTGCTAACGCCCAAGGCAGCAAACCAGATACCGACAACAGGCCAAGCAGCAAGGAAAAAGTGTAGCGAACGAGAGTTGTTGAACGAAGCATATTGGAAGATCAGACGACCGAAGTAACCATGAGCAGCTACAATGTTGTAGGTCTCTTCTTCTTGACCGAACTTGTATCCGTAGTTCTGGGATTCGTTCTCTGTGGTTTCACGAACAAGGCTACTCGTAACCAAACTTCCGTGCATAGCACTAAAGAGGCTGCCACCAAATACCCCAGCCACGCCGAGCATATGGAAAGGATGCATAAGGATATTGTGTTCTGCTTGGAAGACGAGCATGTAGTTAAACGTGCCCGAGATTCCAAGAGGCATTGCATCACTGAAGGAACCTTGACCGAAAGGATAGACAAGGAACACTGCAGAAGCAGCGGCAACAGGAGCACTATAAGCAACGCAGATCCAAGGACGCATACCCAGACGGTAGGAAAGTTCCCACTCACGACCCATGTAGGCATAGATACCAATCAGAAAATGGAAGACGACCAATTGGAATGGTCCACCATTATATAGCCACTCATCGAGAGAGGCAGCTTCCCAGATGGGATAGAAGTGTAGTCCAATTGCATTGGACGAAGGAACAACAGCACCAGAGATGATGTTATTTCCATACATGAGTGAACCTGCAACTGGTTCACGAATACCGTCGATGTCAACGGGAGGTGCAGCGATGAAAGCAACGATGAAGCAAATAGTTGCTGCGAGAAGGGTTGGAATCATTAGCGTTCCGAACCACCCCACGTAGAGGCGATTGTCGGTGCTGGTGACCCACTCGCAGAATTGCTCCCAAGTGTTGCTACCACGCTTTTGAGCGATGGATGCAGTCATTTTTTAATACTCCGAGTAATTGGGGGATATGTATTATGTTAAGAAATGTTTTCATTTCTTAACATTTATTTATGATACCACAGATTTGAGAGCTTGTCAACCCCCTCGACTGCGGTGACCCTAGTATCGCATGAGATCTCAAATGTGTCAACTACTTTGATAAATACAAATAAACTTTTACATGGCAAACAGACATTCTCTCATATTAGATACAGTAACCTCTATAGTAAGAGAATTACCAAATTCAGATGTATTAGATTTATCATCAACCCCAATCTTTGATGGTTACTCTGTAGGTACTCCTAATGAAGTACTACGATCCATAGTTTATGATGGAGAAGCTGGCTTTGCACCAGCAGGTTCTCCTGGAATTTTGTGGCAAAGATATCCAGATGCTTTTCTTACTGATGTACAAACTTTTGAATATAAAACATTAAAAAATGCTACCATTAATATAAATTCAAATACATTTACTAATATTGCTAATAACATGTTAGTAAATGATAATATTAATTTTACAATCACAACTGGAGGAACTGTATCAACAAAATCAACTAGCACCCAATCAATTACGTTAGGTTCTACTTTATCTTTTAGTGATCTAAATGATGATACTACATACACACTGTCTACTTCCAGAACAAACATTACTTCAGGAGCAGACACTGGAGTATCAAAAGCAAATATAAATTTAACTGCAGGTGGTTCTGGTAGCGGGACAAATACTATATCAATTTCTACTGGTCCAAATTATCTAACGTTTACTGAACCAACTGCAAATAATTTTGTATTGACATTTGCCATGGAAACATTAACTGCAGGTAACTATTTCATAAAAATAAATACTCCTCCAGTAAATAGAACGTATAATGGTTTGACGGCACAAACATTTACTGTTGATGCTTCAGCAGCAAACGATGTAGGTAAAGTTCTTGCTAGAAATAATATTGGTAATTTTTCTGCTAATACAATTTATGCCAATTTATCTGGAACTGCAACAAGAGTATCAGGAAGATTAAATTTTGATGATAGTAATAGTACGATTATAGGTTACAACCCATCTAATTCTGCATCTATCTATGCATATTCTGATGGATCAACCAATACAACAATTAATTTCAATGGTTCTGTTGGAACTTCAGTAAATTATGGTGTAGGTAAGTTAGCAGCTAGAGATTCCAATGGAGATTTTTGGGCAAGAGATATTGGAGTAGTAAATTTAACTGCTTCTGATACTATACTAGGAAACATTATAAGAATTCCAGATGGTATTGGTGGATATAAAAGCGGATTTTTAAAAGGAGATGGATCTATAGATACCAAATCATATATCCCAGTAACAACAACAAGTAATGCAAGAGGTACTAGATACGTCCAAACAACAGAACCATTTTCTCCAGTTAATGGCGATATTTGGTATGAAATTCTATAAATCTTATGGCAGATTTAACCGTATATAATGCATCAGGAATATTTTTAGAAGAATGGACATTTTCCGATGGTCCATATATTGTTGAAAGCACTTCCAATACTGATGGTGGTGTAGTAAGAATTCTTCAATTTGGAAGAAGTGGTACTATATATGGTGCTTTTTGGGGTCAAGGAACCAACTCAGCAAGAGGTGCTTATATAAGATCAAATGAAATCACTGTAGATACTTCAAAGTATTATGCGTTAGTTGTTGGTGCGGGTAGAGGGTATGCTGGCACATCATATGGTTGGGTCAGTAGGGAAAATGGAGGCGGATACACTGGAATTTTTGAAAATGACACTTTAAGTTCAACAGCAAGTCAATCCAGAGCATTAATTATAGCAGCAGGAGCGGGAGGAACTGGATATGGTCACCAACAATCTCCAGGTGGTGTTGGTGGAGCACCAAATGGAGGTAATGGAACTACTTCAAGCGATTCTGAAATTGGGTCAACTGCTGGAGGAGGTGCTACCACATTTGGAGCTGGTGGTGGAGGTAATCCAAATGGAAGCTCAGGTACAGTATTAGGTGGTGGTGGTGGAGGCTCAGGATATTTAGGTGGGTATCCAAATGCTGGCGGCGGTGGTGGCGGCGGTGGCGGTTACTTCGGCGGCGGAGGTGGCGGAGGTGGCAATGATTATGGTAGTGGCACAAGAAATGCTTCTGGTGGTGGAGGAGGATCTAGTTACATCAATACATCCAAATGCACAGGAAATGTTCAATTTAATAGCGGCAACGGCGAGTATACATCCAATCCATACTATCAAGGAAATGCAGGATTAGATTATACAGGATTAGCAGTAATACTAGGAGAAGGTGGTCCATTAGTTAGATTAAGTCAAAATAATTTATGGAGAGATGTTAAGAAAGTATATGTTAAAAATAATGACGTTTGGCAAGAAGTAAAAGAAGCTTACGAAAAACGTTTCGACGTTTGGACCAGAATCATATAATAAATACTTAATAAAATCTACACAGCATGGCAAATAGATTTCCACTTGTTATAGATAACAACAGCACATTAGTTGCAGAGCTGCAGCCAGGAGATTCATTAAATCTTTCTGGCAATGGAATCTTTGATGGGGTTAGTACTGGTTCAACTGGATATGTTCTTAGCTCCAATGGTTCTTCTGGAGTATCTTGGACAAGAGCTGCCGATGTTTACACGACAGATAATCAAACATTAAGTAATAAAACACTATCAAGTTGTACTATTGATTGTTCTTTAAACACAATATCAAATATTCCAAATACATCACTAACAAATAATTCAATAACTTTTCAACTCACCAGGGACGGCATTGCTTATACAGAAGAAATTCAATTAGGTGGTACATATTCTTTTGAAGATACCAATGACAACACAACATATTCAATTTCTGTTGTTGGAGGTAATAATGCTTATTCAGAAAAATTAAGGTTAACTGCAGGTGGTTCTGGCAATTCAATCCAAGATGTTGTTTTTACTGTAGACGATGCTGGATACTTGTCTATCAGTAGACTATCAGCGGATGAGATGAAAATCACCGCATCACTAACTACATTAACAAATGGTTCGTATATTACTGGAGGTTCTTATAATGGTCTGACTGCACGAACATGGGATATTGATGCTACACCTGGAACAAGTACTAATGTAGGTGCTTCTAAAGTAGTAGCAAGAGATGCAAATGGAAACTTCTATGCAGGAACAATCACAGCAACCTTAAATGGAACAGCAACTAAAACATCAGCAAGTCTTACATTTGGTTCATATGTAAATGCAGTACAAACTGGAACTAGCACTGCAGTAACTTCTTACGATGGATCTGTAGCAACTACAATTTCAGCAATCAGTTCTTCCGCAAGCACTCCTAATACTTTAGTTTTAAGAGATGCTAGCGGAGATTTTTCTGCTAATGATATTAGTTGTAGAAATTTTACTGCCACCAATACAATAGAAGCTGCAACAGTAAAAGTTACCAGCGGAACTGCCTCACAGTTTTTAATGGCAGATGGTACAAAAAATTCAACATCTTATTTTGAAAATATAAATACTAGTAACGGATATGGTAAAAGATATATTAGTATATCACCACCCAGTGGTACTGACGGAGATAATGGCGATATTTGGTACGTAATTGCTTAATCTATTATGGCTGGTGTAAGAGTCAATGGTGTTTGGAAAAATGCCGATGAAATCTATCTTAAAGAAAATGATGTCTGGACACCCACAGAGCAAATATGGCAAAAACATGCTGGCTCTTGGCGTCAAATATGGAAACCAAATAGAGCAATATTTATAGTTGGAAGCAATATTGAAGTAAAATTAAGCAATGGTCCTTATATAATTACTGGCTTTACTGAGCTAGATGTAAGAGCAAAAGAAGATTTCCAAGCAGAAGTTGTAATGTGGGGATGTGGAGCACACGCAAATGGTGGTTATACTTATGGTTTAGTAAATTTTAAAAAAGATGTTTTATATAAAATCGTCACAAATAAGGGCGCTGGCCTTGCTGGATCAACAAGGTTTTCGTACTTTAGAGGAGGAGCAGGCGGTGGATATGCTGCATTATTTGAAGGTTCTACTACTAGTGTTTCTATAGCACAAACTCAAGCATTATTAGTTGCAGGAGGCTCAGGTGGAGATAGTGTAAATTTAATAACTATTCCTAACCCACCTCTTTACGCTGGTGGTGGCATTACAGGAGGAGATGGAGAAGATGGTAATAACCCGCTTAGTGCAACATTTCCTAATGGTGCAGCTAAAGCAGGAAAAGGAGCCACCCAAACAGCTGGCGGGGCTGGTGGTAACGGAACATCTGTAATGACCTACCCTGCATCAAATGGACTTGGGACTCCTGGTACTCCGTTTCAGGGAGGTCAAGGAGGAACTTATGTGGCCGATCAGCGACAATATGGAAATTTGATTTATACCACGGCTGGTGGTCCAACAGGACATGGAGGGGGTGGTGGATATTTTGGCGGCGGCGGCGGCGGGGGCGGTGGCGAAAAATTTTCAAGTCCAACCAACGTCAATGATACGACTTATTATAGTGGAGCTGGTGGCGGTGCAGGTTCTGGTTATGTAAATACTAGCAAAGTATTAACACCAAGAGGAACAACTGGTTACAACGAGGGAAAATTCGATCCAGATAGAGGAAATGGAGGAGATATCCGAAAAGGTACTGCTTCTAATGCACGAGTAGTAATAAGGCTACCAACACAGTAATGGCACAATTTACTTTACCAAATGCCCATGATTATTTCGTAGATTCTGCAGGAAGATTATTAATTTTCTCTTGTGGTATTGATGGTCTTGAATTAAAAGATCCAAGAACATTAACTAAAACTACTGGTAAAGTATTGCCATCATCCAATACATGTATTGATGATGCTCGTTGGCAGTATATAAGAAATACTTTAGCACCTTCATCTGATGACTGGAGATTGGCAGTAGCAACAACAGATTCCACAGTAAATAGAGCTTGCGATACTGCGTCAAATGAAAGAAGTAGATTACTTACTGCTTCTACGAGAAACATTAACACAATGCGAAGTTATAATGTTAGAGCATTACCCTCAAGTTTGACGGATTGGCTTTTTAGATCAGAATTTAGTGGCGGAGGATCTGTAACATTTTGCTGGGATGAAAATTCTGGATCAGATGGAACTGGTCTTGATTATTCTGGAATAATTTTCCAATCTCCGATAGCAACACCAGCATCATCTTATAGAGGATTTGGTATATATTCACAATCAAGTAAACCTATTTTTGGATCCAATACATTCTCATATTTTCATAGAAATTTAGAGTTCTGGATACTACCACCAGGAGTTCCAGATTTTGACACAGAAAGACCATATCAATATAGTTTAGATGGTGGCGGATTATCTCACAATCCAGCTGATCCAGCAAGTAACCATCAATATGGGTGGTTTACAAGAAGTGGCGGAGAAAATACTAATCCAGTAGGTGGAGGAACAAATCCATTCCAAGGAGACTGTAGACAATTAGTTTTAGTTTGGAATGGTGTTGTTATATTTGATAGTATAGATTCTCCAGTAATTGTAGCACCAGCTCAAGGAGCAATAAACGATTTTGTTTCTTGGGCAGGTGCAGGAACTTCTGTAATTGGCAACACAAATTATACATACCCAGTAAGTTCAAATTGTGGCGTTGTTGTAGGAAATTATGTGTACTATGCAGGAACATTTCAAGGTTCCGAATATGGTTGGCCAAGTTCTGGTATTGGTTATTCTGCTCCTCTTCTTAGCGGAGATTTCTGTAATGGATTTCAAATCAGAAGAAGAAGATATTTCCCATCAACTCCAACATATACTGGTAATAAATCAAACGGCCAAACATCATCAACTCCAACAAATTCTACTAATATATTTTTTGATGTAAACGGAGGAAGAGGTGGGCTAGGTGGCGCTGGTTATGGAAACCCAGGAGCAACTAGTATTAGCCACCCTGGAGGATATTATGCTCATGGTCAAAGAATTGCTGGATATATAAAACCATCAATAGAAAACTTAACATACATACACTATGTTGGAGGAAATGGAGGAAGTTCTTTTGGCTATCCTGGAGCACCTGGAGGAACTGGTGGTATTGCTGGAGGAGGTGCTGGTTTTGGTAGATCTGGATCATTTACTGCAGGGGACTACTACGGAGGAGGCGGCGGCGGCGGTGGAGCAGCTTCAGGAATTTATATTTCTACTTTAGCTGGATTTGCAGCAGTAGCTGGTGGCGGAGGTTCTGGCGGTGGTGGTTCTTGGTTTGATTTCGATAATATAGACGCTAGAGTAGTACCAACATTTACTTTTGCTTCTACTGTACCTCCAATCACATCTGGAGGAAACAGTAATAGTACTCCAATATCTAATAATGGTGGTGGCGGCGGAGGCGGAGGCGGTGCTCCTGGTGGAGGCGCTGGTTCTAGTTCAACAGCAGGTAATTCAATTTCTGGCGGTTCAGGAATTGGAGGAAGCGGTTATGCCGATGCAGATTTTGTAGATTATGGATATATTATTCCAGATTGGCAAGGATCAACTTATTTTGGCATGGGATCATCTGGTGCCAGTAGATTAAGTGTCCCTCAATACCATACAGATTTTGTTAATACCTTTGGCAGTTCTTCTACAAGAAATTCTAATTGGAATCCAAATGGAAAAGTAGAATTATATTACTATACTCTTAATGCTTTAACATATTCACAAGAAGTTTCAATTAGATTAAAAATTTTCAACGATGGGGTATGGGTTCCAGTGAAAGAAATGTATGTTAAAGATGGAACAACCTGGAAATTAGTTCAAGATAGTTACATCAAAAAAGATGATATTTGGCAATCATTCTATGGTTAATTATGTAATTTGCTTTGCAGTTAAAGTATTATTTTTACCGTAGTGAATAGTAACATTTCCCTTAGCTACTAATCTATAATTAATTTGATCAGAAGCACCTCCTCCATGAGTATCTATATAATGCAAATAGGTTACTCCACCAGCACTAAGTGTAGAAGGTGTTCCAAATATTGTTACCTCAGTCCAAGTTCCTGTAACCAAAGTTCCACCAACAAATTCATCCCACCTTCTTTCCAAAGCAATATCACCACCAACATCTGCGTGAATAGAACAATGAATTTCTGATTTTGTATATCCTTCTTTGGTAGTAAACTGCACTTCTACTGCAGTAGTATTATCATGAGATAAAATTGGATTTCCATTTGCATATACAATTGAAGAATTTGTTGGGGTAGGATAACCACCAAAATTTATGGTTCCATAAGAAGCAATAGGTTCAGCAAATTCCCAGAATACTCCATTCCATAAAAGAATATTACCAGAAGCAGGAGTTGTGGTAGCCACATCACCCAAATCAGATAAATACCCATAATTTAAGGCAGCAGATATAGTAGTATCAACCCATCCAGTTCCAGTGTAAGCTAAAATATATCCAGCTTCTATTGTTTCAGAAATATTAACATCACTAATATCACTAACTGCAATTTCTACTGGGGTATAAACAAATGTTCCTGTTTGAGAATTATAAGTTAACCCACCAGATGGACTTACTCCAGTAATAGAGACACTTGCACTAAGATCAGTATATTGTATACCAGTATCAACAAAATTAGCAGTAATAATACCATTAGCATCAATAGTAATAGTAGATCCATCTACTTTAACGCCACCAAGTTCTACTGTGGATGCTGTTGGTAAGACATAAGGAGAAGGATCAGCCCACGACAAAGTACCAGTAGCAGTTCCTTCGTCCCAGGAAAGTGAAAGTCCATCGTTACTATCAGCAGTTAAAGTAACAGAACCTTTTAATGTATTATCTGGATCATATAACCCAATGGTTACACTATTTGCAGATCCACTCCCATCAATATTAAAATTTTGAATATCTACCGTAGCATAAATGTATGCAGGACTTGATACTGAATCATATGTAAAAGAAATACCATTTTGGAATTGATGAGTAAATGCTGTAGATACATCATTAATAGCAACGACTGGATCATATGAAACTAATGATTGACCAGCAATTTGTATTGTAGAATTATCAACCATAGTAATTTCAATGCCATTTGTTCCAGTCATAGTATAACCAGAAACAACATTGTTTAAATTATTTTTTAATTCTAATTTTATATCATTAGTTGAAGCTTCATAAATGTCATATGTATAAGTAAAAATTGTAGGTAATGAAGCATTCACCCAAACAGTTCCATTATACCTTAAATAATCATTTTCAGATACACTTGTAATTTCAAATGTAGGAACAAAAGGTCTACCAGTAAGGTCAGTATAATTACCAGAGAACAGCAGTGGTTTATTTGTTAAATCATTATAGTTACCAGAAAATGCATTAGGCAACGTCGTCCACGTTAACCCAGCACCAGTGCTAGATAATACTTGTCCAGCTAATCCAGGACTATCAGCAACCTGCAATGGTCTATTTAATGGAATATTGATACCCTTTTCAGCTTCAAAAGGACCATCATTATTATAGTTAGTTACCTTATCTGCAAGTATTCTAGACATTGAATAGTATAAAAAATTCCCTTTAGGTATTTATATTACAAAAAAAAGAGGGGGTCGAAACCCCCTCTAAATCAAAGAACTCCAGGAATGATTTGTCCCGTAGTAAGATATGTCCCAACAGCAACGACGAAACCGAGCATTGCTAGACGTGCATTGAGGATTTCAGCCTCAGGTGTAAAACCAAATTTCATAATTGAACTCCTAGTAACGATACAGTTTTGAAATGAGATAGGGAGAACGGAATGTTTCTACAAGAGATAATGTAGAAAGTTTTTCTTTTTGTTCTGGGGATAGAGAACCCCAACGAAGACGAGCAAGCAAATATTTCAAAGGTTCTCTTCCTGCTCAGTGAGGATCACGCAATCGCTGGTGGGATATGCCACACAAGTCAGCACCCAACCTTCTTCAAGTTGGTCATCATCAAGGAACGATTGCTCTTCATTATCTACGGTGCCGCTAATCAGTTTACCAGCACAAGCAGAACAAGCACCAGCACGACAAGATGAGGGAAGATCTACACCTGCTTCTTCAGCAGCTTCAAGAATGTACATATCTTCAGCACATTGAATTATATTCTCAGTGCCATCAGGAGATTGCAAAGTAATAGTGTAAGTCATTCGTAAGTTTTAGCAAGTTGATTTACAGAATGTGCAAGCAATACAAAAAATGCAATGCTTGTTACAGTGAAAATTAGTTCAGTCATTTAGAAGACCCCGAAGAAGAAATTACCTGTGACCAAATAAGAAACAAGACCAGAAACAAAACCGACCATTGCCCAGCGCCCATTGTACGTTTCCTTCCATTCGTTAGGGGTTTGTTGACCGTAGTTGTGATAATACATGGTGGGTTCTTTAGCCCACATGTTTTGTTGCCCACGATCGTTAGTTGTTACAGTCATTAAGATTTATTAAGAATTACCACACCAGTATATAGGAAAAAAAGGAGGGTGTCAACCCTCCTTGTGTCGATTTCCTAACTGTTTATCAGAACTTGAACGTCGTCTGGATTACACCACCCCAGTTAGAGGAGTTACCAACAAGACGCTGGTTGTCACTACCGTAGATGATAGCAGGAGTGACGCTAATATTATCAGACACTTGATACTTGTAGAAGATCTCAAGCATCGTGGACTTCTCAAGGTTCTCACCAGTAGGAGCCTGTCCAATAGCAACGCCAGCAGAGTTACCATCAACAAACACATCATCCCAGGTAAGACCAGCAAACCAGGATTGACTGTTAGTAGCAGCACTTTCAGTACCACTTACAGTGTTCCAACCATAACCACCAGAGATAGAGGGAACCCAACCAGATTGAGTGGGTTGCCAGTAAGCGTTGATAGCATAACCGTTGGAGGTTTGCCCAGGAACCAGAGTACCAGAAGCACCGTTCAGACCATTATAGGTGCGAACACGGGTGCCTTCAGTGCCATAACGATAACCGAAAGCAGCACCCCAGTTATCACCACGATAACCGATTTGTGCAAGGGTGTTGAGAGCACCAGACTCATCAAACTCACCAGTGGAACTATCAGCACCATTCTGTGCCACATAGTTTACACCAGCAACAAGACCTTTCTTGCCATACTGTACACCGAAACCAGAACCAGTTGCCTTGTTATAAACACCAGGAGCACCAGCAACAGCAAAGAAGTCAAGAATACCTGACTTATAAGCAGTAGGCATCCAAGCCATTTCTGTGTTACGAACCAGAGCACCAGCAGTAAGAGTGGTGCTACCGTTGAACACAGGGAACTGATAGTACAGACGATCGATAACTACATTGTTACCATTTTCACCAGCGGTGTTGTCTGCCTTATCCAGTTTGAAGATTGACGAACTGGAACCGAAAGGGTTGCTACTGAAGTTAGAAGAACGCAAGCGGGTCTTGAGCAGATCCTTACCAGTGAAGGAGGTGTCAAGATTCAGACGCAGATCGTAGTTGAATGCAGTGCGAGTGATATCACCATCTTTGGTTTGATAATCATCAACACCACCAATCACGAAGTTTGCTTCACCACGCAGTTTGGTAGTGGTAGAGAACTGGGTTGCTTCAAGTTCAGAAACCTTTGCTTCCAGACCATCTACACGACCTTTGAGAACTGCAAGCTCAGCACCGAATTCAGCAAGAAGCTTTTTCAGTTCATCGGTAACTTCAGTCACACGATCCAAGCAAGCATTTAGGAGTGCTGCTGCCTCCCAGCGGGTCATAGCACGACCACCACGGAAGGTGCCGTTAGGATAACCAGCAACGCAACCATAACGCTCTACCAGTTGGGAGAGTGCTTGATATGCCCAATCGGTAGGTTGGACATCAGAAAATTGAGTAATACTTGTAACTTGATCAGAAGATGCATATTGACTCACACCTTTAAGATCAATTTCTGCTGCAGTTGCAGGAGCTGCCATAGTGGCAACAGCGGCAGCAGCAATCATTGAACGAAACTTCATACTTTGTAATAATTAACTACTCGTTTATTTAGCCCAGTATGGGCAAGCGGGGTATCGGAATCGAACCGACGACATCTAACTTGGAAGGATAGCGTTCTACCGCTGAACTAACCCCGCAGTGAGGGGGTGGTCAAACCCCCTGAGCACATGCACGCCACCAATTTTGATTACGAGAAAATTGGAAACTCGGCGGAGAAAAATTCCCCATCCGCACCACCAGTTCTTAAGGAAAAACTGGAAACCTACTTTGTCTCGGAAACAAAGCTATTGATGATATCTGCTCGTTCTAAAACTTCACCTAGTGTTGGAAAATTCGGATATTCAAGTTCTTGTTTTCCAACATGTTGGTTCCATTCCCTAGCAGTATCATATTTCACGCAGAACTCATCGTTCAACATATTATATGATTGCTTGAAAATTTCAAACCGAAGTTCATAAGGTGTCATAGGTATTCTCCTAATTTGTGTGTATGTGTGTAAGAGGGGGGTTCCCGACCAGTGCTGTTATAGTCCATCCGTGACTGTAGCTTGAAGAATTAAATCTTCATACGCTGCTTCAACAGCAGCATCTTGATCCACAAATGGACCATGATTGACATCATTATACACATAGTAGTGCTTGTTGTCAATCTCCTCTACTTGAAAATAAGTAACAACTTGGTCACCATTGTCAAGCTCTTCAACAAATCGCATATTCATAGCATTAGGGTTCTTGACTCCACCAGGACAAGTTTAGAGTCTATCCGAGACTAAACCAGTATCAGCTCCACCAAATGAAATAACATCAGGTGAGCTGCTGATACTAAACGAACTATTTCCAGGACGGTAAGGAATTACCGCACGAACATCAGCAAGAATAGCAAAAAGCTTTCGTGCTTTAATATCATCTTTTTGTTCAAGCACAGTAATTAATGCTTGACGCACATTGTCTTCAATTTGATCGAGTTGTTCTTGAAGTGTCATAGTAATCATTCATCGAGGTCAGTATAAGGTATTTCTGGCATGATGTCAAGTAGCTTTTGCACCTCTTCATCAACTGGCACAGCTGCTACAGCGTTGCCATCTTCCAGACGGATAAGGAACTCTTTGCGTTCCTTTTCGATTAAATCCATATAGTGTTCTATATTAGATTCAAATTCTTTCTGAGTAATTTCAATCATACATTACAACAGATATCATTTTCTTGGAGATATTTAATTGTATCTACACATCCTCCAAGATTTTGATTATTAAGAATTACCTGAGGAAAAGTAGAACCTTCACCAAATTCAGAATAGAACTGTTCTCTGGTAAAATCTTCATCCAAAGTATAGACCTTGTAATCAAAATCATTAAGATCCAATAGTGTTTGAATCTTAGTGCAGTAAGGACATCCAGGTTTAGAGTAAACAGTAAATTTCATTTAGTAGTTGTCTTAATAGACAATCGGGGTGATAGGACTCGAACCTACGACTTCCGCTTCCCAAAAGCGGCGCTCTAGCCAAACTGAGCTACACCCCGTTGTGTTTCCGATGTATGAGCATTATACCATAGATCGGAGGAATAATCAACATCCCACCCATCAATGCTACTAGGATGGGGGTTTCCATAATATGAACAATTAAATGTCTCATCTTACTTCATAATCTAAACGACGAACTTTACGTTGTCTTCTTGCTTCTTGGAATGCAAGATCTTCTTTAGTGAGAACTGGTTGCTTTTTAGTTCTCATACCAGAAACAATCTCAACTAACGTTAAATCGTTCGCCGTGATGTTTCCACCACGGATGCTGGTAAGATTCTCGCATTTGCAGCACCTTGTCTTCGTTGGGTGCTCCTCTAATTGCGTCCCGCAATTCTTGCATCTGATAACTAACATTTTTAACCATTCCCTTCAATTCGTCAAGTTCTTTACGGATTTTAATATAACGATCTGTGTCCATAATATTTATGTGTGTAATGGGCGATACTGGAATCGAACCAGTGACATTCTCCTTGTAAGGGAGACGCTACTACCGCTGAGCTAATCGCCCAAGCGGGTTAGGAGGGACTCGAACCCCCGACCAACTCATTAGAAGTGAGTGGCTCTATCCATCTGAGCTACTAACCCAACTTGTCTATTCTACCACACTTGGTGGGCAGTTGTCAACCCATGGGACACACAACCTCATTTCTCCACCAAGTACTTGACACTCATCAGTATAACACACATCGGTGTCAACTGGTTTTTCTGAATGTCGTGGTGGAGGTATCATAGCAGGTTCCTCCCCCTTTGTCAAGCGTTCATAATCACGGACTGCTTTGTCCACGGTTCGCTTAACATCTCGTTCCACTATACCTTCATCCTTTTGAAGTTCTGGTATAAGTGGAGAATCTGGTTGATATGTTTGAAGATATTCGTAAACAATATCCCAGATATGTTTTTCTTCTATCTTTAAGCAAGAGGAGAGTGATGCTATTATTAAAAATAGAACTACGATAGTTGTAATAGATGCTTTCTTTTTACCAAAAGAAAAATTAAATTTCATATAAGAGGGGAGCATCACTCCCCTCTATTTATTACAAAATTAGACCCTTGTGTAGCAAACAGATGCTACACCTTGTCCTGGGTGTGCAATAGTGGAGAACGCACCATAAGACAAATCAAGGTCTCTTCCACCAACGTAGGGACCACGATCATTTACACGCACAATTACTGACTTACCAGTTCGTTGATTTGTAACTCGTAATCTGGTTCCGAAAGGAAGCCAACGATGTGCTACTGATTTACCATAAGCGTTATACCTTTCACCATTTGCAGTTGTCTGCCCATGATAACCATCACCAACTCCATAATGTGAGGCGAGTGTGCAACCACTCGATGCTTTTGCCTGCAGGGGTGCTAGTCCTGTAATAGCAACAGCGAGGATAGAAAAAGTTTTAAGAAGCATTAATTTTAATAGAACTCTACATCCCAATAGAAGGGGGGTATACCACAACCATCTCTGGGGGCACCTTCCTGGGCTCTAAATCACGCCACGATCTCATGACGAATGGACATTATAAGTGAATATTTAGGGTTTGTCAACCCCTATATATTAATAGATCTGATGTGCCTCATGTATACGCTAAGAGAAAGTGATATCAACTACTTGATGCTTGCTTGTAAATCATATCAATATCATACTGGTTCCGAATTTCTGTGGGAGAAATACGAAAATATTATAGAAAAATTAACCCTTTATAAAGAGCAAAACTTATATGCCGAGGGAATGGAACACCCCGAAGAGGGAGCCATGGAACGCTCCCATTCATAACATATTAAAAGCAATTGATAATCACACTCAAGAATATTTCAAGAGTGGTGACGTTTGGCATGAGCAAAAAGCTCAAATACTTAGAGAATACATAGCAGAATTAAAAACCTGGATCCACAAACAAGAAGAAAGATGAAATCAACACTTCTCCTTGGATTATTGATTATGAGATTAATAACCAACGAGGGAATATTCAATGAAGGAAGAAGACCACAACCAAAAAGACAACCAGCAGAAGTCATCAGATTCATCCTACGACCAGCAAAACGTGGTAGGAAAAAAGCACGGTTCATTATTGAATAAACTTATCTTTATTATTTGCTGTGCTGTAATTGGATTCGTTGGTATGAATTTTATTGCATGTAATTTTATGGTTCCAGGGACCATGAACAGAGCAAATGCTCTGGGTGGACTAAAAAATCCTCCACCAACAGATTGCAAAGAATCTGAAAGAAGAGGATATGAAACTTTACTGACTATTCTTACTACAGTAATTGCATTAAGAACAAGGGTAGAAGATAGCGATTAAGAAGACCAAAGTTTACCCTCTGCAATTCTTCTTCTTAACAATCCAGCCTCAACATTAGTTCCTGGATTGCGATAAAGTTTTAGTGCTTCGGGAACTAAATGCCATTCTTTATTTTTTAATCTGCGAGTAATAGTATTAAAATTCCTACCACCATAGAAAGCAGCACCGAGATTATAAGCAAAAGATAATAGTGCTCCACGTTGATTGTCATTCATTTGATTCCAATAAGGTATATCCTTAAGTGCAGGAAGAAAACGATTACGAATATCAAAGTCAAGTAAAGCGTTTGCTTCTTCTAAACTAATCTTTTCCCCAAAATGAAATGGTTGTCCAGTTCTTTTTTTAGTGCTTCCCCATCCAATAGTAATTGGTAGACCACCTGTTAATGGATCTACATAAGCAGTTAAATGGCATCCCTCAAATTCTTTTATAAGCTCCACCCCTGCACGAGGAATAATATCAAGTGTAGAGCCTACTGCTTTTTTGCGTCAAAAATACGACCCCAACCATCTTTACCCCCTGGACACCATCTACGAGCCAGTTCTGAACGCTTGTAGACGGCTCCACGACCGTTTGTGACGGCACCTGTGTATCCATCATTCAACGATCCATATGGGTCATTTACAATGTAATCACCAGTGGGAGTTTTCCCAATGACTACAACCATGTGTCCTCCCGTGGGATTAGATAAAGACCCCCTATGAAGAATACCAATAACAATAGGTCTACCATTGGCAAGCTCTCTATCAAGATCAGCAAAAGAAAGAGTATAGGTAAAGCTGGACTTGATACCATAGGTTGCAAGAACTCTTGTCTGAACCAAGTGGTCTGTTGTGTCACCGATTGAGAAAACTTTTTGAACATAGGCATCGTCTCCTTTTGGTCCTTTTAATGTGCCTGGTTTAAAATACTCAAGACACATAGCACAGGCAGAAGAATTGCAAGTCCTATGAGCGTCTCTGTAATTATCAGTTTGAGGATACCAGGGAAAGTTTTCAAGAACATCCGATTTTGGTTTTTCAATTTTTGTTCTAAAAATTCTTACCCAGTTAGCATCATCTTCCAATAAACTTTTAACAGAAGATTCTAAATCCTTTTCAAACTGCTCTACAGCAGCAACATGCTTAGGATTCTTTTCATCAAAATACTTAAAGAAGTTATGAAGATCAATCTTTGCCATCTTTATCTCCGAATAATTGAATATAATATTCTGCATCAACCACTACTAATGGTTTCTTGCCATTCTTTTTAATAACAACTACAGGTTCATAGTCACCACAATTGGCAGATGCTTGCTCATAGGCATCCCAAATATTTAGTTTCTCTACATTCTTACATTCGATGCTATGAGGAAACTTCTGTCTCGCAGCACGAGCCATAATTAGGTCTTCACCACCAGCACCCATAGATCTTGATTCAATATCTTCTGGATGAATTTCAAGCATCTCAATTAGTTTATCCCTAACCCACTGCTGTAAACGTCGTCCTTTTGCTTTAGCAGATTGTACACGCATAAAAAAATACCCCCATCACTGGAGGTATTTATTGCTTAATATTATTCTGACTTTTGATACCAAGGATCTGGAATCGGATCAGATTTTTTCTCTTCCTTCTTCTTCTCTTTCTTATTACAGTTTAAAACCAGCGAAAGAATCTTTCTTAACATCTTGCTTAATACCTCCGATGACATAGGACTCAACTTCTGTTTCTTGTGGAGCAACTTGCATACCTTTAGAGTTCAACCAATGCTCAGTCCATGGAAGTGGATTAGTATTAGCAGGAACATCAAATACAGGCTTCAGACCAATCGCTTTCATGCGACGATTAGCAATCCATTCAACATACTTCTGAAGAAGTTTAGCATTAAGACCAATCATAGATCCATCTTTAAACAGATATTCTGCCCATGCTTTTTCTTCTTCAACACATGTCTTAAACATACCAATTACATTTTGCTCTTCTTCTTTAGCAATTTTTTGAATGTCTGGATCATCTCCATCATGCCATTTGTTGATGATATTCTGTGTGAGGACCAAGTGCTGTGATTCATCTCTTGCGATGAGACCAATGATCTTGGCGTTGCCTTCCATAAGTTTGAGTTCACCGAAAGCAAAGGAGCAAGCAAACGAAACATAGAAACGAATTCCCTCCAGAATATTTACATTAACAATAGCACGATAAAGTTTACGCTTAAGTTCATACAATTCATTCTGTGCATGTGGCACACCTTCCTGTGCATGTTTCCATAGATTAGAAGAACCATACAGTTGTGCAGCAGCAATGAATTCATCATAAGCAGATGTGACACTGGTTGCACGTTGGAGGATGTGTTCATCATTAATGATGGTATCCAGAACTTCAGTTGGATCTGGATACACATTTTTAATGATGTAAGTATATGAACGGGAGTGAATCATTTCCATGAACTCCCATGCTGTCATTGCAGATTCAAGCTCAGGTAGTGAGCAGTAAGGAATAAAAGCCATCCCAGGACCACGACCCTGAACAGAGTCAAGGAGAATCTGGTATTTGAGATTAGAAGTGAAAATGTGTTTTTGAACTTCATTTAGAGTTTGATAATCCGCACGATCCTTTTGAAGAGAAACCTCTTCTGGTCTCCAAAAATATCCAAGTTGTGTTTGTGTTAGTTTATCAAATACAGGATATTTAAACTTGTCGTATCTTTGGACCCCAAGAGGGGAACCAAAGAACATAGTTTGTTTTGTAGTTTCTACTGGATTGGTATTAAAAACTGTCATACCTTCAACACCATTCACATTATCAGAAACTCTAAATTTTGCAGCTGTCACAATCTTCCTCCTCTGTGGTTAACATGTCTTCTAATAGATCTCGGATGTTCTGCTCTCGCTTCTCATCCATAACGTCATCCTTCTTAGCATCATACGTATTTTGATAATAAGAAGTTTTCCAACCGTATTTGTAAGTATTAAGAAAATCCTGTGCCATAACTTGCATAGGAACTTCGTTGTCTGGATAATTTTCTGGATTGTAACTCCAGTTACCAGAGATAGCCTGATCAAAGAATTTTTGCATTACCGCAACAACATTAATATAGCCGCTGTTGTCAGGCATATCCCACAGAAGCGTATAGTTGTTCTTGAGGCTTTGATAGCTGGGAACAATCTGCTTAAGCGGTCCTTTCTTTGATTTCTTAACGGACAAGTAATCTCTTGGTGGCTCAATTCCATTTGTTTCGTTTGACACAACGGAACTGCTCTCCGAAGGCATCTGTGCGGACAATGTACTATGTCGTAAACCATGTGCTTGAATATCGGCACGTAGAATCTCCCATTCATATCTCAAGGTTGGGTCACAGATCTCATCGACATCTCGCTTATAAGTGTCGATTGGGAGGATACCGTCTGCATACTTCGTTCGATCGAAATAACCACACTTCCCTTTCTCTTTGGCAAGCTCGTTGCTTGACTTGAGCAGATAGAACTGGAAAGCTTCAGTAAGTTCGTGGACGAGTCTCCATGCTCTTGGGTCATCGTAGTGTTCTCCTTGACGTGCTAAGTAATGTGCTAGACCGATATAACCAATTCCAAGAGAACGACGGTTCTTGGTGCTCACTTCTGCTGCGTTGATAGGATAGTTCTGATAATCAATCAGTTCTTCCAAACCACGAACAGCAAGATCACAAAGCTCCTCCAGATCATCAAGGTTCTTCAACTTACCAACGTTGATAGCAGAAAGAATGCAGAGGGCAATCTCACCTTCGCCATCAATATGATGAAGAGGATCTGTGGGTAGAGTGATCTCCTGACAAAGATTACTCATGTTTACTTTATCTTTGAAGGAAGAGTGTGAGTTACAGTGGTCAATATTCATGATGTAAATACGCCCAGTTTCTGCACGTTCCTTCAACAGATCAAGAATCAATTCCTGAGCGCCGATTCGCTTCTTGGGAATTGAAGGATCTGATTCGTAAGTGGTATACAAATCATCAAACTCAGGAGTCCCGAAAGAATCATACAACCCAGGGACATCATGTGGAGAGAATAGGGTGATATCATCGTTAGTGATGAATCTTTCGTAGAAGATTTTTGAGATCTGAATGGAATAATCGAGTTTGCGTACACGGTTGTCCTCCGTTCCTTTGTTGTTCTTAAGAACAATAATGTCCTCTATTTCTTGATGCCAGATTGGAAAGTGGACCGTAGCAGATCCACCTCGGATGCCATTTTGAGTGCAGCATCGGACAGTTGCCTCAAATTTTTTGAGGAATGGTATAACGCCAGTATGGGCAACCTCTCCGCCTCTAATTTTACTGTTGAGACCACGGATTCTACCTGCGTTAATACCGATTCCTGCACGTTGAGCAACATAACGACCAATAGCCATATCACTGCTAAAGATGCTGTTGAGGGTGTCATCAGAATCAATAAGAACACAGCTTGCAAATTGCCTGAGAGTTGTTCTAACTCCCGCCATGATGGGGGTTGGGATGTTGATTTTGTGCTTTGAGATTGCATTGTAATACCTGCGAACATAATCTAAACGAGTTGATAAAGGATACTCAGCAAAGAGAGTCATCGCAATCATCATGTACATATATTGTGGGGTTTCAAAAACTTCTCCAGAACTTCTATCTTGCACGAGGTATTTGTCAACAACTTGACGTAAACCCGCATAAGAGAATAGATAGTCACGACCATGATCAATCCAACTATTAATCTTGATCCATTCTTCGTCACTATACTTGTCAAGAATCTCTTCATCATATACCTTCAGGATTGTTGCATTGTAGGCAGCAACATCAAAGATAGAAGGCATACCATCTTTCCAAACATTCTTATTGAATACTTGCTTACGAAGAGCAAAAAGAAGCAGACGTGCTGCTACGAATTGATAGTTTGGATTGTCTAGAGAAATGAGATCACTTGCTGAGCGAACAAGAATCTCCTGGATTTCTTCTGTTGTGATGCCATCAAAAAATTGAATACCAGAATTCATCTCTACTTGAGAAGCAGAAACACCTGCAAGATTTGCACATGCTTCTTCCACCATGCGATGAATTTTGTCCAGGTTCAGTGGCTCCAGAGAACCGTCACGCTTTTTAACCTTGATACCGTTGCTCATACTTTCTTCCATTCAGATAGTTTTAGTTTTGCTTCTAGTCCGTGGTAGGTATTCGATTCTACCACACTTTGCACGTCATGTCCAGCCATGACCATATCATTGATATCTTTCTCCATAATGTTCTTGGGGAAGATAACTACTGGATAACCTTGCTCGATGGTCTTAGCAATCTTAGATACGATTTCTCTGTTTCTCGGTTCATTGTCGAAGACGAATACGAATTTACAATCAAATTTGCTAAGGTCAACATCACTACCGCACATAGCAATGCTATTGCTAAGGAAAGTGGAGTCGAATGGTCCTTCGGTAACATAAACAACCTCATCAGTTTTTACTCTATCAAGACCAAATACTTTTGGTTTTGATTCATCAAGCATGATTGTGATGTATCTAATCTTTGCTTTAGGAGATAGCGATCTCCCTTGGTATCCAAATAGTTTTCCCTCTTGGTCCTTAAGTGGGATAATAATCCTCGGACTATCTTTTCTCAAAGTATCAAAAATTTTTACTTGAGAGTTAGTCCATTCTTTAAATTTAGGACAGTAATAAAATCGATCTAAGTATTTAATTTTTCTGTTTTCCAAATACTCCCGTGCTGGGTGTGTAGTATTTAGTTCTGAGATCTTTTTCAAATCTAAAGAATTTTCACGTTTGCTGATAAACTTTGGTTCCTGAAAATTCCACTTGGGATTTGGTGTTTGAGATCCTTTGCCAGTAAGTCCTTCCTTGTATCTCTCAAGGACATACTGATCATATAGCAATGGACTTTGATCCTTCAAGAAATTAGTAAACGTTCTTCCTACACCACAGTTGTGGCACTTAAAAACAATATCGTTTTTCTTCTTGAAGAAGTATCCTCTTGCTTTGTTTTTATACTTCTGACTATCTCCACAATAGGGACACCTAAAGTTGTAGAGATCAGATTTCTTCTTTGAAAATAATTGAAGCTGTGGCGAAACTAAGTTGATGTACTTAATGTCAATGTAACTCATTTACGAAGGGAGTGCTCGCTCCCCCCATTATAGTGCATCGGCATGAGGTTGTCAACAAATGGAACCACGATTCCGACCAGCAAAACGGCGGCACCCACGAGAGCTGCCGCCTGCCATTTAAACTTAGATAACTCAGCAATGCTTGCTTCTACTGTTTCCAATCTCTTGATAACAGCAGCATGTTCCTTTGTGTTGGACTCTTTAACATCGTCAATCATCTTGACAATGAGTTCATCTGTCTTAACGCTTTGTTCAATTTTTTCATCATGCTTAGTAAGGATGGTAGCAATATGTTGATTGGCATCGGATATTTTGTCCACTGCTGTTTCTAACTTGTCTAGCATCTCCCTGGATAACGACTCATAGATGTTTAATTTAGATTCCAATACATCAAGTTTTGCGACTTCTTTGTTATTAAACATCTATCTATCCTACTAAACGTTCTTTACCGCAAACTCAAGAGCACTCTGGAATGTAACAGCATCTTTATTCAGCATATAACGATATTTATCTTTATTGGCATCGTCAAGTTGAGCATAGGCAGCAGCGATACGCTTAGCAGAGAAGTTGTCAAGATTCTGTTGAGTGCCGTCACCAAAAGTAATCTTAGCAAATTCAGTTTCGCCACTTGGGTTTAGTTCAGATGTAGCCACACGAAGTGCAACTTCAAGAGCGTCTACAGTAGTTGTTGATTCATTCATAATTTCACCTTGGGGTTCATAAGAGTTTTTCTGGACTTTTTGCTGTTGTTGTGCTGCCTTCTTTTTGAAGTCAGACAAACGAGCTTTAACTAAGGTGTCCATCTCCTTAGTTTTGCTTTGCATTTTAGCCTTTGCTTCGGCTCTCTTTTTCTGGAGATCCTTAGCACGGTTTAGTTTCTTCTGTTGTGTAATCTGTTTCTGGGCTCTCTCGGTTTCCGAGGGAGCCGCTTCAGAAATTAAGTTTTCTAATTCTTCTTTCATTTTCTTTCTTCGGTTGATGCGAGAGAGTAAACTTTTTGCTCCCTTTGAACGTCCGTCAATATAATCCTTATTTGCTTTCTTATAAGCTCTATGTGATCGTGGTTTGACGAACACAAATGCTGGTGGCATGGACAATGCAGATCCATCTCCTGCCATCATTTCATTCAAATTAGATTCAGTTGCTTCAGACATTCTTGATTGATGTTATCGTTAAGGGGTTCTGGTAATCTATTTAGGAACAGTAGAAATGCCTTCAATAATGGCCAATACGTTGCTTCTATTTTAAAAAATAAAAGAGGCGTAGCGGCATCATCAAAAGCATTATACATGAGAATAATATGATTTAGAATAAGATGAGTTTTCAATTCACCGCTTGTTTCATATCTTTTGAATAATTTTTTAATGTATTTGAATCGATTCAAATCTTGTTCAAAATCCTCATACGTTACCGATGTCGGATTATCATAATGTTTTATTGCAAACATGATCCAATTATCTTTCGTCAACTCATCAAATAACATATATTATTATGGAGCAGTTGTAACAGTTGCTGTAGCAGAGATTACTTCTGTAGCACCATTGGTGGAGTTAATCTTAACTCTGTAATCACCAGCATTTTCAGCAGCATAGGTAGCAACATCATAGCTAGGCAGATTTGCTCCGATGTTAACCCAACGGCGACCATCTTTCTTCTGCCATTGATAAGTGAGGAGCGAAGCATCACCAGGAGGTGTGGAGATAGCACTAACCAGTAGTTGCAGAGGAGCACCAAGAGCAACCGCTTGAGTGAGAGGTTGAGTGTTGATAGTAATAACAACTGCAACGTCTGCTGCTACAGCATCATCTGGCTGAGTCTCGTTAGCGTTAAGATCTGGACCTGCAATAGTTACAAGATGTTCTGCTTTGTGGCGAGTGTGACCTTCACCATCGGTGTAAGTGAAATATGACCACCAACCAGGAGCGTTGATACCACGCTTCTTGTTTTCTGCAAGTGCAGCTTCTGTATTATCTACAAAGATAATTTCTTTTGCTTGTGATGACGAACCAACGCCACGCCCAGCTTTCGTTTTGTTTGTATTTGAGTCGGTTCTACCGTACAGAGACATTTAACTTCTCCAATGATTTACTTTATATCTAAGAAATATTTATAAAAAAAGGGGAGTCACCTCCCCCAAGAATCTTATTGTAATTTTAAAAATCAGCAGTTCTTTAGAAGTGCTGTTCTTACAGATCCTGCAATTAGATCATCGATATCATTATCGGTGGTCTTCACATAACGCTCAAGTAGTTCAACTACAAGACGCTTAGTATGACAAGAATTCATTGCAGCAAGAATAATTGGTTTTAGAACCTCTACTACTACGCCCATGATATCCTCCGTGTGTTTTGTTTTGGGTCTCCCCCTTTATTTATCTTTTTCTTGACTTTTCAAAGCACGAAGAATATATTTCTTATTCTTCTTTTTATTTCCATCTGTATCGTCAGCTTGATTTGGAATTTCGGGCATCACCTCAACGGTTGCCCCCTTCACTTTTTTTCTTCTTCAATCTCCTGACGAAGTTCTGCTTCTTCTTTCATCTTTTTCTTGGCAGCAATAATTTTGCTTACCTTACCACGACGAGCAAGAAGATACTTATCTGACTTATCATGATCGCCATCATTGTCAATATCCTTATCTTCTTTACCTACGGGATCAAGCTTCTTCTCAGCAAGATCATAATCTTCCTTCTTCATTTTCTTTTCAGGAAGACCTTTGTGCTTAGTAGAAGCAAACTTCTTAGCTTCTTTGCCAGTCATTGACTTAGCAGCTTTATTTACTTCTTCAGAACCACCCTTCATCTCACCTTTCTTCTTAGCATGAACCATGCCCATAAAGCGTTGCTGTGCTTTGCTTACCGATTTCTCCTGAAGTTCTTCGCCATCATGATTAACTTCATCACCTGCTTTTACACAGTTATTAACTTCTTTACCACCCTTTACCTTAGTTCCTTGCTTCTTATATCCTTTCCAGCATGACTTAAATCCATTGTCATCCTTACCGTCCATTGCTACCTTTTCAAAAACGTAGGTAACACCATCAAGCTCAAAGCTACGGGTTTCTTTTACTTCTTCTTTCTTTTCTTTCTTTTCTTTCTTCATGCCAGAGTGAGAAGAACCACATGAGGATTCCTTTACACTTTCTTTTTCTTCATCACAGCAGCATGGTTCTTTACCACACTTCTTGCACTTCTCTTCCTTAGCAAGAATAGTTGTGTTGCGAATAGTAGCACCATGTGATTGCTTGATACCAGATCCAGTGCGAAGATCTACTGCAGGATCTGCAGGAGCTGCACCAGCCTTCGGATCTTTCTTTGCAGTTGTGTCAGCATTTTCTTTCTTAGGAAGTGTAGGAATACCTTCTTCGGAAACTACTTTTTCACCACCAAGATAAGCAGCGGTTGAATCAATTAGTGCTTTAGTAAAGTCATCATAATGACGAACTGTTGTCGTTGGTTTCTGTCTGTCCATTTGTAAAGAATATACTTTTTTTCCTTTCTTTATTTATGTTTTCACTGACATTAACCTCACGGATATCCTTTACCCACGCACGGAACATGTCACCACCTTCTGTGATTGCGATCACATAATTAGTTCCAGAACGATGAATACGTCCTTTCTCCCCAGTAACTACAGACATAATGTAGTCACCTTCTTGAAATACTTCCTTTTGAATATAACGCTCACGAAGAGTTTCTTGTCTTAGCTGTTTGAAATTTTTCATTTTGCGTTATTGGTTAATGGAGAATAGGGGAGTCGAACCCCTTACCTCCTGCGTGCAAAGCAGGCGCTCTACCAAATGAGCTAATTCCCCAGCATATATTCTACTGTGTTTGCTACATCATTCATTGCGTCACGGAGATCTGGACGTTGACCAGATTCTTGGCGAACAATGGGGCGATGATCGTCAGTAAGAGTCCATCTCCATTGTTTCATTTGTTCGCAATACCAAAGATTAATTTTCATACAAATAGAGATAGATTCAAAGGAAGATCAGGGATTCGAACCCTGGAACGCTATTAACGTTAATAGTTTTCAAGACTATCGCCATCAACCACTCGGCCAATCTTCCAAAAAAGCATCAGTATGATGCATCAATATACTTATTTATTTCAAGTTCCTCATACTCATGTTGCTGAGGATCATAGATTAAATCTAGATCCTCTTTAGAAATATTGTGAGCAACTACTTCTTTTTCTTTGTAGACGTGATAAATTTTATCGGTCGTCTGCAGCTCGGTTTTCTGAATAGAAGACATTGAACTCTCCTCCTGGATAACGCTTAAGTAGCTTGTTTACGTTTGTAGAAATTACATCATCAAAAGAAACACCAAGAGCATTACAAGCTTGAGCTACATACCACATGATGTCACCCAGCTCAATAATAAGATGTTCTCGATTGTCATCATTCCAAGGCTTACCTTGGAACACCATCTTCTTAATGATCTCAAGAAACTCACCGCCTTCAGCATTAATGCCAACCCCAGCAGTAAGCAGTCGTTCAATATTGGCACCTTTAGAGTCAAGCTCAACAAGGCGATCAGATAGTGCAAGAAATTCTTTAGAAGCATCAGAAGTTACTTCATCAACGAATTCAACATAACGATCAAAGTCAACGTGCTTAGTCATAGATTAGATTACGAATTGAGAAAATTTGTTAAGACGGGATTGCCTATCAGATAGGTCTTCAAATGCTTCATACGTTTCTTCTTCCTCGGTGGAGAGGATAGCAGCTCCGTCTGAATCATCTACATTATACAGCTTCATCTTAGCTCTGTCAACCCCCACAGTAAATCTTTTGTTAAAGGTGGGATCGTTATATCGGTTCTTGAGCTGTTTGACCATGATGCGACCAGATTGTTCAAGTTCCTCAGTAGCGATAAGAGCAAACATAAAGTCTGCAGTAGCGGGAAGACCAAAAGACTCGGAAGTATCGGTAAGATCAACGTCGCTATTGCCAAAACCACTCCGAGTAGTTTGAGTAGCAGAAACAATTGGAAGGTTATGCTCAACAGCAAGACCTCTAAGTTCCTCAGCGATTGCTTTAACATATGTGTAACTGTTAACAATTTGACCTTTGTATCTTGAAGATGCACATATGTTAAGGTAGTCAATGAAGATAATGTCTGGTTTGAAATATTTCTTCAAACTCAGTTCATTAAGCAATGCTTTAAAATGTCCAGCATGTGCAGATGCAGTTGGGTATTCTTTAATAATAAGTTTACCCTGTGTCTTGTTACCAATCTCTTTGATGCGAGATGTAAAGATTGGTTCTGGAAGAGAACCAATGTCTTTAATATTTACATTCAAAAGATTAGCGTCGATACGTTCTGCAATCTTTTCTTCTGCCATCTCAAGGGTAATGTATAAAACATTCTTTCCTTGCGATAGACATGCTGCTGCTACGTGACACATGAAGAGAGATTTACCAACACCAGTTCCAGCGAGTGCAACGTTCAGTGTCTTGTTAGGCAAACCACCTTTTGTGATGAGATTAAATTTCTCAAGATCAAAAGGAATCTTCTCTTCTTTTAGATGGTAATAATCATATCGTTCGGTGGCATTTTCAACGTAGTCGTGACCTACGTGTTCATCGAACGATACTGCCAAGGCTTCTTGTAGGATACTTGGGATCGCATCCTTTGATACTTTTTGATCGCCTCCATCTGCGATCTTGATCGACTCAAGGAGAGCGAGGTAGATGGCTCTGTCTTTGCACCACTTTTCTGTGGTGTCGAGAAGCCATTGATATTCAACCTCGACTTCACTAAGTTCTTTAATTGTCTGAACTGATTTTTGATAAATTTCTTCACTCAGATCCTTCCTTGTCTGTAAATTAATATCGAGAATTTCTGGGGTTGGTTGAGTTTGATATTTACTAGCGAAGTCCCAGATCTCTTCGTAGATTACTTTTTCACAATGCTCTTCAAAATATTCAGGTTTGATAAAAGGAACTACCTTACTATAGTAGTTCCTGTTGTACAATAAGTTTCGTAAGATTGTTTGTTCAATCCTCTCCATCGTCTTCTACTCCATACAGAAATTCTTTTCGTGCTTGTTGGTCAAGAATTTCCATTAGATCTGGAGTGAAGTATTGTTCTGGATTTTTAAGAATCTCTTTACCATAAATTTTCTTTCCATCAATTTCATACCGTCCTGCAACATTCTTCCAGATCCCTGCACGTTCGCCCAATTCTAGCAGACCATAGTGCTGTTGTAAACCCCTCTCATCAAAGAAAAGTCGTGTCTCAACTTTGGATCCTTCACGAGTCAGACGGGACTTCTTCGCCTCACATTTAATAATGTTTCCGACGAAATCGGTTCCATCTTTTTCTTTTTTCTTAGATAAGAATATGATTGTAGAAGCAGAGTACTTAAGACCAGTACCGCCGCCCATTTCTTTTTGAGGAGTATATGAACCAATAACGTCATAGGTATGATTAGTAACGAGCATTGGAATGTTTGCTTTACCAAGTTTCAACGTAAGAATCCTGAATACAGATTTAACCAGTTGTGCTTTGGTCATATCACGAACGTTCTTATCGTTCGATGCATCTTCTACTTCTTTATTGGTGGCAAGCATACCCAAAGAATCAAGCACAAACATAAGAGGTTTGCGTTCTTCCTTAGGCTGTTCCATGTATTTATCGATGATACGAACAGCCTGAGTTCGGAACTCTTCGATAGTATCTACAGGGAAAATAACAAGTCGCTTAGAATCAATGTTGCGACTCTCAATCATCTGCTTACTAATAGCAGATTCTGTTTCAAAATAAATGACTCCAGCATTGGGATCAGTGTCAAGGAAATGACGGACAACAGAAAGACAAAAGAAAGTTTTGCCCGTTCCACTTTCTCCTGCCAGAGCAGTAATTTTGTTAGATGGAATTCCACCAAACAAAGATCCAGAAACCACTGCATTAAATACGTAGCTGCCAGTATCAATAAAAGATTCAATGTCGCCAGCAGCAACACCATCAGCAGCAATAGAGGCAAATTCATTTTTGCTATCTTTAATTACTTGAGATAAGAAGTCCATAGGTTATGAGAAAAAACTAAGAAGAGATACTTTGCGTTCGGCAGTCCAGCCGATACATTCTAGCACATTCCGAAGAGGATCGTAAAATGACTTTTCAAATTGTAAATTGTAATCTACATACTTGTCAAGATTGAACTCTTTAGGAATAGTGCCAAAGAAACTAATCACATTTTCATTAATGGGATTAGGAGTTTTGAGATAGATAAATTTTATTTTTTCTCCCTCTTGGATAAGAGGGTACTTGTGAGTAAGTTGATGCTTGCGAACATAGTAATTATACAGTAATGCACCTCGGACTTGAACAGGAGTGCTCTTTGTATAAATGTCTGCAGAACTTTTGTATTTGTCAAGACCATTACAACCTCTAGGGAATGCGATGTTTAAGTAATCTTGTTTCCGAGTTTCTTCTTTTACTAGATCAATGAAGTCAAGGATCTCATCATTCGATTGGTTGATGATGATCGTATAAGCTTTGAGAAGTTTATCTCGGAAATATGCTGGGGTGGAAGAACGTGCGGTTTCCATACCACAGATTTTCATCTTAGGTTCTTTGTAACGCACACCTTCGCTATCCCATACGTTGAGAACATAACGTTTCTTCGCAGTCCAGAAACCACGATTAGCAATGTTCTCTCGTTTCATCTTCATCTTTTGGTCATATGCCTTGACGTAGTTCGCCAATTCTTGGTAAGAACTTTCAATATACTTTTCAAGTTCCATTTCACAGACCTTATCAAGGAATGAAACAATGCTCTCATCAGTTTTCTCTCGTCCACTGAATATCTTCTGTACAAGAGGACCAAGATTGAGATACATAGAATCAGTATCACAAGCAATAACATAATCTACTCCATCAGTTTTGAGAATTTTATTAAGATACTTGTTTGTCTTTTTCTCAATCCATCGAATGGAAAGTTGTCCAGACAAAGTAATTGCTTCTGCAATTTCAAGTTTGTAGTATCGAAAATGCTCGTTGCCAATAGCACCATAAGCAGAGTTGAGTTGAATCTTACGTGCCATCTGAATGTTATTGCAGCGGGCAATCTCTTTCTTCAATTCAACTGATGGATTGTTTTCATACTCCTGCTTTGCCTTAAGCATTTTCTTTTTATAGATCACACGTTCATCGTAGATCTTCTGCATTAGTTTAGGGAGGAATCCCTGATATTCATTTGTATAAAATGTGCCGTTAGCGCACAGTGATTGACCAACAATATCTGACGTATCAATCTCTTCATCTAGCAACCGATCCACACTTGCATTCGGATGTCTGTGGGGAAGAAGAGTTTCTGGTGAAATATTATATTGCATGATCAAGTGTGGATACAGTGAGTTCAAGTCAAAGTTCACTACCCAATCATACAAACCAGGAACTGGTTCTTTCACAAACGCACCAGCATACTTAGCAGATTTGTGACTTTCTTTTTTGGGAGGAATCACAATGTTCTGTTCTGCAAGATAAACATAAATGATGTTATCCCACATACGAACTTGCGAGTAAACGTCTTCGTAGTTTACTTTAGCATCGTATGCCATAACCACAGCAAGTTCCAGGAGCTTCATCTTGTCGTCTAGCTTATCAACCAAGCGAACGTCATGGATGTTATACTCAACAAACTTCTGCCAGTTGTTAGTATAGAACTCCTTGAATGTATCAAACTCACTGTGATCCAGTTTCTTTTCTCCAAGTTCTACTTCACAAATATGATCGAGTCGATATGACTCCTGGTTGGTATAAGTGAACTTGCGATAAAGTTCCAGATAATCTAAGGTGGCAATGCCACTAATGTCATAAGCAATTTGCTTACGACCTTTGATATAGATTTCCCTACAGAGAATATTTCCCCAAGGAGAAATCATTCGTGCTTCCTTTTCTCCAAACAGTCGTTCAACTCTACGAAGGATATATGGAATATCGAATAATTGAACGTTCCACCCAGTAATGATGTCTGGATAGTTTGAAGACCACCAATGCAAGAATCCTTTCAGCAATCCAGTTTCAGTTTCAAAATGCATATACTGAACCTGAGGATCTTTATTGTTAAATGGCTTAGCACCAAATACAATAATGCGACCCATAGTGCTGTCCTTTACACTGATAGTAAGGATTTCCTGGTCAGCAGATTCGATGTCAGGAAATCCATTCTCAGCACCAGTTTCAATATCAATAGTAAAGATGCGAATCAAATTCATATCGAACTTGATTTCTTCCCCAGGATACTCATCCAGAATATACTGATTTAGAAATCTGGTTTGACCATAGATCTGAAAGTCTTCAATCTCACCATGATCTTCAATAAACTTCTTCGCATCTCTAATAGTACCCTGCTGTACGGGTCTTACATATTTACCGTCAAGTGTTTTCCATTCAGAAGGTTTTGCTGAAGGAAGAAACAATGTTGGATTGTATTTAACCTTGTCTTGAAATTGTTTACCATGTTCATAACCACGTACCAGAATGTTGTTTCCAGATTGTTCAATACTGGTATAAAATTTCATGCTGTTTCTTCGTCAATAACTTTTTGATAAGAGGATAGAAGGAAAGTATCTGGATCTGTGACTACACTGATGTCAGATGATCTGACTACAATCTCCCTCTCATCTGAGTGGGGAGGCCAAGGTCCGAGGCATTCTCCTTCAACTTGATACGGGTATTTTAGCACACAATCAGGATCCCCGAACTCCACGTCGGGGATTTCTGTAATGTTTGAAACAATCCAATCACCATCAAATTTGATTAGCTTAATCATAGTTCTTCATCATTACCTTTTTCTTCACTTTCAATAACTGGTTGTAATTGTTGAATCTTTTCAGAATATGCATCAGAAAGTCCTGGGTCTGGTTGGCCAATAGCAAGAACTCCATCATAAGGAATTCTATATTGAGTATTAATAGAATACGGACACCACTTACTAAACTTTACCTGAAGATCTTGTTCTTGTTTCTTTTTAGTATTTGTATCAATTAAGTATAATTCATATGGATGTGTCATAACCAAACAAATTCCTTTTTGGTTATCTCCCTCTCCTTCAAATGCTTCTTGAAGATAAGTAATAAGTTTTTCGCCTGTCTTAAGAATTACAATAGACGGATTTACTTTAGGGGTTTCAATTGTCATCTTTAATTTGCTCCTGGGTTTCAATTTTATTTGGTTCTGCGCCTCCATCAATAGGATAAAGAGGTTTTATTATTTCAATATACTTATCAAGAATGCCTGGTTTCGGATCCCCAATAGTAATAACATGATCAAATGGTACTCTAAAAGCTGGGGTTGAACTAAAAGGCATTAACTGAGAAAATGCTATTTGTAAATCTTCTGTTGTGCTTTGAGGAGAAAAATTTACAACCAAAGGAACTTCCAACAAGAAGCAAAATGCATTATCATTTTCATCACGCAGTTCTGTTATTCTTGCAATAATATGCTGTCCTGTTTTTAATAAAATAATTTTGATGTCTTCCATAGAACCATGCTGTTGTTTCAATTATAGCACACAAAGTAAAATGGGGCAAGTGCTGATGCTGACCAGCTTGCCCCCGTGCGCCGACGATACGATTTATTTAGTCACTGTATTTTCATTTGGAAAATTAGAATTCCTATCTTCAGTTAAGAACTCTGGTGTTGGCAAGACATGCTCACCAATCTGATATACAGTTTTCTTTTTATCCTCTGGGATAATCTTTTCCAGAGAAACTGTCAATAAACCATCCACATAATCTACAGAGGATACTCGGACATCATCGGCAAGTTGCCAACTGTGGTTGAAGGAACGTTTCGACAATCCTTTATGAACATACACTCTGTCAGAATCTCTTCTTTCAACTCTGGAGGCAACTCGGAGAATGTTCTGTTCAGTAGAAACTTCGATCTCTTCTGCTTTAAATCCTGCCAGAGCAACTTCAATTTCGTAATTAGATCCATCGTGTTTGATTAAATTGTAGGGTGGATAACTGGTATTATGTCCAGACATTGCCTCTAGACGATTGAATACATCATCTAGACCTACTGAAAATGGGGAGTAAATATCCCAAGTATATTTATTAGTCATTGTGTTCTCCTTAAATAAGCGAGGTTTAATTAGGATCCTAATCGGCATCCGTAGCGTATGGGCGGTTTAATAACCACGTACCCATCACTATTAATTATAACAAAAGACAAAAAAAGTGGGGTGATGAAAACCCCACTTTTTTATACGGTCATCAGGATAGTGTATCCTTGTTTTCTATACCAATCTAGATGACTTTTCCCCCATGGTATGGTCAACCACTTAACTTGTTTGTCAGGTGTTAAGACCATCATGGTGAGCGTTCTCATACTTCGGTTTTCTTTCTTCCAATATTATACTTGCTCTCAAGAGTCCACTCGTCCTTATCTTTAAAAGAAAGAACTTTGATTTGATTGAGTGGTGCCACATCTTCAATTTTTTCAGGAGTTACTACCTCAATCAAACCCCAATCAGAAAGTAGTTGAATAATACGATTACGACGTTGCAGATCATTAAGAGAAAGATTAGTTTTCTTTCCGTCAAGAGCAAACAGTTCTTTAAAGTGAACGATATAATACTTACCTTGTTTGTGAAGAATGTGGCAAGATTGATAAAGCTTACGCTCTTTTCTAGAAGCAACTCCAATGCGAGTTAGGGTCTCACGAACCTTAAGAAAATCATCAGGTTGTCCCAGAGCAACTTCTACCATATCAGATTGTTGCCATTTAATTTCAATGTCAGTTGTCATTTTGTTCCGCCTTTATTCAACGCTTGTTTAATTTGATCAAGTTGTTCTGTAGTGAGAATCCTCAATGCTTCTAGAGATTTTTTATGGTTGTATCCATAATACTCTTTCACCAATTCAAGATGCTCAAGTGTTTGTTTTTTAATCCAGGGACTAAATCTTTTCCTTGGCTTCAAACTATTTATATAAAAGTCATACTGCATCTTCTTATCCAACTCTGGATATCGATTCATCTCGTTTGCATACAAGACGCTATCAGTATGATATGCTAAACATTTATTAATAATAAAAGGCGGGTATCCCTTTACAGCATCAGGATCATCCATGATGTTCTTCTTGGATTGATTGATGCTGTAAAGATAATCTTTAAGTTCAACTTTCATAATCAGGTGGGTGATACTTCAAGAATTCAAGGAACGTCATTTTCATTTCTTTGTTAGTCATACCACAATGAGCTGCAGCAGCAGGAAGATTCATTGTTGCACGAAACAAAGCCCAGTTTGCTTCTTTGACATTTTCTGGGGTTGTCTTAACTTTTGTCATAGATACCGAACCTCATTGACATAGCCAGCTTGAATAGCTGTATGAATCATATTATGAGAATAACTATCTTCCTTTGGTTTAGCAGAAAAATAAATTACATAATATGCATCTGGTTTGTGGAACTTAAGTAATGCACCATTACAAACAGCTTTTTTTACATTGTCTGTTCGCTGTGCTCCTGGTCTTTTCTTTCCACCAGATCGCCCACCCTTTGCCTCAACATACTCTGTTCTGTATGAAAAGTCTGCAATGTAATCAAGTTCAATGCCAATATTCTTAATGCAATAATCTTTGCCGACAATCATTCCATTGCGTTTAATAAGATCTTGCTCAACAAAATATTCAAACTCATCACCAGATTTTTTACTTTCAGATTGAAAATTATTCATTTGAATTCGCAGCTCATCATAATTTCAGTAAGACAGGCAAGGAGATTAATCTCCTGATCAGCAACAAAAGAAATTTGATACTGATACTTAGCAACAATCAAAACAGCTTCAGGAATAGAAGCTGGTTTCAGATTGTCATAAAGAACATCATAGATCCTTCGCAGAACCAAGTTGGGATCGTTGTCAATATTCTCAGCGACCCACTTCTTGACATTGGTAAACTCTTTGTTCTTTAAAGACCTAAGAAGTTCATCAATTGTGATGTCAGCAACATCAATAAGAACAGCAGAAGAAATCTCTCCAGTAGAAGCGAAACGTTGGCATTCGTTAAGAAGACGACGCCAATCGGGATAATACCGATTAATAACCTTAACCAGAATCTTGTCGTCATACTCAACTTCCTGTTCATCAAGAATGGCTTTTAGCCGCATAAAAAACTTTGCCTGAAGTTTCTGTGATTCCTCACCCTTGATCTTGAAATCAATCACAGTGCATCGAGAATGCAAAGGATCAATGATCTTGTTGGGGAAGTTACAAGTGAAGATGAAACGGCAGTTGCCATGAAACTCTTCCACAGCAGCTCGGAGAGCCAATTGCACGTCGGTGGAGGTATTGTCTGCTTCGTCAATAATGACCACCTTGTGGGCGGCTCCAGAGGTCAATGAGACGGTTGTGGCAAATTGCCGCACCCTGTTTCTCACGGTGTCAAGGAAGCGTCCTTCGTCCGAACCGTTAATGACAATGTAGGACGCTCCGATCTCATCACATACCGCTTTGGCAACTGTGGTCTTTCCCACACCAGCAGAACCACAAAGGAGAAGATTAGGGATCTCTTTCTGGGCAAGGAATCCTTCAAACGACTTTTTAATATTCACTGGAAGAATACAGTCCTCAATAGTATGAGGACGATATTGTTCCACCCACAAAAATTGTTTATTCATCAAGGTTCGAGAGCAATATAATAAGTAAGGTCAAGAGCAGAATGCTTCCACTCTGTAATCAAATGCTTAGAAATTTTAACACGATAGTTTCCAGGGAGCAGTCGGATGTTTTCCATCTTCATGAAAAACTCATACTCTCCAGTGTTATCTCCAGGCAGCTCAAGTGAGAATACATTACTGGTTTCATTTTCTTTATCTACAAGGCTGAGGACAACAGATCCTCCAACAGAATGAAACTTAAGATCAGCAATGCTATACACTGCACTTGCTTTGTGTAGTGCAGTAATGTCTTCCTGACTAATCGAGAACTCCATGTCAGCACCAGGGAAGTTAATGTTTTTTTCTGGTGCTGCTTTGAGTGTGATCTCAGGACTGGAGAAGTAATATTTGGCACTACGACCACCACCCCGAATGGTTACATATTCTGCATTATCAAAATCCAGAACTGCGTTGTCAAAAAGAGATAGACCAGCAAGGAACTGGTTCAGATCATAGATACCGAAAGTTTGGGGGAAGGTTTCTGCACAAGTATATTGTGCAACAGCGTTCTCACCTACACTGATTGTCTTTAGCTGGTTGCCTTCCCGAATCAAAATAGAACCGTTGATGGTGGAGAAGTTCTTTAGCACCATCATGGTTTGAGGAGAAATAGTTACGTTACTCATTTAAATTCCTGCAGACCGTTTTGAGTGCGAGTATAGTGGTTGTCAAAGTGAAGCAGCAGCATGGCGTAATGAATGACTTTGAGAAGGTCTCGCTTGTTAAGCCCATCCTTGTCGCCATATCGGCTGCCATACTTGAGGATGTTTGCTTGACAAAAGGCAGACGCAAGCTTCTTTGCTGCCATTAGATCAATTGTTTGGATGTCGTTGTAACCATCTTCATCACCGCAGTAGTGACCATGATAGGTTCCGATCACATACTCTTCAATGTCCTTGAGGATTTTATCCTCATTGTATTTCCATTGCATAATCATTCCTCCAATACATAAGACAGATCACTATGATAGCACTCTTTGATCGTGCCGTCAAGTGTTTTAACAAACAGTTTAAGGTGATGCCCACCGAGAATCTTCACGGTCTCGCCACTCACAAGAACGGCGAGATTACCAACATACCCGTGAAACTCAGAAAGGTGCTTCTTCATCTTCATTTGTAGTTTCCACCTTTTCATCAACAGCATTATAAAGAGAAAGAAAATTTTGCTTGGTCTCATCGTCAAAACGATTTACACAAACTTCAATTGCTTTCTTACGCTTGTTGAAGATGCTATAAGCACGAATGATGTGTGTCAGACGACGAGTGGAAATAATTTCATCGACGCCACCCTCCTTAAAGGTCTTACGAATTTGCTCTGCCCAGAAAGCAAGCTTGTAGCAAAACTCTTCGTCAAGAACACCAAGCTTTGCAGACAGCTTCTCAAGAATCTTCTGCTCGATCTTGGGAGTGGGATAGTCCTGCTCAAAGGTGAGAGCGAAACGCTCAAGGAATGCCTCGTTCAAAACATTAGTGCCAATGAAGCGACCGTCATCAGAACCCTTACCTTTGGTGTTAGCAGTGGCAACGATAGTAAAACCACGAGCAGGCTTTACATAACGACCAGTTTTCTTGAGGAACACACCCTTACCTTCTAGAATTGACTGAAGGCAAAGGATTTTGTTGGAAGCCAGATCGATCTCGTCAAGGAGAAGGACTGCTCCTCGCTCAAGTGCTTCGATGACGGGACCGTTATGCCATGCAGTGTTCCCATCAACAAGCCTAAAACCACCGATAAGGTCATCTTCATCAGTTTCAATTGTAATGTTTACACGAATCAACTCACGCTTCAGTTGAGCACAAGCTTGCTCCACACTGAAAGTTTTACCGTTACCAGACATACCAGTGATAAACACAGGATAGAAAACGCCAGAAGAAATAATTTTCTTAACGTCACCAAAGTTACCAAAGCTGACGAAGCTATCATCTTTTTCGGGGATAAGGTTTACTTTTTCTGCAACCTCAACTGCAGGTTCTGCAGCAGGAGCATTGTAGGTTTTTTCCAATTGATCTGCAGTCAGCGACCAACGACCATGACCAACTTTGTATTGCTCAAGTCGCTTGGCGATAGTGGGGTGAGAAACATCAAAATGATCTGCTGCAGCATACACGGCATTGGTGCCAAAATCATTACCGAAGTTATCTGCAATAAAAGCAGTCAGTTCGTTCATGTTGATCTGGGACATGCGAGGCATAACAAAAAGCTCCGTTGATTGGAATGTACTTAGTATAGGGGAGAATCTCTCTCCCGTCAAATCGTGGTGGACAGCTGCTCAGCTGACCAGGGTAGCGAACGAAGAAAGGATCTTCTTGCTGGTTCGCTTGGTTTTCATCATATCACGGAATGCCTTGGCAATCTGAACGTCGCTGGCATCCTCTGTGACAGTAAAGGTGGTGTCTTGGTTCAGTTTGTTTGAAGCAATAGCATAGAGAGCATCATATCCAATGTCATTGAATTCATACGAGTGCTCTTTACGCCACACTTTAAATGCAGAAGAAATTTTAGGATCATCAGGATTCCTAAAAATCTCATTAATACCCCTGAACAAATAACTGAACTCAGAACCAGAAAGGATTCGGAATCCAATCAGATTTACGAAGGGAAAATTATGCTTGAGATTTTCAAGGAGAATAGTAGTCAAACCATTCTTGTGACCATTATCGAAGTTTCGATAGACGTGACCAGTTTTACGATCACGAAGAGCATTGAAATCATTGATAGTGTTACGACCAAGATAATCTACATCACGACCATACTTACGACGAACATCGACGCTATACTGCAGACCATTTCCATCACCATCAGTAAGAATCACAACGTTAACTTTTTGTAGTTTGTTGTTGTCTTTGAACTGAGGGATAATTTTATGAAGAGCAATAATGCTTTCGTTGAGAGGAGTGCCACTCAAATCCATACCACCTGGGCAGCTGTAACGGCAGTAGCTCTTACGATCTTGACGAACAGCAAGACGCCAAAGATTGATGCAATCATTCTCAAAATCTTTAGTGTTAGTTTTTGATGTCAGCATATTCATCAAAGAGAACCGACTGTGGATAAGGATTTGACCATCTTTCTTTTCACAGATTTCACGATCCCATTCTGCTTCAGGATCAGCATAACGATCGTTCCACTCGTAAGTAAATGCATACACCTCAAAAGGAATCTGAACCTTACGGCAGAACCAAACAAGGTTCAACAGTTGCTTGACAGTATCTAGAAGATAGTCGCTCATAGATCCAGACCAATCAAGAATAAAGATCAGACCATGATTCTTACCATCTGGAATGACAGAAACTTTCTTAAAGAGATCTTCGTTATACTTATAAGTATGAAGCATCTTGGTATCAAGAACACCAGTGCGAGCAGTGGAAGCACGAGCATAAGCATCAGCAGATTTCTTACACTCAAACTCCTTGACAAGGTAGTTTACTTCCTTAGCAGATTCTTTTTTGTAATTACGATAGTTTGTATCTACTTCTTGGAATACTTCAAGACCAGATTGAGATTGTTGAGAAGTGAACTGTTCATTAAGATAATTACGAAGCAGAGTATTATCAGCAATAATCTTATCGATATCAAACTTAGGCAGTTCTACATAATCAGTTTCGTGACCATGAGAATTTTTATCAGTAAGAGATTCCAGCTCAGAATCAAACGATCGCTGAGTTTTAGAAACCTCTTCATCAGAAGGACCGCCAGCTTGTTTGCCAGTAGTCATATCTTCCTCAGGTTCAATTTGACTATCACCTTCTTCTTTCTTTTGATTTTCCGAAGGTTCTTCTGAAGATTCATCACTATCCATATCTACAGACATAGATTGTCCACCCTGACCCTGCATAATTTCTTCACGGTCAACAGAAACTTCCTGCTTCTCTTCTTTATATTTGTCCTTAAGGAAAGATACAATTTGCTCACAGATCATCAAGACATCTGCAAAAGTTTCTGCTTCTTCAGTCATCTCTACAAACTGCTTCTCATCTTCAGAAAAAGGAACCAGTGCAAAAGGACCAACCTTAAAGTGAAGGTTGATACGATCAATAAGAGACATCACAGAAAGATCTTCGTCTGCAATAGAAAAGAAATCAGAACTATTCAGTTCCTGATAACCATTATAAAAACTACGAGCAAGACCAGGAAACTTACGTTTCATCAGTTTTTCGATACGAGCATCCTCAATCACGTTGACGTAATCAGGTGGGATTGGTTGAGTGAGACACTCACGCCAATCATCTGCTGGGGTGTAGAGTGCGTGTCCAACTTCATGACCAACCAGAAGGTCATACACAGTGCTGGAAGCACGATCCCAGATAGGGAGCACCAGCACACGATTGACCACATCAAAAGATGCAGTAGCCACCTTCTTGTGCTCAATCACAAGGTTCTCAGCTGCAAGCAGTTTGGCGAGGTTGCCTTTAACTTCGTGGTTGATGGGCATTGGTTTTGTCTGAACTGAAGTTAGTATAGACCATAAAAAAGGAGGGTGTCACCCCTCCTGTGCCACTTCAAAAGTCGTCTCCTTGACGTAACTGAAGTTCTTAACTTTTTCACAATGCCAGGTGGAATCGAATTTATCTTCCATTCCTTCCTTGTGGCTGATAACAAATACGTTTGTATTCTTATCGAAGTTTCTTAAGATCCATCCAAGCTCACTACTACCACTCGTGTCTAGAGATCCATCAAAGATTTCATCGAGGATAAGGAGGTTAGTGTCAACGCTATTTTTAAGTTTAGCAACAGCTCTCCAAGTAAGCAGAAGAGAAATATCAATACGAGCTTTCTCTCCCTCCGAGAATGATTCGTAAGAGAAGATGTCTCTATGTCTTGATTTAATTGTTTCCTCAAAATTTTCATCGAGAGTAAAGTTCACATAGAAGTCCATGTTTTGAAGATACTCATTAACGAGCTTATTCATAACAGGAAGATACCGTTTAATGATTCTGGTTTTGATACCATTATCTTTTAACAATATAGCAGCAGTTTGTAAACATTCACGTTCTTCCTTAACAATACTTAATTGTTTCTTTAGATTTGCCTGCTCCTGTTCATACTCGTCAAGCTTTGCATACGCTTCACCTTCCGATCCCGTTTGGTTCTTGAGGTTCTGGATCTCCTGCTGGAGTTGCTTGATCTGTTTTTCAATTCTATCATTTGTAGTGCGAGCGAAATGAATCTTAGAATTGTAATCATTGATTTCGGATTGTATGTTAATGAACTCTTTGTGGCGATTCTCTTCTTCTTCAATTGTTTGTTTAATCTCATCAAATCCTTTATTGAGTTCAGTAATAGAACCCATGATTTTATCGAGTCGATCTTGTTTTAGATCATCATCGATATGCTGACCACATGTAGGACAGCTTTCGTTGTCACTAAAGAATTGATGTTCTTTCTGGTAGCTACTAAACTTCTGCTGAATCTTTCCTTTCAAAGTAGTGAGCTTTTTAAGTTTAGCATCAGCACCTTCATGACTTTTAGATTGATCCATAAGATTAGTAATCTTATCAGTAAAATCTACAATTAATGAGTCATGTGACTGCTGTTCGATACGAAACTCATCGATCTTATCTTTTCTACTGTCTATTTCAGATTCAGTTTTCTTTTCAATATCACTGATGAACGCTTTCTGCATTTCAATCTTTTCCGAAAGCATGTCAAGTTGATAGTCACGTTCTTTGATATCATCGTTAGCAAACTTAAGTTTTTCTTTTAGGTTTAAATTCATCACAGAAAATATCTGGATGTCAAGAATGTCTTCAATGATTTCTCTTCGTGATGCAACAGGCAGTCTCATGAAAGGAACAAAGTTTGAAGAACCAAGAACTACAATCTGGGTGAAAGATTTGTAATTCATCTTGAGAATGTTCTGCTCCAACTGTTTCTGCTGATCAATAGCAGATGCATTTTGATCTAAAAGAACACCATTCTGCCAAATCTCAAACACTGCTGGTTTAATACCACGAACAATTTTATAACTATTGTTGCCGATATCAAATTCAGTTTCGGTAATGCAATCTGATGTGTTGATGCTATTGACCAGCATCGGTTTATTAATCTTCCTATATGGTTTACCGAAGAGTGAAAAAGTCAACGCATCTAAGATGGTTGACTTACCTGCTCCGTTTTTACCAACGATTAAATTCGTTTTGTTTTTAGTCAAGTCAATTTCGGTGAAAACGTTTCCTGTTGAAAGGAAGTTCTTCCATCGAATTTTATTAAATGTAATCATCGTAATTCTTTAGGAGGGATCATAAAATCATCTATTGTGATTATAGCATATTTTTGGTCACGTTCTTCGCAAGCATTAACAATTAACTCTTCTTCAATTTCAAAGATCTGCATCTCTGGATAATCGTCAATCATTTCTAGCTGAGAATGGTAGCGATCAGCATCGTCTTCACACTCAAAGATAGGAATGATTTGTTCACCTTCGTCGCTTAGTATAGAAAAAACGCCGTCTGGTTTATCTTTGAGTGTGAGAATAAACATCATACTACTTCACAACTTTCAATATATAGTGATCTCATAATTGACTTAAGTTCATTTTTATTTACGGACATCTCTACCTCATCAATGTATTCATTAAGAAGAGAAAGTGTGTCAGTGATCTCAAGATTGATGTCTACATCTTTCTTATCTTTTTCAACCATTGTTTCGATGATCTTAAGATCGAGGACGTTTGCGTTGTATAAAGATTCGATTAGCTTTTCAAACTTGAAGAAGTCGGTTTTGTTTTCAACAACAACTTTTACATAGGTGTTGGCATATTCTTCTGGATTAATTTCTTGTGGTTGCGAGTCATCGTAATAGATTTTCTTGAAGATTTCAAATGGGTTTTTGATGAACTGTAGTTTATTTGACTTTGGTTCGTAAAGATGAAATCCTCGTGGATCCTTGTAATCATTCCAGAACATCTGGTAAGGATTACCAAGGTATGTGATGTTACCACGACTTGACTTGTGATGGAAGTGCCCAGAAAACACTTGCTTGAATTTAAAGAAAATGTCTGGATCCATACCACCTTCATGAAGCATACCAGGAGTAACCTCAAACCCATTCAGTTCAAGATGTCCCATGGCAATCTTAGCACCAGTATCTTTAATGTGTGCCATGGTCTCATCATAGTTTTGAGAATTGATCCAAGGAAGCATAAGAATTTTGGTGCCTTCAATCATTACTGTCTCTGGTTGAGAATAAATCTCAATATTGTCGTAAGTATCAAGAAGAAGATCTGGTGCATTAACTTCATTCGTGTTCTTGTAATAAACACAATGATTACCAAGAATCATATGAACGAAAATACCAGCATCATGGAGACGATCAAAGTAACTCCTGCGAATGCGAGCCCAAACATTATAATCAATGTTCTTACGATTATCGAACGTATCTCCGAGGTCGATAACTGTTGATATCCCTCGTTCCTTAAGTGTCGGAAAAAATACCTCATCATAAAATCTATTAAAATATTCCCAGAAAGCAATGCTTCCTTTTCTGCCATCAAGATGTTGATCAGTGATAAGTGCTACTGTCATCGATTCATTCTTGTTTCAATGTTTTCTTTGATACTACCCATATCAGAATAATTATGATTCATACCAGCCATATCAGAACCATAATCATCTGTGTGCATGACTTGATCGTAACCAGAACGTTCAAGTATCTTATTCTTGATTTCAAGTTGTTTCTTTTCTTTTTGAATTCTCCTTAAGAATGCATACCAAATAATTTGAGTAAAATATGCAAATGGGTTTTGTGATTTCTCTGGATCGAAATTATCGATGTATTGTAAGCAGTTCTCAATCCCATCACAGATCATGTCCTCACGGAACATATAGTTGACAAAGTTTGGTTTATAAGATAAGTGTGTAGCAATCTTAAGAAAACAATCTCCAATGTAGTTGGGGACTATAGGACGAGGAGATCCAGATTCCTTTGCCTGTCTGACCTTTGTTCTGTATTCAATCAGTGCTTGTAGGAATTCTTTATTGTTTACATAGAACTCCTTGCTTTTTGCTTTCGCCATAGTCCATCATCTATCAAAGTATTGTGTTGAAACTATCATACCACGGGTGATGGGTATTGTCAAGGGGGTTGACAAACCTCATAAAACCCAGTAGAATAACTCTGTCAGGGTTCAAGATTAATAATATCTATTAATTACTTATAGATACTGATTAGCTTTTATTAAATATATCCTCTAGAAACTTCTTAGTTTCTTTTACAGATCCTAAGTAACCCATTCTATTATTCAATTGATTAGGTTTAACATTAACAGTATCTGGATCTATGAATCCTTCTCCAGATAAATTCTTTAAATAAAATACTTCTATCTTCTTATCTAATTCACTCATAGTAATCACTTGATTCATTTTAATAATATACATTGAATCATAACTAGATTTAATCCAATCTTTTAATATGAATGCTTCCTGAGAAGATCTTCCTTTAACAATTTCTACTGTCATAGGGTTTTCTAATAATAAAGAATCTTCATCAGGAAGATAACATACCTTAGCAATAATCTCTTCACCAGAAGTAAGTTTAATAGTTGAATAAAATTCTTCTTCCATGTTTACCTTAAATCTACTTTTATTGTTTCATACTTAAAGTTCTCTTCATCATAAATTTTAATTCTTTCTACCAGATGGTTTAAAGTATAATTCTGTCTTGATTTTGAAGAGATATCATCAGCGATATCATAAAGAGTAGCAATATCTTTATCTTCTCCTTTACGTAACACTCTACCAATAGATTGTAGATTTCTTACTCTGGACTTAGATGGTGAAGCAAAGATAATATTATGCAGTTTCTTAATATTAATACCAGTGCTAAAGGTTCCGTAAGATGCAATAATTACAGCATTATTTTCTTCTTCAGTGATAGATCTAACTTGTTCTCTATCTTCAACATCAGTTGAACCATGAACAAAGAAAACTTTACGGTCTCCTCCTACAGCAGTATTTATTAAATCAAACAATGGCATACCATGCTTCTCAACATAGTTAAACAAAACTAATGTATTACCATCAATGTCACAAACAAGATTTTTGATAAGATTATTTCTCTTACGATTGTTTACAATGTATTCCATTTCAGCATGATAATCTTCAAAGTATTGATACTCATGCTTACAGACAAGAATCTTGATACGAAAATTAGACAAGTGACCCTTTTTAATTAGATCATCTGTTTTCGTAACTTTTTCACAAGAACCAAATAATCCTTCAAGAACCCACTTATGTGTTTTACTTCCATCCAGTGTTCCAGTAAATCCAAAACGATATTTGGCATTATGAAGCTTGGTCATAATTCCTGTGAGTGACTTTGACTTAAATAAGTGTGCTTCATCACCGATAACACAGTCAACATCGTCAAAGTATCTTTTTGGGAACTTATAGATTGATTGCCATGTTGAAATGATAACAGGCTTATCTGTATTCTTATCTTTGCCCGAATATATCGTATGACAGAATTCATCGGCATTCCATCCATAATCTTTGAAGTCCTTTAACATCTGCTCAACCAACGATGTTGTTGGAACAATCAATAAAATTTTCTTATTGGTAGCTACATAATATCTTACGATACTATAAATCATCAAGGATTTTCCTGATCCAGTAGGTGACAAAAACAATCCACGATTATTCTTTAGTGCTTTATATACAGTCGCATATTGATAATCTCTTGGAGCATATTTACAGATCTTATCCATAAACACTTTAACTCCAGCAGGAGAAACGAAACCATTAGTTTCTTCTACATCACCATACCAATCATTCTTTTCATATTGAAGATGATACTGACGTTCCCCACACCATTCTTTAAGATGAGGAAGTAATCCACCATACAGTTCTCCAGTAGCAGGAGAGTATAAATGAATAGTTCCATCCCAGTAACGATACTTTGGATTTCTTTTTAGGAACTTTGCTTCAGGCACTTCAAAAGAAAAATAATCCGACAACTCACGATGAACATGAGGTTCGGACAGGATCTGAAGAAATACTTCGTTCTTTTTGCGGATTACAATTCTCGACATTATGTGTCACCATTAATGAATTTTTCCCATTCAATAGCATTCTTAACATGATAATTTCTTTGTGAAATCATCCTTAAAACTTGATCTAGATAATGTAAAGCTTGATCAACATACTTGATCTTGGCTTCTAAATTAATGATCTCTTCGTCTGACTCAAGATAAACTTTCATTTTTTCGGCAGTTTTTATACTTGATCCAAATGGTTTTTCTGCGTATACTTTTGGATCAGCTTCGCCACCGTAATACTCACGTTTTTCTCTAACCAGTTTTCTAATTTCAAACTCTAGAGAAGTTTTAATTTGACTAAGATCTGTGTAATGGTTTAAGTATTTATTGTGTTGAAACGGGATCTCCAGTGATAGCTTAGCAAGATCCTCAGTATATTCTTTGTTTTTAAATTGGAAATCAATTTCAGAATCTTTACCCCACTCAGATTTGATGTGGTCAAAGATTTTAACAAGTTGTTCAAATTTCATAGTTTAAAGTTTTTATCACGGAATGTGTAGTTAGTATACTTGAAGACGACTTGAGCTGTAAAGTATTCTATATCAGTAACTGTGGCGTCAAAGTTAATTGGAGTTAAACTGATTGGGAATAAATTTTCGTAATCTATAATATGGTTAGTATTAAAGTTGGATGTCAAAATATGTAATTGTCCACCAGAGTATGTTGGCTCTTGTGTTGGCATATGCTGCTCCGATGCACCATTCTGCCTAATCCAATTGTGGATTGATTTGTAATTAATTAGTTCCTCATCAATGATAAACGTAAGGTTTAGATCACCATAAGAAACTCCACCTCCACCAACGATAGGAAAATTTCTAAACCTAGTTGGAACTTCTGTAACTGGTACAGAAATTTCTGGAAGTGTGGCTGCCTGACAAAAGAAATCTACCCCATCAAATAATTCAAGAACAATCTTGAACCCAATGGGGGATAAGTGATTTCTATTTGATAGTTGCTCTTTATACCAATTGGCAGGCATATCAACTTCCCAAGCTATGTACTATTTATTTGCATAAAAAAAGCTCCCCGAAGGGAGCTTAGTAAACTTATATGTGAATCACATTAAGTTGATAACTTGTACTCTTCTGTAGTACATGTTAGCACCAGCGGTGAGAAGCTCACCATCAGGAGTGCCGTTGTATGCACCATTCTGAGTAACGAATGGGTTAGAAACCATGCCATAACGGGTCTTGAAGCCAATCTTAGGCTGGAAGGTTTCTGGATCGATGCTGCGGAGCATCTGGAGGGGAACATATGGGCAATAGAATAGACCAGCATCATAAGGTGAAGAACCCTTATAACCCATTACATAGTAGTGCTTGTCTGAAACATTTGCCGAATAAGGATCGATGAAGACCTTGATTCTGCCGTTGATGGTGCCAACTGCGAGGCTGCCAGTGTCATCAACCTGACCGATGGAAGGACCACCAGCACCAGTTAGACCAGAGCTGTAGTCAAGAACACCAGCCATTGCAAGAGCTGAAGCAACGTCAGCTGAGCAAATTAGGAAGTTACCCTTTCCTCTACGAGTGTCTTGGGCAATAGCGTTAGCGTCACGCTCGATCTGGAATAGAAGTCCTTTGAACTTCTCAACAGACCAACGACCGTTGGAGTCAACGTCGAGGTCAAAGATGCCAGGATTAGCAACGTTGTTGAGAGCACCCTTCTTAGCAACGGTGTAGACGGTACGAACGACTTCACGGTTGATCTCAGCAAGAACTTCGCTAGAAAGAATGTTAGCAAGCTCTTGCTCAGCATCAAGACCATGAATAGCCTTGAGGTCTTGTGCAAGCTCAAGGGTGTATTCTGCACGTAGTGCTCTGGACTTTGCAGTAACAGAGGTCTTCTCGATGCTGAAGCTCATCTCACGGAAGAGACGGCCAGCTTCGCCCATACGCTCAAGATCTTCACGAGCCATACCACGACCTACTTCGTAGGTGCCAGCAGGTGTATCGTTGAGAAGTGCAGGGTTGTTGCCCTCAGAATCGCCACCAACACCAGCACCAGTGCGAACGTTGTAGTCGCCAAGTGCAGCGTCGTAACCAGCTGAGAAGCCAGTATCTGGCTCGTTGAAGAGTGCCTCTTCGCCAGCTTGGTTCTCGTAGCGTGAACGCATTGCGAAGATAAGTCCATTAGGACCGCTCATTGGCTGAACACCACATACGTCATATGCCATGAGGTTAGGCATGGAACGACGAACGAGGCTGATTAGAATTGGATCAAAACCAGCAAGTCCAGTTGCGTTGTTAGCAGCAGATGATAGAGCAGCACCCGATGCACCAGCAAGACCAGCTGAACCAGTGAAGCTATTTACTGGGGTGGTCTCATTAAGGATAGCTCTCTCCTCACGGAGTGCTCTCTCTTGGTTTTCCAGGAGAACAGCGGTAACAGCCTGTCTGTAGTTATCCTTGATGGAAGGAGCCTCGGAGTGCTCAAGAACAGGTGCCCACTTTTCCTGGAGATGTTTAGCGTTAAACATTAGTGTCTCCTTGTGTTTTCTTTGAAAAGTAGATATGTATTATTTATAAAATTCACTTCCAGCGTGAAATTGCATTGAGATATGCAGCCATTGCTGGTGACATATCTTGCGATTCTACTGGGGTTTCATCGGTTACTTCTGCAGCAGGTGCAGATTGAGGGAAATATGACTCACGAAGAGTTTTGACAGCCTCAGTAAATTTCTCTACTGATTCAAATGTTACTCCCTCTGCCAATGAAGCAAGTTTTTCTTTCTGAGTATCAGCAAGTCCTTCTGAAATATGATTCAGAATAACTTCTCTGTGTGACTCAGCAAGACGCTTATTTAATTCAATGTTACGCTCAACCTGTTCGTTGAGGCGTGCTTCCATCTCACAAAGCTGGTCAGTCATTTCCTCGACGACATTAACTTTCTCGTCAGGAATGCTGATGTAGTGCTCAGCAAAGAGACCCTTAAGACCTGCAATGAAGTCCTCAGTAATCTCATTACGGAGACCACGATCAATAGCAACTTGATTCTGCTCTACCCAATTGGTAATAGCATAATTGATAGTTCCCATTACTTCTTCGGAAAGCTCAGCTTTAATAGCTTCAACTTTCTCATTAACTTTCGCTTCAAAAGCTTCCTCTAGCTTTACTGCCTCTTCAGCAAGACGTGACTTGACAGCAGCTTCAAGGATTGTTTTTGCTTTTGTTTTGAAATCTTCCGAAAGATCTTCACCTTCGGTAAGTGCAGCAACGTCACCAGATAAGTCGATCTCTTCAAACGAAGGCTTGATTGGATAGGTTACATCTGGACCAGTGCTGGTTCCATATGCAACTTGAGCACCAACCGTTGGCGTTGCATTCATGCCAGTTGATTCGCCAGCTCTTTGCTGGGGATCACCACTAACTGGCGAAATAGGAGCTGCAGCTTTTGCTCCAGGGTTGTCTTCACCCTCGTCATTACCATCTGGCTCAGGACCACCGAGATCGGTGCCTTGTGTTTGATGATAAGGAGCAACTGCTTGAGTGGTAACTGTAGGTTGTGGATCTTTGCCACCACCTCTGGTCTGAGCATCGCTAACCTGACCAGGAGCGGAACCTTGACCACCTGGAATAACTGCTGCTGTAACGGTTGGCATTGGATCCCCCGCTTCAACAATAATTCCAGCTTCAGTTACAAGCTCCTCAAACTTTTCGTTTAACTTATCTGACATTTGAGTTTTCCTCGTAATTTTCCTATAAGATTATTCTATGATTATTTATTAAATTAGAGATTTGACAAGAAATGCTGGAATGCTTTTAGCTTCCTTTCTTCCAAATTTCTGCGGGTTGCTTCTGAAATATATTGTTTATACTCCGATACACGATACTCTTTTAGAATACCATTGTCCCAAACCCATTCTTTTCCTTCCATGATTCCTTGAACAAAAGCATCAGGAGCAGAAGGATCTGCTACGATATCAGCAGCAGTCGCAAGCATAAAGTCATCACGAACATATTTCACACCATTGCGCTCTTCTAAAGAACCCATACCTCTAGAAGAAACACCAAGTTTCACTCCTTCATCTAGAAGTGACTTAGCAATTTTACCCATGGGGGTATCAAGAATACGTGCCTTGCCATAGAAGTTTGAACCTTCAGTGCGAAGCTCAATAATCTTGTGGGACACACGATCCAAATTAATAGAAGGACCATCAGGATGTCCTAATTCACCTAGCGCACGTCCAGTATTTACATACTGTTCCGTATACTTTTTAACTTCACGATCGAGAACATCGAATGGATAAACTCTTCCATTGCGGTTCTTCATTTCTGATTGAAGGAAGATACCTTCAATGTAAAGATTTTTCTTGCCGTTGGTTTCTTCGACAAGAACATTTACTTCTTCGATGTTTTCTGTGATTAGTTTCATTGGTCTTCGATGGGTTCTACTGGCTCATTAAAATAAGTGTCGGCAACAATTTTTTTATATGTGTCCAACGCTTCTGCTGCCTTATTATTTAAAAGATCATTGATCTTATCTAAAGCGTCAGCTCTTTTTTTATCGTGAATCAAATTCACAACATCTACGATTGCATTATCCATAATTAAATTTTAATTATATATTATTTATTGGAACTAGAAGTTTTAGGTTTTTGCGCTGCTAATTTCTTCTGTCTTTCAAAGTCAGCTTCGGCAGCTGCAGCATCTAATTCTGGTTGCATAGCATCATTTTGCTGTGACATCATATCCATTGAATTAACATCAATTGGATCTAATGCCATACCAGAATCAATATCTTTTTTAATTTGCTTACCAATCTCTTTGAATTCTTTCTCAGTTTGCATGAGAACTTGACGACGAATATATTCTGTAGAGAAATATTTGCCGACAAATGGATCCATTTGAGTAACAAGGTTTACACGCTGTAGCATAAGTTCTTGCTGCTTCAGCTCATTAAAATGATTATCAAATAGGAAGTCATATTGAATATGCTCTTCCATATCTTCCCAATCTTCTGGGGTAATAATACCTTTGAGGATTAATTGGGTCTTGAGAATATCGTGGAATAGTTCTGAGAATCTCTTACGGAGACGCCCAATGAACTTAGCAAACTTGAGTTCATCCCTAAGAACCTCTGTGGTCTTACCAAGATTAAACCCTTTGTTGTCATCCGTAAGGCGGGAAGGTGGTAGGTTGAGTGAGTTGTAAAGTTTCTTTTTGAAATACTCAACGTCCTTGAGTTCGCCAAGGTTCTGACCGCCTGGGAGTGTAGTGATCTCAGTTCCTCTACCACCTTCACGGCGAGGGAGCCAGAAATCTTCAAGCATTGACATATGCTTTTTATCATCACGAATCTCTCCTGTGCTAGCGTCATATACAAGTTTGTTTCTGTAACGTGCCATCACGTCACGAAGATATTGCTCTGCTTTTACCTTAGGAAGATTACCTACATCAATGTAGAAAATTCTACGCTCAGGAGCACGAGACAATCTATAGATAACAAGGCTATCTTCAATCATGCGAAGTTGATTGAGAGATTTAATTGCTTTGTGTAAAAAGCTTAATGTAATCTTCTTGTTGAGATCCATCAAGCCAGAGTTGGCAGTAGCAATAGAATCTGATGCAATCTTGATTCCATTTGCAGTACTGAAATCAGATGCAGAATTAGATGGCAAACTTGAACCAAATCCTTTTGGGTTGTAGATATAATAATCAATATAATCACCCCAATCATATTCAAGAGCAGTACCTCTTTCCTGTTGTGCTTTGCTCTTGTCTTTTAATTGCTGCCTTACTTTACGAATTTTTAGAGCATCAATATAGCGAAGTTCTAAAATTCCTTTCTTTGGATTATCAAGATCAACTACTTTGTGATAATGGATGCGACCATCTACATACCACGTTCTGATAATTTCATGTGCTTTTTTATCAAAACGTAGCAACTTTTTGATGTAGTTAAACTCGTCTCTAATTTTATTTTTAATATTTACGCCAAGATCAAGATTAGATAATTCAATTTCTACTGGTGAATCATCAGCATCACTGACAACAAATTCATTTACGATCTCATCCACAGCAGAGTCACACTCTGGATGAAGAGCCATATCTCTGTAACGCTTGATTAAATCAAACTCGTTTCTGTGAACTCCCTCAACATCAACATAGGTGCCAAAGTAACCACCTGCGGCTACCATGGCACCATCGTCTTGATTTGGAGGAACAGGAGATTGCCCCCTGTTCTCTCCATCTTTGTTAATTAAGAAACCAAATAATTGACTCATGATTAAAGTGTTTAGTAGTCGTTATCTACTATTTATCAAACGTCAGCATTAACTGGTAGACCAGATCTAGAACCACCTACATCTTCCGTAGTCCAGTATGAATACTGGAATTCAACCGAGAACTCTTCAATCTGATCATTGCTGTCATAAGCAAGATCAATCTGAGAAACGTTGGTTGGGAATGCATACCAGAGCTTATAAGTTCTGATATATGCAGCATTTCCTGGCTCAGATCCTTTCTCTAACTGGTGAACAAGAATGTCCGCAGTATAACCAGAACTATTATCTGGAGTGAGAAGGTCTGCTGTATTACCAGCATGACCATTGATTGATTCCATCCACTGCTCAAATAGAGCACGGGTCTTCATGTCCTTATCAACGATAAAGGTTGGTGACCATGTATCGAAGGTTCTATCGCCAGCAATTTTTACTGTGCGACCACGGAAAGGAACTTCAATAACTCCAAGGTTGGAAGCAGGAAGAGCAGCTGACTTACAAAGAAGATTTGCTAGTTCCTGATCGGTGGTCGAAACAGTAGTTCCTTGGTTACCACCGATTGCACTTGCTGGGAAAAATAGTTCCACTTGGAACATATTAGGCTTGACGCCTTGACCAACACTTGAAATGAAATCGCTAATTTTGCTTGATAGTGCCATTTGTTTTTACCTCTTAGTGTTTGTTTAATATAAAAAATTATCGTCCGACAACTTCACTAAATGAAACACCAGTCTTCGTTGCGGTGAAGGTAATAGTAATGAAGTTAATTGAGCGAGTTGGTTTAATATAAATTTCAGCAACAAACTCATTTCTGTCAATTACGTCAGTAGTATTATTTGATTCGTCACATACAACTAAGAAGTCGGTAAGTCCTCTTCTTGATTGAACTTCGTTCAAGTATGAATTTAATGCACTTGAGAATGAAGCTCTTGTGGTCTCATCATTCTGATCAAATAGAACTTGCTTAGCAAGCTCACCTGCTCTCTTCTCAACATTGAGGAATAGACGACGAACGTTGATTCTGTCAAATGCTGAAGGTGATGCGAGAGCGGTCTTATCACCAAATAGAGTTACGCCTTGACCAGGGAAAGAAACAATTGGATTGATTCTGTTCTGATAAAGCTCATCTCTATCTGCCTTGTTTGGATTGTATGCAAGCTTAACAGCGTTACGGAGTGAACCTCTGTTTACACCAGCAGGTGAATACCAATCATCGAGTGTAGCTGAAGTGCTTACACATAGACCAGCAACGTCACCGTTGCAAGCTAACCAACGATACTTGTCGGTGAAGCGATCGTAGAAATACTTGTAACCGCTATCAAATACTGCGTATGAAGTTGAGGTAATTGTGCTGAAGAAAGCGATGGTATTATCTCTTTGCTGGATAGCAGTTAGAGCGCCACCAGTTCCGATTTGATTACCCTTGTGAGGAGAAACAAATGCAACGCAATCCTTTCTTGCTGCTGCGATAGCAACAACCTTATTTGCTTTGATCTTGGTGTCCGACTCAAGAGCCATTGGACCACCCATTAGAATAAAGTCAATTTCGGTCTCTTCTGTATCTGAGAATAGATCATAAGCATCGGAGATCTCAGCGCCAGTATACTCATAATCATCAACACCACCAGTTAAAGCATCGGTGTGAAGACCAACTAAACCAAGTGCTCCACTGAGACCAGTAGATGCTTGACCCCAGTTTAGACCATCGATAACTTCTGCTGGATGAGCACCATTGAAGATTTGAGTTGACTGCTCGTTAATTACATCCTTGTAATAGATCTTTTCACCCTGAGCACCAGTAGCGTCAGATAGTTTTGAAAGATAGGTTAATCTCTCAAGAATGGTATTTGCTGTTCCTGAGATATCGCCAGTAGTGTCAATAACTGCAACGTGAACTTCGTCGTAGGAAATTCCTCTATCAGCAGCGAACTGTGAAGTTCCAGGACGAGGACCGATTGCAGAAAGCTTGATACCAGTTGAACCGATCTCAGTGTTTAGATACCAATCTTTCACTGCAGTTACTGCAGTTTCATCATCGAGAATTGCTGTAACAGTTACAATGATATCAGAACCACCACCAGTTGCAGCACCAGCAAGAGTAATTGTATCTCCTACTGAATATGCATCAGGATTTCCAGGACTTGTTAATGTTACAGTTACTGCTCCACCAGCGCCAGCACCAGCATCAGCAACGGTAACTAAAAACGCAGCACCGCCAGCATCAACTACTGGATATGAACCAGGAGTTCTGCCTGCTTCTGTTACTCCATCGTGAGTGAATGATGCAATTTGATCGTTTGTTTCTGCAATGAAATCGCCAACTGCAATTTTATTGAGAGGATCTGTTAAGACAATTGCTAACTCATTGTTTGCATAGGTTAATACCTTACCAGATTTGCCAGAAGCAAAAGTGATTGTTGAACCTACAACTGGAGTTGCATCTGGTGCTTTGTCGAAAGTTACATACTGATCTGCACCTCTGTCAACAACAACTACAGTTGCTGAGTTACCCCAGGTTCCTGCAGTTCTTGCTACGAAAGCTTCTAAACCACCTGCACCTGCTTCCCAATCAGCATCGCTCTTAACAAGAACACCTTGGGTTGAACCTGCATTTTTTAGGGATGCTGAAGTAGCACGAACAACTGCTAATCTTCCGCCGTATGATAGAAACTCGGAAGCAACATGCCAGTCATCTGCATTAGCATCAACTGGAGTACCAAAAACACTTACTAATTCTTTTTGTGTATTGATATTAACAACTTCACCAACTGGTCCCTTTGCAAACGATGAAGCAATCGCTGCGGTAATTTGAAGAGCACCAGTAACAACGACATTACTTATGTCACGCTCCTTTAAAACAATTCCAGGCGAGACTTGACTTGCCATGTTTTTCTCCTCTTTAGATATCCATGTAATCTAAAATTATTTATTATTTTGACTTCTTTGAGTGGGGAAACTTGGCGTGAACATCACCAATCTGGATATTGCCAGTCAGAATTTAAACACTTTTTTGCTCTTGACTTTTTTACCCTATCTATGGTACACTGTTTACACTCATATGAATATGCAGAAAACATTGTTCCTCGATCTTTACGGGTAATATAAAAATCATCCATCAAACTTTTTACTTTCCCACACACCCTACACTTCCGATCTTTGAAGATCAGATGTTCTAAAGAAAACTGATCTTCAACATCCATTATCTATAGTCCCACATATATGATACGTCTTCTTGTGTATCTCCATACCAGACAGATCCATCAGTAACAAATCCTTCATCTCCTTCCAGTCCTGTTGTAATGAATCCAAATGGTGCCATATCCTGTTCAATCTGATTCTTTTGTTCCTCATAGATTCTTTGACGAACATCATTGTCCGTCATTTCTTTGAAGTAATCTTGAACTGCCATCCAAGAGAATATAACTAAACACATTACTAAGTCATCATGGAAACCATCATCTGCTTCAAACGATTGCTTTTTCTGAATAAATGTAGTAAGCTCGTTGATGATATCGTAATCCCTAAACAATAACTTATCATCTTCAATAATTTGTTTGAGATTTTGACAACCAACTTTTTTAACAGTGATACTCATCTTGACACCAAGTTGTGTCTTATTGCCAGAGAATCCTTGACCAACAATTTGCCCAGCACGTCCACGCATTGAGCACATGAGAACATTTGGATACTCAAGATCGTAGTTAAGAATAGATGCTACCTGATCACCAACGTCATTAACTTCACATAGAACATATGCGTTGTTATATGCTCTCGCAACGTCATTAATAACGTTGGGGAAAAGCATCGGTTTAATTTCATTATTGCGATATTTGGCAACTACTTTATATGGAACTGTTGTAATATCAAATACGATGAAAGCTGAATAGTCTCCACCAATTCCTCGGCTAACGTCAGCGGTAATAATATACTCTCCCTTTTCAGTTGGCTTTTCATACACATCAAGTCCTTTATTTGAACTGATTGGAGTATCAAATACAAGTGATCTTAATTTAGATGCTGAGATAAGTGTGTCAACCGATCCCAAGAATTCACATTCAAATTCCTGAGTGAACTGACGTTCGGAAGTGTTCTTGATAGTTTCTTCTTTCCACTTAGCATCACGCCCAGGAACTTCTGACCAGTGAACTTCTGTCCAAATATAGTTATTGCGTTTGTTCTGTGCATCTACCCACAACTTGTAGAAGTGGTTCATACCATATGGAGTAGAGATAATAATAACTTTAGTTTTCTGTCCAGATGAAATAGTAGGATATACAGACGAGAAGAAGTCGTCTGCAATGTGATTTGGAACGAACGCAAATTCGTCCAGGAAGATGATGTTGAATGACATTCCTCGCACAGCAGATGCTGACGTGGAAGCAGCCATGATCTTAGAACCATTCTCCAGTTCCATAGATCCTTTGTTCCACGCAATAACACCTTGCTGTAACCACTTAGGAAGATTCTCGTATGCTGTCTGTAATCTTCCTAATAGGTCACGAGCAGTCGATGCTTTGTTTGCAAGAATACCAATGTTTGCGCTATCATTAAACAAAGCATAGTGAAGTAGATACGAAACTACAACAGTGGATTTTCCCGTTTGCCTTGGAAGCTTTGCAATGTTAAATCTATTGTTATGAAATTTGTTAACAAGATCTTTCTGGAAGTCATACATTCTAAAAGGAATTAGACCTTCATCAACCTGAACAATTTTTACATAATTAAGTGCAAAATAAACAGGGTCTTCTTTACATTTAAGATATTCTTGAATTTCTTCTTTAGTCCAATCGTGGGGAACGTTCGCTTTCTTTAGAAGCGGATTCCCCAAATAAATCTGATCACTACTCATTCAAACTCCTTTTAATATCTTCATCAATTGCATCCATATTATTTAACCTTTTTTCCCAACCCTTTCCGTCAGTGGTTCCTTTGTATGGGTTGATGCAAGTATCATCTCCAAACTTGTCACAAACAAGTGAAGCTAAGTCGGTCTCATTACCTTTCTTATTTGTTCCTGTCCAGTAATGCTGACCATCTATCCAAGTTGCTTGGCACTTGGGACAAGTTTTAGTATTCATGCTTAAAAAAAATGAACAGTATACTATTTATTATACACTGTTCATTCTGTTACAATAGTTACTTAAATTTCGTTAAGTAGCAGTAAATCAAATGCTGCTGTATAACGACCGTTGTTTGAACGGGTAGTCATACGAACATCAATATCAGATTTCTCTGGAATACGCTGTGGGAATGAGAAGTCATAATCATACTGACCACCAACACCAGCAACTTCAAATGAATGGGCGATCCTGAATGCTGATTGACCGAAATAACGAATAAACATATTACCGCTGCCATCAGCAGATGCTTGTGCCGTACAAACAGCCCTATATAGATATCCAGTTTTTCCAGCAGGGATAGTATAGATTGCCATTAAGGTCTGACCCTTCGTAGCAGTAATCCTCAATACATCAGTTCCGTTCTTGGTGAAAGTTACATCACCAACATTATTGGTGCCTGTGGAAACATATGCTCTAAACACACGCTTGAATGAAACTGTACCAGCAACAGTAGCGGTGCTTGATAATGTAAATGTATCTGATACTTCGTTATAGTCAGCATCCAATCCAATAACCGTCACAACTTTTCCATTATCAGAAGCATTAGCAATAGCAGCGGTGATTACGCCAGCAGTATCAAAAGCACTCCATGGATATACTGTGTCATTCTTATCCCAGATAGTTCCTATCTGGTTCTGTGACATCGCTGGCGCAGCACCAAACTTGTGAATGGTAGATGCACCACGGACTTTACCCATGGCAACATTTTGTCTGAAGTTGTCGTCCCAGTTGAATATTCCAGCCATTATACTAATACGGGGTTATTGTTTACGTCATGACGTTGATATGCTGCTGGAGTTCTTGGTGTGTTGTCAGCATTTCTTGCTTGATATGCTCCAGGAGTTCTTACAGTATTATCAGAATTTCTTGCAATATAATCTGCGTTCCAATCTTTATATGTAATATTAGTCCAACCTTCTGTTCCATTGAAGATTGTTACGTCTGTAGAAGAAGGTTGTGGAATAACTGGATCGTTGTTTATATCGTGCCTAATATAAAACATTTTTATTTTTATTTATCCCAAATAAAATTTCTCTAGCTATAAATACCTTTATGTAAGAATACTTCCAGGCACTGGTGTAATGGCAAATCGTTTCCCTTTAGCAATAAATTATAATACTAAAAGAATAGAAGAGGTTGTTTCTGGTGATAGTTTAGATCTTACTGGAAACGGTTTATATGCAAATAATAGCACAGGAAATACTGGAGATTATTTGCGAAGTGATGGAAATACTGTTTATTGGGACACCGCTGGAGATGTATATCTAGATCAAGTACAAACTTTAACAAATAAAACTTTAGTTTCTCCAATATTAACTACACCTTCTATTGGTAATGCCACAGCAAATACAGTAAACGGAGTAACTATATCTAATTCAACTGGAACATTTACTTTAGCTGCTAATAAAATATTTACTGTATCAAATACATTATCTTTTACTGGAACAGACTCTTCTGTAATTAATTTCGGTAACGGTGGAACAGTTTTATATGATGGTGTAGCTACGTTTGCTAATTTTGCTGAATCAACATCGAGTCAATTTAGATCTAAAATAACAGATGAAACTGGTTCTGGAGTTCTTGTATTTAATACTTCCCCAACAATAAACACTAGCATATTAACTTCAAGCACAACTTTTGATTTATTAAATACTAACGTTACTAGTCTAAATGCATTTGGTCAAGCATCAGCTATTATTATTGGAGCATCAAATAGCGGCACAACAACAATTAGAAATACTTTATCTGTATCAAATGATGCTATATTAAATTCATCTTCTACAGATATTTTTGAAGTTAAAGGACAAGCTAACTTCGTAAACAATGATATTATTATTAGAGGTAGTAGTCCGAATCCAATGTCTTTAGGTAGAGGTGGTGGATCTGTTCCAAGCAATACTAGAATTGGATATCTAGCATTATTAAATAATAATACAGGAACTAACACCGTTGCTATTGGGTATGAAGCTGCATTAAATTCTAATTCTGATAACAATACTGCCATTGGTTTTTCGGCGTTACTTACAGCAACATCTGGAAATAATAATACCGCTGTAGGATCTAATTCTATAAAAACAAATGATACTGGTAATAAAAATACTGCAGTAGGATCAAATTCGTTATTTTTAAATTCTACAGGATCTTCTAATGTTTGTATTGGTCACTATGCAGGATATGGTGTTCTAGGAACTGGAAATGTTTTAATTGGTCCTGCCGATGGAGAAACAAATAATGATGCTACATACGAACCAATTAATCCATCTGGGAATAGACAGCTAGTAATTGGTTCTGGTACTGGAGCTTGGATACGTGGAGATGATAGTTATAATGTAACTATTCCAAATGATTTAACTGTTACTGATTTAACTGTCGGTGGTAATCTTTTGGTATCTGGAACCACAGTAACAGTTAATGCAGAAACTTTAACTATAGATGATAAAAATATTGAGTTAGGCTCTATTGATAATCCATCTGATGCATTTGCTGATGGTGGTGGAATTATACTTAAGGGAACTACAGATAAAACTTTAACATATATAAATTCTGTATCTTCTTGGACTTCATCTGAAAATTTAAATTTACTATCTGATAAAACTTATAGAATTAATGATGTAACTCTTATTAGTGCTACTCAAATAGGACCATCATTAGGAACGCTAGTTCTTGGAGCTGGTGTAACTACGTCCTCACTTACAACTGTAGGATCACTATCACAAAATCTCACAATAAAGGGAGGAACTACTGCTGGTGGAAATATTGTATTAGAAGAAACCACGACTGCCACTATACCAACCGAAAAAATTATCTCTCATAAAATGAGCGGTGGTAGTGACTTCTCTGCAATTGTTATGAGAAGAACAGCTACCAATCAAAGTGAATTTGTATTTAAACTGAGAAGTAACGCTTCTACATATGTAGAAAATATTAAAATAGATAATACTGGTAGTATTCTACCTTTACTCACAACAAATAATTTAGGATCATCTCAAAATAATTTCTCCTCAATATACACAAAAAATATTATTGCAAATGGATCAACATTTGTTGTAGATGGTACAAATAGTAGAGTTGGTATTGGCACAAGTAATCCACAAGATTTACAACATATTTCATCATCTGGCAATGCAATTACAAGATACCAAAGAACTGCTGGTATTACAGAGACAATTAATTTAGCTAGATTAAGTTTTTATGATTCTTCTGCCGAAACTTCTTATATCCAAGCTGCTAGAGATGGTGCTGGTAGTGCAGGAAAAATACAAATTTATACAAAAGATACAACAGGAACTATTAATGAAAATACTAAATTTGGTTCTAATGGTAATGTTACAATTTTAAATGGTAATTTAGTTATAGGAACATCAGGTAAGGGGATAGATTTTTCCGCTACCGCCAACACTCCATTCCCAGTGTATGCCACCACAGAATCAGAATTATTTGATGATTATGAAGAAGGATCATGGATTCCAACCGATGGTTCTAGCACAGTATTTAAATTAATTTCTTTAAGTAAAGCAAATAATGGAACTAATTATTCTTCCACAAGTGCTGGATCAACTGTTACAAATATTACTGTTTTAAATCCAGCAGCAACTGGATTAACTGTCACTTGGTCTTCTGTAGATGTAAATGGAAATCCAGAAAATGTTAGAGTCTTAGCCACTGGTACTGGATACTCGGAAGGTGATGTAATACAATTAAATGATGCCACTGGTACTGGAGCACAATATGAATTAGTATTTCCAAAAGGAAGCTATACAAAAACTGGAGATATAGTTTATGCGTGTTTTGATGTTGTTTATCCAGAAACCTCTGGTATTTCTGCAACAGAACAAGTTCTTCTTACTGGATTGCCATTTGCAGCAAAATCTGGCGCTGCAGAATCTTGGGGAGGTTATCTCACTTTATCAGAATATACTGGAGATAATATATACATAAATATTGATCCTGGAACAAACTACATGAAATTTTCTATAACAGGAAATGCAAATTTAATTTATTCTAATATCGGTGTTCAAAGATTAGTTGGAACTGTAATTTATAAGGCTGGATAATTATGGCTAGAACAAAATTTAAAGAAACTTCAATTGTTGATAAAATTGAAATCTTGTACGATGATACAATACAAGTACGTACAAGAAATCAGGTACTAAAAAATGGCGTTGAAATAGCATCAAGCTTCCAACGCCACGTATTATATAAAGGAGATAATTTAAGCGGACAAGACCTCAGGGTGCAAAAGATCGCCACTGTTCTTTGGGATCTCTAAACCTGTTTTTTCCAAATAAAGATCTTGTAAATGTGGTTGTGGTGAGCTTACACACACAACTCTTTCGTAAGGAACTTGAAACATTCTATCAATTGAAAATGGATTCCATATATCGAATCTTACCGATACTTGATCTTCTTCTTGACCCTCTAAAGTAAGAATATATGGTAATTTAAAAACAAATCCAATTCCTTTTGTTTTATCTTTATCTTCTTTATCAAATAATTCGTTTAAATCGCAAATAATTTGATCGCCATTAAGCATTGTGACAATTTGAATAGCCATAATCTACTATAATAAATTTATTTTTATTTATTCTTCTGACTTCTTGCCCATCTCTTTGATCATCTTTTGGAGATCTGCAGTAGATCCAACAAACATGGTATTGTTAACGGTCGTTGGTCCTTTACCTTTTACTGGCGCATCAAGATCTTTCATTTTTTTCTGGAGATCGATTAGCTTATCGGTCATGTCAGCAACGTGTTTCATCGCCGCTACAGCAACTTCATAGGCTCTCGGGTGTCCCGACTCCTGAGCGACCTCTAAGGCACCTTGTACAGCCTCCTGGCCCTTACTGATGAGGCTGTACAACTCCCCCCTGGTATATTCATAATCTTTTTGAGGATCCTCTTTTGATTTTGGATCCTCTTTCTTTTGCTCAACTACTTCAGTTTCTTCTGTAGCAATATCAATGTCAAAAATTTGTTCCATACTTTTTTCAAACTCATTCATATGTTATTAAAAGAACTCGATACCTTCATTAAATCCAAAATCATCATCTGGCATAACCAGTGCATCATCTAATGTATCTATAACACCATCATTGTTTTTATCTTCAAGTGCTTTAGGTGTATAAGAATAAGCAGCGTTTCTTCTGCTCTGGTTGAGATCACCAACTGATTCGTATACAGTAGCCTTGCGAATAATACCCGCCTGATTGAATGGACCGTAGATGTATGACTTAGCGGTAAAATTTAAAGTCCAAATGATACTGCGGCGCTGCATAAAATCATCTTCCCAATCATCTTCATAATCTACACTGTTCAAGATCACAGCAACATCTCTCTTCTCATCCATGTCTGGGATGAAGTTTAAGGTGAAGTTGAAATTTGGTTGAAAGTATGGTAGAATCTGTTCAATAATTTGTAGACCATCATCCTGTGATTTAGCAATGATACCAAGTTCAAAATCCATATTATATGGAACAGGAACATACTGAACTCTTACTTCATTTCCATTTTCTGCAACAACAGTTCTATATTTTTGAATAGGACTAGTTTTACGTGCGTTGTCATAGTTAATGCCAGTCATCTCAAAGTATAAACGAGGTAACTGAATAGCAACCTTTCTTCCTACTTCAGGATTCTGTTCTAAGCGAGTAAGAAATTTATTCTTTGGTCCATAGCCAAGAGGAACTTTCTCAACTTCGATTACAGTTTTTGTCTGTGGATCTACTTTTTGAATTTCAATATTATTGAATAGAGTTCCGAATGCGACGACGGTTTTACGTATCGCTTCGTTATAATAGTGTGGTCCTAACATTAGAAGCTATCTCCTATATTTCCAAACTCACCGAATGGGTTCTTCTCTCCCCAATCAATAAGAGTATTTGCAGTGTCTTCAATATATTTATTTTGATCATACTCAGAATTAGTATTCTCTATTGTGGAGAATGTATCTACAACCCATACAGAACCACTGGTATTGCCAGTTAAACTTTCACCTTCTACAAAAGTTCCTGTACGATTAATAACTTGAATAATTCTAGTTGAAGAATCCCAAGACTTGACTTCTGCAATTTTATTTGATATACTACCAGTAACAATTTCACCAACTTCATAATCACCTGCTCCTCCAACTCTAAGATTCAATGCAATAGCAGAACTAAAAAGTTCTTCAATCTCATCAATATCGTCAATACCAACATCAATGTTATCATTTCCAATTTCATAGATTTCAGCAGTCATAATAATAAATTGAATTTTACCAAATTGATAAAAAGGTGATTCTCTTTCTACAAATTTAATCTCATATAAATCTGTAGTTAATGGGAAATATAAAAGATCTCCCTCATTTGGTCTTCCATCAACTGTTAATTTATATCTAAATGATTCTTCTTCCCATCTTCTTGCAGAAACAATGAATTTAATTTCATCGGTAATACGAAGACCAAACTTAGAAATAAATTCTGATTGTTCTCCAAACCCTTCTACATTAGATAGAAGCATTTCAATTTGAAATTGATTTTCAAATTTTGAATAAATTATATCATCTAATGCATTTTCTTTTAAAATAGTTCTTGGTAAATAATAGACATCAGATCCAAACAATTTAATTTGTTCGTCAACTAGGTCTTGAATTAAATTTTGTTCTCCTGAATAACCACCATAATATAGTGGAAAATATTTACTAGTAGGCATTTTATCCGATCATGTCCATTGGTGGAAGTGTATATTTGGTTGGCATATCTGCTTCTAATTCAGCAATCTCTGCCAAAGCATCTTCGTAAAGTTGTCTTCCATTGAGAGTAATTCCTCCAGGAAGTTGAACATTATTATACTTAATTAAATTTTGACCCCATTGCTTTTTAATTAATGCCGTAGCATATTTCTTTAAAAAACTGTCATTATAAACTTGAGACCAAGAAGATGGATCTAATGCTCTATGGCACTCAATTAAAATATAGTTTCCTTCGGTTAAACGATTGACATCAATATCAATGAATAAACGATCTTGTCTTTTATTAAATCTATATTCAACTAAAGCACCAGTATTGACAACCATATCAAGAGTTTCAAAATACTGACGAATCATAAAATAATTTGTCATATCAAAATTTCCAAATGCAAATCCAGATGAAAATGAAAATACATCCATTAAGAAATATTGATTACTTAAACCAAATAAATCATTACGAACCCAATTAGAAGATACTCCAAATACTTTTGAAATACCAATTACATGATCTGGTACTTCTATAAAATTATTTCTGTTTTCCCAAGTTGCTTCGTCTGGTGCTAAAGTAGAATTAGATTCATTGGAAGAAGTAAATCTTGCTACATCATTTGCAGTAATTTGATGCTTTAGATACATACGCTCTATACCATCATAATGCCATTCTTGATAGAATTGAATTGCATCATCAATTCTATCGTCTAATTGATCATCATCAATATTAATTTCAAGGACAGGAGCACCCAACTGCCTCAAACAATAATCTTTAAATTCTTCTCTAGTTGATGGTTGAGCCATCCTTACAACCTACTTTTTAAGTATTTATGTTTTATTAAAATCGTCAATCAACCCTATAGATTGTTAAAACAGTTTGACCTTGTAGTATCCTGATGTTAGTAGAATTAGCTGCTCTTAATCTTGCTACAATTTCAATTGTATCATTAGCAGTTGCACTGTATAACATAGTTTTTGCTCCAGTAGCAGCACCTTCAGTTCCCTCACGGTTATACATGATTACCTGTGAATGATTTAATTCTCCTGTTCCATTTATCCGTAAAAATGCTTCAGATTCCGTTCTAAAAGCTACAGCATCCTCACCAGGTTGAGTATTATCTGTTAATATAGAATATGAAATATGATATACACCAGCATTAACAATAGTAACAACTCCTCCAGCACTAATTGTAAAATCGCCTGTTCCAGAAGTTATTGCAGTCGCAGAACTTAAAACTACAGTAGTTAAAGCAGTTGTAAGTCCAGATGTATTATCTCCTCCGTCACCAGTTTGAGGAGGACCAGAAGCGGAAAGATATTTGACTGGCGCACTACTAGGATTATTTGCCCACTGAAATCCTGTGCCAGTTGATGTTAGAACTTGACCCGAAGTTCCTGAATTATTGTTATTATCAACTACTGCTAAATTTACTCTAAAATTTCCATAAACTCTAGTATCTTTTAAAGTTGCCATAATAATTAAGAAACCCTATAGATTGTTAAAACGCATTGATTTGCCAAAGCAGCTATGGTTGAAGTTCCAGCTGTTCGTAATGCCCTAATTTGAATTGTATCATTAGCAGTTGCACTGTATAACATAGTTTTTGTTCCAGTAGCAACACCTCCACCAACTGTGCGATTATACATACTTACTCTAGAATTAGCTAGTTCTCCTGTTCCATTTATCCGTAAAAATGCTTCAGATTCGGATCTACTAGTACCAGTAGTAACATCTGTTAATACGGAATATGAAATATGATATACACCAGCATTAACAATAGTAACAACTCCAGAAGCAATTGTAAAATCACCTGTTCCTGAAGTTGCAATTGTAGTATTCAATTCTACTGTTGCTTCAGTAGTAATTGTAGTATCTGTTGCTGGTCCAGCAGCGGAAAAATATTGAACTGTAACTCCACCTCCAGTAGCAGGAGTAATCCATTCAGTTGCTGTGCCAGTAGAACTTAAAATCTGACCATTAGTTCCAGGATTATTGAGACGATCTAAGAATCTTCCATCTATTCTTAGATTGCCATATATTCTAGAATTGGATTTTAGTTGTGCCATAATAGTTTAATTTAATGTGTATGTTGAAGATGTTTGTAACCAGGCGTTATGTCCAGTTGATGCATTGGCACCACTCCCTTCAAAGTAAATATAAAATCCAGTTGCACTACCATCAGAATCTGCACTTGGACCAGTATTGTTTGACAGCGTTCCTCCATCATTATATTGCCAAAAATTATTTGGATTTTGTGTATTAGTTGCCAAATCAAGATAACCTGTTGTTGGATATGTTGCTCCACCATCTCTTATACCTTGCTGTTGCCATCCATCAATTGGTTCCGTGGTTGATGGATCTAAATCAATTGTTCCTGCCGTTGTATTAATAATTTGCATATCATCTAGGGCAAAATCTTGTTGAAATTGAGGTCCAGTTTGATATCTAATTACAATTCTGCCAGTTTCTCCAGCATAAGCATCTAATGGTATAGATTGTATATCACTCCATGGCGCATTACTTGATGTTTGCTGTTGTCCAACAATACTAGTTAGTTCATTTAAAGTGGATGTTGTTGTATTATACCAATAGAATGTTGTTGTACCAATTGCATTTCCAAATGCATGATATCTAAAATTAAATGAAGCACCAAATGGTGTTGTGGGAGAAAATGGAAACTTACTAATTAAACTTTGATATATTGTTTTGATATCAAAATCAGATAATTCTCTGCTATAAACCATAACCTTTGCTAGTTGTCCATCAAGATATTGTGGTGCAGCATCTGCCAAAGAAGCACCAATTGCTACATTATTAGTATTTGCTGTATTAATAGTTTGAGTGCCATTTGTAAAAGTAAGTCCAGTAACTTCATCGCCGTCAATCCACATTCTCATATCATTTACTGTTCCACTCGCAGGAGCAGAAATGGCAACCATATGCCAAAATCCATCGGTAACATTTACAACATTGTCTCTGTGTGTTGTTGGTTGTTCGATAGCAGCACCAGAAACTTCACCTCTCATTAAATTGGAACTATTAATAGCCATAGTCCATTTTTGTCCGTTTGCAGCAACATCCCCCCAAGCAAGAGGTTTGTAATCTGTATTAGGAACACTTACTCTAAAATATAAAATAGAAGTTCTTGCAGAAGTTCCAGTGACTCCATTGTATGCAGAACCAATGGCGCCATCAGTTTTTCCACAATCATCAATACCATCAAATTTAACAAATGTTGTTATTCTATTGGCACCATTAAGAAGAGTTGCGTGTCTATTATTACCACTCAAATCATTCCAAACTGGTGTGTTTAAAATAACAGCATCTCCAGTTAAATCGGAAGGGAATGTCCTACTTGGACCCCAAATGATTCTTACTACGCCATTAGCACCAGCATCAGATCCATCACCATCTTCATCATCGGCACCTGCTCCACCACCACCATAAAGTCCACCATCACCATTTGCAGCATCTCCACCATCATCACCACCAGTTCCACCACCGCCTCCAAAAGTAGCAGCACCACCAAGACCATTTATTAATTCTCCTCCTAATATACCTACACCACCGCCGCCAGCATTTCTTCCTGCTCCGCCAGCAGCACCTCCAGCACCATTGCCACCTGCTGCAGTTGAGTTATTATTAGCACCATTTCCACCAGCACCAGAATAACCGCCAGCTCCGCCGCCGCCAGCACCAAAATTTTCAGTTCCCTCATTAGCATTACCACCAGAACCACCAGAACCACCAGTTCCAGTAATAACAGTTCCTCCAGCACCACCACCGCCGCCTTGATCAACACGGACACCCCCAGATCCTCCTCCTGCTGAACATAGGGTAGTTCCACCACGACTTAATGAACTATTTCCTCCAGCAGTTCCATTTGCGTTAGAACCTCCTGGATTGCCCCCAGCACCTACAGTGATAGTAAGAGATTCTCCAGGAGTTGTGGTGATATTATTGACATATGCCAAAGCACCTCCACCTCCGCCACCACCGAGTTCGTCCTCTTGGTCGGATCCGCCGCCACCGCCACCTCCACCGACACAAACTACAGAAATAGAAGTGACATCATCTGGAACAGTAAAAGTTCCATTTGAAGTAAAGAGTTGCTGACCAGTTGGTAATCCAGACGCA
>Ga0213866_10000072_pt1 | contig 81367 bp, 82 predicted proteins | sample PICome_11_FD_160079 | JGI IMG/M metagenome (GOLD analysis project Ga0213866, IMG submission 160079) | Coastal seawater microbial communities near Pivers Island, North Carolina, United States - PICO284 | ecosystem: Environmental > Aquatic > Marine > Coastal | place: USA: North Carolina... | reverse complement strand
AGGCCGAGAGCAGACCCAACCGCTCGTGGGATCCGCCGAGGATCTCGTCGGTCGGGCCGCCCAGCCAGTCGAGGGCCGCCGAGTAGACCGACCGCGTGTCGATGACGGCGGGGATGTCCCCCAACGTCAGGGCGTCGAAGTCGTAACCACCGACGAGCTGACCGCCGACGACATCGGGGCCGACCACGAACTGGCATCCGCCCTGGCCGTGGTCGGTGCCGAGCGAGCCGTTCTCGGCGACCCGGCGGCCGAACTCCGACGTGGTCACCAGCATCACCTTGTCGGCGTTGCCGTCGGCCTCGAGCCGGGCGAGGAAGGCGGCGATGCCGTCACCCACGTCGGCCAGCAGGTTCGCGTGGTTCCCGAGCTGGTTGGCGTGGGTGTCGAACCCGCCGATGCCGACGGTGATCACCCGCGTGCCGATGTCGAGGTCGATGATCCCGGCCGCGGTCTGCAACAGGTCGGTCACGGTGTTGACGTCGTTGGCGAGGCTGAACTCCTCGTCGGTGCCACCGGAGACGGAGGCGAGGAGCTCGACGGCCGACAGCGTCGAGGGGATGGCGTACTGGGCCGCGGCGAGCTCCGGCTGACCGGAGAGCGGTTCCGCCGTCGAGAGGAACGCCTCGACGATCGCGTCGTTGTCGCTGCCCTCGGCGGTCTGCAGGGAGAAGGTGGCCGGCGAGCGCACGACGGTGGCGAGCGTGCGGGTGCCGACCAGGGCCGGGCTCCCTCCCCCCAGGGCGATCGCCCGCAACGGGTCGTTCTCGCCCTCGAGCGTGGCGTCGAGCCACCGGCCGAGCCAGCCGGTCTGCGACGCGGCGCCGGGCACGGCCGACCACCAGGTGTCCATCGCCTTGAAGTGCGATCGGCTCTGCTGGGCCATACCGCTGCCGGCGACGGCCGCCAACGTGCCCCCCTCCCAGAGCGGGACGAGTCCGGCCAGCGACGGATGCAACGAGAAGTCGGTACCGGGCAGGGCGAGGAGCTCGGCTTCGGGGATGGCGAGCTGGGGCCGGTTGTCGCGATAGCGGCCGTCGCTCGAGACCAGCGTGTTGAGCGCATCGTTGCCCCCTGCCATCTCGACGATGACCAGGACCCGCTGGTCGAGGGGCACCCCGCCGGTGGGGCCCAACGTCGTCGTGGTGCCGGGCATCGCCGAGGTCGTGGTGGTCGCTGCCACCCGACCGGCCGACTCGTCGACCCGGTCGCGGATCAGTGTCGCCCACACGCCGCCGCCCACCGCGGCCGCGCCGGCCACACCGCCGGCCGCGCCGATGAACGTGCGCCGGGAGAGCGGACGCCGGGAAGTCGCCGGGGGTCCTTCCTCGGGTCGGGGCCGGGAGTCGGGGGTTGCGTCGTCGGTCATCGTTGCCTCTCAGCGGATCAGGACGTCGGGGGATGCGAGGGCGACGGCGAGCACGGCCTCGCCGCGTCGCGGCGCCGCCGAGTGCGACAGGTCGTCGAGCGCCGCGATGGTGGAGTCGGAGAACCCCGCCGGCCGCAGGAGGAGGTCGGCCAGCGTGTCGTAGTCGCGGGTCGCGGCCGCTTCGAGCACCGGCGCGCCGTCGGGGGTGGTGCGGGCCACGATGTTCGCGGCGGTGAACCGGCCCGCCGTGGCCGACGACGCCAGCCAGGTCTGCTCGCCCGGGAAGCCGCCGACATTGGGCGGGTTGCCGGGGACCTGGCCCATCTGGCGCAGCAGACCCAGGACCCCGCGACTCGGGAGCGGCGACCCGGTCGCCTTCAGGACCGAGATCAACCAGGGGACGGGCGCAGTCACCTGCGGAGCGCCGGCGCCGTCGAGCCCTGCTTCGAGCACGGCGCGAGCCAGCGGCGCGATCGACAGGTTCGCATCGGCGAACGGTGTCGCCAGGGCACTCACCGTCTCGGTGTCCACCGGGCCGAGGAGGTGGCGGGCGAGCTTCCCGGCGATGAAGCCGGGGGTCGCGGGGTGATCGACCGCGGCGTCGACGACCGCGTCGACACCGCTCACGCCCGAGCGGCCCAGGAAGGTCTGTGGAGTCGGATCGTGACGGGGAGCGGCGAAGAAGACCTGGTAGTCGCGCCGTCGGGCGACGACCCAACCGGTCAGGGCGACCGCGGCCGCCTGTACGTCGTCCTCGGTGTAGTTGCCGATACCCATCGTGTAGAGCTCGAGGAGCTCCCGGCCGTAGTTCTCGTTGGGGGCCTCGCCGGTCGACGTCGTGCCGTCGAGGAAGATCAGCATCGCGGCATCGGTCGAGACGTCGCGGATCAGCTGCCGGAAGTCGCCCAAGGCGGACTCGCGCAGCAGGTCGAGATGAGCGAGGAGGGCCGGAAGGTAGTTGACCACCGCGTAGGACACCGCGAAGTGGTCGTGCCAGAACCAGGCCATCGAATGCTCGAAGGGCCGGTCGGTCTCGACCAGACGGGTCATCCACCGCCCGAGGGCGTCGACACCCTGCTCGCGCTGCGCACCCTGCTCGTCGTCGTAGACGAGGTCCGCCCAGGGCGACGCTTCGGCGGCGATGCCACCGGCCGACGGATCGAGGAGGAGGTCGATCACCGCGTCGGTACCGAGGGCCTCGAGTTCGTCGAGCTGGCCCGGTCGCAGACCCCACGCCGCTCGCCGGGCGAGCCAGGCGACCTGGTCTCTCGTGGTGTTGCCGTTCGTGGTCACGACCCCACTATCGGCCGAGAATGTGTGGAGAGTGTGAACGACCCGTCAGAGACGGTCGAAGGCGGATTCGAGGTCGCCGATGAGATCGGGCAGCGACTCGATGCCCACGCTCAGACGGATGAGATCGTCGGGCACTTCGAGGGGTGAGCCGGCCGCCGACGCGTGGGTCATGGCGCCGGGATGTTCGATCAACGACTCGACCGCACCGAGCGACTCCGCCAGCGAGAACACCTGCGTCGACGCGGCGAGTCGCGTGGCTGCGTCCCGGCCGCCGGCGACGCGGAACGAGACCATGCCGCCGAACTTCTTCATCTGACGAGCCGCGGCTTCGTGGCCCGGATGATCGGGAAGTCCCGGATAGCGGACCTCGATCACCTCCGGCCGGGCGAGCAGGAAGTCGGCGATCGCCTCCGCGCTCTGGCAGTGGCGGTCCATCCGCACGGCGAGGGTCTTGAGGCCTCGCAGGGTCAGATAGTTGTCGAACGGGCTGCCGATCGCGCCGATCGCGTTCTGGAGGTAGGCGAGCCGTTCGGCCAGGGAATCGTCGTCGAGCGCCAGGAACCCGCCGACCACGTCGGAGTGGCCGCCGCAGTACTTGGTGGTGGAGTGCACGACCACGTCGGCGCCGAGCGACAGGGGCTGCTGCAGATAGGGCGTCGCGAAGGTGTTGTCGACGACGAACAGCGCGCCGCCGGCGTGGGCGACCTCGGCGATGGCGGCGAGGTCGATCACCGTCAACAGCGGGTTGGTGGGCGTCTCGGCCCACACCACCTTGGTCGCCGGTCGCATGGCCTCGGCCAGCGCCGCCGGGTCGGTGAGGTCGGCGGCCGACCATTCGATGCCCATGGGGGCGAGGACCGCGGAGATCAACCGGAAGGTGCCGCCGTAGGCATCGTTGCCGAGCACGATGTGGTCACCGGGGGCCAGCGTGCGCAGGAGGGTGTCTTCGGCCGCCATGCCCGATCCGAACGCGAGACCGTGGGCCGCACCCTCGAGCGACGCGAGACAGTCCTGGAGCGCGGTTCGTGTGGGATTGCCGGTGCGGGAGTATTCGTAGCCGCGGTGCACGCCCACGTCCTCCTGCACGAACGTGGTCGCGAGCGAGATCGGGGTGACCACCGCGCCGCTCGTGGGGTCGTGGGGCTGGCCGGCGCGGATGGCGCGGGTCTCGAATCCCCAGGCCTCGGCATCGGCGAAGACGTCGTCAGCCATGGAAGGCTCCCTTCGAGAGAAATGCGAGCACGTCGCTCGACGAGATGACGGCACGCGGTCGCCCGCCGTCGAGCACCAGCAGCGCGGAGCAGGACTCGAGCATTTCGACCGCCAGGGCGACCGGCTGACCGCTGCCGATCGTGCGCAGCTTCGGGCTCATGATGTCTTCGACGGTCTTGTCGAGCACCGCGTCGGTGTCGAAGGCGAGATCCATGAGCCGTAGCTCGCTGACCGAACCCATGACTTCGGCCGCGGCGAGCGGCATCTCGTTCTTGGCCACCGGCAGCTGCGACACGCCGTGTTCGCTCATCATCTGCGCAGCCTCGCGCACGGTCTGGTGGGGCTGGACGTAGAGCAGTTCCGGCACGCCCTCACGACGGGAGTCGAGCACGTCGGCGACGACGGGGCCGTCGGCCTGCAGGAACCCGAAACCGGCCATCCACTCGTCGTCGAAGACGGTGGAGAGATAGAGGCGACCGTTGTCGGGCACCACCACGACGACGAGGTCGTCGGGACCGCAGCCCTCGGCCACCTTCAACGCCGCATTGACGGCCGTCCCACCCGAGCCACCGATCAGCAGGCCTTCTTCACGGGTGACGGCACGTGCGGTGAGGAAGGAGTCCTGATCGCTGACGGGCACCGTCTCGTCCACCAGGTCGGCGTCGTAGGTGTCGGGGAAGAAGTCCTCGCCCACGCCCTCGACGAGATAGGGCCGACCCGAGCCGCCGGAGTAGACCGAGCCCTCGGGGTCGGCGGCGATGACCTTGACGTCGGGGTTCTGTTCCTTGAGATAGCGGCCGGCGCCGCTCAGCGTGCCGCCGGTGCCGGCACCGGCGATGAAGTGGGTGACCTTGCCGTCGGTCTGTCGCCAGATCTCGGGACCGGTCGTCTCGTAGTGGGCCTGGGGGTTCGCCGGGTTGAAGTACTGATTCGGCCGGTAGGCGCCGGGGATCTCCTTCACCAGCCGTTCGGCCGTCGAGTAGTAGGACGCCGGATCCTCGGGGGCGACCGCCACCGGGCACACGACCACCTCGGCGCCGTAGGCGCGCAACAGGTCGACCTTCTCTGCCCCGACCTTGTCGGTCATCACGAAGATGCAGCGGTAGCCGCGCTGGGCGGCCACGATCGCCAGCCCGACCCCGGTGTTGCCCGACGTCGGTTCGACGATCGTGCCACCCGGCTTCAGGAGACCCTCGCGTTCGGCGGCATCGATCATCGCGATCGCCGGTCGGTCCTTCGAGGAACCGCCGGGGTTGGCCATCTCGGCCTTGACCACGACCGGGCACGGCAGGTCCTTGCCCACCTGCCGGAGCCGGACGAGCGGCGTCTCGCCCACCATGTCGAGTACCGAGTCGTAGATCTCCATGCATCCCCCTGGGAGCAATTCAGCCGATGGCCAAGTCTCTCACGCGTCGACGGTCTCGCCCACGTGTCGCCCCAAAGTCTTGCCGCCGGGGATTCTCCCAACCGGGATGTCCCGCGATGCATTCCCGGCGGGTAGTTTCTGACGGTCCGTCAGGTCTCATGAGGTAAGCATGTCCGACAACTCCCAGTTGCTCTCCGGCGTCCGTGTCATCGAATCGAGCCTGCTCGGCCCGGGTCACGTCGCCACCTTCTTCGCCGATCTCGGCGCCGACGTCATCAAGGTCGAGTCCCCCGCCGGCGATTACATCCGCCAGATGACCTGGCCGATCGTCGAGGGCATCTCCCTGCTGCACCTCCACACCCACCGGGGCAAGCGGGGCATCACGCTCGACCTCAAGACCGATGAGGGCAAGGAGCTCTACAAGGAACTCGTCGCCACCGCCGACGTGGTCGTCGAGGCGATGCGACCGGGCACGCTCGCCAAGCTCGGGCTCGGCTACGACGACCTGAAGGCGGTCAACCCCAAGATCGTGTTCGCCACCCTGTCGGGCTACGGCGCCACCGGCCCCTACAAGGACATGCCCAGCCACGGCATCGCCTACGACACGTGGGCCGGCATCGTCCAGCCGGTCTACGACGACGAAGGCTTCGCCCACATTCCGCCCACGATGCCCAACGTCGGGATCAACGTCGGCCCGATGGTCGGCGCCATGGCGATCCTCGCCGGCATCATCAAAGCCCGCGAGACCGGTGAGGGCTGCGAGATGGAGATGGCACAGTCCGACGCGGCGGCCTACATGGACTGGTACCGGATCGAGTCGGAGCGGGCCTACATGCGCCCCGAAGACGAGGTCACCGGCAACCCGTCCGACAACTACGAGCGGCGGCCCGCCGGCCTGGCCGGCATGTGGGAGGGCGTCCGCTACCAGATGTACGAGGCTGCCGACGGCCACGTGCTGTTCATGGCCAGCGAGCAGGCCTTCTGGAAGAACTTCTGTGAGGGCGTCGGGCGCATGGACCTGTTCGAGAAGTGGCCGGGGTCGAAATATGCCGACCATGCCAAGGGCAACAAGGAACTCCAGCGCGAACTCCAGGCGATCTACAAGACCAAGACGTGTCAGGAGTGGCTCGACTTCTCCAACGAGTTCAACACCACGATCGCCCCGGTCAACACGCCGGCCAACATCGGCGACGACCCGCAGTTCCAGGCCCGGATGGGCTTCTACCCCACCGAGGCGGTCGGCTGCGAACAGTTGCCGCTGCCGGTCTACGTCAACGGCTCGCTGCCCCCCACGCCGACCATGGCGCCGACCGTCGGCGAACACAACGACGACGTGATGGCCGACGTGCTCGGCAAGTCCGCCGAGGAGATCGCCACGCTCAAGGACGCCGGCGCCTTCGGCTGACGGTCATCGGATCGAGAACCCCTGGTAGCCGGCCGCGGCGACCTCGTCGCAGTGCTGCTTGTACTCGTGGAAGCCAGGGAGTGGCATGAAGACCCGGGGCTTGCCGGGCACGTTCGCGCCGAGATACCACGAGCTGCACCCGTGGAACAGCGTCGCCTCTGCCACCATGTTCACGTAGGCGACCCACTCTGCCTCCGCGGGGGCCTCGGCCTCCACCTCGGCGGCCCCGTCGGTCCGCATCGCCACCAGAAGGTCTCGGATCCACTCGACGTGCTGTTCGATGGACACGATCATGTTGGTCAGCACCGAGGGCGACCCGGGACCGGTGATCGTGAACAGGTTGGGGAAGCCGTTCACCTGGAGTCCGAGATACGTCAGAGGTCCGGCCGACCACTTGTCCGACAGCGGCACGCCGGACCGTCCACGGACGTCTATGCGATCGAGCGCGCCCGTCATCGCATCGAAGCCCGTCGCGAACACGATCGTGTCGACCTCGTGCAGCTCGCCGTCGACCACCACTCCCCTGTCCGCGATCCGTTCGATGGGGGTCGCACTCACGTCGACGAGGTCGACGTCGTCGCGGTTGTAGGTGACGTAGTAGTCGGTGTCGACACACATCCGCTTGCAGCCGATGACGGTGTCGGGGCTCAGCCGGCCGGCGAGCTCGGGATCATCGACGATCTCGGCGATCTTGGCCCGGACGAAGTCCGCCGCGGTGTCGTTGGCCTCCGTGGAGAACAGGAGATCGGTGAACGCGCCGAGGAACGTGAGCCCGCCCTCGTCCCAACGGTCGGAGTAGATCGCGGCCCGTGTCGCGTCGTCGACGTCGAGCGCGCCGACGAGGTCATCCGAGCGGAGGTGACCACCGAACCCGGTTGTGGTCTCGCGGGCGGTCTCGCGCCAGTTCGCGTAGTCGGCCTTGACCCGTGCGACCTCGGCCGGGTCGAGCGGGCGGTTGTGGGCGGGCACGGCGTAGGCCGGCGTCCGCTGGAAGACGGTGACGTGGTCGGCTTCGGCCGCGATTACGGGAATCGACTGCACGCCCGACGAGCCCGTGCCGATCACGGCAACCCGCCGACCGGCGAAGTCGACGCCCTCGTGGGGCCAGTGGCCGGTGTGGTGGATCTCCCCGGCGAAGTCGTCTCGGCCCTCGATGTCGGGGATGTTGGCCGCCGACAGGCAGCCGGTGGCCATCACGACGAACCGTGAGCGCACGGACTCGCCCCCGTCGGTGGTCACGGTCCAGGTCGACGTGGCGTCGTCGAAGTGGGCGGCCGTCACGCGGGTGTCGAACGTGATCCCGTCCCGAAGGCCGAAGCGGTCCGCGACGTGCTCGATGTAGCGAAGGATCTCCGGCTGGGTCGGGTAGCGCTCCGTCCACTCCCACTCCTGCTGGAGTTGCTCGTCGAACCCGAACGAGTACTCGAGCGACGGCACGTCGCAGCGGGCGCCCGGGTATCGGTTCCAGAACCACGTGCCGCCGACGCCGCTGCCGGCCTCGAACACCCGAGCGTCGAACCCGGCCTCCCGGGCGGCGTGGAGCATGTAGAGCCCGGCGAACCCGGCGCCCACGACCACGAGGTCGGTGTCGATGTCGGTCTCGGCCATCCGCTCACCATTCCACCCGCCGTCGCCGGGAGCCAGTCTTGCCAGTACCGCGCCACCCTGCGATCCTCACCGCATGTCATCCGCCATTCACGACAAGCTCGCCACCACCGGCGTCTGGTACTTCACCGACATGCTCACGACGGAGCAGTCCCGTGAGACCGCCGCCCGCATCGAGTCGCTCGGCTACTCCGCGCTGTGGATCCCCGACACGCTCGGTCGAGATCCGTTCGTCAATGCGGCGACACTGCTCGACGCGACGACCGAGTTGATCGTCGCCACCGGCATCGCCAACATCCACATGCGTCACCCCGGGATGATGAAGCAGGGTGCGTTCAGTCTCGCCGAACTCTCCGGAGGACGGTTCGTGCTCGGCCTCGGCGTGTCGCACGCGCCGATGGTCGAGGGTCTGCGGCAACTCCCCTACGAGAAGCCGCTGGCGACGATGCGGACCTATGTCGACGCGATGAACGGCTCGATGTTCATGAGCGTCCCCCCGGAGGAGGAACCGCTGACCGTCCTCGCCGCACTCGGGCCCAAGATGCTGGCCATGGCCGCGGAGAAGACCGCAGGCGCCCACCCGTACTGGACCACGCCCGAACACACGGCGCAGGCCCGTGAGATCATGGGCCCCGACGCGCTCCTCTGCGTCGAACAGAAGTGCGTCCTGACCACCGACGCCGAGGTCGCCCACGAGGCCACCCGCGACCAGCTCGGCATGTATGCCGACCTCCCGAACTATCGCAACAACTGGCTCCGCCTCGGCTTCACCGAAGAAGAGATCGAGTCGCGGGCCCCGCGGTTTCTCGATGCGGTCATGGCGTGGGGTGACGAAGGCGCGATCGCCGACCGGATCCAGGCCCACTACGACGCCGGGGCCACCCACGTGTGCATCCAGCCCGTCAACACCGAAGACCGCAGCCAGCCCGACTGGCGGCTCCTCGAAGCCCTGAGCCCGAAGGGCTGACGCCGTGAACGCCCCCCGAGGGATCGACCCGGGCCCGGTCACCGCGTGGATCCTCGAGCGACGACCCGACCTCGTCGAACCACTCGACTTCGAGATGATCACGGGAGGCGCCTCGAACCTCACCTTCCGCGTCACCGACCAGGCCGGGACGAAGCTGGTCCTCCGGCGACCCCCGACCGGCCACGTACTCGCCAGCGCCCACGACATGGCCCGCGAGCACCGCATCATGGCCGCCCTTCAGGACACTGCGGTCCCGGTCCCGCCCCTGGTCGGGCTGTGCCAGGACGACGAGGTCAACGGGGCCGACTTCTACGTGATGGAGTTCGTCGAAGGGAAGATCGTCTTCGACCGGGCCGACGGCGACGCCGTGGAGCCGGCGTTGCGGCCGGTCATGACCAACTCGCTCACCGACACCCTCGCCGCGCTCCACGCCATCGATCCCGACGACGTCGGTCTCGGCGACCTCGGTCGCAAGGAGGACTACTGCGCCCGCCAGCTGCGGCGCTGGAAGCGTCAGGTCGACGAGGGTTCCGATCGCGACATGCCGCTCTTCCAGGATCTCCACGAACGATTCGTGGCCGCGATCCCACCGCAGCAGGGGGCCGGCATCGTCCACGGCGACTACCGCATGGACAACTGCATGATGGGCGACGACGGGTCGGTCGCGGCCGTGCTCGACTGGGAGCTCTGCACCCTCGGCGATGTGTTGGCCGACGTTGCCGGGATGGCGATGTGGTGGGGCGACGACCCCGCCGCGGGCGGGCGCCTCGCCGACGTGCCCACCCGGGCCGACGGCTTCGGTTCGCGGGTCGACATGCTCGAGCGCTACGCCCTGCACTCCGATCGCGACGTGTCCGATCTCCCCTGGTACGTCGCGTTCCAGCACTGGCGCCTCGCCGCGATCTCTGAAGGGGTCCGGGTGCGTTTCGCGGCGGGGGCGATGGGCGACCAGGAGGGCACCGCCAACGCCGACGCGCTCGCCGCGGTCGACGGCCTGATCGAGACCGCCGACCGCATCCTGCGCAGCGGATCGCTCTGAGCGGGCACCCAGCGGCTACGAGAGCGCGGCGACCGCGGCGTCGTAGTCGGGTTCCTGGGCGATCTCCGGGACCAGTTCGGCATGGGCGACGTTGCCGTCGGCCCCGATCACGACCACGGCACGAGCGGCGAGGCCCTCGAGCTTGCCGTCGACCATCCGGACGCCGTAGGCGTCGAGCACCTCGGGGTTCTTGAAGGTCGAGCCGGTCGAGACGTTCTCGATGCCCTCGGCACCGCAGAACCGACCGGCGGCCTGGGGAAGGTCCGCCGATACGCACAGCACCGCAGCGTCGAGGCCGGCGGCACGCTCGTTGAACGTGCGCACGCTCGTCCCGCAGATGCCGGTGTCGATCGACGGGAAGATGTTGAGGATGACCTGCTGTCCGGCGAGATCGGCGGAGGAGACCGCACTGAAGTCGGCCTTCGTGAGGGTGAAGTCGGGGGCTGCGCTTCCCACCGCGGGCAGATCGCCGTTGGTGTGGATCGGGTTGCCTCCGAGGGTGATCTCGGCCATGTTCGCTCCTGGGGTTGGTGGGTGAGCACCGGTTTTCTACCGCAGATCTCCGCGTCTCCCCCGCGCGCTTGTCAGGATGTCGCCATGACTCCGGCGATCGAGCTGTTGCGCGCCCTCGGCATCGCACACACCATCGAGGAGTACGACCACGATCCCGACCACCCGTCCTACGGCGACGAGGTCATCGAAGTGCTCGGTCTCGACCCCGATTCGGTCTTCAAGACGCTGATGGTGACGCTCGACGACGGCTCGCACGCGATCGGTGTCGTTCCCGTGGCCGCCCGACTCGATCTCAAGGCGATCGCGGCCGCCGCCGGCGCGAAGCGGGCCACGATGGCCGACCCCGAGGTCGCCGAGCGCCGCTCCGGCTATGTCGTCGGCGGCATCAGTCCCTTCGGCCAGAAGCGGCCGTGTCCCACCTTCGTCGACGAGTGGGCCACTGCGCTCGAACTGGTCCACTGCAGCGGCGGTCGCCGAGGGCTCGAGGTGGGGGTCGCCCCCGCCGCGTTCGTCGAGGCGCTGGACGCCACGTTCGCCCCGATCGCAAGCTGGTGAGCAGCGCTACGATCGACGCCATGGCTCACACGATCGAGATCACCTACTGCGTCCCTTGAGACTATTCGAGCCGCGCCGTGAGCGCGACCGCCGATCTGCTCTCGAACTATCAACACGTCATCGAATCGCTGACACTGCGCACCGGCACCAAGGGCGTCTACGACGTCACGGTCGACGGTGAGCTGATCTACTCCAAGGCCGAGACCGGGCGACACGCCGAACCGGGCGAGGTACTCGACCTCTTCACCCAGTTGGTGGGCGACATCCCTCGCTACGGCCAGGAGTGATCAGCCGCTCGTCGCGGCCCTGATCGGGCCGGCCAGCCGTTCGATCTGGAGATCCTGGTCCGACGACTGGGGGCCGGCGGCGGGGCGCGCCGTCCGCAGGTCACGCAGCGCCGCGCCGATGTCGGCCCCGGAAGCGCACATGAGCAGGACGGCGACCACACCGGCCCGCCCCCAGCCCGCGCCGCAGTGGACGACGACACGCTGGGCCCGACGCAGCCGGCCGTGCAGGTCCAACACGAGTTCTGTCACCGAGGCATCGTCGGCAACGAGATGATCCATCGTCGGCAACCGGATCGTCTCGTGGGGTGCGGGTTCGGCCAGCCAGTGCAGATAGTCCGGATATCGGCGCACGAGCTCGTCATCGGTCTGGAGGCAGACGGCGACTTGGGCCTCGACGACCGACATCAGCGCGACCGGGTCAGGGCCGATCACCTCAAGCCCGCAGAGGATGAGCGTGCCCTCGACGTCGGCGACGGGAACGGCGTGGACTCCGCCGCGTTCGCGGTATCGCTCGCCACCGATGTCCATCGGCCGCAGAGGGTACGGCAGCCGAGCCGGGTGTGCACGCAGGGGACCCTCCGGTCCAGACTGACGCAATGCGCCTCGGAGACATCGCCAACCCGCAAGAACCCGGCCGGCCTCGACCGCTCGACGGGGTACGGATCCTTGCGGCGGAGCAGATGGCGGCGCTCCCCTACGCGACCCAGCTCCTCGCCCGGCTCGGCGCCGAGGTCGTGAAGGTCGAGCACCCGACGACCGGCGACAGCGGCCGGGGCTCCGTTCCCTACATCGAGGATCCGCAGGGCCGAAAGGTCGGCGCCACCTTCCTGCGCAACAACTTCAACAAGCGCAGTGTGGCCCTCGACCTCAAGGCGCCCGAAGGCGTCGAGCTGTTCCTCGACCTCTCCACGAAGTTCGACATCGTCTGCGAGAACTTCAAGGCTGGCACCGCCGACCGACTCGGCATCGGCTACGAGGCAGTCGCGGCCCGTCATCCCGAGGTCGTCTATCTCTCTGTGTCGGGCTTCGGCAACGACCCGGGCTCGCCCTACATGCACCGAGCCGCGTATGCCGCCGTCGTCGAGGGGATGTCGGGCATCTACGAGTACAAGCGCCGACCCGGTCGTCGCCCGATGGCCAATCCGGTGGGTGCCCTGGGCGACATCAGCAGTGCCCTGTTCGGGGTGATCGGGATCCTCGCTGCCCTGCGCCATCGCGACATCACGGGTGAGGGCCAGTACATCGACATCGCGATGCTCGACGCCACCATGGCGATGACCGACATCGTCACGAACTTCTACTCGATGGGCATTCCCGACGAGGCCTCCTCGGGGGTCGGCATCGTCGAGACCTTCGAGGCCGGCCAGGGCAACTTCGTGCTCCAGATCGTGCGTGAGCACCACTTCGAGAAGGTCGCGGAGCTGACCGGCAACGTCGAATGGATCACGGACGAGCGCTTCGCCACACGGGCCGGTTGGCAGGAGCACTTCGAAGACGTCATTCGCCCCGGCGTCGAACGCTGGGCGGCCGACAAGACCAACCGCGAGGCCGTCGCGTTCCTGTCGGGCGAGGGCATCGCCGCCGGTGAGTCGAACTCGAGCCGCGAGATCGTCGAGGACGAACACGTGGCGGTGCGCAACATGCTCGTCGAGTACCCGCGTGACGACGGTGGCGATCCGGTGCTCGTGCCCGGCAACCCGGTGAAGATGTCACGCGTGCAGGAGGGGCCCGAGACGCGCATGCCATGGCTCGGCGAACACACCGACGAGGTCCTCTCCGCCGAGCTCGGCCTCGATGCCGACCGTCTGGCCGCCCTCCGCGCCGCCGGCATCACCACCTGACCCCTCACCCCCGGCTTCTTAACCGAGAAAGTCGCGCCTATCGCGACCTTCTCGGTTAAGAAGCGAGGTCATGGATGTGCGTAGAATCTGACGGTCCGTCAGATTCGACAGAAGGCCCTCCATGGATTTCGAGTTCACGCCCGAGCAGCAGCAGTTCGCGGTCGACGTCGAGGAGTTCCTCGATGCCAATGACGACCCCGATGTGTTCGATGTGACCCGCGAGAACATGGCGCAGATCGTCGACACGCCGAAGCGCCGGGCCTTCATGAAGCAGTTGGGCCGCAAGGGCTGGCTCGGCATCACCTGGCCCGAGGAGTACGGCGGAACCGACGGCGAGGGCGTGTACGAGTACATCCTCAACGAGCAGCTGGCCGGCCGGGGTGGCCCCCAGATCGGCAAGGGTGTCGGCATCATCGGCAAGACCCTGATCGCCCACGGGTCGCAGAAGCTGAAGGACGAGTTCCTCCCCCAGATCCTCGAGAACGACGTCGAGTTCGCCGTCGGCTACTCCGAGCCCAACGCCGGTTCCGACGCCGCATCGATGCGACTCAAGGCCGAGCGCGTCACCAGCGACGCCGGCGAGGACGGCTGGCTCCTCAACGGACAGAAGACCTGGACGACCTCGGCCCACTTCGCCGAGTGGTACTGGGTCGGCGCCCGCACCGATCCCGACAACAAGCACATGGGCATCACGCTCATGCTCGTGCCCCTCGACCAGGAGGGCATCACGATCAACGGCATCTGGACGATGGGCGACGAACGCACCAACGAGGTGTGGTTCGACGACGTCTTCGTGTCGGACGACTATGTCGTCGGCGAGGTCAACTACGGCTTCCGCTACATCAGCCAGGCCCTCGACCTCGAGCGCTTCACGATGTTCACGATGTCGCCGATCATGCAGCGACTCGACCTGCTCACGGACTACGTCAAGACGGCCGTGCGCGACGGCGAACCGCTGCGCGACGACCCCAAGGTCCGAGCCCGGCTCGCTCGCCTCCACACCGATGCCGAGGTCGCCCGGGTGATGGGCCTCAAGTTCGTGGCCGAGGCCGTGAAGGTCGAATACCTGGTCAAGGCGGGCAAGCCCTACCAGCCGCCCACGGTCGAGGCGTCGGAATACAAGCTGTTCGCAACCGAACTGTCGAAGCGGCTCGCCGACGCTGCCATGGACATCGGCGGCCCCGGCTCCCAGCTGCGGGTCAAGACCGACGACGCCCCGATGAAGGGCCGTTCCGAGTCGACCTACCGCTACACCGTGATCGACACCATCGGTGGCGGCTCCTCGGAGATCCAGAAGAACATCATCGCCCGCCGGGCGATGGGCCTCCCGAAGAACTTCTAGGCCCCACCGTGACGACGCCCGCCCTCGACGGCATGCGCGTGCTCGACTTCGCGTCGGTCGGCCCCGGCGCGCGAGCGTCGCGCATGCTGTCGGACTACGGCGCCGAGGTGATCAAGCTCGGCCCCACACCCAAGGACGGCGGGAAGCAGATCGTTCCGCCCTATTACGCCTACAGCGGGCACCGCCTCATGCGTCGCGGTCTGATCGACCTCAAGGCCGACGCCGGCCGCGAGGCCTACCTCACTCTCGCCCGCGAGGCCGACGTGGTCCTCGAGAGCTTCCGACCCGGCGTCGTCGACCGCCTCGGGATCGGCTACGAGGCGACCCGGGCGGTCAACGACCGGATCGTCTACTGCTCCACCAGCGGCTTCGGCCAGAGCGGACCGCAGTCGAGCTGGGCCGGCCACGACGTGAACTATCTCGCCGTCTCGGGCTATCTCGACTGCTCCGGGCGTCGAGCCGACGGTTCCCCTCCCCTCCCGGGCGCCACCGTCGCCGACATCGCCGCCGGCGGGATGCATGCGGTGATGGCCATCATGGCGGCCCTTCTCCGGCGTGAACGCACCGGGGTCGGCGAGTGGCTCGACGTGTCGATCGCCGACGGCGCCTTCGGCCTCATGTCGCTCTATGTCGACGAGTACCTGGCCACGGGCACCGAGCCCGGCCCCGGTCACTACATCCTCACCGGCCGCTACGCCTGGTACGACGTCTACACCTGCGCCGACGGACGACACCTCTCGGTGGGGGCCATCGAACCCGCCTTCTGGCGCAATCTCTGTCGGGAACTCGACCTCGAGCAGTTCGCCGGCGCCCAGATGGACGACGACCGCCAGGACGAGATCCGGGCCGCGTTCGCCGACCGGTTCGCCACCCGTAGCCGTGACGAGTGGGCCACCCAGCTCGGTCCGGCCGACTGCTGCGTCGCCCCGGTCAACACGGTCGCCGAGGCGATCGACGACCCCCAGTACGCGGCGCGTGGCATGGTCGTCGAGGCCGTCCACGCGTCCGAGGGCACCTTCCGCCAGACCGGGCCCGTGTGGGCCGGCACGACCGCGCCCGACGGTCCCTACCCGGTCCGTGAAGGGACCGTCACCGACACCGCCGACCTCCTCGCCGAAGCGGGCTACGAACGCGCCACCATCGATGACCTACTCGAGAACGGAGTCATCGCGTGAGCGATCTTCCCGCGGCCATCGCCGAACTCATCGACACGCCGCAATACCCCGTCACGGCGAACTTCCCGGTCGAGTTCGGCTACAGCTACAACACCCTCTCGGCGACCGAGAACGGCAACCCCCTCTACTGGGATCCCGAGGTCGCCGACGAACTGACCGGTGGACCGACCATGCCGCCGACCACGCTGTCGTTGTGGATGCGTCCCCACCGTTGGGAACCCGGCGCCGAGGAGGAGCTCGTCGCCCTCAAGGTCCACTTCGACCTCAAGGAGCTGCTCGACCTCCCCGAGGCGATCATGAGCGACAACACACTCATCCTGCACGACCCGGTACGCCCCGGCGATGTGATCAGCCACCACCAGGTGCTGCGCTCCGTGAGCGGTGAGAAGACCACCAAGCTCGGCACCGGTCGCTTCTGGTCGATCGACATCGTCTACACGAACCAGGACGACGTGCTCGTCGGCATCGAGAGCTACACGGGCTTCGGCTATCGGCGACCCGAACAGGAGGCTGCGTCGTGACCCTCACCATCGACCAGGTCAGCGAGGGCGACACGCTGCCCGAGCTCGCCTACGACGCCACGGCGACCACCGTCGTCCTCGGTGCGCTGGCCAGCCGCGACTGGCGACCCATGCACCACGACTTCAAGTTCGCCACCGAACGCAACGGCACGCAGGACATCTTCCTCAACACACCGAACCTGGCCGCCTGGTTCGAGCGCTACATCACCGACTGGACCGGACCCCGGGGCCGTATCGGCCGCATGACCTTCCGCATGCGCGACTCGATCTTCCCCGACGACCGCATGGTGTTCACCGGCACCGTGACCGCGGTGAGCACCGACGACCAGGGTTGCGCCTGGGCCGAACTCGACATCGCCGTGGCCGTGAAGAACGACGGCACCGACCCTCGCCTGTGCTGCACCTGCACCGTGCGGGTCGCCATCCCGACCGACGACTCTGACAACCCGTGGGCCCGCAAGGGCCAGAACTGGACCCCGTGAAATGCTGAACCTCGATTTCTCCGAAGAACAGGACATGCTCCGCGACATGGTGCGTGGCGTCTGTGCCCAGCTGTCCCCGCTCGAGAAGGTGCGGGAGCTCGAGGACGACGCCGACGGCGTGGCCCGTGAGCTCTGGGAGCAGCTCGGCGAACTGGGCATCACCGGACTCATGCTGCCCGAGGAATACGGCGGCTCGGGCATGAGCCTGATCGAAGGCGTCGTCGTCTACGAGGAACTCGGCCGGTCACTCGCCCCGGTCCCCCATTTCGTGAGCTCGGTGCTCAGCGCCGGCGCGATCCTGCGGGGCGGCTCCGACGAGCAGAAGGCGGCCCTGCTGCCCGGACTCGCCGGTGGGACCACCATCATCACGCCGGCCTGGCTCGAGCCCGAGAACGGCTATTCACCGAAGGGCGTCCAGGCCACGGCAACCATCGACGGCAACCAGGTCGTGATCAACGGCACGAAGATGCACGTGTACTTCGCCCAGTCCGCCGATCAGCTTCTCGTGCTCGCCCGTACCGGCGACCAGCCCACCGATGTCGACCTCTTCCTCGTGCCCACCGACACCGCCGGTGTCTCTATGGAGCAGCGGATGTCGATCTCGTCCGACACCCAGTACCGCGTCGAGTTCGACGACGTTCGGATCCCGGTCGCCAACCGGATCGGCGAAGCCGGCACCGGCTGGGCGACCTGGGACGAAGTGATGCACGAGGCCGTGATCCTCGCCTCGGCGCAGGCCATGGGCGGTGCCGACTACGCGCTCGAGATCACCGCCCAGTACTCGAAGGACCGCGAGCAGTTCGACAAGGCTCTCGCCGAGTTCCAGGCCATCTCCCACGACCTGGCCGACGCCCGGACCGAGCTCGACGGCGGCAAGATCCTCGTCTACGAGGCGGCGTGGGCGCAGTCCCGCGGCGACGACATCACCCGTCTCGCCCCGATGGCGAAGCTCTTCACCGGCAAGGTCTACCGAGACCTGACGGCCATGGCCCAGCAGATCTTCGGCGGCGTCGGCTTCACGCTCGAATACGACATCCAGCTCTACTTCCGTCGGGCCAAGCAGCTCCAGCTGAGCTGGTGGGATGCGGCCACGTGCGAGGAGCGGATCGCGGAGAGCGTGCTCGCCTGATCCGGTCCTCGCCCCCGGCGAGATCGCCGACCTCGGCGTGTTCACCCTGTCGGGTTGACCTCGAGACCATCGCCGAGAGACCACGCTTCGGTGGCCTCCGAGCCGCCGACGACCCGCGCAGCCTGCACACACGCACCTGCGGCCACGGTCTCGTCGTCGTGGGGAACCCGGATGGCCGCGCCGTGGAGGTCGGCGACCACGGCCCGGTAGGCCGGGCTCTGCGCGCCGCCGCCGATCAGGTGGAGGGTTCCCCCGACCGAGGCACCGGCGTCGGCCAGCGCCTCGAGGCCGTGGAGGAGGCCCCGCACCACTCCCTCGTGGGCGGCCCGGGCCAGGTCGGCCGGTGTGGTGGAGTTGCGCAGGCCGGCGAACGTGCCGGTTGCGTCGGGCAGGTTGGGGGTCCGCTCGCCGTCGAAGTAGGGCGTGAGCACGACGCCGTCGGCGCCCGACGGCGCCTCGAGCGCGAGCTGGGCGAACCGGTCGCGATCGGCACCGAGCCAGCCGGCGACGGTGTCGGTGACTTTCGTGGCGTTGAGCGTGCACACCAGCGGCAGGTAGCCGCCGGCCGCGTCGCAGAAGCCGGCGACCGCGCCCGTCGCATCGCTGGTGGGCGTGGGCGACACCGCGTAGACCGTGCCCGAGGTGCCGAGCGACATCGCGACATCGCCGGGCCGCAGCCCGAGGCCGAGGGCGGCCGCCATGTTGTCACCGGTGCCCGGGCCCACGACGATCCCCTCGGGCAGACCGAGTGCGGTCGCTGCGTCGGCCGTGAGCGGACCGGCCGGCTCGTCGGGGCCGACCACGGTCGGGAGCAGCGAGGCCCAGTCGTCGCGCCCCGCGACCAGCGCCAGCAGGTCGTCTCGATAGGTGCCGAGATCGCGGTCGTACCACCCGCCACCCGAGGCATCTCCTCGATCGGTGACCACCTCTCCGGTGAGCCGGTGGGTGAGATAGTCGTGGGGCAGCATGACCCGGCCGATGCGGGTGACCAGCTCCGGCTGGGTCTCGACCAGCCAGGCGAGCTTCGTGACGGTGAACGAGGCGACCGGGACGGATCCACAGGCCGCAGCCCATGCCTCGGCCCCGAGGGCATCGACGAGCCGCTGGGCCTGGGGGGCCGACTCCGTGTCGTTCCAGAGCTTGGCCGGCCGCAGGGGGCGCCCGTGCTCGTCGAGCACCACCAGGCCGTGTTGCTGACCCGCCACCGAGACGGCCACCACGTCACGTCGGAGATCGCCGAGCGCCGCGAAGACCTCGACCAGCGCCTCCCACCAGGCCTGCGGGTCCTGTTCACTTCGGGGCGGCTCGGTGGCAGGGTGCGCAGCGCGCCCCGATGCCACGACGCCACCGGTCTCCAGGTCACGGAGCTCGACCTTCGTCGACTGGGTCGACGAGTCGACCCCCGCGACCAACGGCATCAGCGCACCCGTTCGATGTAGCGGTTGACGACGGTCTCCAGCGCCTCCTGGGCCCCCGACACGGGCGCCGGGTCGAGATTGTCGGCGGTGACCCGGCCACGGAGATCGTCGAGTGACCGCTCGCCGCCGAGGATCGCCTGACCCTCGGGCTCGCTCCAGCCCGCGTAGCGCGCGTCGCGGAGGTCCTCGAGCGCCCGGTCTTCGTGCATGGCGTGGGCGACGAGGAAGGCCTTGGCCAGCGTGTCGATGCCTCCGACGTGGCCGTGGAAGAGATCACTGCGGTCGATCGACATCCGGCGCAGCTTGGTGTCGAACATGAAGCCGCCCGTGTCGAACCCGCCGCCCCGGATGATCTCGTAGACGGCCGGCACCAACGAATCGACGGAGTTGGGGAACTGGTCGGTGTCCCACCCGAGCCGGTCGTCGCCCCGGTTGGCGTCGACCGAGCCGAAGATGCCGAGCGACTGGGCGACGGCGACCTCGTGGGCGAAGTCGTGGCCCGACAGGGTGGCGTGGTTGACCTCGATGTTGACCTTGATCTCGTCCTCCAGGCCGTACTTCTGGAGGAACCCGAAGACGGTCGCGGAGTCGTAGTCGTACTGGTGCTTGGTCGGTTCCTGCGGCTTCGGCTCGATCAGGAGCGTGCCCTCGAAACCGATCGCGTGCTTGTGCTCGACGACCATCGAGAGAAACCGGCCGAACTGGTCCATCTCGCGGGGAAGATCGGTGTTGAGCAGGGTCTCGTAGCCCTCGCGACCGCCCCAGAGCACATAGTTGGCGCCACCCATCTTGTGGGTGACATCGAGGCAGTTGGCCACCTGCGCTGCCGCTCGGGCGAACACCTCGGGATCCGGGTTCGTGGCCGCGCCGGCCATGTAGCGCTGGTGGTGGAACAGCCGGGCGGTCCCCCACAGCAGACCGATGCCCGTGCGCTCCATGTGGCCCATCGCCTCGTCGGTCAGGGTGTGGAGCGCGGCAGTCTCCTCGGCGAACGTGCCGTCGTAGGGACACATGTCGTGGTCGTGGAACGAGAAGAACGGCACGCCGAGCTTCTCGACGAACTCGAAGGCCGCCGCCATCTTCGTGCGGGCTGCGTCCATGGGCTCGAGTGACGGATCGAGCCAGGGTCGGTCGAACGTGCCGTCGCCGAAGACGTCGTTGCCCGGCCAGTTGAACGAGTGCCAGTAGCAGACGGCCAGGCGAAGGTGTTCGGCCAGTGTCTTGTCGCCGACCATCCGGTCCTTGTCGTACCAGCGGTACTGCAGCGGGTTGTCGCTGTCGGGCCCACCGAACGTGATCTCGTCGACTCCGTGGAAGAACTCTGCCATGGGACAGACGCTAGTCAGCTTTGCCCGGAAACTATTGACGGTTAGGGTGCCAATAGTTTCGTAGACCGGAGGCCTCATGCCCTCACCGCTCAAGCTGATCGGCGCGCCGGCGTCGCCGTACTCGCGCAAGATGCGTGCCGTCCTCCGCTACCGGCGCATCCCCTTCGACTGGGTACTCCAGAACAGCGCCGAGTCCCGGCAACTGCCGAAGCCGAAGGTGCCGGTCATCCCGGTCATCGGTTTCGTCGACGACGACGGCGAATGCCGCGAGGTGATGACCGACAGCAGTCCGCAGATCATGCGGCTCGAAGGCATGTACGAGGGGCGCAGCCTCGTACCCCTCGACCCGGTTGTCGCCTTCGTCGACATGCTGCTCGAGGACTACGCCGACGAGTGGGTCACGAAGATGATGTACCACTACCGCTGGTACTACGACGAGGCCATCGACAAGGCCGGCCGCATGCTCCCCCTCCAGGCCGATCTCACGATCAGCGATGACCAGTGGCTCGCCGCCAAGGACTTCATCACCGAACGCCAGATCACGAGGCGGGCCCTCGTCGGCTCGACCGAGGAGAACCGGCCGATCATCGAGGACAGCTACGTCCGACTGCTTCGGCTCCTCGACGCCCACCTGCATCATCACGACCATCTCTTCGGTCCTCGGCCGGCGCGGGCCGACTTCGGACTCTTCGGGCAGCTCTCCCAGCTGGTGTGGTGGGACCCGGAGGCAGTGGCGGTGGCCGTGCGCGAGAGCAGCCGCACCGTCGTGTGGGTCGAGCGGGTGGAGGATCTGTCCGGCTTGTCCGTCGACGGCGACGAGGGCTGGTGCGACCGCGACACCATCCCGGCCACCACGCTCGCGCTCCTGACCGAAGCGGGGCGGACCTACGCGCCCTTCATGTTGGGCAACCATGCGGCGTTCGAGAACGACGACGAGATGATGACGTGCACCATCGACGGGGCGACCTACACCCAGGGTCGATTCGGGTACCAACGCAAGTGCCTCGACTGGCTGCGCGACGACTACCGGGCGCTCGCCGACGTCGACCGAGCCGCGGTCGACGCCCTGCTCGCCGGGTCGGGCTGCGAGCAGCTCTTCGCATGACCGTTCGGCTCTTCGGCCACTGGACCTGCCCCTACGTCAACCGGGTCGACTTCACGCTGGCCCAGCGCGGGGTCGAGTTCGAGCTGGTGAACGTGCCTCCCTCCGCCGTGCGGCCTGCGGACTTCGCCCTTCCGGAGGAGTTCGTGGCCAACAGTCCACGGCTGGAGGTCCCGCTGATCTGTGTCGACGGCGAGTACCTCGCCGACTCGATCCCGATCCTCCACTTCCTCGACGATCGACTCGATGCGCCGAGCTTGCGCCCGGTCGGGCACCCCGAACGGGTCGAGCGGCTCGACGAGATCCTGATGCGCAGCATGGGCGGCGTCGCCTACGGCACCGACCCCGACAGGATCGACCGAGCCGCAGAGCGTCTGGCCGAGGCGTTCGCCGAGATGGCGAAATGGCTCGAGGACTCGGACTGGTTGGCCGGCGCGGGGCCCACGCTCGCCGAGGCGATCGCCGTGCCGATCTACCTGCGACTCCCCGGCCTGGTCGCCCTCGGCTTCAACCGGTCACTCCCGCCGGCGGTGGCCGACCACCGCGACCGAACCCTCGCCCTCCCCGGGGGACGCCACGTGGCCTGGTCGGCGGCGCAGGCCGACGAGTATCTGGGCCGGCACCGCAAGGCGCGCCGTCTGGCCGGCTGACCCGCACAGAGGACCGGCAAGCCGTGACGAGTGTCTGACACCGCTGTGACGGCTATTCGATGATGACGAGGTCGGAGGCGGAGCGGCCGAAGACCTCGGGTGCGTAGATCTCCTCGGCTCGTGCGGGCGGGACCACGAAGGTGCCGGGCGTGGTGGCGCGGGCAACGTAGGAGTACTCGTGGGTGCCGGCCCAGAGACGCGCCGAGAAGGCCTCGGCCCGGTCGTCGCGGAGGTTCTGGTGGTCGTACCAGGTCCAGAACCACCAGCTGTCGCCCGGACTGTCACCGTCCTCGCCGTCGACGATGCGGTCGAGGGCGTCGGCGGTCACCGCCAACGCAGGGTTCGACGGCTCGAGGCCGGCCGGCAGCGGGTCGATCAGCGCCATGTTCGTGCGTCGCGAGTCGTTCACCATCGTGAGGGTGACCCGCACCTCCGCGCCGGCGGCGATGCGCCAGGTCCCGTCGTCGTCGAGTCGGACGTCGTCCTCGTCACCCAACGACTCGTAGGAGCGCTGGACCACGAAGCCACGGTCGAGGGGATCCAACTCGAAGTCGTCGGGGGCGTAGCGCAACCCGAGGCGGTAGTAGAGCCGGCCGTCGCCGTCCTTGCTCACCACCAGGTCGGTGTCGCCGCCATCCAGCAGGTCCTGCATCGGGACCACCGTCTCCTGACTGTCGACGCTGCGGCCCGCGAAGGTGTGCTCCGCGGCGTAGAGGTCACCCAGCCAGACCCGGGCGACGAAATCGGGGGTCGTCGCCTCGAAGGTGTCGAAGTAGTTGTTGAGCGCGAGGAGGATGAAGGCGTTCTCCTGGCTGTTGTTCCAGCGGCCCTGGCGCTGGTTGCCGATGAGCCCGGCGACGACCTTCGGGATCAGGTCCGAGCCCGGGTCCATCAGCAGCATGGCGTCGAGGATGATCCCGTCGGTCCGGCGGTCCGAGCGGAGCAACAGGTGTCCCTCCTCCTCGTCGAAGCCGGTCGCGAACGTCGCTGCGCTCGGGGTCTCGGTCACCCGGTTCTGGAAGTTGATCCGGATCTCCGCCGCCTTCGCCTCGTCGCCGATCACCGGCCAGAGCCAGGCGAGCGCATCGAGACCGAAGTCGAGCCCGTGGCGGAGCCAGATCTCATCGGCCTTGTCGGCATCGATGTCGCCGTCGAGACGACGCACGAACAGCGAGTAGGCCACGAGCGTGTCGCGGGAGTCGACGCTCCAGTCCTGGGGGATGAAGTCCTCGATGCGCCGCAGGAACTGGCGCCCCTGCTCGAGCACGTTCGCCGGCACGGAGTAGCCGTTGGCCTCGGCCTCGAACAGGGCATGCATCACGTGGACGGATCGGTAGGGCGACGTCTCGAAGTTGCGCCGCCACGTCGACCAGCCACCGTCCCAGTTCTGGAGGGCGGCGAGGGCGGCGATGTCCTCGGCCACGATGCGGTCGAAGTCCGCCGGGGTGGGGATTCCCTCCGCCTCGAAGGCCTCGAGCACGTCACGCAGCGCCGAGATGGCGAGGATGCGCGACGCGTAGGCATCAGAGCTGGTGTACTCGAACTCGGCCAGGTACAGGACCGCATCGGTGAGGGCCTGCACGGCGGTCGACGACGTCGTCACCTCGAGCCCGCCGAACTGGGGGATGACCCCCTCGGGAGCCAGCATCGGCTGGATCGTCGCTCCCGCATCGACCACGCCATAGGTGGCGAAGGCCTCGGCCGTGGCCGGCGTGTAGACCGGCAGGGCGATGGTCGCGGCATCGGCGTGGTCGCCACTCGCGACCGCAGCGCGGAACCGGGCGGTGCCCGCCGACTCGGTGGTGACCGGGAACCGCACCTCGACGCGGTCGTTGGCCGGCACGGAGACCCGTTGGCCGGCCGGACCGGTCGCGTCGAGGTTGGCGGTCTGGAGCACGACGTCGACGTCCATCACCTCGTCGGTGAGGTTCTGCACGACGACGGGGAGCTCGAACTCGTCGCCGAAGTTGAGGAAGCGGGGTGCGGACGGTCGCACCTGCAACGGCAGCCTCGCCGTGAGGTTGGCTTCGGCCGAACCGAAGCGGTCGGCCCCTTCCACGGCCACGACCATGACCCGGTAGCGGGTCAGCGAGTCGGGCAGGTCGAAGTCGACCGTCGCCCGCCCGTCGGCATCGGTCGCCACCTCGGGGTCCCACAGGGCGAGGGCGTCGAAGTCGGACCGGACCTCGATCGGCCCGTCGCTGCCGCCCGAAGTGTCGGTGTCGAGGGCGAAGGCGTTGGCGCTGGCCCGCTCCGACCGAGCGAAGTCGGCCCCGTCATCGCTGTCGGTCGTGTCGTCCGGCGAGAGGCCCCCCGCACCCTCCGTGACGGCATCGAGGGAACGTTCGACCTCGTCCTCGAGCTGGGCGGCCAACTCGACGAGGGCCTGCGGGTCGGCCAACAGGATCGAGTCACGGCCACGGAACACACTGTTGCGTTCGGCCAGGGACGCGTAGAACAGCTCGATCGGGTCGAGCAGCTCGTAGCCGGTCAACGCGAGCACGGCCTCGTCGACGGCCACCACGAGCAGTTCGGCCCCGGCCACGGCGTCGCCCGCCGCATCGGTCACCTCGACGGTCACCGAGGTCGACGCGCCCGGCTCGACCACGTCGTCGGCCGGCACCGCCTCGACCGAGAGCGTCCGGCTCACGGGCGGCACCCGCAGCGCCGTCTCCCCCGTTGCGTAGGCCGGTCTCGGCGGCACGTCGGGGAGGACGGTGCCGTCGTCGGCGGCGCGGTCGGTGACCCCCACCAGCTCGATTCCGATGGTCAGGCCGGGGACGTCGGCATCGGCGATGTCGATCTCGAGGATGGTGTCGCTGTCCTGGATCTCGAAGGGCACGATCTCCTCGAGCCCGTTGCGGCTGACCGTCATCAAGCCGTGGGCCGGCCCGAACGGCGACGAGACATAGATCTCCGCGGTGTCACCGGCGGCGTATTCGTCCCGGTCCGGGATGACGGTCGCCGACTGGAGCTCGAGGCGGCGACTCGGCAGCAATTCACCGCCACTGACCCAGCGGGTCATCTCGCTGTTGCTCTCCCGGCCGGCGTCGTCGATCACCGACGCGGCGATCCGGTAGCGGCCGCCCTGCTCCATCGCGAAGACGCACTGCTCGGGGGACGTGCTCGACGTGACCTCGCAGGGCTCACTGTCGAGGACGACGTCGGTCCACTCACCGTCGACGTATTCGGTGCGCAGCCGCTCGGCCACGACGTTCGCGACCCGGCCGGGCACGGCCTCGCCGTCGATGTCGGTGACGATGACGTCGATGGGCAGGGGGTCGCCGGCCCTCACGAACGGACGCGTCGCCTGGATGCCGACATAGAGCTCACCGGCGTGGACGAGCAGGTCGGTGGTCGATGACCAGGTCTGTCGGTTCACGTCGGTCACCGAGGCGGTCGCCGAGACCGTGGTGGGTCGGCCCTCGCCGTCGCCCTCGAAGTCCATGCGCAGGAAGTGGTTGCCGGTCGCATCGGTCACGCCCGAGAACGTCTCCGTCGTGCGCTCGGGCCCGAAGCCGGGGCCGAAGCCGCCGTCACCGAATCCATAGTCGACGAAGCCGCTGTCGAAGCCGTAGCGACCCCACCACGGGACCCAGATCCCGAACGTGAAGTCGTCCCAGCCCGGGGGCGAGTACGAGGTGGGCGTGGTCTCGACCCACCACTCGACGGGCGCATCGGGCAGCGGTCCGCCCGAGAAGTAGGTGGCATCGACGGCAACGGTCGCCGGCGCGTCGACCAGATACGGGCCCGGCGTCTCGGCCCGGGCCGTGACCTCGAACTCGGGCCGGCGGAACTCCTGGATCTGGAACCGGTGGGTGAAGCCGTTGCGCCCCGGTGTGGCGGGACGGAGGAGCTCGATCCAGCTGTCACCGAGGTTCGCGCCCAGCGGGATCGCAGCGGTGAAGTCGAACCCACCGGCATCGGTGAGGGTCGCCTCGCCCGTGACGAGCTCGATGCCGAAGGCGTCGCGCACGACATAGGAGATCGTCTCCCCCGCCGGCAGCTCGTCGATCGAGGCGTCGTCGGACAGATCGAGCATCCGGACCCAACCCTTGACGCTCATGGTCTCGCCGGGCCGGTAGAGGCTGCGATCGTCGACCACGTACCAGAGGGCCCGGTCGGCCTCGACCCATGCCGTGGGACCGGCCGATGCGAGGGCGACGTCGTCGCCGAGGGAGACCACCATCGGCCCGGAGTCCTGGCCGACGGACGGGAGATCGACCTCCGCGATGCCGTCGCCGTCCGTGAGGGCTTGGGTGGGCGAACCGGTCAACCGCACGGACGCCCCATCGACCGGCGACCCGTCGGTCAGGTCGGTGATCCACGCAATACCGCGTTCGTTGTCGGCCACGAGGTGCACGCCGAGCGACGTCGACTGCACCCACTGGACCACCGGCTGGTTCTCCCAGTAGAAGCGATCGGTGTTGCGGTCGAGATTCGCCAGCTCCCCCACCGGCTCGATCACGACGACCGCCATTCCGGGGTCACCGCCGAACACGGGTTCCAGGTCGATGCGAGCCTCGAAGCGCTCGTTGGCCGGCGCACCGGTGGCCTGCACCGCGTCGTAGATCTCCGGCCAGGGCGGATCGGGGAACTCGTCGCGCTCCCACCGGAGGTTCCAGTAGTCGTTGAACGCCTCCCACTCCGACGGGTCGATTGCGAACGCCCGCACCCGGACCTCGTCGTGGTTGCGGAGCTGCAGGGGCAACGTCTGGGTGTCGACCAGCGGATCGAGGGTCACGAGCAGGCCGCGGTCGAAATCGAGGAAGGGGTACGCATCATCGACGTGGAACTCGAGCGTTTCGTCGTCGCCAAGCGTCTGGCCGAAGACGTCGGTGAGCCCGCCCGGCACCGTCATCCGATAGACGGTGCCGCCGACGATCGGACCCTCGACGCTGATGGAGTTGCCCCGGACACGGATGAACGCACCCGGGAGCTCGGGATCGAACACCAGGTCGCCGGGATCGATCGACTCCCCTTCGAGGCTGTTGTTGAACGAGACCGAGAATCCCCACTCGGGCTGGCAGTCGTCCTCGGGGAGGCACGACTGACGATCGACGCGAAGGGGCGCATAGGTCCGTGCCTGTTCGGTGAACACGTCGTCGGTCGAGTTCGGCCCCTCGGCCGACGGCACCGCGGGGCCGATCCGTATCGTCACGGGCGAATTCGCGGGCATGGGCTCGACCGCCCGGAACGCCATCCACGTGCCTTCGACCGCGCGGTCGACCGTGGCCGCGAGCTGTTCGTCGCCGGCGATCTCGTTGTCGGTCGCGAGCCTGACCGCGACCTCCTGGCCGTCGACGTCGAGGGTGGTGACCCCGAGCACGGCCTCCGCGTCGATCCGTTGGTCGAACTGGGCGAAGAACACCGTCTCCAGGTCGAGCGAGTCGTGGGCCGGGGTCAACCACTGCACGGTGGGGGCGGGCGTCTCGAACCCGAACACATAGTCGTCGGCGAGCTCGTTGCCCGCAGCAGAAGTCGTGCCGGCGAGGACGGTCACCGAGTAGGTCGTCGCCATCGGGAGTCGATCGACGACCGTCGGGTCGTGCTCGAACCGCAGGGTGCGGGTGCCGATCCATTGCCAACGCCCCGGGAGCTCGGGCGTCATCGTGACCGGGATGTCGGCGGCATCGGCCTGCTCGACCGTGCCGAGGGCGATCATCGGCTGACTGAAGGTGAGGCTCAGGAACGGGGCGAGGCCCACGGCGCCGTCGGGCTGGTGACGCAGCACGGTGAGCGGGCCGTCGTCGACGGCGGGAGGCAGGTCGTCACCCTCGGACGGGAACGGGACATCGATCGTGGCGCCGGTGACCGGCGGGGGAAGCGACTCGGCGGGACGGTTGAAGTCGACCTGCTCCCCCTCGGCACCGGTCCAGACCGGCAGGCGATCGAGCACGCCATCGACCGCGGCGGCGTCGAGCGGTGCGCCCTCGACCACGGCCACGACCTCGGCTGCCGGGTCACCGGCCCGTTCGCCCTGGCTCAGCCGCACACCCAGCGGCCCGGCCGTCCGGCCCACCTGTCCGGAGATCCCACCGTCGTCGACCGGCGGTACCGAGTCGTCGGGGCCGTCATCCGACCCTCCATCGTCGTCACCGGAGCACGCCGATGCGATCAGGACCAGAACCAGCAACACCAGTGTGATCGTTCGTCGCATGCGCGGCGCCTCCCCAGCTCTCATGAGACTAGGACGTCGCGCCCGGTCGGCTGGTTCCCGTTGGTCGCGGGCGAGCCCTACCCCGCGGCGAGCGAACGACCCAGCGCGGCGAGATGCTCCTCGCCGTTGCCGAGGGTCAGCTCCATCTGGCGAGCCATCAGGAAGTAGCGGTGCAGGGGGTAGTCGCGGTCGACGCCCACGCCGCCGTGGACGTGCACGGCGGCGTGCACGACCCGGAAGCCGCCGTCGGCCGCCCACCACTTGGCGATCGCCACGGCGTCGTCGGCCGGCAGGCCCTGGTCGATGCGCCACGCCGCCTGCCAGGCCGTGAGCGTGATCGCCTCGGTGTCGATGTAGCTGTCGCCGGCTCGGGTGCTGACCGCCTGGAACGTCGCGATCGGGCGATCGAACTGCTGGCGTTCCTTGGTGTAGACGGCGGCGAGTTCGATCGAGGCACGAGCGGCGCCGGCCATCATCATGCACATCGCCGCTTGGGTCCGGACTTCGATCCACTGCACGATGTCGGCGCCGGGCGTGGACCCGTCGCCGAGGAGCGCATCCGCGCCCACCCGCACACCGGCCAGCTCGACCCGGGCGACCGGGCGACGGGTGGTCACCTCGATCCGCAGGGTCGAGACCCCGTCGGCGTCGGCGGGCACCAGGAAGACCGCACACGTGCCATCGGGCAGACGGGCGGGAATCAGGAGCAGGCCGGCGTCGAGCCCGGCTTCCACCATGGGCTTGACGCCATCGAGCCGATAGCCGTCGCCGTCGGGCACCGCGACGGTCTCCGGCTCGGAGGGAGCGGTCCCCTCCTCGTAGAGGCCGGCGGCCACGATCAGGGATCCGTCAGCGATCGACGGAAGGTGGGCGGCCTTCTGGGCATCGGTGCCGAACTCGACGATCGGCATCGCGCCCATCACCGCGGTCGACAGCAGGGGCACGGGCGACGCCGTGGTGCCCACCTGTTGGAGCGCCATGGCCGTGGCCAGGTAGCCCAGCCCGACACCGCCGAACTCTTCGGGGATGGCGGCCCCGAGCACGCCGGCCTCGGCCAGCGCGGCCCACGCCTCGGCATCGACCCGGTCGTCGTCGGCCGTCAACTGCCGCAGCCGCTCGTGGGTCGACTTGTCGGTGAGGATCTGACCGGTGAGGTCGAAGATCGCCTGCTCTTCGTCGTTGAGGTTGAAGTCCATTACCGGTCCGCCTTCGGGTAGCCGAGGCCGAATTGGGAGACGAGGTCTCGTTGCATCTCGTTGGTGCCGCCGCCGAACGTGAGGATCACGGTCGAGCGGTACTGCATCTCCAGGCGGGTCAAGTGACCGATCTGGCCCTTGGAGATCGCCGCCTGGGGGCCGTAGACCTCCATCAGCTTGCGATACGCCCGGGTGTAGAACTCGGTGCCGTAGACCTTGACCCCCGAGGAGTCGGCGATGAACCCCGTGATGGTGTCCATGTCGGGCTCCTGATCGTCGATCTTGGTGGCGACGGTCCAGGCGACCTTCCAGTTGGCCAGCCGCAGGTACTCCAGACCGGCCTTCACCTCGGCGAGGTTGCGCTGGACCCACGGCTGATCGATGACCCGGGAGCCGTCGGCCCGCTTGGTGTTCTTGGCGAAGTCGATCGTCTCCTCGAGCGCCGTCGTGACCATGCCCGAGGAGCAGATGGTCACCCGCTCGCGGTTGAGCTGACTCGTGATGAGACCCCAGCCGCCGTTCTCCTCGCCGATCATCGTCGACGCGGGTACACGGACGTCGTCGAAGAACGTGTGGTTGATGTTGTGGCTCGACAGCAGGTCGAGCGGCTCGATCGACAGCCCCGGAGTGTCCATGGGGATGCAGAAGAGCGAGATGCCCTTGTGCTTCTTGACCTCGGTGTTCGTGCGGGCCGCGAGCCAGATGTAGTCGGCGTCCTTCGCGAGCGATGTCCAGGTCTTCTGCCCGTTGATGACGTACTCGTCACCGTCCTTGACCGCTCGGCACTGCAGGGCCGCGAGGTCGGTGCCGGCATCGGGCTCGGAGTAGCCGATGCAGAACGTGATCTCGCCCTTGGAGATCTTCGGCAGGAAGAACTGCTTCTGCTCGTCGGTGCCGTACTGCATGAGGGTCGGGCCCACGGTGTTGATGGTGAGCATCGGGATCGGCGCACCGATCGCCACCGATTCGTCGAACATCACGAACTGCTCGACCGCGCTGTAGCCCCGGCCGCCGTATTCCTCGGGCCATCCCACCGTCAACCAGCCGTCGCGGCCCATCCGGCCCACGATCTCGCGGTGGACGGGGCCGCAGCCCTCTTCCTGACCGAGCGCCTCGCGGACGTCGTCGGTGAGAAGGTCGGAGTAGTAGGCCCGGAGCTCGGCTCGCAGTGCCTCTTGTTCGTCGTCGTACCCGATGTACATGCAACAGATTCTACTCCACGGGCCCGGCCGGGTCGAAGCGGCACCGGGGTGGGTTCCCGGCCGTACGGGGCAATACGCTCGTCCGGTGGGGACCCCGACGGAGCGACGATGCCCAGCCCGATGACCACTCGACTTTCGCCAGGTGCGCTGCTGCGGACGTCGTGGAACCTGGGGCTGCTCGACCCGACGACCCCACTGGCCACCGTCGGCGGACTGGCCACCACCGGACCCTCGCTCGCCCTTCCCTACGCCGTGGCCGGGTTGCGGTTCCCCCGCCGCACGGCGATCACCGACGACCACGGCTCACTGAGCTACTTCGAGCTGGCCCGCCGCATCGAGCGACTTGCAGGCGCGCTGCGACGCATCGGCATCGAGCACGGTGACCGGGTCGGGATCCTGTGCCGCAACCATCGCGGGTTCGTCGAGCTCAACGCTGCCATCAGCCGGGCCCGAGGGGTGCCGGTCTATCTCAACACCGGATTCGGCACCGACCAGTTGCGCGAAGTGGTCGCCAGGGAGGGCGTGGTCACCGTCTTCCACGACGAGGAGTTCGCCGACATCGTCGCCGATGCCCGCGTCGACTCCTACCTCGTCGCTCCCGAGGCCGACCCCGACTGGAGCGTGCCCGGCCTCTCGTCGTCACCGACCTGGAATCTGCCGGTGTTGTCGCCCTCGGTGCAGAGCGTGCTCATGACCTCGGGCACCACCGGCACCCCCAAGGGAGCGCAGCGCACCGGTGGCAATGTCGACATTTCGGCCCTCGGCCCCCTCTTCGCACTCCCCCATCGACGCGGCGCCCGGACGTCCATCCCCGCCCCGCTGTTCCATGCGTGGGGCCTGAGCCAACTCACCCTCGCCGCCGTCTACGCCCAGTCCGTTCGACTCCGGCGGCACTTCGACGCCCGCCGAGCGGTCGCCGACCTCGGCCATCAACGCACCGAGATCCTCATCGCCGTGCCGGTCATGCTCGAACGCATGCTCGAGGCGGCGCCCGACGGCGACGCGTTCGTCGCGGCCAACCTGCGGATGACCGCCACCAGCGGCTCGGCGCTGTCCGGCAGCCTCGCCGTGCGATGGATGGACGCGTTCGGCGACAACCTCCACAACTTCTACGGGTCGACCGAGGTCGGCCATGTCGCCATCGCCACACCGGCCGACCTGCGCCGCTCTCCGGGCACCGCCGGCCGCCCGGTGCCGGGCGCGACGGTGCGCATCGTCGACGACGCCGGCCGCGATGTCGACGGCACCGACACCGGACGCATCGTCGTCCGCAACGGCGCCCACTTCGACGGCTACACCGGGGGCGGCTCCAAGCTCCTGATCGACGGCTTCATGGAGACCGGAGATCTCGGCTCGTTCGACGAACACGGGTTGCTGCACATCACCGGCCGGGTCGACGACATGATCATCAGCGGCGGCGAAAACCTCTTCCCGGGCGAGGTCGAGGAGTATCTCCTGACCCTCGACGGGATCGTCGACGCGGCGGCCGTGGGGCTCGACGACGACGAGTTCGGTCAGGTCGTCGGTGCCGCTGTCGTGGCCGACCGCGAAACGCCACTCGATCTGGCGACCGTCCGGGCGAGCGTGCGCGACGGCCTCGCCAACTTCAAGGCCCCGAAACGACTCGTCGTGGTCGACCAGATCCCACGCAATGCGACCGGCAAGATCCTGCGCCGCGAGGTGGTCCGTCTGCTCGAGGCCGCCCCCAGGTCCCGATGACCCCGAGTAGCCCGAACGGTCCATCGACCCACCTTTGCCCACCCACTACCGTGAGTGACGAGGTGACGAGTATGCGTGAGGGCGACGACGGTCGGCTGCCGATTCCGGCCGGCCACAGGGTGCTGCTACCGGAGCGGGGCACGACCTTCGTCCGCGAGCTCACTCGAACCGAGTGCCGGTCTCGCGCATGAACTCGAGGAAGCGCACGCCGGCGTCGGCGGCGAGCTCCCCCGGCCGGTAGGTCGCGCCGTGGAGCGTGCCCGAATAGGGGAACACGCCGTGGCGTTCGTAGACCTCCCAGCTCACCGGCGAGCGACGATCGATGCCGACGTCGATGCCCTCGAACGGCGCCATCGCCATGAGGACAGGCAGATCGGGTGCCTCGCCCACGGGCGTGCCACCGATCGAGATCACCGCGTTGCACCGGAAGTTGCCGGCCCACTCCATCCGCAACGAGATCCGATCGGTGCCGGCCGCGACCTCACCGCCGTCGATCACCGTCATGTCGCCGTAGCCGTTGAAGGCGAAGAAGAGTCGGCCGTCCTCGACGTAGAGGGCATAGCCCCCGCCCTGGTCGCCGTGAGCGACGAGCATGCCCTGGTCGCCGTCCGCGTAGTCGAGGTCGACGTCGACCACGAAGTCACGTGCGTAGATGAGCTGGAGGGCGCGCCACCGCTCGAGGGTCGGCATGCCCGGCCGAATGCGAACGTCGGCGACGAAGTCGTCGTCGCTGGGCGGCTTCTGGATCATCTTGACGAAGTTGCCCTCATCGAGGGGATACACCTGGTTGGCCCACGCGGCCTCGTCGAATGCCTCCTGGAGTTCGGCGAGCTTCTCCGGGTGCTCGGCGGCCAGGTCCTGCGATTCCGACGGATCCTCGGCCAGGTGATGCAGCTCCCACTGCTCCTCGGAGAACGGCGTGCGCGGTTGACGAAGGGTCACGGCCGACCATCCGTCGCGGTAGTACCCGCGGTTGCCGATCATCTCGTAGTACTGCTCGGGATGGGTCGACGCCGCCTCGGCGTCGCGCATCGTCGCCACGAAGCTCGCGCCGGCCGGAGCCGGCAGCGGCTGGCCGTCCTTCGCGGTCGGGATCTCCACGCCGGTCATCTCGGCGAGCGTGGGCAGGAGGTCGGTGATGTGCTGGTACTGGGTACGGATCTCGCCGGCCGTCGCCAGGCCATCGGGCCAGTGGACGATGAAGGGCACCTGATGGCCGCCCTGGAAGGTGTTGATCTTGTACATCCGCAGCGGCGTGTTCGACACCATCGCCCAGCCCATCGGGTAGTGGGGCAGGGTCTGCGGCCCGCCCATGATGTCGAGCCGCGAATGGTCCTTGTCGATGTCCTCCATGCCGCTCTCCCGGGTCTGGGCGAGGAGGGTGCGGAAGTACTGGCTGGTGCCGTCGTACTGGCCCTCGCGCGAGCCTCCGTTGTCGGAGGTGAACACGATGATGGTGTTGTCCCACTCCCCCATGGCCTCGAGATGGGCGCGGAGTCGGCCGACGCTCTGGTCGACCGAGTCGACCATGCCCGCGAAGATCTCCATGTAGCGGGCGAAGGTCTCCTGCTGCACGTCGGTGAGTTCGTCCCATGCCGTGACCTCGTGCAGCTCCTCGGAGTTGCGAGGCGGCAGCACGGTGTCGTCCGGCACGACGCCCAGGTCCTTCTGGCGGGCGAACCGCTGCTCGCGGATGCGATCCCAGCCGGCGTCGTACATGCCCCGGTACTTCTCCATGTCCTCCTGCTTGGCCTGGAGCGGAGCGTGCACGGCACCGTGGGCGTAGTAGAGGAAGAAGGGCTTCGTCGGGTGCGAGGAGCGGACTTCGTCGATCATCGTGATCGCCTGGTCGGTCAGGTCGTCGGTGAAGTAGTAGTCGTCCGGGTACTGGTCGACCTGGACGTGGTGATTGTCCTCGTAGAGCCGGTGGGGCTGATGGAAGTTGGTGAAGCCGTCGAGGATCCCGTAGTAGCGGTCGAACCCCTTCTGCAGGGGCCAGCTGTGACGGGGCCCGGCCTCGCTCAGGTTGGAGTCCTTGCAGAGATGCCACTTGCCGACCATCAGGGAGGCCCACCCGTTGTCGCGGTAGAGCTCGGCCATGGTGACCGCGTTGTCGCGGATCTCGTGGGCGTAGCCCGGGAAGCCCGGGTCGCTGTGGGCGACGTGGCCCATGCCGGCGAGATGGTGGTTGAGCCCCGTCAGCATCGACGCCCGGGTCGGCGAACACATGGGGTTCACGTGGAAATTCGTGTAGCGCACTCCGCCGGCCGCGAGGGCGTCGAGTTCGGGTGTGTCGATCTCGCTGCCGTAGCAGCCGAGGTCGGCGAACCCGAGGTCGTCGGCCAGCATCACGATGATGTTGGGGGCTCCGGTGGGCGCCGTCGGCTGGGCGGGCCAATCGGGTTCCGACGTCGAGAAGATCTTCTCGACGCGGCCGCCGAAGCCGGCGTAGGGGGCGGTCGGGTCGTCGATGCGCTCGGTGCTCACGCGCCCGTTTCTACTCGGTCAGCCCCGCACGGCCCAGACGGCGAAGAGCGGGTCGCCCCGATGCCCCACCGGGGTGCGCCGCTCGACCACGGGTTCGTGCCACACCTCAGCGAGACGGAAGTACTCGGCCACGATCTTCGTGCGGGCCTCGTCGCTGTTGGCCAGCCAGCCGCGGATCGCCTTGGTCGGGAAACAGCGGTTGGAGAACGTGCACACGAACCGGCCACCCGGGCGCAGCACGCGGGCCACGTCACGCACCACGTCGATCGGCCGGACGAGATAGTCGATCGACACACAGCAGACGGCATCGTCGAACGACCCGTCGGCGAACGGCAGCACCGGGTCGGCGTTGAGGTCGTGGACGGTGCGCGTCGTCGCCGCCGGATTGGCGTCGAGCTCGGCCGGGTTCATCCCGAGCACGTGGAGCCCCTGCGGTGGCGTCTCGAAGTGGGACACCCACGACGACATGAGGTCGAGGACCTCACCGTCGATACCCAGCTCCGCGTAGAGCGCACCCACCGCGGCGATGGCCGCATCGTCGATGTGGGTGACGAGGCGGGCCGGCTCGTAGAACGCCGTATCGTCGCGGTCCTGCCGATCGAAGAAGCCGGCCGGGAAGCGGTCGTGTGGGTCGCTCACCCGGGCAGGATGGTCTCGCCGGTGAGGTCTTCGCTCACGGCCCACAGGGTCTCGATGGCGCGGTCCATCCCCACTCGCCGCAGGATCGGGAGACGCACCGGGTGGCCCGTGTTCATCCAACGCGGCCCGTAGAACTCGCCGCCGGCCGCGCTCGGATCGGTGGCCGCTCGCAGCTGCGGAAGGGCGCCACGCGCCGCACTCATGCCGGTGCTGCTCGCCATGGAGTGGAACATCTTGGCCAGGAACTTCCCGTCGGAGTTCTCGACGCTCGTGGCCTGGAGGTCGGTGTCGCTCAGACCGGGGTGGGCGATCAGGCTCTCGACCGGCCAACCCTCGGCTCGGAGCCGTCGGTCGAGTCCGATGCCGAATTGCCAGTTCGCGAGCTTCGAGCGGCCATAGGCCTTCCAGTCGCCGTAGCCCTTCTCCATCTCGACGTCGTCGGGGTCGACAGCGCGCCCGACATGGTGGGCGGTGGAGGTGACGGTGACGACCCGGGCGTCGCCGGCGGCTCGGAGTGAAGGCAGGAGTCGGGCGGTGAACGTCCAGTGACCGAGATGGTTCACGCCGAACTGCATCTCGTGGCCGTCGGCCGTGAGGGTCCGCGGGATGCCCATCACTCCGGCGTTGTTGACGAGCACGTCGATCGTCGGATGGGCGGCGACGATCGCGTCGGCCGCGCCCTTCGTCTGCTCCTGCGAGCCGAGATCGAGCGCCACGATCTCGAGCGCGGCGTCGGGGTGCGAGGTGCGGATGTCGTCGGCCGCGGCTGCCGCCTTGTCCTGGTTGCGGGCCGCCATCACCACATGGGCCCCTGCCCCGGCCAGGGCCCGGGCCGTTTCGAGCCCGAGCCCACCGTTCGCACCGGTGACCACGGCAACGCGGCCGGTCTGACCGGGAATGTCGTTCGCGGTCCAAGCCATGCCACAGCCTAGGAGCGCGACCCTTGCCCGGACACGACGATGGCGCCTCCCGTGGGAAGCGCCATCGACGTCCGATCCCCCAATCGGACAGCTGTAGTGACACTACCGCACTCCGCGGTCGATCACTTCTTGAAGAACGCCGGGCTCGTCGCCTTTTTCGGGATCTCGGCCAGCGCCGTGGCGACGGTCTCGACCGTCGGACCGTGCTCCGCGGCGATCGGGGCCAGCGCATCGAGGTCGAAGCGGTACAGCTCGGCGGCGTTCTCGCTCAGCACCCGACGCAGGTCGGCCTCGTCCCACTCGTGGAACGCACGCTGGAGCGACTCGACCGAGTAGGGGTAGGTCCCCTCGTGGTGCGGATAGTCCGAGCCCCACATGACCTTGTGGACGCCGAGCGTCTTGATGGCCTCGGCCTCGGCCGGCGACGGGAACGACGCCCCGATCCAGACGTTGCGATCGAAGTACTCGCTGGGCTTCATCGGGAGCACGACGTCGGCGGAGAACCCGAGCTCGCCGACGCGGCCACCCGAGATCTGCATGTGGTACATGTCCATGCGCCGCAGCTCCTCGATGGCCCACGCCGTCCCCTGTTCGGTCATGACGTACTTCAGGTCCGGGAAGCGTTCGAACACGCCGCTCATGATCAGGTGCGACAGGTTGCGGTGGGCGAAGAACGGCACCTCCATGAGGAAGATGAGTCCCGACGCGGGGTCGCTGCCGTAGTTCGGGGTGCCGTTGCCGCCGTGCTGGGTCATGACCAGGTCGAGGTCCTGCACCGCGGCCCAGAGGCGATCCCAGTGGGGCGACCACAGGCCGGGCAGGTCCACGTCGGGGGCGACGTGGGGCATCATGAACGATCGGAAGCCCTCGGCGGCCGCCCACTCGAGGGTGGTGATGGCATCGTCGATGTTCTCGAGGAAGATCTGCGGCAGACCGCAGCGCTGTGCGGGATACTCGTCGCACCAGTCCTTCAACCAACGGTTGTGCGCGTCGATACCGGCGCGGCGCCGCTGGTACTCCTCCCCGTCCTTGGGCGGATAGGCGATGAGCATGCCGGTCGGATAGAAGGGCGGCACCGTGTTGGGGAAGGTGATCTCGGCCACGACGCCGTCGTCGTACTGCTCGGTGACGCGTCGCTCGTTGTCCCAGTTGCGGGTCCGCCCGTCGTCCTGGAGGTCTCGGTACGGATTGGAGTAGGCGCCCCGCCATTCGGCGAACGCGTCCTTCCATTCGGCGGCCAGGTACTCCTCGTACATCGCCATGTTGCCGCCGGCGTGACTGTCGGCGGAGATGATCGTGTAGCGCTCGGTTGCTTGCTCAGCCATGGTTGGTGCCTTCACTGGTCGGGGGTGCCTAAGCATCTTAGACATAGACCTATCTGACTTCAACCACTACAATCGGCCACATGGCACGACGACGGGGGCTCGACAAGGACGACGTGATCGATGCCGCGCTCGGCATCGTCGACCGTCACGGCCTCGACGCCCTCAGCCTCAAGGCGGTGGCCGACGCCCTGGCCGTGCAGTCCCCGTCGCTCTACAGCCATGTCGACGGACTCGCAGGACTGCTCGACGACCTCGCCATCGCCGTCACCGCCGACTTCGGCGAGACCCTGCGCGACTCGGTGATCGGCGTCTCCGGCGACGACGCCGTGGCCGCCTTCGCCCGGGCCTATCGGCGCTGGGCGACCGATCACCCCGGCCGCTACGAACTGTCGCTGCGCAAGGTCGACAGCGCCGACAAGCGCGAGGTGGGACGCAGCGCGATCGAGACCATGGACCGCGTGCTCGCCGGATTCGGCCTGTCCTCGACCGAAGCCCGTTCGGCCGGGCGGACCCTTCGTGCTGCCCTCCATGGCTTCAGCACGCTCGAGGCGGCCGACGCACTCGGGCGAGGTCGCCACGACGCCAGCTTCGAGTACCTGATCTCCCTCTTCGTCCAGGGGATCAGGGTCGGCACGTCTGAGCCAGCTGGCTAAGCAGGGCGGCCGACACCACGATGGGTGGCCATGCGCCGCCGATCCGTCCTCGCCGTCCTCGCCGCTCTCTGCCTCCTCGCCGCGGCCTGCGGAGACGACGGCGGCGAGCCGGCGGCGCCCACCACAACCGCTGCCGGCACCACCACGACCAGCGCGGCCGAACCTGACGACGCCACCACCACGACGGAACCGGTTGAACTGACCGCCAGCTTCCAAGGCGTGACCCCCGAGACCATCAAGGTCGGCATCCTCACCTATGACTTCGACGGGCTGGCGGCACTCGGCGTCAACTTCGGCCTGTCGAACTCCGGCGACCTCTATCTCGCGGCCATCGAGAGCGTCAACGACCGGGGCGGTGTCCACGGCCGCATGCTCGAACCGGTGCTCAAGGAGTTCCTCCCCGTGCAGGGCACCGCCCCCGTCGACGCCGTCTGTGTGGAACTGACGGAGGACGAGATGGTGTTCGTCGTCATCGGCACATCGCTGCAGGAGCAGATCCTGTGCTTCACGGAGCTCCACGAAACCGCCGCGATCGTCGCCTCGGGCATCACCGAAGAGCGCATGGCTCGGGCGAGGGCGCCCTACGCCGCCGTGCTCGATACCGCCGAGGGACGGGCGGCGCGGTTCGCCGAGATCATGGCGGCGACCGGTGTCTTCGACGACGCCACGGTGGGCGTGACCGGCGCGGTCGACGTGAGCCTGACCGGCTACGAGTCGGTCCTCGAAGCCCTGCGCGGGATCGGGCTCGACCCGATCGAGGGTCTCATCGGGGGCAACGCCGACGACCTCAGCGCGTCGGCCCGGGAGCAGGCGCTCATCTATCAGCGCATGGACGACGCCGGGGTCGACGTGACCGTCTCGACCAGCGGCGTGCCGCTGACGCTCGCCAACGCGATCGACGCGGGCTACGAGTCTCCCCAGTGGGTGCTCTCGACCGCCATGTCGGGCCGGGGCCTGACCGACGCCGGCGTTCCCCATGAGTATCTCGCGGGTGCGCTCGCCGTGATGAACACCCCGATCGGCACCCCCGGCCAGCCGGACATGGCCGATGACCCGCTCGTCGCCGGATGCGTCGACGATCTCGTCGCCCGCAGCGGCCACGAGGTTTTCTACACGCTCGATGCCGAGGTCAACGATCTCTCACAGGCCCTCAGCGCCTGCGCCAACGTCGCGATCTTGGAGCAGGCCCTCCTCAACGCCGGTCCGGTGCTGACCAACGATTCGCTCCAGGCGGGGCTCGAGGCCATCGGCCCGATCGACCTGCCGGGATACACCGACGCCTCGCTCGGCCCGGACGACATGGGCGCGATCAAGGGTCTCACCCTCGTGGAGTTCGACGCCACCACCGGCCTCTGGAATCTCGTCGACGGCTGATCCGTCACTGAGTCGGACGTCACCCTCACGTTGACGCCGCCGCCTCCGATTGGGAGGTATGGCTCGACGACGCTCCCTGCCCTTCGGCGCGACCCTCATGGCTCTCGCGCTGGCCTGCGCCGCCTGCGGGTCAGCGGACCCCTCCCCCACCCCAGCACCCGGTGCGGAACGGGAGGTCGACGACACCACCGCCACCACGAGCACGACCAGCGCGCCCACGGCCGAGTCGGCCCCTGAGCTCACTGCCTCGTTTCGCGGGGTCACTCCAGAGACGATCAAGGTCGGGATCACCGCGGTCGACTGGGACACGCTGTCCGAGATCGGCGTCGACTTCGGACGCACCAACGCCCTCGACCTCTGGACGGCCGCCCTCGAGGACATCAACGAGCGAGGCGGCGTCAACGGCCGGATGATCGAGATCCACGGTCGGGAGTTCCTGCCGTTGGGCAGCACGAGCTTCGACGAGGCTTGTGTCGAACTGACCCAGGATGAAGAGGTCTTCGTGGTCATCGGCCAGGCGCTGGACGAGCAGGTCCTGTGCTTCACCGAACTCAACGACACGGCCGCGGTCGTCGTCGCCGGGATGACCGACTCGCTGCTCGATCGAAGCAACGCGCCCTACGCCACCCTCTGGGCCAGCTACGAGACCCAGGCGGACAACCTCGTTGCGCTGGCCGAGGACCAGGGTGTGCTCGCCGGTGCGACCATCGGCGTGGTCGGTTCTGTCGACGCCGGGGCCCTCGAGTACGCGGCGACCGTCGAGGCCTTCCGCAACGCCGGTTACGACGTCGTGGAGGGACTGGTCGGCGGCAACGAGAACGATCTCGGCGAGACGGCCCGCGACCAGGCCCTGGTCTACGAACGTCTCAAGGAGGCCGGCGTCGACCTCACGGTCTCGACGACGGGCGTGCCGCTGGAGATCTTCAACGCCCAGGCGGAGAACTATCGCACCGACCAATGGCTCCTCACCGTCGTGATGAGCCCGGCCGGTCTCCGTGATGCCGGCGTCGACCTCCCCTACCTCGACGGCGCACTCGCCGTGGTCAACACGCCGGTCGCGACCTCCGCCCAGGAGTCGATGGCGAACGATGCCGACGTCGCCGCCTGCGTCGACATGCTGGAGACCGCGACCGACCACGAGCTCGCCTACGAGATCGATGCGGAGGTCAGCGACCTCGCCTCTGGTCTCTACGCCTGCGCGATCACGCGGATCCTCGAAGCCGCGCTGACCGCGGCCGGCCCCGAGCTCACCAACGACTCGTTCGCCGCGGCGCTGGGCGGACTGGGCGAACTCGACCTCGCGGGCTACTTCGAAGCCTCGCTCGACGCCGACGACCTCGGGGCCGCCAAGGGCCTCCGTCTCGCTCGTTTCGACGCCGCCGCCGGTGCCTGGGAGCTGCTCGACTAGCGGCGTTCGGCGTCGCCGTCGGTGACACTGTCCCGCTGGCTCGCCAGCGTCGCGCCGGCACCCCAGTCGTTGGCTTCGAGGGCCAGCAGGATGCCGACGAGGTTCCTGTCGCGAATCCGCTCGAGTTCGCGGATGCCGTGCGCCCCCGACTGCGCATCGGACTGCGCCCCGATCGTCTCGATCAGCTCCTCGGTGAGCTCCGGCACGTCGGTGAGCTTCGTCCACGGCCACGACAGCGTCGGTCCGAACTGGCGCACGAAGTGCGCCATGCCTCCTTCGCCGCCCGCCACCCGATAGGTCTCGAAGAGTCCCATCTGCGCCCACCGGAGGCCGAAGCCGTAGCGGATCGCGTCGTCGATCTCCTGGGTGGTCGCCACTCCGTCGTTGACCAGCCACAACGACTCGCGCCACACCGCCTCGAGCAGGCGATCAGCGATGAACGCGTCGATCTCGACCCGCACGTGGAGGGGCTTCATCGAGACCGATCCGTAGAACCGCATCGCCGCGTCGATCGTCTCCGGCGCCGTCTGCTCCCCACCACAGACCTCGACGAGCGGCAGCAGGTAGACGGGGTTGAACGGGTGGCCGACGACGAGGCGTCCGGGTTGCGCCAGACCCTCCTGCAACAGAGACGGCCGGATGCCCGATGTCGACGAGGCGATCACCACGTCGGGTGCGACCACTTCGTCGATCGCCCGCAGGATTCCCTGCTTCATCGCGAGGTCTTCCGGCGCACTCTCCTGCACCCATTGGGTGTCGGCGCACGCATCCGCGTAGGAGTCGACGACCTCGACCCTTCCCTCCTCGGGCGGCGGGAGGGCCAGCGCGGTCCACGCCGAGCGGGCATTGGCGAACACCTCGTCGAGGATGCGCCGAGTCTCGGGGTTGGGGTCGAGGACCCGCACGTCGATTCCGTGGAGGGCGAAGCGGGCGGCCCACGCCGCGCCGATCACCCCGGCACCGACGACGGTGGCGCGTTCGATGACGGGCACGCTCAGCCGTGCTTCGTGAGCCCGAGTCGGGTGCGAACCTCGGCCGGGGTCATGAGCGATTCGTTCATCCCCTCGAGGATCTGCACCGCCCGCTCGACCAGCATCGCGTTCGTCGCCTTGACCCCCCGCTGCAGATACAGGTTGTCCTCCAATCCGACCCGGACATTGCCTCCGGCCAGCACCGCCGCCGCGACATAGCGCAGCTGGTCGGGCCCGATCGAGAACGCGGAGAACACCCAGTCGTCGGGGATGTTGTTGACCATGGCCATGAGCGTGGTCAGGTCGTTGGGGGCGCCCCACGGCACCCCCATGCACAGCTGGGCGAGCACCGGGCCGTCGAACAGGCCACGGTCCGCCATGCTCCTGGCGTACCAGAGGTGGCCGGTGTCGAAGAGCTCCAGCTCCGGCCGTACGCCGATCGCCTGGATCTGGCGGGCCATCTCGTCGAGCGTGGCCGTCGTGTTCGACATGATGTAGTTGCCCTCGCCGAAGTTCATCGACCCGACGTCGAGCGTGCAGATCTCGGGCAGGCACTCGCGCACATGGGCCATGCGTTCGGTGGCTCCGGCCAGATCGGTGCCGTCGGGATCGAGCGGGAGCGGATCCTCGACCGAACCGATGACGATGTCGCCGCCCATTCCCGTGGTCAGGTTCAGCACCACGTCGGTGTCGGACGAACGGATCCGGTCGGTCACCTCCCGGTACAGGTCGATGTCGCGTCCGGGTGCGCCCGTCTCGGGGTCGCGCACGTGACAGTGCACGACCGCCGCGCCCGCCTTGGCTGCGTCGATGGCCGATTCGGCGATCTGCTGTGGCGTGACGGGCACGTGTTCGGACTTTGCGGCGGTGTCGCCGCTGCCGGTCACCGCGCAGGTGATGAAGACGCTCATGGACGGGGATTCCCTTCGGTTGTTTCACCGCGACGGCGGGCCAGGACCCGCAACCGCGAGTAGATCTCGTCGTGGTCGATGTAGGTGCCGTGGAGCACACGTGTGCCACCGGCCGCATCGATCGCGGTGCGACCGTGCAGGATCCGCCGATTGTCGAAGGCGACGAGGTCGCCGGGACGGAAGGCGAAGCGCATCTGGAACGGCGGCGCGCCGGCCACTTCGGAGAACCGCCGGAGCGCGGCATAGGCACGCGGCACGTCGGCGTCCTCCATGTCGGGGAACGCCCTGACGGGATGGAAGGCCCTGAGCGTGAGCGGCTGACCCTCACCACCCCCGTCGAGGATCGGGCCCGACCAGCGATGATCGTGATGAGGCGAACGATTGAAGAAGGTCCACCGCAGGGTGGTGAGGGCCTCGTGGTGTTCGGGTTCGTGGCGGCGGAGGTGTTCGGCCACGGCGTACCCGTCGGCCATCGTGCTCAGGCCGCCGCGACACGTGTTGACCTGACAGTGCAGGATCTGGTGCCCCGGAGGTGTCTCCCTCGTCGGCAGATCGGTGTGGGGCGGGAGCGGCAACGGCGTGTTGGCGGTCGACGTCGGGGCGACATCCACGCTCACCGGCCAGGTCAGGCCGAAGTTGGTGTCTCGCAGCGCCCCGAGCCGGCGGCCGAGGGCGGGAACGGTCTCGTCGTCGAGCGGCAACCCCTCCAAGCGGGCGAGGCCGAAGCGGCACAGCAGCACCAGCCATTCGACCAGCGCGTCGTCGTCGTGGAGGACGGGTGGGCCGGCGACGGTCGGCGGCTCGGGCAACGACGCGACGGTCCAATGTTCGGCGTCGGGGAGACCTGCATCGACCCGATGGCGACCCTCGGCGACGTGGCGGAGCCAGCCGCTGTCGAAGCGACTCGGCGGTGCGCCGACCCACTCGACCTCGAGCTCGCCGGCGGACACCTCGACCCGCTGCAGCACCCGCGAACCCGGAAGGTCGGCCGGGTCGAGGGTCCCCTCTCGGGTCCGTTCGTCGATGGCGGCACCGGCCATGCGGTTCTCCCACAGCCAGAGTGAGTAGGCGCGAAGCTCGGTGCCGTCGGCCCAGTGGATCTGCACGAAGTCGTCGTCGATCGCCGCTCCGGCGATCGGGCGCGGCGGATACGAGTAGAAGTCGGGGGTCCGGCCCTTCGAGGCGTCTCCGGTGATGGGTCGCAGCGTAGTGTCCGCCCCAGCCGCCACGAAACGACCGATCAGCCCTGCAACAGGGCGATCAGAGCACTGGTGTCCCAGCGGCCGTGACCGTCGCGTTGGAGCCGGGCGTAGAACTGGTCGACAAGGGCGGTCACCGGCAACGACGCCCCGATCCGGTCACCTTCCGTCAGGCAGATCCCGAGGTCCTTGCGCATCCAGTCGAGGGCGAAGCCGAAGTCGAACTCACCGGCCGCCATCGTCGTCGCCCGATTCTCCATCTGCCAGGAGCCGGCGGCACCCTTCGAGATCGTGTCGACCACGCTCGACACGTCGAGCCCGGCCCGCGTCGCGAAGTCGATGCCCTCGGCGAGCCCCTGGAGCAATCCGGCGATGGCGATCTGGTTGACCATCTTGCAGAGCTGGCCGGACCCGGCCGGGCCCAGCAGCGTGCAGGCGCGGCTGTAGGCGTCGATCACCGGCGCGGCACGGTCGAAGTCGACCGTCTCGCCGCCGCACATGACGGTGAGGACACCGTTCTCGGCGCCCGCCTGCCCGCCCGAGATCGGCGCATCGACGAACCCGACGCCGCGGACCGCGGCAGCCGCGTGGATCTCGCGGGCGACATCGGCCGACGCGGTCGTGTGGTCGACCAGCACCGCACCCGCGACCATCGTCTCGAGCACCCCGTTCGCGCCGGTGGTCACCGCTCGCACGTCGGGGTCGTCGCCGACACACAGGAAGACGAAGTCCGCGCCTTCGGCCGCGGCGGCCGGCGTCGGCGCTGCGGCGCCTCCGTGCTGGGCCACCCAGGCCTCGGATCGTGCCGGGGTGCGATTGAAGACGGTGACGTCGTGGCCGGCCGCCACGAGATGACCGGCCATGGGGTACCCCATGACGCCGAGACCGATGAATGCACATTTCATACGCCGAGTCTGGCCCGAAAAGGTCGCTAGGGTCGATGTGTGTCCGATCCCGTCCGCATCGTCGCCTGGTCAGACTTCCTTTGACCCTGGTGCTATGTCGGGACGGTCCGTCTCGACGAGCTACAACGCCGTTTCGGCGACCGGATCGACGTGACGTGGAAGGCCTTCCTGCTCCGCACCGAATCGAAGGCGACGAACCAGGAGAAGTTCGTGGCCTACACCGAGTCGTGGCTCCGCCCCGCGTCGGTCGAACCGGGCGCCGAGTTCACGGTGTGGTCCACCGACGAGCCACAACCGATCAGCAGCGTGCCCGCCCACGTGGCGGCCAAATCGGTGGCGCTGATCGATCCGGCGGCCTCCGACGCATTCCACCATCGCCTGCTGCGGGCCTACTTCACCGAGAACCGCACGATCTCCGATTGGGCGGTGCTCTCCGACCTGGCCGCCGACGTCGGACTCGACCGCGACGAGTTCCTCTCCTTCTCCGCCGAGCGCGAGCGGGCGTTGGCCGAGGAGGTGATCGCCGAGCACAACGACGCGGTGCAACAGGGCATCACCGCGGTGCCCACGATGGTGATCGACGAGGTGCTCCCGGTCCAGGGGGCCCAGGAGGTCGACACCATCGCCCGGTGGATCGAGCGGCTCCTCGAGCGTCGCCACGGCGACTCCTGACCACCACCGGCCCGTCGCAGGCGGCGTCATGAGCAGCCGGATCGGGTGGAGGACCGCCCTCGTGGCATTGGCCGTCGTCCTGTCGACCGTCGTTGTTTCGATGATCGCGCTGGCCGTCGGCGACGAGCAGCCCGCGTCGGGCGACCGTTTCCTGGTCGGCGAACTGGTCGTGACCCTCGATGGAGCGACCGTCACACTCTCGGGAGCCGTCCCTTCGGCCGAGGTGGCCGTTGCGCTGGTTGACGCGGTGGCCGATCGACGCGACGTGGTCGCCGTGATCGACGAGCTGGAGATCGAGCCGTCGGCCCCCCGGCCCGCCCTCGCCACCGTGCACACCGGACTCGACGCCCTGGCGACTCGTCCCGGCTAGCGCGCCGTCGCGAGGCGGGTGCGGCAGGCGACGACGGCGTCGACCCGTTCGGCCCCGGCCGCCATGAGCAGCTCCGCCAGATAGTGGAGGGTGGTACCGGTGAGCACCACGTCGTCGACGAGCAGCACCGGGCGGCCGTCGACGTCCCCGTCGACCGCATAGCCGACGGTCTCGACGACGGCCCGCCGCCTGGCCACCGGTGTGTCCCGCAGACGGATGGGCGCCGGGCCGCGGCGGAGTACGTCGGCCACCGGCACCGCAAGGGCCTCGGCCACGGTCGTGGCCAGCGCGGGGACGGGGTGGGCGTGACGGTCGGGCCCCGGCGGCACTGCGACCACGAGCGGTGACCCGGCGACGTCGAGCGTCCGGGTGAACTCGGCGAGCAGCGTCTCGAGGCTTCGAAGAGCCTCGGGGTCCTGCCGATCCTTGGCGCCCGACACCAGCTCACCGAGCGGCGTCGCCCGGTCGTCGTGATCGAACCAGTACGGACCCATCACATGGATGTCGCCGATCACGCCGACTGCAAACTTTTGTTAGCGAAAGTGGTTGACATCGATCATCTGCTTGCTATAGTTAGCACATCCGAGCGCTCGAGAAAGCGGACGGATTCCATCCCCCAAGATCTTCCAACCATCTCAGGAGTCGAAACAATGACTGCAGTACTCGATCAGGTCAAGGACGCCGCCTACGCCGCTGTCGGCGTCAACCTCCTCGTCACCGACGCCATCGTCGGCCGCGAGCTCCCGACCCCGGAGTTCGCCGAGGAGCACACCGCCATCGCCCGCAAGCAGGCCACCGAGACCCTCACCGACTTCCGGGCCCGCTTCGAGCCCCGCGCCGTCGAGTTCGAGGGCCGCTTCCCGGAGCAGGTCGCCGAACGCCTCGCCACCAACCGCACCAAGGCTTGGGACTTCATCGGCATCGATGCCCCCAAGGCCGCCAAAAAGCCCGCCGCGAAGAAGCCGGCCGCCAAGAAGGCCAGCACCAAGAAGCCGGCTGCGAAGAAGGCCTGAATCCCCCCTCGGGGTCGATCCTTCCTCCCCCCGGAATGATCCCCCGAGCGACCGGGTCACCATTGGGTGACCCGGTCGTTTCGCGTCCACACTGGAGAGGTGCCGGAGAGCCGTCATGTCTGACAAGGATCCACGAGAAGCCTGGAGCGACCTCGGCGGGTACATCCGCGAGCAACGCCGGCAGGCCGAACTCAGCGTGCGCAAACTCGCCGACCTCGCGAACGTCTCCAATCCCTATCTCTCCCAGATCGAGCGGGGTCTCAAGCGACCGTCCGCCGAGATCCTGCAGCAGATCGCCCGCGCCCTCGAGGTCTCCGCGGAGTCGCTCTACGTGCGGGCCGGCATCCTCGACGAGGAGCGCGAGAGCGACCTCATCGCCGCCATCCGGGCCCAGGACGACCTGACCACCGATCAGAAGCAGGTGCTCATCCGGGTCTACGAGTCGTTCCTCCTCGAGAACGACGATCGCTGATCACCATTCGCCGGTGACGATGCGCAGCACCGTCACGGTGCTCTCGGTGCCGAGATCGGTCAGCACCCCCGCCAGATCGACCGGCACCGTGCTCTCACCGACGGTCCCGCGCACGATCACGTGGCCACGGGGCTCGATCTCGACCGTGTCCACCGCCAACGCCGAGGGCAACCACGGTCCCGGACGCTCGACCGCCCGCTGCAGCCACCGAGGCAGACCGACCCGGCGGCCCAGCGCTCTCAGCGCCATCGGAGTGACGACGATCGTCTGATCGCGGGCCCCCACGTCGACCTCGACCCACACCCAGCGCGACAGACGTCGGTCGGACACCTCGAGACGGTCGTCGGCGACGCGCACCCGATGATCCCCGTCGACCGCGGCCGCCCAGGCCTCCACCTCGGCGACGCCGAGCCGCGCCTCGAACACGGTCCCGCCGACCCGGATCCTGCGGCCGCCCATGCCGACGAGGCGGATGTCCCTGGCATCGATCGCCGCCTTCTCGATCCGCCAGGGGCCGACCCGGACCTCGGCGACCCGTACTCGTACCCGCTCCCACATCGGGACCTCGACCGCGCCCGTCGGCAGGGCGGCGATCGGTGCGGGCGGTCTCGCCTCGTCGACGGCCTCGATCGTCGCCGTGATCGGGAGTTGCCCGTCGATGTGCACGGTTCGTCCGACGATGCGCCGGGCGATCGACGTCGAGAGGAACTCGACCGATTGACCCGCCGGCCCCTGACCCTTCAAGGCATTGGTGAAGACCACGACCGGATCGAGCCGACTGCCGCGGATGCCGAAGGGGTCGAAGCAGTCCCTGCTCACATCGCGACCCTAGTGGGGACCGTGGCGCGGCCCCGGCGGTCAGGCCCGGCCGGCCGCCGCCTCGTCGGCCCGGTTTCGGCCCGACAGGCGGATCAGCTCCTCGTGAAGCTCGAACCACACGGTGTGGTAGCTGTCGCGCAGCGGATGGGCGACCATCTGTGTGTCGCCGGCCTCGACTGCCCGGAGCGCCGCGTCGAGTCGAGCGACATAGCGGGAGAAGCGGGGCTCGGCGCCCGCCACGGTTTCGACGATCGGACAGATGTCGCGGTGGATCTCGTCACGCAACCGGGAGATCACCCCGGCGTCGTAGGCGACGTCGGCGTGGTCGTTGGGGACCGTCTCGCCGTCGACCTCTCTCATCTGCCACGCCGTCACCACCACCTTGAACGCGTCGTTCACGGCGTGGAAGTCGTGGAGGAGCGGCTCGACGACCGAGCCCAGACGCCGCGCGTCGGCGGCGAAACGCTCGTCGACGCGCGCCACGAGCGGCGGGAGTGGGCGAACCCGGCCACCGGGGAGCTCCTGTGCCTCGTCGGAGGCGACCAGGGCGGCGATCACGGTCTCGACGTCGCCGGTGGGGCAACCGAGCACGTCGGCGACCGCCTCGGCGCTCCCCATCCCCTTGAGCGCGAGCACGCGTTCGCAGGTCTCGGCGGTCGCTACTTCTCCGTCGCCGCGATCCACATCGGAATGCGAGTGGGCATCGATCTCGTCCTGCCAGCCCCGGAGCACGCGCACGGCGGCGAGTTCGCGCCGTTCCGATGCGTGGGCCCCGCGGAGGATCCGGCCGTCGTCGCCGTCCACGGTCACGATCGCACCGTTCGGGATGCGCTCGGCCCCGAGCAGGATGCCGGCCGCATCGACCTCGATGCCCTGCACACCCACGACGGCCGGTACACCCCATCCTCGGGCGACCACCGCTGCGTGGCTGACGATCCCGCCGAGGGTCGTCACGAGACCTCGGGCGGCCGCCATCCCGGCGATGTCAGCCGGGGAGGTCTCGCGGCGGAACAAGACGATGTCGATCCCCCGCTCGCCGGCGGCCACCGCCTCGTCGATCGACGTGCAGACCGCACCCACGGCTCGACCCGGCGATGCCGCCAATCCGGTGGCCAGGACCTCGTCGTCGGACTCCGGCACCGCATCGGGGTTCGGCTCGGTCGGCGGGTTGTCGAGCAGTTCGGCCACGCGGTCGACGGCCTCCGCCCGGGTCAAGGGGAAATCAGGGTCCTCGGCCATGTCGATCGCGAGGGTCAGTGCCGCCCTCGGTGATCGTTTTCCGCGGCGGACCTGAAGCAGCCAGAACCGACCGTCCTCGACGGTGAACTCGATGTCGGCGAGGTCGGCGAGCTCGCGCTCGAGCAGGGTCGCAGCCTCGTCGAGCTGATCGGCGACCTCCGGCCACTCCGCCCTCAGCTGGGCGATCGGCTGCGTGGTGTGGGTCCCGGCGACCACGTCTTCGCCCTGGGCCCCGACGAGGAAGTCGCCGACGAGCCCGGGGGCACCCGTGGAGGGGTCACGCGAGAAGGCGACGCCGGTGCCCGAGCGGGCACCGAGATTGCCGAACGTCATGGCCTGCACGGTGGCCGCGGTGCCGAGGTCGTCGGCGATGCCCTCGACCAGGCGGTAGACCCGCGCCCGGTCGGAGTCCCACGACGCGAAGACGGCGCGGACCGCGGCCCGCACCTGTTCCTCGGGATCGGAGGGGATGTCGTAGCCGTCGGCATCGAGCTCGGCCCGGAACCCACGCACGGCGGTCGCGAGCCCGTCGGCATCGAGCGATCGGCCTTCGTCGGTCCCGACCGCCCGTTCCAGAGCCGCGCGGATCACCTCGGCGTCGGCCCCGAGCACCACCAGGGCGTAGGACTGGACGAACCGGCGATACGTGTCCCAACCGAACCGCCGGTCGCCGGCCTCCCGGCTCAGGGCCGCGGCCACGTCCTCGGTGATCCCGGCGTTGAGCACCGTGTCCATCATTCCCGGCATCGAGATCGGGGCACCCGACCGGACACTGACGAGCAGGGGCGACGAGGGGTCGCCGAGGACTCGGCCCATCGTGGATTCGAGGTCCCGCAGGCCGGCGATCAGGTCTGCGTCGAGTTCGGCGAACCAACCCCGCTGCATCACCTCGCGGCATGCAGCGGTCGTGAGGGTGAAGCCGGGCGGAACCGGCAGCCCGAGATCGGTCATCCGGGCCAGCGCGGCGCCCTTGCCGCCGACGATGTCGGCCCGCCGATCCGGCTCGATCTCCGCAGCTTCGGCGAACGAATAGCGCAGCGGCTCGGAGGCCAGGCCGCCGATTCCGCGAACGGCGGCGTGAATTCCCATCTCCGCAGCCTATGTCCGTATGGTGATGCCCATGATCGAGGTCAACAACGACGGCCGGGTCCGCATCATCACGTTGCAGCGGCCCGAAGCGAAGAATGCGATGAGCATCGCCATGTGGGATGGCGCCACAGATGCCCTGCTCGAGGCCCAGGACGACCCGTCGGTCGCGGTGGTCGTGTTCACCGGCAGCGGTGACTCGTTCTCGGCGGGCCAGGACGTGATCGAGATGGGCCGCATGGCCATGGGCGAGAAGATCGAGGCCAAGCACGGCTTCCCGGGCCTCACGAAGGCGCTCATCGACTTCCCGAAGCCACTCGTGCTCGCCGTCAACGGCATGGGCCTCGGGTTCGGCGCCACCATCCTCGGCGTGGCCGACCTGGTCTTCATGTCGTCCGAGGCCCGTCTCAAGTGCCCGTTCACCACACTCGGCGTGGCGCCCGAGCTGGCCAGCAGCGCCACGTTCCCCGCCCTGATCGGCCGCCAGAACGCCACCTGGGCGCTGATGAGCGCCGAATGGCTCTCGGCCGAGGAGTGCAAGGAGATGGGCCTCGCCTACAAGGTCTGCGAACCGGCGGAACTCATGGACGTCACCATGGAGCACGCCCGCACCCTCGCCTCCCGCCCGATCAGCTCGCTGATGGCGTGCAAGCGCACGATCGTCGACCCCATCCGCCCGCTTCTCCACGAAGCCCACGAACGAGAGAACGGCGAGTTCGCCGTCCTCATGGGCGCCCCCGCCAACATCGAGGCGATGACCGCCTTCGCCGAGAAACGCGCCCCCGACTTCACCAACATCGACTGACAGAAGATGCGGGTGCCTGACCCCGGGGTCAGGCACCCGCATCTTCTCCGAAACCAGTACAGGAGCAACCCACCATGGCCGACGCCTACATCATCGACGCTTGCCGCACCCCTCGAGGGATCGGCAAGCAGGGCAAGGGGGCGCTGTCGCACCTGCACCCCCAGCACCTCGGCCGGACCGTCCTCGAGGCGCTGCGCGACCGCAACGGCTTCGACACCGCCGATGTCGACGACGTGGTGTGGGGAACCAGTTCCCAGGTCTCCGAGCAGTCGGGTGATCTCGGCCGCATGGCCGCGCTCGACGCCGGCTACGACGTGACCGCCAGCGGCGTCACGCTCGACCGGTTCTGCGGTTCGGGCATCACCGCCACCAACTTCGCGGCCAACGCGGTGATGGCCGGCATGGAGGACCTCGTGGTCTCCGGCGGCACCGAGATGATGTCGCTTCCGAAGAAGGGCCTCATGCCGATGGGCGCGGGCAACGCCCACCTGCAGGAGCTCCATCCGCAGAGCCACCAGGGCGTCTGCGCCGACGCGATCGCCACGATCGAAGGCATTCCCCGAGAGGCGCTCGACGCCCACGCGGCCGAGTCGCAGCGCCGGGCCGACATCGCCATCAAGGAAGGACGCTTCGACAAGAGCCTGGTCCCCGTCCTCAACCTCGACGGCACGGTCGCGCTCGACCACGAGGAGTTCCCTCGCCCGCAGACCACGGTCGAATCGCTGGCCGGGCTCTCCCCCAGCTTCCCGGCGGTCGCCGACTACCGCCACACGGAGGACGCCCCCACCTTCCGCGAGCTGATCAACCGGAAGTACCCCGACGTCGACATCCAGCACGTCCACCACGCCGGCAACTCGTCGGGCGTGGTCGACGGCGCCGCCGCCCTCCTCATGGCCAGCGACAGCTACGCCAAGGCCCACGGTCTCACCCCGCGGGCCCGTGTGGTCGCCACCGCCAACATGGGCGACGACCCGACGCTGATGCTCAACGCCCCCGTGCCCGCCGCCCACAAGGTGCTCGAACGGGCCGGCATGACCCTCGCCGATGTCGACCTGTTCGAGGTCAACGAGGCCTTCGCCGTGGTGTCCGAGAAGTTCCAGCGCGACCTCGATCTCGACCGTGACAAGGTCAACGTCAACGGCGGCGCGATGGCCCTCGGCCACCCGATCGGCGCAACCGGCGCGATCCTGATCGGCACCGTGCTCGACGAGCTCGAACGCCGCGACCTGCAGATCGGCCTCATCACCATGTGCGCCGGCGGCGGGATGGCCCCTGCCATCATCATCGAACGCGTCTGAGGCTTGCAGGACGTAGGACCCGGCGCGGCTTCGGCCGACCTGCCACGATGGTCGAGATGACCCAGTCGAGCCGCGACGAAGTCGACGATCTTGCCGAGAACGAGCAGGTGTTCGGTTTCCTGCTCGCGCTCCACGGCGCCGTGCACCTTCTCGGCGTCGCCATCACCTGGCGCATGTTCGAGATCCAGAACTTCGAGTACGAGGACGTGTGGCCTGCCGCCGGGTCGTGGCCCGGTCGCGGCGCCGGTGCGCTGTGGATGGTGTCGGCGGTCGCGCTCATGCTGGTCGGCACCAGGCTGGCGTTTCGGCGTCCGGTCACCCGCGTTCAGCTCGCCGCGCCGCTCGTGCTTTCGCTGGGCATGACGTTGACCGCGCTGCCGTCAGCGCTGCCCGGCACCGCGGTCAGCGGTGCGATCCTGCTGGCGATGGCAGTGCTGGCGATGCGCCGCGCCGGGATCAGTCGCTAGCCGGAGGGACCACGACCACTGGGCACGGCGCGTGGTTGACCACGCCGTTGGTGACCGAACCGAGGACCATCCCGACGAACCCGCCGCGACCGCGGGCGCCCATCACGAGCATGTCGGCGTCCTTGCCCTGGTCGACCAGCGCGCCCGAGGCATGGCCGCTCACGACTCGGATGGTGACGCGTTCGGCAGCGGCCTCTTCCTCGGTGAGCACGTCGTCGACCACGTCCTGGGCCACCTGGCGGGCACCCTCTTCGAACACTGCCGGATCGAGGAACGTGGCATCGAACCCTCCGGCCGGCGGCATGTGCCACACATGAAGCGCCACGACCTCGTCGTCCTCCCCCGCATGGTCGAGCGCCCAGCGGAGCGCCCGCCGGGCGTTGGCCGAGTCGTCGATACCGACAATGATCGTTTCCATGGCGACATGGTGACACTGATCGCTGCCCGCATGCAGGGCCGAAGGTCCGTCTTCCGGGACTTTCGACACTGCATGGATGTCGCATCAAGCGGGATTCTGACCCCATGCCACCCGCCGTACCTGCGCCGTCGCCCGACCGTGTCGTCGTGCCTGTCGACGGCACGCGCTCGTCGGCCCGATCGCTGTCGCTCGCCAGCCGACTCGCCGAATGGCTCGAGAGCGAACTCGTGATCGTGAGCGTGATCGACGATTTCCGCACGGAGGCGCCGGCCCGGATGGCGTGGCTCGACGACCTGCTGGGCGACCTGCCGACGAGCGTGGAGCGTCGCATCGTCCAGGCCCGCTCCGTGGCGACGACGATCGCCGAGGAGTCCGCCGACGGCCTGGTCTGCATCGCCACCACGGCCGAGCCGTTCGACGCCGACGGGATCCGCCACACGGTCACCGACGGGCTCGTCGCCGCATCAGCCTCACCCGTCGTCGTCGTCGGTCCCGAATGCCCCGCAGACGCAGGGATCGACCGCGTCGTCGTCGCCATCGACCCCGACCACGAGCAGGACGGGTTGGCGACATGGGCCACGTGGCTCGCGTACCACCTCCGGGTACCGCTCGAATTCGTCCACGTCGCCGACGCCGACCCACCCGACCTCGGCCCCAAGGTCCGGTCGCTCGTCCCCGCCGACGGCGAGTCCGTCGCCGACCGACTCGTGGCGGAGGCCGACGGCGGGCTGCTCGCCATGGGCAGCCATGGCCGGACCGGCTTCCATCGTCTGGTCTCCGGCAGCGTGGGCGCAGCAGTCATCCCGCATGCGACCTCGCCGGTGCTCATCCTCGGGCCCAACGCCGCTCCCCCGAGGGCCCGGTGAGCGAGGTCGCTCCCCCGGGCGCCGCGGAGACGCACTTCTCGTGGGTGTTCTTCACCCCCGATCGCGCCTTCAAGCTCCTGAAGCCGGTGGTGATGCCGTTCATCGACCACACCGACGTCGGGAATCGCCTCGAGTCGATCAGCCGCGAATACGAGCTCAACCACGAGATCTCCCCCGACGTCTACCTCGGCACCGCCGACGTGGTGGAGAACGGCGAGGTGGTCGACCGCATGCTGGTGATGCGGCGTCTGCCCGATGATCGCCGACTGTCCGGACTGGTCGGGCGACCCGGGTTCGAACGGCACCTGCGGGCGGTCGCCAAGGCGGTGGCGAGCCTGCACGCCCGTCGCGAGCCGATCACCGACGCACCCATGGCCGGGCACGCGGCGCTCCTCGAGAACTGGCGCGACAACTTCGACGGCCTCGCGCCCTTCGTGGGAACGGTGATCGACGAACACGACTTCCAACGGGCCGAACGACTGACCGAGCGCTACCTGACCGGGCGTGAGTCGCTGTTGGAGGACCGCATCGCCGGTGGATTCGTGCGCGATGTCCACGGCGACCTCACCGCCGACGACATCTTCTGCCTCGATGACGGGGCCCGCATCATCGACTGTCTGGCCTTCAACGACCGCTGGCGAATCGTCGACGTGCTGTCCGACATCGGCTTCCTGATCATGGACATCCACCGGCTCGCCGGATGGAAGGCCGCGGAGCAACTCATGCGGTGGTACCAGGAGTTCAGCAACGAGCATCATCCGTCGTCGCTGGCCCACCACTATGTCGCCTACCGAGCCCACGTCCGGGCCAAGGTCGCCTGTTTCCGTTTCGCCCAGGGCGACGAGCGCAGCGCCCTACTCGCCCGCCGCTACCACGACCTGACCGTCAACCATCTCGAACGGGCCCGGCTACGGGTCATCGTGGTGGGAGGCGGCCCCGGTGTCGGCAAGTCGACGCTCGCGCAGAACCTCGGCGCCCATTACGGCTATCCGGTGCTCGCCTCCGACGAAGTGCGCAAGGATGTGACGATGACGGGCCACGACGAACACCACTTCGCCGACCCCGACGCGGGCATCTACGACACCGCATCCAAGGCGGCGACCTACGACGAACTGCGACGCGAGGCCGAGCTTCTCCTCCGCGGCGGGACCGGCGTCGTGCTCGACGCCACATGGTCGCGTGACCGTGACCGTCGCCTGATCCGCGAGCTGGCCCACGACACCGGGGCCGAGCTCGTCGAGGTGGAGTGTGTGCTCGATCGGGCCATCGCCAAGGAACGGATCGCCCGCCGTCTGGCCAACCCCGACAATCCGTCCGATGCGACCCCCGATCTCGTCGACCACATGGCGGCGTCTCGCGAGCACTGGCCGGAGGCGATCGCGATCGACACCGGGGCTCCGGTCGACAAGATCCGCTCATCGGCCCTGGCCGCGATCGAGGACGAGAGCTGAGCACCGCCACTCCCCCGTCGGAACCGCAGGAGTCCGGCCTCCGCCGCGAAGTGTCGCTGCCCATGCTCGTGCTCTATGGCTTGGGCACGACGGTCGGGGCCGGGATCTACGCGCTCATGGGCGAGGTCGCCGACTCCGCCGGGATGAAGACCCCACTTGCGTTCGTGGTCTCGGCTCTGTTGGCCGGCTCGACTGCGATCGGCTTCGCCGAACTCGCAGGAAGGCTCCCGAAGGCGGCGGGCGAGGCCGTCTTCGTCTCGCGGGCGTTCGGGCGACGTCCGCTCACTGCAGCGGTCGGGGTCGGGGTGCTGCTGGCCGGGGTCGTGGCGTGCGCGGCGGTCACCGACGCGTTCGCGGGCTACGTGGCGGACATCACCGATGGCCCCAAGTGGTTGCTCAGCGTCGGCTTGATCGTCGTGCTGACCGGCCTGGCGGTCAGCGGCGCCAAAGAATCGGTCACCGCCGCGGCGACCTTCACCATCATCGAGATCGGTGGCCTCGCGCTGGTGCTCTGGGCGGGGCGCGACAGCGTCGGAGAGCTGATCACCCGAGCCGACGACCTACTCGCACCGCCGACGAGTTTCTCGGGCTGGTCGGGGGTTCTCGGCGGCGCCTTCCTCGCCTACTTCGCCTTCCTCGGCTTCGAGGACATCGACTCGGTGGCCGAGGAGACCGACAACGCACGGGTCAATCTCCCCCGGGCGATCCTCATCACCCTCGGCGTCACCACAGTCATCTATCTCACGGTCGCGGCCGTCGCTGTGCTCGAGGTCGCCCCCGAGCGTCTGGCCCTGTCGGACGCGCCCCTTGCCCTGATCTACGAGGAGGCCGGCGGCAACCGCGACGTGATGGCGTTCATCGCCGCTCTCGCGATGGTGAACGGCGCCCTCGTGCAGCTCGTGATGGTCCCCCGGGTCGTCTACGGCCTCAGCCGCCTCGGTCTCGCCCCCGCGGCGATCGGCGCGGTGTCGCCGCGGACCAACACACCGGTGCGGGCCACGCTCGTCGCAGCCGCGGTGGTCATCGTGCTCACCCTGAGCCTCGACATCGAGTGGCTGGCCCGGATCACGTCGGCCGTCACCATGTCCATCTTCATCAGCGTGAACGCGTCGCTCATCGCCATCAAACGCAAGGATGGCCCGACGACGAGCTTCATGGTCCCGGGTTTGGTGCCGTGGTTCGGGATCGTGGCGTCGGTCGGGATGTTCGTCACCGAGGTCTGGCGCCTCGTCGACTGATCGACGCTCGGCCGCTACTTCGGCTTGGTGACGATCCACCCCCGCCGGCGGACCTCGAGCACGAGCGATTTCGTCGACGCAGTGCGCACGGCTCGCTCCATCTCGGTCAGCGGCTTCTTCTCGGCGGCGGGCTCGGCTTCGGCGGGCTTGTCTTCGGGCGGATCGGCAGAGGCGCCGCCCGCCTGCGCGGCCTGGTGCTCGGCCTCCTGCAACTGATCGATGAGCTCGGCGGCTTCTTCGGCGGTGAACTTGCCGCCGGCCTGACGCTGGTTGAAGCCCATGGGCCCCCGGGCATCGCGGAAGTCGGCATGGCCCGCGTTGTTGAGCAACTCGAGGAGGTCCTTCACCTGCCGGCCAGTTGCCGGCGGTCCTGCGCTCTGCCCGAATGCCACACCGCAGTCTGGCCTGTGGGCCGCCGCCGCGGGTCGCAAAGCCGGGGCATGGGCGCGAAACCGGCCGTTAGGCTCCGCCGATGCGTCCTCATGCAACCGTGCGATCCCGCATGCCTCGCCTCGTCCTCGGCCTCTGGATCTTCGGTGTCGGCATCGCCATGATCCTGCTGGGCGACTTCGGCGCACCCCCGTGGGACGTGCTCCACGTCGGTCTCGAACAGCAGACGCCACTCAGCATCGGCACCGCGACGATGCTCGTCGGTGCCCTCCTGGTGCTGGTCATGGCCGTGCTGCGCGAGCCGATCGGGGTCGGCACCGTCGCCAACGTGATCGTGATCGGCCTGTCCGTCGACGTGACCCTGTGGCTCGTCGACGACCCCGCCTCGACCGTGGCCCGCGCCGCCCTGACCCTCGGCGGCCCCGTGGTCATCGCCCTCGGGTCGGGTCTCTACCTCGGCGTCCGCCTCGGCTCGGGCCCCCGCGACGGCCTCATGACGGCGCTGGGCCGCCGCGGCGTCACGATCTGGAAGGCCCGCATGGGGATCGAGGCGACCGCGATGGTCGCCGGGCTCATCCTGGGTGGCGCGGTCGGCTGGGGCACCGTGTGGTTCCTCGTCTCCATCGGACCGATGGTGCAGGTCGCGCTCGCCCGCCTCTCGATGCCGGACCCCGTACGAGCCGCGACCTGGTCGCGCTGAATCGGGCAGCCCGCCTCCGGTCACGAAAGGGCGCGCAGCACGCAGAACTCGTTGCCCTCGGGATCGAGCATCACCACCCAGGAGTGGTCGCTGTGCCCGGCGTCGGCCCGAGCCGCGCCGAGCCGTTCGAGCCGTTCGACTTCTGCGGCCTGATCATCGGGCCGGAAATCGAGGTGCAGCCGGCCCTTCTCCGCCTCGAGGTCGTCGACCGCCACGAAGAGCAGCCCCGGCATCCGGTCGGCGGATTCGCGGATCTCGAACTCATCGGGACCCTGGTCCACGACCACCCACCCGAGCGCCTCACACCACCAGCGCCCGAGCGCTTCAGGGTCGCGCGCCTGCACGATCGTCTGCTCCCACAACAGGCCCATGCGGCCACAGTACGGCTCGCCGGCTACGAAGTCGGACCCGTTCAGTACCCGAACTCGGCCAGCAGGTCGCGGAGGTCGGCCTCGTCGGTGGCGCTGACGAGCACGGCACACGTCCCGAGCGCGAACGACGCTCCCGTCTCCGCATGGTTGTTTCTCAGGAGTTCGACCTTGACGCCCGCCGCGGTCGCCTCCTGGACGATTCGCTCGCCCTCGATCAGAGAGGATCCGAGTTCGATCCGAACCACGTCCGCCATGCCGCGACCATACCCTGCGACGCCAGACGAGCTCAGCCTGTCGTCGATCATCACGAACCACGGGATCCCGTAGCCTTGCCGTCGGAACACTCGATGAACCGGAAGAGCACATGTCGCATCCCGCAGTCCATCCGATGGCCCAGGACATCGCCGCCGACGCCACGTCGGTGACGGTCGAAGGCGTGGAGTTGGCCGTGCCGCTCGATGTCCAGGCCGCCACCTCGATCAGCGCTTCGTATCGGGTCGATCCGGCCGTGAGTCAAGCGATCATCGCTGAGTCGGGCTTCACGATCAGGACCGGTGACGACGGACTCGCCGGGTTCACGGTCGTCGGCATCTCGTATCTGCAGTCGGTCTTCGGGCGCTACAACGAGGTCGGCCTCGTCTTCGACGTCGAGCCACTGGGCGCCGACGACAGCGCCAGCTACATCCAGTGGCTGCCGGTCACCGACGAATTCAGCTGTGCGATGGGTCAGCAGGTGTGGGGGTTCCCCAAGTGGGTGACCGACCTCCGCTACACGATCTACGGCGAGGAAAGCCAGGTCGAGTGGTTCGAGGACGGCGAACTCGTCCTACGACTGCGAGTCGGGCCGGGAGGCGAGGCCATCGGGGATGCCGACATCCCCGTGTTGTCCTACAGCCAGGGGCCCAACGGCGCCCAGTGCACCCAGGCCCAGATGCACAACTCCGGGATCGTCATCGGTGCGCCCTCCTCGCTGGAGATCGGGCCCTCGTCGCATGCCGCGGCGCAGGCGCTGCGCGATCTCGGGGTCGCCACGACCGAGCCCGCCCTCGCGACGAGCGTCCGCTTCTCGAGCAGTTCCTGGGGCGTGGCCCAACCCCGCTGAGGCCGGCTAGCTCGTGAAGTCGGCGCCGTGATTCGCGGCCATGACCTCGAGAAACGACTGAGGGAACTGGCCGACGAAGTTGTTCACGTCCCAGAAGTCGCTCCACTTGATGATCTTGCCGTCCTGCAGCACATGCATCGTCGCGAAGCGGTGTTCGACCGTCTCGCCGGTCTTGAAGATCCACTTCTCGGTGTGATCGAGGAAGACGATGTCGCCGTCGGCCGCGATGCGGTGGGTCGTCTGGATCTGCTCGGTGATGTGATCCCAGGCGACCGAGAGCCGGGCCACGACGTTCTCCGGACCGACCGCACCGGCATCGGCCGTCGGCACGTCCTCGTAGTGGACATCGGGGTGGAGACAGCTCTTCAGGGTGTCGAAGTCGAACTCGCTGAGCGCGGTCCACATCTTCTGCACGGTCGCCTTGTTCTCTTCGCTGAGGGTGGTCATCACACTTCCGCTTTCGTGGTTGATGAGGAGTCGAGCCAGTGCCCGGGGTGAGATTTGAACTCACACGCTCCCTGAGGAGCCGGGGGGTTTAAGCCCCCTGCGTCTGCCGATTCCGCCACCCGGGCCCGAGGGCACCGTACCGGTCAGAAGAGCGTGGCGACGTCGTGGTCGGTGCAGGCCAGCGCAAAGCGTTCGACACTGGCGTTGATGATCTCGACCGGCTGCATCTGGGTCGGGCACAGGAACCACAGGAGTCCGTGGAGGAAGTGCCGCCGGTAGGTCAGCCAGGCTGCGTCCCAATCGGGGGCATCGGCTCCGGCAGCGGCCAGCCCTCCCAGATAGCCCTCGAGCAGTTCGACCTCGTGATCCCGGCGGTCGTCGGGACTCAGGGCCCCGGCCAGGAAGTAGCAGACCTCCCGAGCCCAGTGTCCGGCCTTCACTCCACCCCAGTCGAGAAAGGCAGCGCCCCCGTCGGCGGTCACGAACGTGTTGCCGAGGTGGGCGTCGCCGTGACAGAACGCGAGCGGACGCTCCGTGTCGAGCTGCCACAACGCCTCGACCATCGGCCGGGTGCGCTCGCGGTCGCGGAAGGCTTCGGGCACGTGGATGCCGGTCGGCCCGGCCACGCAACTCTCCCAGTAGCCCTCGGCCATCAGGATCGCGCCGAGCGCGTTGGACCCCTCGAAGTCGGGGATCCCGGGCACTCGCCCGTCGCCCCACCACCGGCCGTGGAGGCTGGCCAGCTGGGCGAGACCATCGGCCACGAGATCGACGGTCCACGGCGTGACCGGGTCGGTGATGGTCGCCCCGGAGGCGACCACGTTCTCCATCACGACCACGCCGTGGTCCTCGTCGTGCACCGCCGCGTAGGGCTGGGGCGTCACCACGTCGACCTCGGGCTGGCCGAGGTCGTAGAACACCGCCTCGGAGCGGACCGACGTCGGGATGCCGTGGTCTTCCCAGGCGGCCTTGAGGTAGAGCGAGCCGGGGATGTCGTGCGGGTTGGCGTCGTAGTCGACCGCCAGGAGGACCTTGGTGAGCGACCCGTGGATCACATCGTCGACGCGCACCTCCGACACCACGGTGCCGGGTTTGCGCACCACCAGTGCGTCGGTCAGCCAGGCCGGGGTGACGCCATCGAGACTCGTGGGAACAGAAACCATCGGCCCATCGTGGCAGCCAGGGACGAACGGCGTCGATTCACTCGGTTCGTGGCGGCCCCGACCCCTGGACGATCAGCACCGACGCGTCACACTCGGTGAGCACCTGCTCGGCGGTCGGGCCCAGTTCGGCGGACCCGGCCTTGGCCTCGCCGGCCCCCATGACCACGAGGTCGACCCGGTAGAGCGACGCCAACGCCACCACCGAGCGCCCTGGACTGCCATCGACGAGATGCACGCCACCGCGGTCGATACCGTCGCCGACCAACTCGTCGATCGTGGCGCGATACGCGGATTCGACCGCCAGCACGAGCTCGGACTCCGCGTGCCGGTCGAGCGGTTCGCCACCCATCCGATTCAACACGTCGAGGTGGCCGACCTGCCAGGCGTACATGACCCGCACTCGACCCCCCTGGATCTCGGCCTGTGAGCGAGCGAGATCGAGAATGAGCCGGTTGCGGTCGGGGTCGGCATCGAGATCCAACGCGGCCAACACACAAGACCCCTCGAACCCCGGACGCACGAGCCAGACGGCACACGAAGCCGCCCGCACGATCCGCCGCGACGCCGCCGCACTCTCGGGGTTCCGGTCGGCAGCCACCATCACCAGATCGTGGCCGCCGCTGTCGACCGCCTCGGCCACCACCTCGGGGAGCGACCCGACCGCGACGTCGACGGCCACCGACGGCGCACCGATCTGCTCCGTCCACCCTCAAAGCCGGGCCGCCACCGCATCGACCACCCGGTCGTGGAGGTCGCCGACACCGGCCGCTTCAGCCGCCTGGCGCTCGACCTCGCTCCACTGGTCGAGGTGACCGATCATTCGCACCTCGGCGCCCGACGCCTCGGCCAGCCGCACCGCCTCGATCAGTGCCGGAGGGGACTCGGCCGCTCCCGTCACCGGCACCACAAGGATTCGTCGAAACCGTCGCATCGTCCTCCTGCTCACGGTCACCCGGCTTTCGGCAGAATACCCGGCGAACTCAGATCCGACGGAGAGAATCCGAAGCTGTGGTGTGTCCTTGATCACTCGAGTCCTCGAATGGCTCCGCCCGAGCCTTCCCGAGATGACTGCGGAGGTGCGCGCCTCGGTCAACCGGACCCTGGCCGACACGGCGATCCGGCTCAACCTCGTGGTCGCCGCGCTCGCGCCTCCTACGGCGCTGAGTTGGATACTTCTCCTCTGGCCCCACGCCGACCACCCCAGGCTGCTCGCGTGGCTGGGTGTCGTCACCACGACCTCGACGACGATGCTCATCGTCGTCGCCCGCTACCGGAGGAAGCAGCAGCAAGCCGAAGCGATCGCGACCGAACTCGCGATCGTGCTGTTCTTCGCCGGCTGTGCGTGGGGCTCACTCGGCGCCATCGTGATGCCCGACACCGACGCCTGGCGTGCCGTCATCGGGATGATGTTGCTTTCGACGATGGCGGTCAACGCCATCTTCGCCGCATCGGTACCCCGCATGTTCTGGGCGTTTCAAGTACCGGTGACCGCCATCGGTGCCGTCACCCTCTTCCAGCAGGGCGGATCGGTCAGCAGGGCGATCGGATTCGTCGTGCTCTATGCGCTGCCGTTCAGCGCGATCCTGGCGTGGATCAACCGGGGGGCGAACGAACGAGCCGCCTACTACGCCGAAGCGAACCGTAAGACCAACGAACAGCTTCACCAGCTCAATGCTCGTCTCCGCCACGAAGCCTCACACGACCCACTCACCGGAATCCCCAATCGCCAGGAGTTCACCCGCCGCCTCGACACGGCGGTGGCGGAGCATTCCCCGAACGTCGCCGTGCTGTTCATGGACCTGGATCGCTTCAAAGCCATCAACGACCAATTCGGCCATGCCACCGGCGACGCGGTGATCGCGATGGCCGCCCGACGCATCCTGCAGCGCCTCCGACCGCAAGACGTGCTCGCTCGCCTCGGCGGCGACGAGTTCACTGCGGTGCTCCCCGGAGTGACATCGAGCGAGGACGTGGAGCGGATCGCGGCGAGGATCCTGGCGGGATTCGACGCGCCGTTCGAGTTCGCGGGACGAGAACACGACTTGGCGATCAGCATCGGGATCGCTGCGCCCGGCGCCAGGAGCGGGCCGGCAGACCTACTCCACATGGCCGATGCCGCGCTCTATGAAGCGAAGCGGTCGGGTCGTGGACGCTTCGAGACGTATCGGTCGGGAACGGCGGCCGGCGCTCGTCCGTTCGACTGACCATCGGCCGCGCCGGGATCATCGACCGCCAGCCACAGCGCCGCTCGGGCGCGGTCGGCCTTGGCCCCGGTGAGTCCGTTGGCCGCCACCACGCCCTCGATCATGTCGGCCACGACCGCTGACCACGGCCGACCCTTGAGCCTGACGGCCACCGACGGGACGCCGCGCCGCCGCCGCAGGGTGCGGGAGACCCCGTCGATACCGGGCGGCGAGCGAAACCCGGGCACCACGAGATCACGAAGACGCGCGGCCTGCCCGAGGCTCCGGGCGGCGTTGGCGAACTTGAGTGACGTGGCCTCCATGACGCACATCCTGCCGATCCCCTGTGACAGTCACGGGCAGTAGTCGCGGTCGCGCGGTGCGGGTCGAGACGTCCCCGCGGAGACGCCCCGACCTGTGCAACAGTGCCCCTGTGGAGACCCCGGTCGAGCTGAACCCCGCCCAACAGGACGTGCTCGCGCAGCTCGGCGCGAACCGCGACGAGCGGCCCCGCTTCGACGCCGTGCTGCGCCACCAGCTGCGCCGAGAACTCGACGACGGGCTCGAGCCGTTGATCGAGTTGATCGATCAACGCAAGGACGCGAAACCCGGCGACAACATGTTCGTCTCGAAACACATGCTCGGCCGGGTCATGGGGTGCGAGCGCCGGTTCCTGGCCGAGGAGGCCGAGGAGTTCGCCTGGTCGGTCCCGATCGCCCGCGGCACCATCGCCCACAAGGCCATCGAGCTGAGCATCCACTGGCGCCGCGAACCCGAGCCGCTCGTCCTCGTCGACGAGTCGATCAGTCGGCTCTCCGAGGGCATCGACGGCCTGGCCGACTGGCTCCAACAGGCCACCGAGGTCGAGCGGGCCGAGCTGCGGGCCGAGGCCAACGACCGGGTGGTGAAGTTCCTCGAGTGCTTCCCCCCGCTCAAGCCGGGCTGGCGGCCCGCCACCGAGAGTCGGCTCCGGCTCGAGATCCACGACCGCTTCGTGCTCAGCGGCAAGGTCGACCTGGCGCTCGGGCAGGCCGAGGGTGACCTCGCCGGCAAGGTGCTCATCGACCTGAAGACGGGCGGATTCGCTCCCCAACACCTCGACGATCTGCGCTTCTACGCCCTGCTCGAGGCGATCCGTCTCGGCACGCCACCTCGCCGGCTGGCCACCTACTACCTCGACCAGGGCCGCTTCCTCCCCGAAGACGTGACCGAGAACCTGCTGTTCTCCACGGTGGCCCGGGTGACCGATGGCGTGGCCCGCGTGCTCGAGCTCGCCTCGGGCAGCCGACCGGCGACCACGGCGCCCGGCCCCGCGTGTCGATGGTGCCCGGCCAAACACGACTGCGAGACCGGCCAGCGTTACCTCAGCGACGAGGACGACGACCCCGACTGGTAGTGGGCCCGCATGGCCTCGCGTTCATCGGCGTCGTGGAAACGCTCGGCGTGGAAGCGCAACGCGCACCCGGTCTTCGCAGGGGAAAGGGCGACCTGCACGGTCGCCGGATCCGCCCGGTCCGCCGGCTGCCAGGTGAGTCGTACCCGGTCACCGGGACGGATGCTGCGCACCTCGCCGATCGTGCCATCGACGGTCTCGTAGGGCGCGCCCTTGACGAACGGCACGTCGGCGACGTCGACGGCGATCGTGCGCGACACGCCGATCTGCCAACCGGCGTCCTTCGTCTTCCCGACCGGCGACCCGGCCCTGTCACGGCGGCTCACTGCCTCATCGTGGCAGCCGGTTCGTGATCCCCCACTTCGATGTCGAGGGCCCGCAACCGGCCGGACACCACCAGGACCACGGAGACAACCACGAGCACCACACCCGAGACCACGAAGGTCTCACGGGGCCCGAACCGGTCGATGGTCTGACCGAGCACCAACAGACCCAGGGGCGTCGCCAGCAGCAGGGTCGTGATGTAGACGGACAACACCTTGGCCCGCACCGTTTCGTCGACCTGGAGCTGGATCGCCGTGTTGAGCGTGGACGCCGACGCGATGTGGGCCATGCCCATCGTGAACATGCCGACCAGCGCGAGGAAGAACGTCGGGGCGATACCGGCGAGCACGATCCCGCCGCCGTAGAGCACGAGCGCGTACTGCTGGATGATCGAACGGCGCACGCGGTGGGCGGCCCATGCGATCAACGGCGACGCGGCGACGGCGCCCAGCCCGGCGGCGGTGAGCATCATGCCGAAGCCCGTGTCCGGCCGGTCGAAGACGTCCTCGGCGAGCGTGACGGACATCGCCTGACCGGCGAGTCCGAAGAACCCGATCAGGGTGACCGTGGCGATCGCGGTCACGATCCCCGGTCGGGTCCGCACGTAGCCGATGGTGCTGATGAACTCCCGAATCGGACGCATACGACCGTCGGGGGGCTGATGGATCCTCGGCATCGACACGAGCACGAGCGACACGATCACCGCGAGATAGGTGACGGAGTTGATCGAGAACGCCCAACCCGGGCCCCACTCCCGCACCACGATGCCGCCCATCAGCGGGCCGAGCAGGCGGGCGACGTTGAACTGGGCGCTGTTGAGCGTGATGGCGCTCATGAGGTACTCGCGGGGCACGAGCTCGCTGATGAACGCCTGCCAGGCCGGAAGGTTCAGCCCGGCGGCGACACCGGTCCCGACCGCGGCGATCACGTAGGCGCCCGGGGAGCGGATCCCGGCCGACCACATGACCACGAAGGCCACACTGGCGACGGCCTGGAGGCTCTGGGTCACGATCAGGATGTTGCGGCGGGCGTAGCGATCGGCGAGGGCGCCGGCCACCGGGCCGAGCAGGGCCGTCGGGATCTGCTGGGCGAAGCCGGCGAGGCCGACCCACGCCGCACTGCCGTCGGTGAGGTCGTAGATGACCAGCGGAATCGCCACCGACTGGAACCATCGCCCGATGTTGGAGATCACCGCGCCGATCCAGACGACCCGGAAGTTGCGGAAGCCGAAGGCGGCGAACGGTCCCCGGTTGGCTTCCGCCCCGGCGTCGTCGTCCGTCGCTGGCTCGCTCACCGCCTCACCGTAGAGCGGAGCTGCCAGAATGCCAGCTATGGCCCTGATCGAGACCGAAGTACGAGACCGCGTCGGCATCCTGACGCTCAACGACCCCGACAAGCGCAACGCGATCACGCTCGCGATGAACGACGAGATCGCGGCCGTGCTCGACGCGTGGGAGGCCGACGACGACGTGGGGGCCATGGTCGTCACCGGAGCCGGCAAGGGCTTCTGTGCGGGCGCCGACCTCGACGACCTCCTCGCCGAGCAGGGCGAAGCCGGGATGAAGAAGATCTACGAGGGGTTCCTGCGCATCGCCCACACCTCGCTCCCGACGATCGCTGCCGTCAACGGCGCCGCGGTCGGTGCCGGGTTCAACATGGTGCTGGCCTGCGACATCGTGCTGGCCGCCCGCGAGCGGGCCCGCTTCGACTCCCGCTTCCTGCAGATCGCGCTCCACCCGGGCGGCGGCCACACGTGGCGTCTCCGGTCGATCGTCGGCCGGCAGACCACGATGGCGATGGTGCTGTTCGGCGAGGTCGTCAAGGCCGAGGAGGCCAAGGAACTCGGCATCGTGTGGAAGGTGGTCGACGACGCCACGCTCGTCGACGACGCCGTCGCGTTGGCCGCCGTCGCCGCCGGTCAGGGCAAGGAGCTGAACGCCCGCACGAAGGCATCGATCCTCACTCTCGACACGGTCTCGGAATCCGATGCGGCGGTCGATCACGAACTGTGGCCCCAACTGTGGTCGATGGACCAGGGCGACTTCCGCGATCTCGTCGCGAGGCTCCAGCAGAACATCAGCTCGAAGGGCTGACCATCTCCGTGGCGCTCGTCATCGATCCGGCGACAGGCCTCGTCGACCGACCGGCCCCGCGGCCGTATCCCGTCGGGTCGAGCCTCGTGGCCGACCTGTTCACGGCCCCACCCGACGGGGTCGACCCGCAGGCGCTGATCGACGGCGACCGCACCTGGACGAACGGGGAGCTCGGGGCGGCGATCGGGCGCGCCGCCGATGCGCTGCACCATCTGGGCGTCGGCCCCGGCGACCGGGTGGCCTGGTCGCTGCCGAACTGCGCCGAGCTCCCGATCGGCTTCGTCGCGGCCCAACGGCTGGGCGCCGTCTGGCTCGGGATCAACCAGCCACTGGCCGGGCCCGAGAAGCAGTTCCTGCTCGACGACTCCGGGGCCACGGTCTTCATCGCCACCGGCGACACGCTCGCCCAGGTCGGGCCGTCGACCCGGCGGCGAGACGTCGAGGTCGACGAATGGCTCGAGCTGGCGAACCGCGCCGATCTCCCGCCCCACCCGAGGGTGACGCTCGACCCCCATGCCCCCGCCGCCATCGCCTACACGTCGGGCACGACGGGACGACCGAAGGGCGCGGTCCACAGTCAGCACAACCTCATGTGGCCCGGCCTCGTCACCATCGAGACCCATCCGCCCAGCCCCCACGACCGCCAGGGCACTCCCCTCGCCCCCACCATCCTCAACATGCTGGTGCTCGGGGTCGTGTCGGCGTGGGCCCGCGGCACGACCGGCGTGATCCTGCACCACACCCACGCGGCCGATTTCGCGGCCGAGGTCGAACGCCACCAGCTGACCCGCACCACGCTCGTCCCCACGATCGTCCACGACCTCGTGCACCGCGACGACATCGATCCTGCGGCACTGGCGTCGCTCGAGAGTGTCATCGTCGGAGGAGCCGGCACCCCGGCACCGACACGGCGGGCGTTCCTCGAGAAGTTCGGTGTGCGGGCGATCAACGGCTACGGCCTCTCTGAAGCGCCGAGCGGGATCGTGCGCGAGTCCGCCGACGAACCGATCGACGAGACCACGTCCGGCTCTCCGATGGCCCCGTTCGCCCTGTCGATCCGAGACGCCGACGACCGGCTTCTTCCGCCCGGCGAGGAGGGCGAGATCTGCGTCGAATCCGTCGGACACGGGCCGTGGGCCGGCTGCTGGACCCCGATGCTCGGCTACTGGCATCGTCCCGAGGCGACGGCCGAGGCCCTGCGCGGCTCGGCGCTCCACACCGGCGACGTCGGCACGCTCGACGACGCCGGCCGGCTGACCATCAGCGGCCGTCGTTCCGAGTTGATCCTGCGGGGCGGGGCCAACGTCTACCCGGTCGAGGTCGAGACCGTCATGGCCAACCACCCCCACGTCGCCGAGGTCGCCGTCTACGGCGTCGACGACGAGCGTCTCGGACAACGGGTCGCCGCCGCGATCGTTCCCGCAGTGCCCGAGCCCGACCTCGACGGCATCCGCGCCCACTGTCGCTCACAGATCGCGGCCTACAAGATCCCGACCACGATCGACGTCCGCGAAACGCTCCCCCGTAACGCCATGGGCAAGGTCGTCAAGCAGCGGCTCGTGGAGCCACCGGCGACTCAGTAGCCGATCCACGCCTCGATGAGCTCGTCCTTGCGGGTCTCCCACTCCTCCGACGTCATCGCGTAGCGGACGTGGTCCTCCCACACGCCGTTGATCTCCAGATAGCGCTCGGCGGTGCCCTCGTCGCGCAGTTCGAGCTTCTCCGCGACCCGACGGCTCGCCGTGTTGCGGGGCACGATCGCAGCCTGGATCCGATGCAGGTTCAGCTCCTCGAACGCGAATCGGGCCGCGACCACGAACGCCTCGGGCACGTAACCGTTGCCCGCCATCGCCTCGTCGATCCAGTAGCCCACGTAGGCCGACTGGAAGGGACCTCGTTGGATCGAGTTGAGGTTGATCTCCCCGCCGAAGACCCCGTCGACGAAGATGCCGAACCCGTAGCCGGTCCCGAGCTGGCGCTCACGCTGGCGGGCGGAACAGCGCACGCCGAATGCCTGCGCGTCCTCGACCACATCGGGAGTACCCGGCAGTCGGGCCGGCTCCCACTTGGTGAGCCAGTCGACATTGCGGCGCCGGACCTCCTGCCACTTGGGGAAGTCGCCCGCATCGAGGGGACGGAGAAGGACTCGACGTCCGAACAGCGTGCTCACGGGCGGTGATCGTAGGCCAGTCAGGCGTCGAAGAGGGAGAACGCCAGGCCGTCGAGGATGTCGGCCTCACTGACGAGCACCTCGTCGATCCCGAAGTAGCGCATGACCCGCACCAGGATGCTCATGCCGCCGACGATCGTGTCGACGCGTCCCGGCTCGAGGCCAGGGTTGTGCGAGCGATCCTCACGGTTCTCGGTGGCCACCGTGCGGTACACGTCTTCGGCGGCCTCCTTGGTCAGCCGGAAGTGATGCACCTGGTCGCGGTCGTACTCGGGCAGGCCGATCTCGACCATCGCGGCCGAGGAGACGGTGCCGGCCAGCCCGACGAACGTCTTCGCCCCCATCGACTCGGGCATCTCCCGGGCGACGTCGTCGAGATGGGCTTCGGTGATCGACAGGCAGGCGAGGAGCTCCTCGGGTCGCGGCGGGTCGGACTCGATGTATTTCTCGGTGAGCCGCACACAACCGATGTCGAGCGACATCGCCGAGGTGGCCTCCTCGACGCCGAAGGCGAACTCGGTCGAACCGCCGCCGATGTCGAACACGAGGAACGGGCCGTCGGCCGGATCGAGTTCGGCGGTGGCGCCACGGAACGAGAGTCGGCCTTCGTCGAGCCCGCTCAACAGCTCGGGACGAGTGCCGACCACCGCCTCGGCGGCGTCGAAGAACTCATCGGCGTTGGCCGCGTCGCGAGCAGCCGACGTGGCCGTGATCCGCACCCGCTCGACCCCGTGGCGATCCATCACGGCGCGGTACTCGCGCAATGCTGCGATCGTGCGTTCGATCGCGGCGGGGCTCAGTCGGCCGGTCGCGTCGACACCCTCGCCCAGCTTCGTGATGGTCATGAGCCGATCGAGCGTGGCCGAGCCGTCGTGCACGAGCAGTCGGGTCGAGTTGGTGCCGCAGTCGATGGCGGCGACGGGTGCGGTCATGTCGATTCCTCGGTGCCGGCCTCGTGGGCCGCGAGCTGTTGGGCCACCCAGCGGCCGACCGGGTCGTTGCCGCCGGCGAGATGCCAGGCGTAGTGGGCGTGGAGGCACTTGACGCCGCGGCGCGTGCCGCCGACGCCGTCGGAGGGCACCGGGCCCTCGTGGTCGGGGGGCAGCAGGGCATCGCGCTCGGCGGCGTAGCGATCGTGGGCCGCCGCGAGCTCGTCGGGGTCGACGGCTTCCTCCGCCCGGCGGACGCCGCCCTCGGCCTCGAGCCGTCCGACCTGCTTGCGGGCCCGCTCTCCGCACAGCCAGTAGAGCGTTGGCATCGGGCGGCCCCCGACCAGCAATGGCGCGTTGCGCAACACGACCGGGTCGCCCGTCTCGTCGCGCACGACGATCTCGAACTCGCCACCCGGAGGGCGTCCGAGGAGTTCCTCGACCCTGACCCGATCGGCGTCGCTCGTGGTCATCGCTGCTTCCACCACCAACGCACCGTGAGCGCGACCGCCACGAGCACGGCCAGTCGCTTCAACACGGGAGTGCGCGCGGCATCGAGCAGGTCGATGGCCTCGGGTTCGGGCATCTCGACGCGGCGGCGGGCCCGGCCGTCGTCGACGAAGGAACCGAGATCGGACACCGGTGCCTCGCCGTCGAGCATCGCGGCGAGATTGTCGGCGAACTGGGCCATCAGATTCGTGCTGACCTCGGGCAGCACCCCCTTGCCCAGTTGGGCGACCCGCCCGCTGAGGGTGAGGTCGGTGTCGACGAGCACGCGGGTGGTCGCGTCGTTGATCGGCTCGAGCTTCGCGGTGACGATCGCCTCGGCCGTGCCCTCGCCTCGCGAGTCGAGGCCCTGGCCGTTGACCACGACCTTGTAGTCGGTGGCGTTCTGCTCGGCGATGGTGGCCGCGCCGGCGAACTCGGTGGTGATGCGGCCGAGCCGCACCCGCACGACGCCGCGGTACTCACCGTTCTCCACCTTCTGGAGTCGAGCCCCGGGCAGGCAGGGCGCGACCCGTTCGACGTCGGTCAGCGCCACCCACGCCTCGTCGATCGGACGGGCGACCTCGAAACTGTTGGTCAGCTCCACCGTCGCAGGTCCTCGAGCGTGTCGACGTCGGCGTCGCTGCCCTCGCAGGCCACGACCTCGACCATCTCGGGGCGTTCGCGCATGAGCGCTCGGGCCCCCTCGTCTCCCGACACGGGCAGCGACGCCCACATCGCGTCGGTGAGCTTCACCGGTGGACGCTTCCCCGAGCCGAAGTCGGCGGCGGCGATGTCGCTCTCTGCCGCGGCCACGGCCTGCCAGGCTTCGGCCGGCACGCCGGGCTGATCGCCGAGCCCGACGACGATCGTGCGGTGGCCACGGGCATCGGCATACATGGTGGCTGCCCGCAGCGAGGTCGACTGGCCGTCTTCCCAGCGCTCGTTGTGGAGAATCGTGACGTCGTCGGGCATGACGGGCACGAGGTCGACGCAGCCGCTGACCACGATGACCTCGTCGAACCCCGCCTCGCGGGCCGCGTCGACGGCGTGACGCACGATGGGCTTGCCCCGTACGACGGTGAGGAGCTTGTGCTCCGGTCCGGCGAACCGGCTGCCCGCACCGGCGGCGAGGATCACCGCCGCCGTGGTGGTGATCGGCGGTTCGTAGGTCGACATCGCCCCAGTCTGGCGGCGGCCGGGCCATGTCCCACCGCCCGCGGCGTAGGGTGCGGCCATGGAAGCGAGCCAGGACCCGACCACCGAGGTCACCCCCGACCGACCGCCGGCGGTCCGCGTCACGATGCTGCTCGCCGATTCGGCGCAGGTCGCCGACGGCAAGCTGTTCATCCTCGGTGGCGGCATCACCGCGTTCGGCCCCCGCCCCCAGCCGCTGGGCGTCGCCATTCGCATCGAGGTGCCGTGGGACCGCGCCAACGTGCCCCACACCTGGCGCCTCGACCTCCTCGACGAAGACGGCCACCCGCTCACCGTGCGCGAGAAGCCGCTCGTGGTCCACGGTCGCTTCGAAGCGGGCCGACCGGCGGGACTCAAGCCCGGCACACCCCTCTCGGTGCCGCTGGCCATCAACTTCCCGACCATCCCGGTCACACCGGGCAAGAGCTACACGTGGCAGCTCTCGATCGACGACAAAACCCATGTCGACTGGCGCCAGGGCTTCCACGTCAGAGTCGGCAAGGGAACCCCGGCCGCGTCACCGCCGCCGCCTCCCCCGCCCGCCGAGAACCCCGACGACCCCGGTCGCCTCCCCGGCCTCGACTGAGCCGGCCGACGGTTACCGTCTTCCATGGACCGCCGGCTGCTGCTCCTGCTCACCATCGCTGTGCTCGCCGCCGCCTGCGACTATCGCGAGGTCCTGCGCATCGACGCCGACGGCTCAGCTGAACTGCGGATCGAGTTCGAACTGGCCCGGGCCGACAATCCGGAGGGGATTCCGCCCTTCCTCGTCCCCTGGGATGCGGCCGAGGCACGGGAAGCCGAGCTGCAGGCCGCCGACGACGATGCGGTCGCCCGCACCTTCATCACCGAGCTGTTCGCCCTCGAAGGGACCGAGGCGTGGATCGACGACGCCGTCGACGGCCTCACGTTCGAGGTCGACGAGACCGGCCTCCGGCTCGGCCTCGACTGGGACATCGACGACATCTCGACCGCGGGACGCGACGAGACAATATTCGAGGGGTCGCTCGTCCTCTCCGACGCGACAGTCGCCGAGACCGACAACGGGACCATGTCGCTCACCGCACCGACCCGCGAGGCGGCGGCAGCGTGGGTGACCGAGTATTTCGCCCTCGCCGACCACCCCTTCGTCGACCTCGACCGAGTCGACCCCGGCGCCTCGCTGCTCTCGATCGCAGTGCAGATCGAGGTACCGGGCCGTGTTCTCCGCTCGGACGCGCACTCCACCGACGGCCGGATCCACGACTGGGTGTGGGAGTTCGATCGCGCCGGCGAGCCCGGGGTCGAGCTCGCGTGGGACCCGCGGCCCGACGACGACGGGTGCGAGCTCTGCGGTGCCTTCATGCCGCTCGTGATCCTGATCGGCGCGTTGTTCGGAATCCTCGCCCTCGGCGTCCTCGCCGCGACGCTCGGGCTGTTCGAGGCCGTACGGGTCACCCGGCGTGACCGACGCGACATCTCCTGACGGGACGAATCTCCCTGACACGTGGCAGGCTGGAGCGGTGACCGCCCGCATCGATCCCGACTCGCTGCGCCCCCACCTCCGGGGCCGTTCGCACGAATACGCGTTCGTCGTGGCCCTCACCCTGCTGCCGATCATGATCGTCGCCGCGCCCGGGATCCTGCCCCGCTTCGTGACCGCCCTCTACGCCGCCGCAATCGCCGGCCTGTTCGGGATCAGCGCTCTCTACCACCGCATCGACTGGTCACCCGCGGGTCGGGCCCGCATGAAGCGGCTCGACCATTCGATGATCTTCGTCGCCATCGCCGGCACCTACACGCCCATCGCCGTCTTCGCCCTCTCCGACGGCGTGGCGAAGGTGGTCCTGCCCATCGTGTGGGTCGGCGCCATCATCGGGATCACCGTGCGCAACACCTGGCCCGACGCACCCAAGCCCCTCGCCGCAGCGCCCTATGTCGCCGTCGGCTGGGTCGCCGTGTTCGTCATGCTCGACATGTGGCGCGAGCTCGGGGTCGCCGGATTCACCCTGGTCGCCGTCGGCGGGCTCCTCTACACGGTCGGCGCCGCCGTCTACGCCTTCCGCCGCCCCAACCCGTGGCCGCGCACGTTCGGCTACCACGAGATCTTCCACCTCTTCGTGATCGCCGGGGCGGCCCTGCACTACGTCAGCGTCGCCTTCGTCGCGCTCCCGAAGGCCTGACCCGCGGTCGCTCAGTCGTGGATCGGCCCCTGGCCGTCGGAGAGCGCCCGGGCGTCGCGGCCGGTGCGCCGTCCGATGATCTCGGCCAGGATCGAGATCGCCGTCTCCTCGGGAGTCCGAGCGCCGATGTCGAGGCCGATCGGTGAACGGAGCCGGTCGAGCCCGGCCTGATCGACGCCGGCCTCGATGAGGCGGGCGGTGCGGTCCTCGTGGGTCCGCCGACTGCCCATCACCCCGATGTAGCCCACCTCGGTCTCGAGCGCCGCGGTGACGGCGGGGACGTCGAACTTCGCGTCGTGGGTGAGCACGCACACGGCGTCGCGGGGACCGAGATCGGCGCCGACCTCGGCGAGCAGGCGATCGGGCCAGTCGACCACGACCTCGTCGGCCATGGGGAACCGCGCCGGCGTGGCGAACACCTCGCGGGCGTCGCAGACCGTCACCCGGTAGCCCAGCACCTTCGCGACCCTGGCCAGCGCCGCAGTGAAGTCGACGGCACCGAAGACCAGCATCCGGGGTGGCGCGGCGAAGCTCTCGATGAAGACGGCGACCGTGCCCTCCCGGGCCTCCCCGCGGGCGCCGTAGTGGCGAATGCCCGATCGGCCCGCCGCCAGTTCGCCGAGGGCATCGCGGGCGACCACCCGGTCGAGGTCGGCGTTGCCGAGGGTGCCGATCGGGTCGGCCCCGGGACGGCTCAGCAGCTTCGCGCCGGTACCGGGCCCTTCGACGATCGTGGCGAGCGCGATCGGATCCTCGGCCTCGACCGCGTGGCGGAGGACCTCGTAGATCGACGGCTCGTTCACGCCGTCACCAGTCGAACGGTTCGATGAAGAGATGGATCGTGCCACCGCAGGTGAGCCCCACGGCGAAGGCTTCGTCGTCGCTGTAGCCGAAGCTCACCATCCGTCGCTCACCGGTCTCGATGACCTCGAGCGCCTCGACGACCACTGCGCCCTCCACACAGCCGCCCGACACCGAGCCGGCGACGTCGCCGTGTTCGGTGACGGCCATCGCCGCGCCCGGGAGACGGGGCCCGGAACCCTCGAGATCGACGACCCGGGCGACGGCGACACGCGTGCCGAGGGCCGCCCAGCGGTCGAGATCCGAGAACAGTTCCTTCACGCCTCCAGCATGCCTGCTCGCGGCGCATTGCTCACGGTTCAGCAGCGGATGAGATCTCGTGCGTCGTCGAGCGCCTGACGGCTGCGAGCCAGCGCCGCGATGCTGGCGCCGGACCGGCGAAGGGTCTGGTGGGCTTCCCACCGGCGAGCGAGCTCTTGGAATCGAGCGTCGAATCCGGCGATGTCGGTGTGGTTCCTCATGGGTCCCACGGTAACGAATCGGCCACCGTCGATTCGAAGAACTCTCAGGGCCCGATGGCGCCGGAGCCGATGTTTCGAAGGCATTGGAGACCATCAACCATGATATCCTCGGCCCATGGCCCGGTACGAAGTGAAAGACATGGACGCAGTCGATCGCCACATCCTGCGCGAGCTGGCCCACGACGGTCGGGTCAGCTTCCGCGAACTCGGCGACCGGGTCGGCCTGTCGGCCCCCGCGGTGACCGACCGGGTCCGGCGTCTCGAGCGGGAGGGCGTGATCGCCGGGTACCAGGCCGTCATCGACCCGTGCGCCTTCGGATTCCCCATGCTCGTGGTCGTGCGGGTGCATTCCGCCGGGCCCCGGGCAACCGGCATCGACGAGTTGGCGCAGAACATGCCCGAGGTGGTCGAGTGCCATCGCGTCACCGGGAGCGAAAGCCATGTCATGCGGGTGCGGGTCCGCGACGTCGACCATCTCAACGAGGTGGTCGAGCAGTTCTGGGAGTTCGGCGACACCATCACCAACCTCGTCACCACCACCCCCGTGCCGGTCCGCCCGGTGCCCATGGACTGACGGGATCGACTGAGGGTCAGGGATTGCGGCGCTCGAGCTCGTAGCGAGCCCAGCCCAGGCACAGCGCCATCCCAATCACGATCACCAGCAGGCCCGGCCATGTGTCGGCCCACGTCACCTCACCGAGGAAGCCCTGACGGATCATGCGCATGACGTTGGTGACGGGATTCACGCGGGCGACCGCCTTCATCCACCCCTGGAGCAGCGAGATCGGCACCTGTCCGATCGACGGGAACATGAGGAGGAACGACACCATCTGGACCAAGGCCATCGCCTTGATGTCACCCATCCGCAGCACCACGGCGAGCCCGAACGACCCGAGCACGAGTGCGCCACCCACGCCGCCGACGTAGACCAGCACCAGCCCGAGCAGCCCACCGGGGAAGTCGGCGTCCTGGACCAGCGAGGCGATGAGCACGACCGTGATCGGGACCACGGCTCGTACGGCTGTGTAGACCAGGGGCGCCAGAAGGATGGTGCTGCGCCGGATCGGGCTCACGAGCAGGCGATCGATGAACCCGTTGTCGAGATCGTTGGCCACCGCACCGGCGGTGCCGACGCCGGCGAACGACGCCCCCTGCAGCAGGGCGAATGCGGCGACCCAGTTGATGATCTTCGCCGTCGGATACCCCTCGACCTGCGAGATCCCGTCGAAGCTGCCGGTGAACGCGATCACGAAGAACAGCGGCATCACGACCATCGGCAGGAGGATCGACGGCATCCGCATCAACCGGATGAGGTTGCGCTGGGCCAGCACCGCGATCGAGGGCACGGTGGCCACATAGTCGCCGCGGCGGTTCTCCACGGCGGTCACGAGCTCGCCAACCGTGCGAGATAGGCCCGATACGACAGGCTCAACGACACGACCGCAACGAGGATCGTCAGACTCACGGCCTGACCGAAATCGGCCCAACTCCACCCGGTGATGACCAGCTCCCGGGTGGGGTTGATGATGAGTGTGATCGGGTTGACCTCCGCGACCTGCTGATACCAGCCCTTCATCAGCTCGGTCGGAAAGAAGGCCGACGACACGAAGATCGCCACGAAGATCAAGGGGAACATCGCCTGCGTGGCCTCCGGGCTTCCCGTGCGCAGGGCCACCATCAGCCCGAACCCGGCGAGCGCGACGCCGAGCAGGACGCTGATGATCACGAGGGCCACGGCACCGAGCAGGCCGCTCTTCACCGGAGCCCCGAAGGCGAGGAAGACGCCCATCAGCACGACGGACTGGAAGGCGGCCGACGCCGCGGCGCCGCCGATCCGACCGACGAGGATCGATTGGCGGGCCACCGGGCTCGAGATCAGCCGATCGAAGAAGCCCGTCTCGATGTCGGTGGCCATGTCGCTGCCGGCATTGGCCGAGTTGAACGAGATGCCCTGAAGGATGGCGCTGGGCAGGATGAACTGGAGGAAGGAATCGACCTCGGGGAAGTCGGGCAGACGCGTGGCGTCGGCGAACTGGGCGGCGTACACGGCCGCCATCACGAGCGGGAAGATCAGCCCGGGCAGCCAGTTGGCCGGGTTGCGAGCCGTCGCCAGCGTGGCCCGCGCCGTCAGGGCCCAGGTCTGCTCGGCGACCACCCGCAGATGTGGGCGCGGCGGGTCGAGGGCAGCGGTCATGCCGAGTCGGCCTCGGCCCCTTCGAGACGACGACCGGTGGCGTCGGCGAACACGTCGTCGAGGCTCGGCGAGTCGAGCTCAAGATGGGCCACGGCCACGCCCTGTTCGTCGAGTGCTCGCACCACCTCCGCGAGATGGGCCGCCCCTCCCCGCAGACCGATCGCGAGCCGGCCGGCCCGGGCGGGGCGCTCGTCGCCGAAGCCGGCGAGCACGCGGGCCGCCGTGTCGGCCATCACGGCATCGGCCAACTCGACCCGCAGGGTCGGGTCGCCGACCTGGTCCTTGAGTGTGCCCGGGTCGCCCTCCCGCACGATCCGCCCGCCATCGATGATGGCGATGCGTCCGGCGAGCTGATCGGCCTCCTCGAGGTACTGGGTGGTGAGGAACACTGTGGTGCCCTCGTCGTTGAGCGTGCGCACCTCTTCCCACACCGCCTGGCGGCTGGTCGGGTCGAGCCCCGTGGTGGGTTCGTCGAGGAAGAGCACGACGGGCCGGTGGATCAGCGCCAGCGCCAGATCGAGGCGGCGGCGCATGCCGCCGGAGTAGGTGCCGACCCGGCGATCGGCGGCCGCGGTGAGGCCCACGCGCTCGAGCAGTTCCCCGCATCGCTTGTGGGCGACCTTGCCGCCGAGTCCGTGGAGGATCGCCTGGAGACGCAGGAGTTCGGTGCCGGTCATCAGCGGGTCGATCGCCGCGTCCTGCAGGGCGACGCCGATCGACCGACGCACTGCGGTCGGCTCCTTGACCACATCGAAGCCGGCCACGCGGGCCACCCCGGCAGTGGGACGCAGGAGGGTGACGAGCATGCGCACGGTCGTCGACTTGCCGGCCCCGTTGGGGCCGAGGAATCCGAAGATCTCACCGGCTTCCACTTCGAGGTCGATGCCGTCCACCGCACGGAGGTCGCCGAACTCCCTGACCAGACCCTCGGCCACCACCGGCTTCGCCGTCATCTGTGCCCCCTCTGATGCATTCGGGTCACGGTAGCGGTGTGCTCGCCGAGACCCGCGCCGGTGCGCGCCGGCTCAGGGGGTGGGCGCGGCGACGCAGCCGTTGAGCCCCGGCACGGCGTAGAGCTCCTCACCGACCTCGACGAACGGGCCGTAGCACCGCGCCGCGATCTCGAGCCCCTCCTCGCCGATGAGCTCGTCGATGTCGGCCTCGATCTCGGCGATCTCGGACACGAGCTGATCGCGACGTTCACGAGCCGCATCGACGTCGGTTCGCTGCTCGAGCCAGTTGTCGACCGGGATCGCCGCGAGTCCGACGCCCACCCCGAGGGTGGCCGCGAACAGTCCGGCCCGCACGAGTCGGCCGGTGCGGGGCGCCGTGGGCTGCTCAGCCATGGGCGACGCTCACGATGCACCGCCGGCGAGGGCAGCGCGGCCGCGGAAGGCTGCCGACTCTCCCAGCTGTTCCTCGATGCGCAGCAGCTGGTTGTACTTCGCCACCCGGTCGGAACGGGCCGGGGCACCGGTCTTGATCTGGCCGCAGTTGGTGGCCACGGCGAGATCGGCGATGGTGTGGTCCTCCGTCTCGCCGGAGCGATGCGACATCACGGAGGTGTAGCTCGCCCGCGTGGCCATCTCGACGGCCTCGAGCGTCTCGGTCAACGACCCGATCTGGTTCACCTTCACCAGGATCGAGTTGGCGGTCGCCGAGGCGATCCCGCGCGACAGGCGCTCGGTGTTGGTGACGAAGAGGTCGTCGCCCACGAGCTGGCAGCGGCTGCCGAGTTGATCGGTGAGGTTCTTCCAGCCGTCCCAGTCGTCCTCGGCCATGCCGTCCTCGATCGACACGATCGGGTAGCGCTCGCAGAGCCCGACGTACTCGGCGATGATCTCGTCGGAGCTGAGCTCTCGTCCTTCGGAGGCCAGCGTGTAGACGCCGTCGGCGTAGAACTCGGTGGAGGCCACGTCCATGGCGATCGCCATGTCGGTGCCCGGGGTGAGGCCGGCGAGTTCGATCGCCTCGATGAGCAGCTGCAGACCTTCCTCGTTGGAGCCGAGGTCGGGGGCGAACCCACCCTCGTCACCCACGGCCGTCGAAAGGCCACGGTCCTGCAGGACCTTCTTGAGCACGTGGTACGCCTCGACCCCCCAGCGCATGGCCTCGGAGAACGACGCCGCGCCCACCGGCATGAACATGAACTCCTGGTAGTCGACGGAGTTGTCGGCGTGCTCGCCGCCGTTGAGCACGTTCATCATCGGCACCGGCAGCACATGGGCATTGGCGCCGCCCACGTGACGCCAGAGCGGGATCTCGAGTTCGGCGGCCGCGGCCTTGGCGGTCGCCAGCGAGATGCCGAGGATGGCGTTGGCGCCCACCCGGCCCTTGTTGTCGGTGCCGTCGACGGCGATCATGGCGGCGTCGACCGCACGCTGGTCGACGGCGTCGAGTCCGACGACCGCGTCGGCCAGCTCACCGTTGGTGAAGCCGACTGCGGTGAGCACGCCCTTGCCGGCGAGGCGGTCGCCACCGTCACGGAGCTCGACGGCTTCGAAGGCGCCGGTCGAGGCACCGCTCGGCACCATCGCCGAGCCGATGGCGCCGGAGTCGAGTTCGATCTCGACTTCGACGGTCGGGTTGCCTCGGGAATCGAAGACCTCTCGGCCGTGGACTCGTTCGATGGTGCTCACTGGATGATCCTCATGTGCGGGAGAAGTGGGTCGGATGTTACCGGCCATCGCGCGCAGCGTGAGGTATTCGCGCGATCCGCGCGACGGCCTGGGGTTCCGAGAACACTCCGACCGCCGGGGGAACTCAGTCAGTCTCGCGCTGCTTCGCCTGGTTCCACAATGCCGCCAACCGATCTTCTTCGGCGACGGCGAGATCGAGTCCCTCGGCCCCAGCTAGCTCCTC
>Ga0213866_10000071_pt1 | contig 82095 bp, 77 predicted proteins | sample PICome_11_FD_160079 | JGI IMG/M metagenome (GOLD analysis project Ga0213866, IMG submission 160079) | Coastal seawater microbial communities near Pivers Island, North Carolina, United States - PICO284 | ecosystem: Environmental > Aquatic > Marine > Coastal | place: USA: North Carolina... | reverse complement strand
AAACTCATCATCGCTACATGAACATAGAAAAAGTAAGAGACAAAAACTAATGATGTAATTTTTCATAATTATATAATTTAATAAAAGCCTACTCTCAGCGGGTTTTCGGCTACGCCCATTCTTAAAATTATATGCAATACAGTTTTAGGGAATAGGGAATCTCTATACAGTAACAAACATCAAATTATGAAAAAGGCAATAGTATTTTGCTATGAATCTTCCCCTATAAATAGGGGCTTTTTCATGTTTTTTTCATAGATTTACAATGTAACACATCAAAAATAGTCTAAATTTAGACTTTAACAAATAAAATGGACAAAATTTTATCTCCTATTAAAAACAGAACACTTCAGTATATTGATAATCAAGGGTTAACAAAGAAAAGTTTTTTTGAAAAAACTGGTATTTCTGCATCAAACTTTAAAGGAAAAGGAGCTAAAAGTGAACTGGGTGGAGATAAAATAGTTACTATTTTGACTATTTATAAAAATATTAACCCTTACTGGCTACTTTTAGGAGAAGGGAGTATGCTAAATGCCAATTCAGAAAATTTACAAACAGAATTAGATAATAGTTCAATTGAAAATATCATTGCTAATAGTGTTGTAAAGTTAGTAACACCGCTTCTTGATGATATGAGAACAGATATTAAACTACTCGTTAAAAATATTGGAGAGTTGAGATTAGATTTTGATGATTATAAAGAAGAACAAGTAATAAAAGAAAAAAAATAACAAATACAGTTTACTTATTATTCTCTTGATCTATAAAATCAACTACTGAATCACCAAGCTTTTTAAGAGCATCCCTCAGAGTCTTCTTTATAAATTTTCGTTCCTCTACTGTATAAGCAGTTTTGTTTTCTAAAAAGAAGTCAATTTCTTTTAATATATTTTTGTTACTCATTTTTATACTCCTTCCTTTTTTTATAAAAATAAAATATGATTAAGGCTATAAATAATAGTAATGAGATCACAAATTTTAAATTGAAATCATTGTAGGAGGTGGATTGTAAGCTAAATATTCGTATTAATAATTGATATGTTGTCATTAAGATTGGTAACCATACAACAAATCGCCATACTTTACCCTTTGCAAGTGCATACACTAAAAACCAAACTAATAAGAATCGTAATTCAGAATTTACAGTATAAAAATATACCCGAAGGGACGATTTTCCAATCTTTCCGCTCCCTTTGGGTATAAGGTCATGTAGATATATAAGTAATGTAGTTACTACTATAAAAGCAACTATTTTATATATCGTCATCCTTGATTTCGCCGTCTTCAATTCCTTGCACATTGTTAATTGAATCTTCTTCGGATATTGAATCAACTTCAGTACAACTATATGTGCTAAATAATACCAATACCAGTAATCCTAGAAAATAATTTCTTGTGTTCATAATGTAAATGTTTTTTGAGTTTGTTACACTCAAATCTACTATTTACAACTATCAACTAGAAATTTACTTATCAACGTTGATTTACTTACCCACTTAAAAGTAGGTAAATCACACAGCAAACTTAGTGAATTATGTTAATAAATTGTCATCCTTGAAAATAAAAAAATACAATCAAATACAATATAACTAACTTCATTACGGATAAATTAAATATCAATTTTACGGATTTCAGTAAAGCAGCAGCATAAAACCAACTGCATAGCTAGGGTATTTACCATCCGATTGTTTAAAAAACATCAAATTATGCTATTCGTAAAATTTTAACAATATTTAACCTTTTTATTGTGAAATTCTTAAAAAAAAGCGTCCCGAAACCTTCTCGCATCAATGCGAGAAGGTTTCGGGTAACTTCAGAAGCGTCTCGCAACCTAGCGAGAAGGTTTCGGGCAACTTCAGAAGCGTCTCGCAACCTTGCGAGAAGGTTTCGGGTAACTTCAGAAGCGTCTCGCATACGTGCAGGAAGCTTTCGGGTAACAACAAAATGTCCTCGCAGCCTTGCTTGGAGCTTCTAAAGATGACTTTTTATGAAAACTGTCAAGTAAAAAACGAGCTAAATACACAGGAAGATGTATACATAATAGTTATATTTAGCTTAGACTAAAAAAACATTACCACTCACCACAATCAATTTTCCGTTTATCATATTTTGGTAGGTAGGCATGTAAAAACAATATACTTTTACATCGTAATCAAAAAACAACAGACATGCAATCAGTAACCATATTCAAAATTATTTTCAGATTAGCGTTCTTTTTAGGAACACTCATTGCTTCGGCACAAGACATTTCAGGAACTTGGAAAGGCGCGTTAAAAGTGCAAGGAATGGAATTGCCATTGGCGTTTAACATTTCAGAAACTAACGGAGTATTTACCACTACCATGGACAGTCCGCAACAAAATGCGTTTGGTATTCCAATTGATGAAACTACGTTTAAAAACAACGAATTGACCATTATTCAAACACAAGCAGGAATTGAATACAAAGCAATCTTAACCGACGGAGTATTTAAAGGAACTTTTAAACAATCAGGACAAGCATTTCCTTTAGATATAACCAAAGGCGAAAAAGTGGAGAAAAAGGTAAAACCGCAAGAACCTAAAAAACCCTATCCGTACGCTTCTGAAGAAGTAATTTTTGAAAATGCAAAGGCAGGAAACATCAAACTGGCAGGAACGTTAACATTGCCAAAAGACGTGAAAAATCCGCCAGTAGTGATTCTCATTACAGGTTCTGGTGCACAAAATCGCGATCAAGAATTATTAGGACACAGAACATTTTTAGTCTTATCCGATCATTTAACACGACAAGGAATTGCCGTATTGCGTTATGACGACAGAGGAACTGCCGAATCTGAAGGCGACTTTTCCGCAGCAACTTCGTTTGACTTTGCGTCAGATGTAGAAGCAGCGATGGCATATTTGCAAACACGAAGCGATGTGGTAGATGTCAATAAAATAGGATTGGTTGGACATAGCGAAGGCGGACTCATTGCGCCAATTGTAGCGGCTAGAAACAAAAATGTAGCATTCTGTGTATTACTCGCAGGACCAGGAGTTTCTGGAAAAGAAATTTTACGCACACAAAGTAAAAAAGCCGCAGAACTAGAAGGAATTCCAGCAGAAGATATCGCTACTTCTCAAGAAATAGCGGTAAAAATATATGACATCTTAGGAAACTACAAAGGAGAAACTTCTAAGAAACAACTCATAGATTTATATAAAGAAATGAAGGCGAAAATGACTTCTGAAGAAGCAAAATCACAACTTACAGACGCAACTATAAAATCACAACTAAAAATGATGACATCACCTTGGATGTTAACATTCATTGGCTACGACCCACAAACGTCATTACAGAAAGTAACTTGCCCAGTATTAGCAATCAATGGAGAAAAAGACTTTCAAGTATTGCCAAAACTAAATTTGGATGCCATCGAAAAAGGGCTAAAAAACAACAAAGATGTTACCATCAAACAATTTAAAGACTTAAATCACTTATTTCAAACCTCAGAAACAGGTGCATTAAGTGAATATGCAACCATTGAAGAAACATTTGCGCCAGTAGCATTAAACTTTGTTTCCGCTTGGATTAACGAACGATTCTAAACATCAATCAATCAAAAAAATACACTTTTTTAACCATCGAAAAAGTGTATTTTAACTTTTAAAAAGCATGTCAAAACAGACTAGAACTTCAAGCAAAAACCACACATATCTCTTTTGGATTTTACAATTTGTTGGTTGGGGATTTATAACGATAACCAATGTTTGGTCAAAAATGTTTTTTGTGTCACAAGACAAAAGCAAACCCATTTACTTTTTATTTGAGGGTTTTGTATTCCTAACTTTAGGAATTGTATTGACAACGTTTTATAGAAATTATCTCAAGCGGATTGATTTTGTGACCAATCAAACACTAAAAAACTACCTAAAAGTCTTTTTGGTATTACTTATCACAGCACTTATATTTAGTGGAATTTTATTGGTATGCGCTCATTATTTATTTTTATTTTTCAATGAAAAACCCATTGTTTTTTCGGCTTCGGATATTGGACTAACAATATTAAATGTGGCAGTTTTTATACTTTTCTGGACTATTATTTACATCGCGATCAAATCTGCTATACGTTTGCGAAAAAATAAAATTGATCGGTTACAACTAGAAGCTTCGCTGAAAGAATCACAATTAAATACCTTAAAAGGACAACTAAATCCGCATTTTATGTTCAATAGTTTGAATAATATTCGTGGGTTGATGTTGGAAGATGTAGACAAAGCAAGAGACATGCTCACGCGACTTTCCGAAATGTTACGGTCTTCGCTCAATATGAATAATGTAAATGCAATTCGGATTGAAGAAGAACTCGAAATTGTAGACAATTATATCGCACTTTCTAAAATACAATTGGAAGATCGACTAGAATTTCAACAAGAAATTAAGCAAGAATTGATACAAATAAAAATTCCGCCAATGATTCTGCAAATGTTGGTAGAAAATGCCATCAAACACGGAATTTCAAATCAGAAAGATGGTGGAAAAATCACGTTAATTGTGACCGATGATAACGAAAAAATCATACTGCAAGTAAACAATACTGGAACGCTAAAAACCCATACAGATTCTACCCGAATTGGCTTGGATAACATTAAAAAACGCTTGGAGTTGCTCTATGGAAATACGGCAGAATTTATGCTAAAAGAAGTTGAAAATGAAGTGCATGCGATCATTCAAATACCATTAACATAACTATGGAAAATATCACCGCAATAATTGTAGAAGATTCTCGTTTGGCGCGAAACGAATTGAAAGAACTCTTAAAAAAGCATCCGCAAATTGTCTTAGTTGGCGAAGCTGAAAATGTTGACAAAGCGTATGAACTCATCAATGAAAAGCAGCCAAAAGTATTATTTTTAGACATTAATATGCCTGAAAAAAACGGTTTTGAATTGCTGGAAATGCTTGAAAATGTTCCGTTGACGATTTTTACCACGGCGTATGACGAATATGCGATCAAATCATTTGAATACAACGCGTTTGATTACTTGCTAAAACCCATCAATCAAGATCGATTTTCCAAAACGATTGAAAAAGTAATTGCTACCATTGAAAAAGAAACGACTGATGAAAAACCATTTGAGTTGCATCGTCAAATATTCATCAAAGAAGGCGAAAACTGTTGGCTCATTAAAATTTCTGAAATCTCCGTATTTGAAATTGTTGGAAACTATACACGTGTGTATTTTGACAATAACAAACCATTAATCTACAAATCGCTCAACCAAATAGAAGCCAAATTGCCCGAAACCACTTTTTTCAGAGCCAATCGACAACAAATCATCAATCTTACGCATGTAGACAAAGTGATTCCGTGGTTCAATGGAAAACTAAAAGTAACGATTAAAAATTCGGATCAAGAAATAGAAATTTCTCGCAGACAATCGTATAAATTCAAAGAAATATTTGGCTTTTAATCAACATGAGTTTTGGAAGAATCGTCGGTAGAATTCTGAATTCCTTCCAATTCTTTTTCGGTCAAATGACGCCATTGTCCCACTGGAACATCCAACGAAATGTGCATAATGCGTGTACGTTTCAGCTTCACGACATTATAATCTAAATATTCACACATTCTACGTATTTGACGATTCAAACCTTGTGTCAACACAATTGTAAAGGTGTATTTTGTAAGTTGTTCTACTTTACATCTTCGCGTAAGCGTTCCTAAAATTGGAATTCCATCGCCCATTTTCTGAATAAAATCCTTAGTTAATGGACGATTTACCGTGACTTCATATTCTTTCTCATGATTGTTTCGCGCACGCAAAATTTTATTCACAATATCGCCATCACTTGTCAGGAAAATCAAGCCTTCACTTGGTTTATCCAAACGTCCAATAGGAAAAATACGTGTTGGATAATTGATATAATCTATGATATTATCTTTCTCCACTTTCGTGTCGGTTGTACACACAATTCCAACAGGTTTGTTAAATGCCAAATACACATGTTCTTCCTTTGGTTCAGAAATCAACTTGCCATCGACGCGTACTTCGTCGTTGGGCGCAATTTTCGTACCCATTTCTGGAACAACGCCGTTGATAGTCACACGTCGTTGTTCAATCAATTTATCGGCGGCTCTGCGCGAACAGTAGCCAGCTTCACTTAAAAATTTGTTGATTCTTGTCAATTGTGGTTCACTCATTTAAAATCCTTTTCAGTTTGCAAATTTAAGGAAAATAAATAGGGCATACTTTTATAAACACAGAAGTTCTAATGATTCGCAATAAAATTTTGTAACTGTTGTAAATCACCGTTGAACAAATCGTAATCATTAGCAGTATCACCAATTTTATAATTATCGGTTTGTTGCCACAAAACCCACTCAGTTCCTTTCCAAGCGCCTGGAATTGTGGGTGTTCCTCCAGCTGTATAATTGGCTATCCAAAGTGGATATTTTGCAAAACGCGGATCTGTAAGATATGAATTTCCAACATTTACATCGGTGTAAATCATAGGAATACGGTTGTATTTTTGTTCTAAAATGTCTAAAAAAGACAATAATTCTGAAATAATTTGCGCTTTTGGCTGTGTACCGACGATACTTCCTTCTTCAAAATCTACAATTGGTGAAAAAGCATCACGTGGTAAATCGCCCAAAGCATTTAAAAAGTTTTGTGCTTGCGGTTGTGGCGCATCGTTTGTTCTGTAAAAATGATATGCACCTTTGATAAAACCTTGCTGTGTAATTGCACTCCAATTGTCTTTGAAATCAGGATCAGTATACGTAATTCCTTCAGTGGCTTTGCAAATTACAAAACTCAAATCGGTGTTGCTTGTTGAAATATGGTTGATTTCGTGACCTTGAAATTTAGAAATATCAATTCCTTTTGTTTGTACTGACATATAATATGATTTGGGTTTTAGTTTTTTTAAAGAAATACTAAGTTACTGAAAATATACTTGGAAATAAAAAGTTGAGCAGTTAATCAAGTGTAAATACGTATAAATTTCGTCCTTCTCCATGTGATCTTTCATCGGTGATGTAAACTGTAGTATTATCTTTAAAGCAAATTCCTTCTTTTTGTGATTTGTGATCTAAATTGAACTTCGTCATTTTTCCACTCAAAAAATCATCACCTTTAAAATCGGTAAACTGCCAAACAGTTTCATGAGAAAGCAACACAACTTTCTTGCCGTCAGGACTTATGGCGGCAGAAGTGATCCAGCATTCTGTGTCGTCACAGGTAGTATATGTGCTTATAAATTCGGCTTCGTGTGTTCCTGATGTAGCTGGAATTTTATACAAATCGGTACGTCCGTAGTTTTTCTTTACCCGACTTTTTGTAAACAAATATAAATATCCATTATAATGGAAAAACGATTCTACATCAAAATGTCGATCTTTCTTTTTGGGTGGAAATTTCTTTTGATTCGGAAATGAAAACGCAATCACTTCTGGAACGATATTTTTTTTCTTTGCTACATCATTTGCCGCAAGTTTATACACTTTCAAGTGCTTTCGATCATTTTCATTATTTCCGAAATCGCCAATATATACATTTCCTTCAGCATCTTTCGTTAGATCTTCCCAATCTTCATTCTTCCCTTCAATATAAAGTGTCTTTTCAATCTTTCCTTTAGCATTTACCACGTACATTCTCGGATGATTTCCACCATCATTTACCATCCAAAACTGATCTGAATTTGGAATCATTTCCATTCCCGAAACTTCTTCTAAATCACCCGGCAAATGACCAACCAAATTCAATTGTCCATAATTTACAGTGCAATTGGTAAAAAATAAAATAAGCGTGAGTTGTTTCAGCAAGTGAAGTTTCATTAATTTGTGTTTTCTCCAAAAATAAAGGTTTCTACACAGAAGATGAAATTTTGAGCATCAATTAAGAAGAGTTTAGGATTTAGACAAATTAGATTTTTGGACTTCTTGGATTGTTAGAAATTTAAGAAAAGTTCCTTTTTTTATGTCTTGGCTTTTGATGCTATTGTCTTTAGGATTTTTAAATTATAAATGCTAAATGTTGAATTTTAAATTAAAAAGTATTTCTTTACAAACAACAAACAACAAACAACAAACAACAAACAACAAACATTCATGCAAACCATAGATGTACTCATTATTGGCGGCGGCGCAGCCGGATTTTTCACAGCAATTAATGTTGCCGAAAAACATCCTGAAAAATCCGTGGTTATTTTAGAAAGAGGGAAAGAATTTTTAACGAAAGTTCGCATTTCTGGAGGTGGAAGATGTAATGTCACACATGCGTGTTTTGACCCAAAAGAATTGGTAACATACTATCCAAGAGGCGAAAAAGAACTCTTAGGACCTTTTCATCAATTTTGTTGCGGCGATACAATGGCGTGGTTTGAAGAACGCGGCGTTGAACTTAAAATTGAAGAAGATGGCAGAATATTTCCGATAACAGATTCTTCTCAAACGATTATTGATTGTTTTTTGAATGAATCAAGAAAGTATAATGTTGATTTTAGAACGAATCACGCCGTAAAAAGTATTTCAAAACGGGACGATTTGTGGCAAGTAGAAACGAGTCAAGGAAGGTTAGAAGCAACCAATATTGTGTTTACCACGGGAAGCAATCCGAAAATGTGGAAAGTATTAGAAAATTTAGGACACACCATTATTCCTGCTGTTCCATCGTTATTTACGTTTAATATTAAAGATGTGCGCATCAAAGATTTACTCGGAATTGCAACACAAGCAAGCGTCAAAGTAGTGGGTACAAAACTTGAATCAAACGGTCCGTTACTCATCACACATTGGGGAATGAGCGGTCCGGGAATTTTAAAATTATCTGCTTGGGGCGCACGAATCTTAGCGGATAAAAATTATAACTTTCAAATTGAAATCAATTGGCTGAACGATATTTCTAAAGAAGATTGTTTGGAAAATATCAAAGATTTTAAACTGGAATTGGCGAAAAAAACCGTTCAAAAAAACAATCCTTTTGAGGTGCCAAAACGTTTATGGCAACGAATTACGGAAGCTTCGGGTATTAATAATGAAGTGCGTTGGGCAGATTTGACAAAACAGCAAACGGAACAATTGGCGAGTCAACTCACGGAAGCCATTTTTAATGTAAAAGGAAAAAGTACCTTTAAAGAAGAATTTGTCACGGCTGGCGGAATCGATCTCAAAGAAGTCAATTTTAAAACTTTTGAAAGTCGCAAACATACAAACTTATATTTCGCAGGTGAAATTCTTAACATTGATGCTATTACAGGTGGATTCAACTTTCAAAATGCGTGGACGGGAAGTTATATTGTTGCTCGAAGTATTTTTTCTTAGACTTCTTAGAATGTTGGACGCGCTTCGCTTTTGAATCAAATTCAAGGTCTCACACGTAAAAATTATGTAAAAGCCGTTATTCTTTGTGGATAATGGCTTTTTGTCATTGGCTATGCCGAATCTTCGATTTCCTGCAAAGGAAGGAATCTAGAATGCTTCTCGATACAATTTTTCTCTTTTCTGCTTCCGCAAACAGATAAAAATCACTCGAAGTGACGTACATAAATCCAACACGTCAGTTCGAGTGAAATCTTGGAAAGATTTTGTATCGAGAACAGCTTAGAAAAGCGAATATTTCAATTATTTAATTCTTGAATCTTTCAATCGAAGTGACGAAAGCAAACTAAAAAACATTCGTGTATTCGTGGCAAAAAACACAAAATTTGATTTCAAATAACTTCTCGATACAAATTCACGCTAAAGTTTTGTATTATCCAATGCTAACAGCTAAAGGCTAGAAGCTAATAGCTAATTTGCTAGTGCAAGTTTGTAAATCGTGCCATCAAACCAACTAAAAAAACATTCGTGCATTCGTGGCAAAAAACACAAAATTTGATTTCAAATAACTTCTCGATACAAATTCACGCTAAAGTTTTGTATTATCCAATGCTAACAGCTAAAGGCTAGAAGCTAATAGCTAATTTGCTAGTGCAAGTTTGTAAATCGTGCCATCAAACCAACTAAAAAACATTCGTGTATTCGTGGTAAAAACATCAACAAAATATTCTTCGATAGAAATTCGTCTCAAAAATTCATTTGAAGCGACGTAGTTTTTACTTCTAATTAATCTAAAAATCCAAGAAGTCTAAATAAGTCTAAAGTCGTATCTTTGCCAAAATTTTAAAATCGTTCATGGAAATAGCAACATTTCTACCGAAAACATATACCAAAAATATTGACAATGGAAGCGTTACTTGGAAATCGCCAAGTAATATTGCATTGATTAAATATTGGGGGAAAAAAGCAGATCAAATTCCACAAAATCCTTCCATTAGTTTTACATTGGATGCTTGTGCAACAGTCACAACGTTGACGTATAAAAAGAAAGAAATTGCTTCGGATGATTTTTCATTCGATTTATTTTTTGAAGGAACACAAAAGGATGATTTTAAACCGAAAATCAATACGTTTTTACAACGAATTCAACAATATCTTCCGTTTATAACAAACTATCATTTTACGATTGAAACCTCCAATTCATTTCCGCACAGTAGTGGAATTGCGTCGTCAGCTTCGGGAATGAGTGCGTTGGCGTTGTGTTTGATGAGTTTGGAAAAAGAACTCAATCCAATGATGACGGAGGAAGAATTTACCCAAAAAGCATCATTTTTAGCACGATTAGGTTCAGGAAGTGCCAGTAGAAGTATTGAAGGCGATTTGATTGTTTGGGGAAAACACGACGATACAATTGGAAGCAACGACTTATTTGCGATAAAATATCCTTACAAAGTACACGAAGTTTTTAAAAATTTCCACGATACTATTTTATTGGTTGATAAAGGCGAAAAGCAGGTCAGTAGTACGGTTGGACACAATTTAATGCACGGTCATCCGTTTGCCGCACAACGTTTTGCACAAGCGCATGAAAATTTAACCAAAATGCAAAGTGTTTTAGCAGATGGTGATTTAAAGGAATTTATCGCCATTGTAGAAAGTGAAGCGTTAACCTTGCATGCCATGATGATGACTTCGATGCCATATTTCATTTTGATGAAACCAAATACCTTGGAAATCATCAATCGAATTTGGGAGTTTCGTCAAACATCCGGAACACATATTTGCTTTACATTAGATGCTGGCGCGAATGTTCACGTGTTGTATCCTGAAAATGAAAAAGATAAAGTATATTCGTTTATTCAACAAGAATTGGTAAAATTTTGCCAAAACGGACATCACATTTGCGACAGAATAGGTTTTGGAGCAAAAAAAGTGTAATTTTACATTAACAAAATGCCCCAAATAAAGTCAAATAACAACGAACAAATGAAAGGACCGCTTTTCTATTCTAAAATATTGCTCTTCGGAGAATACGGAATCATCAAAGATTCGAAAGGATTATCCATTCCTTACAATTTTTACAAAGGTGCTTTAAAAATTGACGAAAATCTTTCGGCAGAAGCAAAAAAATCAAATGAAAGTTTACAAGCGTTTGCAAAGCATTTAGAAGCGTTAGATGCTGAACTTGTTACGTTTGATATGGAAGCTTTATATGCTGATTTAGACAAAGGAATGTACTTTGATTCGTCTATTCCGCAAGGATATGGCGTGGGAAGTTCAGGTGCGTTAGTCGCTTCTTTTTATGACAAATATGCACATGATAAAATTACTGTTTTAGAAAATTTGACACGAGAAAAATTGCTGAAACTTAAAGCGATTTTTGGTGAAATGGAATCTTTCTTTCACGGAAAAAGTTCTGGTTTAGATCCTTTAAACAGTTATTTAAGTATCCCAATTTTAATCAATTCCAAAGATAATATTGAACCTACGGGAATTCCTTCACAAAACCAAGCAGGAACTGGCGCAGTATTTTTGTTAGATAGTGGAATTATTGGCGAAACAGCTCCAATGGTTCACATTTTTATGGAAAGTATGAAGCAAGAAGGTTTCCGTAAAATGCTCAAAAATCAATTTATAAAACATACGGATTCGTGTGTGGAAGATTTCTTAAAAGGCGATATCAAGTCACTTTTTGGAAACTTAAAATCATTGTCAAAAGTGGTATTGAATAACTTCAAACCGATGATTCCACAACAATTCCATTCGCTATGGAAACAAGGAATTGAAACGAATGATTACTACTTAAAACTTTGTGGTTCTGGCGGTGGCGGATATATTTTAGGATTTACACAAAACATCGAAAAAACCAAAGAAACTTTAAAAGATTATAAACTAGAAGTAGTGTATAACTTCTAAAGTTAAAACACACATGTTATCTAGAAAACGCAAGCTATTTTATTACAAACTCTTCAGCTTGTTTTCTGTTGTAAGAGGCTATAATGTTCTTATCATCGTAATAGCACAATATTTGGCTGCTAAATATATTTTAGCACCCAAAAAAGGCTATATGGAGATTTTTTTGGACGGACATTTATTCGCTTTGATTCTCGCTTCAGCAGTTGCCATCGCAGCAGGTTATATTATCAATAATTTTTACGATGCCGAAAAAGATTTAATCAACAGACCCAAAAAATCAATGTTAGATCGGTTGGTCAGTCAGCGCACAAAAATTACTGCATATTTTACGCTCAACTTTATTTCGGTTGCGATTGCTAGTTTTGTATCGTTTAACGCCGTTATTTTCTTCTCAATCTATATTTTCGGAATTTGGTTTTATTCACACAAAATGAAAAAAATTCCATTGCTCGGAAATCTTACTTCAGCCGTATTGGCAATCACTCCATTTTTCGCCGTATTTATCTATTACAGAAATTTAAGCAGCGTTATTTTTGTGCACGCGACCTTTTTATTTCTACTAATTCTCATTCGCGAATTCATCAAAGATTTGGAAAATATCAAAGGTGATTTGGCGCAAGATTACAAAACCATTCCTATTATCTATGGCGAAAAAGTCTCGAAAGGATTGATTACTTTTTGTGCAACAATCTCTGTTTTGGTGACACTTTTTCTAATTTCTGAATACGATACAGGGTACATGCGTTTCTATTTCTACGGAAGCATATTATTGTTAATTCTCTCCATCATTATATTATACAAAGCACAATCAAAACCGCAATATTTGTTACTTCATAATATTTTAAAATTTATCATTGTAGCGGGCGTTTTCAGTATTCCGTTATTGAATATTGAATCTATTCTAAGTAAAATCACGAATGTGTTGTAATCCATAGAAAGTTTATGAGTTGATTTTGAATGTGTTATTTGTTTTAACAGTATAAACGAATAATTCATTATAGATTCATTTATGATAAATTAAAAAGTATCTTTGCGCAAAATTTATAGCAATTATTACAATGGCAAGAGAACGACACGGGAAGAGTAAAGACACTTCGGGTAAAAAAAAACGTGATGGAAAAAAGCCTTCCGATGGGAAAAAGCCTTTTGATAGAAAGAAATCTTCTGATGAGAACAAATCTTTTGAAGGGAAAAAGCCTTTAGAAGGAAAAAAGCCAATATACAGAAAAAAGGCAGCGCCTAAACCAAAATCATCCAGCAATCCAAACGAGATTCGCTTAAACAAATATATATCGAATTCAGGAATTTGTTCACGACGCGAAGCAGATATGCACATTTCTATTGGAAGTGTCACGGTAAATGGTAAAGTAATCACAGAAATGGGTTACCAAGTAAAATTGAATGACGAAGTGCGATTTGATGGAAGAGTTATTTCTCCAGAAAAACCAGCATATATTTTATTGAACAAGCCAAAAGGATTTTTGGTGACAACGAAAGATGAAAAAGATCGGAAAACAGTGATGGATTTAGTGGCAACTGCTACCACATCGAGAATTGTACCGGTTGGACGTTTGGAACGACAAGCTACGGGATTATTATTATTTACCAATGATGGAGATTTAGCAAGAAAGTTAACAGATCCGCATGAAAAAATTCGTAAAATCTACCATGTAGAATTAGATAAAAATCTAAGTCAAACGGATTTCAATAAAATAAAAGATGGTGTTAATATTCGAGGAGAAGTGCATGAAGTTGTAGAAATTTCTTGGATTCAAGGAGCTTCAAAAACCGAAGTTGGTATCAAAGTAAATTCAGGAAGTAATAGTTTGGTAAAAACAATCTTTGAGCATTTATCGTATAACATTGTTCGATTAGATAGAGTTGTTTTCGCAGGACTCACGAAGAAAGATTTACCGCGAGGTAATTGGCGACATTTGACGGCTCAAGAAGTTGTTAATTTGAAGAATTCATAATACATAAACCTCTCAATTTGGGAGGTTTTTTTAGTTTAATACGTTTCGCAAATGTATTTTTGAATCATATAAGGTGTAATTTTTTTCAATGTTTTGCCTGTTTCTGGATGTAATCCGTAAGCAGTAAAAAACTCTAATTCTCCATTCGCTGTTTTTTGATACCATAAATTTTCACTTCCATCAGCTTTAAAAAACGGATATTCACAATCAGGGTTCACTTTCCTAAAGTTTTGTACACGTTCCTGTTTATACAATTTTAAATTGGACATGCCATACTTTTCTACATCTAACTGAACTTCCACATAATGATCGCTATTCCAAATCATCCATCGCTGTTTTTCTACCATATACAATCCGAAATACAGTAAAAAAATAAGTGAACAAAAAATAAGCGTTACTTTATTTTTTTGAATCACAATCTTCAATTTTTCTCCAATAGTGGGTTCTTTTCTAAAAATAACATCTTCTTTTTTCTCTTCATCAATAAAAACATCTTCTACGATTTCTGTTGTTGTTTCCTGAATAGTATTCTTTAGAATAAATTCGGCATAATTTTCATAACCAAGATAACAACAGAGACAATTTGCAACTGAACTTTTAAGTTCAACATCGGAGCCATCTTTCAAGGCAAGTTTGTATTTATTACGCAGGCTTTTTTCATGATATTGAAAACGGCATTCTTCCATCATATAATCCGAAATTCTCTTAGAGAGTCCCGTGACAGACATATTTACTCCTGTTGCTTTTTTCGCTTCTTTTCTAGCTTTTTCAAAAGCACTTAATACTAATTCTTTATGCATGACTTCTAGTTTTAGGTTTCTCTTTTCATTGCAAAAGCGGACATAAAATTTGGCAGGCAAAAAAGTGGAAATTAGTTTCCCTAAACTTTCCTTTACTCTTCCTTAAACTTTCCATTCGTTCCCATGATTCCTCACTTTATTTGCTTCAGAAATATTTCATAACTGAGGCTTAAATCAATTTGATCTCTTGCATTTAAACTTGGTTCATATTCGAGATAAGAAGCAATAGGATGACTTCTGGGAAGTAGTCAAACTACCTGTCATTATCTCACACTTCCTAAAAACACAAGAAAACGGCGCCTTTTCTAATCCACTGTGTTGCTGAACATTAATACCTGAGTATTTCTCGGACGGCAACACCTATGTCCAATTTTAAATTTTAACAAAATGAAAAAATTCAGCTTAATAATACTTACGGTTTTCCTCAATGGAGCAATATTTTCTTGTACACCGAACTCAATAGCAGAGGATGAAACTCAATATGAGCAGCAATCAACGGAAGGAGATGACGGAGAAGTAACGGAAGGAGAAGAGAATAAAAAACCTACAGGTGGTTAAAAGTAGATTGTAATTATATTTTTACTATTTTAGAAGGATGAAACGACTATCAGCGACATCCTTCTTTTTATTTGCAATTTTTTTTCTGCTTTGCAGTAGTTGTAAATTTGATAAAACCACTAAACAAAAAAAGTCTAAATATGTTCTTGAGCTAGAAAATACAGCTTATCAAAAATTGAATCAGCGCGAGTATGATAGTGCAATTTTCTATGCTAGAAAAATGTTAAACTTAGCTTTAGCGGAGAATTCAGTTATATCGATTAAAGCTGCCTATAGTCGATTATCTTTGAATTTTAAAAGCAATAAGCAATACGATTCAGCCATCTTTTACAGTGAAAAATTATTTAATATATCTGAACAAACAAAAGACACCATTAATATGGCAAAAGCTTGTTATAAAAAAGGTGCTTATTATAAAGAAATCGATAGTCTTGAGTTAGCATACATGAATTTAGCGACCTCAAAAAATCTTTCTTTAAAGATGAATGACAAGACAAATGCAGGAAAAAGATTACTTGAAATTGCTAATATCCAAAAAACTCAAGGGAATTTTGGTGCTAGTCAATTGTCAGCTTTAGATGGTCTAGATCTTTTAGAAAATACAAAAGAATTTTACTCGCTAAGTGGACTTTATTACATATTGGCCGTGGTTTCCAAAGAGACTGGAAATAATGATATGGCTTTAAAGCGATTGGATCAAGCCATGGAACTCATAAAGAATCCTTCAGTAGAGGAAAAACAAAAAAATAAAAATCTAATTATTTTTAATAATACAAAGGCTAATGTTTATAAGGAATTAGAAGAATATGATACTGCTATTCATATTTATGAAGACTTGTTAAGTAATGAAAATATAAAGCCAAATAAAATTGAAACAGCTCGTATCATGGGAAATTTGGCATATACATTATTCCTAAAAGAAGGATTCAATACCCGATCGGATTCACTGTTAAAAAGATCACTTGATATTTACCAAGCACAAGAAAGAATTTCAGAACTATTCTCGATTAATCTTAAATTATCAGAATTATATATAGAAATTAATGAAGATTTAGCAATAGCATACGTAAATAAATCCCTAGAGTATGCTGAAAAACTTGAAAATCTCAGTTCTATACATGAAGCGTTGGGAATAAAAATTCAAATTACAAAAGATGGTGATGATATAAAGCGTTATTTAGCTCTAGCAGAAGACTTGAGAATTAGAAGAGAAGATCTAAGCAGTTTGTATGCCAATGAAAGATATGATCTCAATAAAGCTGAAAATAAAATTATCATTGCTCAAAATAAAGCTACCAAGTTTAAAAATCAATTGTTAGCTTTAATCATCGTACTAATAGTTTTACTCGTACTCACCTTCTTCATCTACCAAAAAATAAAGCGCCGTCATAAAATTGAAAAACTAAAAACAGTACACGTCACGGAAGCACGAATTTCTTCAAAAGTTCACGACGAATTGGCAAACGACTTGTACAAATTGATTTCTCAACTAGAAACTACAAATCCAGAAAAAGAAGTTGTTTTAGATAAATTAGACGTTATTTACAACCAAGCACGCGATATTTCAAAGCAAATTCAAGGTGTTGAAACTGGCGACGGATTCTCCGATGAACTCAGTAATTTGTTCCGAAGTTATCAATCTGAAGAAGTAAATGTGTTGTTAAAACGCTATAATACGGATATTTGGAACGGAATTTCCTCACATATAAAAATAACGATTTACAGAGTCTTACAAGAGCTATTAACCAACATGAAAAAACACAGCAATGCTACGCTAGTAGTGGTTTCCATTGAAAAAAAACAAAAGCAATTGTTCATTCAATATATTGATAACGGAAAAGGATTTGCTGAAGAAATTTCAAAAAATGGATTACAGAATGCGGAAAACCGTATTCATGCTATTAAAGGAAAACTTACTTTTGACACTAAACTTAACAATGGATGTAAGTTTAGTATTAATGTTCCAGTATGATAGATTGCCTATGTTTACGAAAGTTTTAATTGCCGAAGATATGGACGACATCAACACAGGTGTCCTCACAGCACTTTCCGAATTGGAAATCGCTACGATAGATCAAGCTCAATATTGCGATGATGCAGATTTGAAAGCTAAAAAAGCATTGAAAGATAATGAACCTTATGAATTACTCATTACCGATTTATCTTTTGTAAAAGATCATCGAAAACAAAAAATAACCTCAGGAGAAGAATTACTTATCAAATTGAAAGCTACACAACCGAATTTAAAAGTGATTGTATATTCTGTGGAAGACAAATTGCAATGTGTTCGCCGACTGTTTAATCAACACAATATTGACGCGTATGTCTGCAAAGGTCGAAAGAGTTTAAAAGAATTGGTCAAAGCCATAAAAACCGTTTCTAAAGGAGAAATACATCTTTCGCCCAAAGTGCAAAATGCATTAAGTTCAAAGAGCGATATGGAAATCGATGATTACGATATCGATTTACTCAAATTACTTTCCAAAGGAATGAGTCAAGATGAAATAGCCGCCGATTTAAAAGGTCGCAGTATTTCGCCAAATAGTTTAAGTTCTATTGAAAAACGATTGAGTAAACTAAAAATTTACTTCAAAGCAAACAATGCTATTCACCTAATCGCTAATGCAAAAGATTTAGGATTGATTTAAGAAATTAAATGGTAAACAAAACAATATCCACAACAGCATATTTCTTTACCATACAAACAAAATAGTCACTATATTTTGGAAGAAATTCTCAAAAATAGCGGCTATTTTTTAACTTTTATTCAATATTATAAAGTCGCAATAAAATCAATCAATGTTGCAAAATCTTCTTCCTTTTTAAGCTTTAATTTTTCTGATTTAATAAAATTCTTAATTTCGTTTTCGTTCTCAGGAAAAAGCTTTAAAACATCTTTTTTCTTGGCATCAACCTGAATTGGCTCGCCATTTTTTACAATATAATAATAATCATATTGCGTGAATTTTGCCGCTCTATCAGCTTGATTTGCAGTAAGTGCTTTTTCATTTGGAGAAAATACACACTTCTTTCTCAACAATAATTGCACGTTTTTTTCATCATTTAAGACAAGGAAATACGCTTTCTTCTCAGCACCTTCTTCATCTTTATAATCAAACAATTGAAGTGTTTTATTCTCAAAAACAATTCTAGAATCATCAACTTTCATCAACGCTCCAATTTCTTTTCCATTTTCAGGAAATAACTCTATTTCATTTGAATACGTGTTGAAGCGCATCATAATATTTCCATACGATTTATCACCCACAAAAAATTGCGCCAACTTATATTTTTCATACAAATACGGGCTTCCTTTTACATTGTCCCAATCAATTTGATACGGATCTTTTTCTTTCGTATTTAAAAATTTTCGAAGTTGATCGTACACCTGAGAAGTACTTTCAAACTGTCTTGGAGCGCCACTCACTTGAGCAAATAAAGAGGCGCTAAATAGAAATAAAAATGCGATAGGTAACAGTCGTAATGATTTCATAATAATCTTAATAAATAGGTTCTAACTATAAAAATACTGAAAAGAAGTCGATTTTTTTGACTATTTAACGAAGAAAATAGGAGAGAAGTAACTATTTTGAAACTTCAAGAGGATTCTTTTTTGTAGAATGTTTAAACAATTCGTACACCAAAAAACCATACACAATCATATATTCTAAGGCTACAAAAGTTAAATTTTCTGCATAGCTTTCATTTTGATATGCGGTATAACTAAAAATGATCATAAAAGACCAAATCATGGTGAATCGATAGTTGGTAAATACACTCAAAATCAACAAAGTAGCCAAATACCAAGGATGCACGGTTGTGGTGGTAAAAAAGTAAAAAGAAAGCCCAAAAAGCAATGCAGTGATGATTTTTTTGAAATCAGAATTATTTCGGAAAAGACTGATTCCTGTAACAAAAATTAGCACAATGATTGGCGTAATTTTTCCAATAGTAGCAATCAGATTCCAGCCGACAATTTTATAGCCAATCCAACGTGCGATGTAATACAAACTTGCGTTGAATTCAAAATTTTGAAACCATAAACTCACGGTTTCTTGATAGTTTGCAATAAATTCTGTGGAAAGAAATGGCAGAAATAAAACAATGATAGTTCCGAAAACAATACTGTAAAAAGCGATAAGTTTTAATATGCCTTTTTTGACAATTGAAAATGTAAACTGCTTATTTTCAGATTTTTTATAATTGATAAACCATTGAAAAAATAAAGGCAAAAAGAGTAACGGAATCAACTTGACAGAAACCGAAATTGCTAACAAAACAGCCGCCCATTTCCAAAACCCTTTTTGCAGTAGATATAAACTCCAGACCAAGAAGAAAATCATCACGGCTTCAAAATGTAAGTTTCCAGTGAGTTCAATAATGACGAACGGATTTAGAATATATAACCAAATATTTTTGATAGGTAAACCTAAATTCTCAAGTAGTTTTTTTCCAAAATATAAAATTCCCAAATCCGCAAGAATGATCAAAATACGCAACACAATTACAGAACCTAGAATATTATTCCCAGAGAACCATCCCGCGAAAGCGAAACACAACTGATTAATAGGCGGATAATTGGTATAATGCGATGCACTTAAATTGCCCATTCCGTTGAATAATTCTTGCGCTTCAGCAATCGGCGCAGTTCCAGAAGCCATCAAATCGTTTGGCAAATATAAATACGGATTCCAACCTTCAACCAACATTCTTCCGTCCCAAATAAAGCGATAAAAATCTTGTGATAAATTCGGAATACTTCCTAAAAAAACCAATCGTAATATAATGGCAATTCCCGCAAGGAAAAAAAAGTTTTCTTTTTCCAATCGGATTAATCCGAAGAAACAGAGAAAAGAAATGCCGTACAATGTAATCAACATCGTGACATTTGTTCGCACCAACGGATAGCCAATGTAGTAATACACAAAGGCACTAATAAGCACAAGTATGATGGAGAATTTGTGATATTTCCTTTCGGAAGTCATCACCCTTTGGAACGAATTGAGTTAAAAAACACAAAGGCAAATCCTAAGAATAACATTAAGTGAAACGGAAACAATCCGAAGTCATTTAACGGGTACGCGCTGTACATTCCAAACAAAAAATACACCATTAAAAGTGCTTCAATAATTGTATTTGCTGAAATTTTCTTTTTGATATAAATGTTATTTTTCCAAGAATCTTTCAAGGTTTTAATGTTGAATTTTGGCGTGCGAACAAACTCGCTTCGTTTTCCCGCATGTCCTTCCAATACAGCGATAGAGTTGTGCACGGAGAATCCCATCGCGACAGAGAAAAAGACGAAAAACATCTTTATATAATCGATAAAATTCAGGAATCCGCCACCTTGCACACGTTTGTACGGAAACCAAAAACAGACAAAAAATATGATCGTACTGATGATAAAGAAACTCGAAATGGTAAAATAAATTTCTAAATGTCCGTACGTATTTTTGATGTACAACATCGGAATACTCAAAATACCGACAATCAATACGTTTAAAAACATCGTACTGTTGAGTAAGTGTAAAACACCGTGAATTTTGGTTTTGAGAGATATATTTTTAGAAAAAATAACACGTTTAAACATCTTTTTGAAATTCTCTGCGCCACCTTTATTCCAGCGGAATTGTTGCGAACGCGCCGCGCTGATAATTACAGGCAATTCGGCAGGTGTTTCTACATCTTCTAAATATTTGAATTTCCAATTTTTCAACTGCGCGCGGTAACTCAAATCTAAATCTTCGGTTAGTGTATCGCCTTCCCAGTTTCCAGCGTCAATAATACAGGTTTTACGCCAAATTCCCGCAGTTCCATTGAAGTTGATAAAATGTCCTTGCGAATTTCGTCCAACTTGTTCTAGCGTAAAATGTGCATCCAATGCGAATGCTTGAATTTTGGTTAGCAATGAATAATCACGGTTCAAATGTCCCCAACGTGTTTGCACAACGCCGATTTTTTCATCTTTAAAATACGGAATCGTTTGTTTGAGCCAATCTTCTTTCGGAAGAAAATCTGCATCAAAAATTGCGATGAATTCGCCTTTCGCTTCGATTAAACCTTCTTTCAGTGCGCCAGCTTTAAAACCCGATCGGTCTTTTCGGCAAATATGGGTAATATCGAGTCCTTTGGCTTGTAATTTTTTAATTTGTGCAGCGGTGGAAATTACAGATTCGTCGGTAGAATCGTCCAACACTTGAATTTCTAGTTTTTCGGCAGGATAATCAATCTCGGCAATATTGTCTAATAAGCGTTCCATAACGTACAATTCGTTAAAGACAGGAAGCTGAATGGTCACATACGGAACTTCCTCAGGATTGTTCAAATCAAAACGAGGAGACGTATCTTTTTTATTTTTCGCGCGTAAGTAATTGATCAATAAATTCAATTGCGCCAAGCTATACATTAAAATTAAAATCAAAGCAATAGCATATATTGTCATAACGGCAAACGAGAATGCTAGTTTGAAAAATTCTGCATCAAAACCCATTTATTTAAAACTATATTTAAAAATCCAACCTAATATTTTTATGCCCGCAAATATAGAACCTTTTACGGTTCCTGAAACTTTTGAGACACCAATTCTCTTTTTATATCGCACAGGAACTTCTATATATGATAACTTCTGCTTCAATGCTTTGAGCTGCATTTCTACCGTCCAACCATACGTTTTATCTTCCATGTGGAGGTTGAGAAGTTTCTCGTATTTTATCGCTCTAAAAGGGCCTAAATCGGTAAATTTTGCACGAAAAAAGAGTTTCATTAAAAAAGTGGCGAGCCAATTGCCAAATATTTGTTGCGGCGTCATGGAGCCATCTTCACGCAACGATTTTACACGCGCGCCAATGACAAAATCGAGATCATCTTCTATAATGGGTGCGACAATTTTTGTCAATTCTTCAGGATAATCTGAATAATCGCCATCTAAAAATACCAAAATATCTGGTTTCACTTCTTGATTAGTAATATAATCCATTCCTTTTAAACACGCGTATCCATAGCCTTTTTGCGTTTCTTTCAGAACTGTTGCGCCAGCGGCTTTTGCATTTAGTTCGGTATCGTCGGTGGAATTATTGCTGACCACAATAACTTCCGTCACAGTTTTGGGGATTTCCCGAATAACATTCGCAATAGAATCAGCTTCATTATACGCAGGAATGATGACTTTTATAATCATATTTTTTTAGTTAGCTGTTGGCTGTTTGCTTTTAGCCGTTGGCTTTTTTTATGTTGTATTTTGAATGATAAACGAATCAATTCAACATTTAAAATTTTCTTTTAATCTTTTAGTAAATAAGTTGTTCTCGATACTATTTTCTATCGAAAATCACTCGAACTAACGTTTGGAACTAATGATTATTTAACATTCAAAATTTAGCATTTAAAACTTTCTTTTAATCTTTTAGTAAATAAGTTGTTCTCGATACTATTTTCTATGGAAAATCACTCGAACTGACGTTTGGAACTAATAATTATTTAACATTCAAAATTTAGCATTTAAAACTTTCTTTTAATCTTTTAGTAAATAAGTTGTTCTCGATACTATTTTCTATCGAAAATCACTCGAACTGACGTTTGGAACTAATGATTATTTAACATTCAAAATTTAGCATTTAAAATTTTCTTTTAATCTTTTAGTAAATAAGTTGTTCTCGATACTATTTTCTATCGAAAATCACTCGAACTGACGTTAGGAACTAATAATTATTTAACATTCAAAATTTAGCATTTAAAATTTTCTTTTAATCATCATCTCAAATCCCAAACACTATTTTCTTTTTTAAAACTTTTCAAATCGGTCCATTCGCCAATTTTTTCTCCATTTTTATACTTTTCAGCACGTATGAGTTGTTCGTCTTTATAGTGTAAACAATAACCATTTTTCTGATTATTTTTCAACTGGCATTTATGATCTACTTTTTCTTTTTCATCATAAAAAAGCCACCATTTACTCTTTTTGCCGTCAATAAAATGACCTTCACTTTCTTTCGTTTTATTTTCGCGATAAAAATACCAATATTTCGTTGGTTTCCCATCTTTAAAGCTTCCTTCTTTCTGAACAACGCCGTTTGGATAGTAAAATTTCCAATAGTTCGTTTTCACACCATTTTTTAGCCAGCCTTCTTCTTTAAGTTGACCATTTTCATAATAATTTTTTTGATATTCTTTTTTTCCGCTTCCGCTGAATGCGACACTGAGACAAAAGATGATGAATACGTATTTCATTTTTTTTATTAGCTTCTAGCTCTTAGGTTTATGTTATATTAAATTATTTTTGCTAACTGCTAACTGCTAACTGCTAACTGCTAACTGCTAACTGCTAACTGCTAACTGCTAACTGCTAACTGCCTACTTATTCTCCTCCAACATTTCAAATAAATCCATATCGTTTCCTAAAATCACTTCAGGAACTTTGTGACGCGTATCGCCATCATCAATTCCGTTTTCTAATTTTAAAACGCCTCTTGGACAAACGGCACTACAAATTCCGCATCCAACACAGGATGAACGTACAATATTTTGTCCTTTTTGTGCGTATGCTCTAACGTCAATTCCTTGTTCGCAATAGGTTGAACAATTTCCACACGAAATACATTGTCCGCCATTCGTCGTGATTCTGAATTTCGATTTAAAACGTTGAACAATTCCTAAATACGCCGCTAACGGACATCCAAAACGACACCAAACTCTATTTCCGAAAATTGGGTAAAATCCTGTTCCAATCACGCCTGCGAAAATTGAACCGATTAAAAATCCGTAAATATCTTGAATGGTTTGTGTTTCGATACCTAAAACAGCATTCGCACCAGTAAAATAGGCGTAAAGTGTAATTCCTGTCATCACAATTGCAAAAACCAACACGCCATGAATTAACCAGCGTTCTATTTGCCATGATTTCAATGATTTATCGGACAATTGACGATACGGATCGCCTAAAGTTTCTGCCAATCCGCCACAACCACAAACCCATGAACAATACCAGCGTTTTCCGAAAAAGTAGACCATTACAGGAACTACCACAACCGTTAATGCAATTCCCCAAACTAAGATGAATATTCCAATTGCGCCACTATTCACTAACTCTTTTAAATTCCACTGAAAGAAAAAATCATAATCAAGTGGAAAGGCATTTTTAAAATCGTACCAAGGCATTTCAAAACTCACCATGATTTCAGGAATCAGGAAAGCAAACACAATTTGAAAGAACAATACCGAAGTCGTTCGCAATAGTTGATATTTATTATGACGATATTTTATATACATGCGAATCGCCATCACGGTCATTACCGTACAATATAGAAAGCCGTACAAAAACCATTGACTCGCTAGGTTTCCGCTTAAACTTTCGCTAATCGGATCGACTAAGTATGTCCAATTCACAATATAATCTGGATAGAAATATAGGAGAATGTAAAATCCGACAAGGAATACAAAGACAAACCAACCAATCCAACCTCTGTTGGTAGCCGCATTGAGCCAAATTCCGTTGTTTTTAATGCCTGGAATTGGTTTTCGATACAATTCTGGAATGATAAACATCAGCGCGCCAATAATTCCCAAACCAAAGGTTAAAAACCAAAACAATCCTTTGTTTTCTTTCACAGGTCCTGCGCCAACATTTTTGGCAATTTCATAAGAAAAACTATGCGGTTTTCCCCAAATAACTTTATCCCTTTCGCCTTTTTCTTTGTGTGTAACATTGGCGTTTGCAATCGCAGTAGTAATATTTGAAGAAAATGCAAACGGAGTTGAAAATTCTTTTCCAACCGTTGTACTTTTTAAATCTTCAATAAAAAGTTCACTTTTAATGCCTTTATTGTTGACAATTTCTTCAAATTTCGCTGATGAAATTTCAAAAGAGCCCATAAATGGAAGGATGATAAAAATAGCTAATCCTAGTAAAAAAAGGCTAAGTCCTAAATTTTGTATTGTTTTCATCTGTATATGATTAAGAGAATTGAAAAATACGTTTCCAACTTCTCTTTTTGAGTTGGATATTTGTGTTATTTTCTTGATTGAATTGAGCAATAATATCTTTTTCGTGAAGTTTATAAAACTCAGGATCAAAATTGGCGTCCGCTAAATGTGCTAACACATATTCCACAGAACGTTTTTCGTTGAGCCAGCTGTCAAAACTGTGATGTCGCATGCGAATTCCAAAGGTATTGATGCCTAAAAATTCATTGGTTTCTTTGTGAAAAGCAATCGTAACGCAAATATGTTCTTTTAGATGTTTCCAATGAAAATGTTGTTCATAGTCAGGTCGTCCGCGTTCGCCAAAAACCCAGCCATACGTTTGATATTCGATGTCTAAAAACTTTGCAGAATTGAACCAATGTCCCGGATTATACGCTTTCGGATTTCCGCAAATCGTTTGCGCCAACGTTTCGCCCATCATTCGTCCCGTATACCAAACGGCTTCTATTGGTCTGCGATTTCCAATGGCTTCGTGTTGTTCGGCACAATCGCCAATGGCATAAATATCAGGAATGTTGGTTTCTAACTTTCTATTCACTTTCACGCCGCGCCCGATTTCAATATTAGAATCTTTCAAAAAAGCTACATTTGGTGAAACTCCAGCTGTCAAACCAACCACAGTACACGGAATTTCTTCGCCTGTTTCTTCAATGATAATCGATTTTACATTGCCGTTTTCGTCTGCTTTTATTTCTTTCAAATTCGTGCCTAAACGTAAATCGATATGATGTTCTTTAATATGTTGATTAATCATTTCCGATTCGCCAGCAGGCAACACACCATTCCAAAAACTTTGTTCACGCACCAAAAATGTCACAGGAATATCTCTACTTCGCAACATTTCTGCGAGTTCAATTCCGATCAATCCGCCACCAACAATCACAGCTCTGTTGCAAGTTTCTTTATTGGGCGCATATTTTTCTAAATTTTCTAAATCTTGCTTGTGATACATGCCCATCACACCTTTTAAATCTTGTCCTGGCCAACCAAATTTGTTCGGTTTGGAACCTGTGGCAATGATGAGTTTATCATATTTCATGGTTTCGCCATTGGCAAAAACGAGTTCTTTCGAAGCATCTTTTACTTGTTTTACAAAACCTTTTTTGAGTTCGATGCGATTCTTTTTCCAAAACCAATTCTCATACGGTTGTGTATGCTCAAACTTCATGTGTCCCATATATACATACATTAGTGCGGTTCGCGAGAAAAAATAATCGGTTTCAGCAGAAATAATGGTAATTCGTTTATCGGAAAGTTTCCGAATATGTCTGGCAGCCGTAACGCCAGAAATTCCATTACCTATAATTACAATATGTTCCATAAAATGTGATTGGTTTTTTAGACTTCTTGAAATGTTCAAGAATTGGTTTGTGTCGGAAGTTCTGTCGTGATTAAAGTTAAGAACTTATATCGAGGTTTAGAATTTAGATTCTTTATAAATTAAAAATAGAGTGTAAGGTTTTTGAAAAAATTACAACGCTGTTTTTACTTGAAAATCAGCGATATAAATAATGTGTTTTTTTAGAACGCTTGTAAGTTCCTAAAATTTTTACAGACTTAAGCAGCATTACCAAAAGAAATCAATTTTTAAAATTATTGAAATGAAATATACAATTATTACGCTCATTGCCGTATTTACAACGACTCTCGGCTTTGCACAAACAACCGCAGACTTTTTCAAAACTTCAGATACTTTTTTTAAAACTTACGTAGAAAATGGTAAAGTCAATTACAAAGCTGTCAAACAAAATTCGGCACAATTAGAAACTTTATTGGCTTCTACAAACGAAATTAAAGTTGATAAAAGTGATGCAAAAACCTATCAAGCGTATTGGATTAATATTTACAATTTGACAGTCATCAAAGGAATTGTTGAAGAATATCCTGTAAAATCACCTTTAGATATTGCTGGTTTTTTCGATAAGACAAAATATTCCGTTGGCGGAATGAACATCACTTTAAACGACATAGAAAATAAACTTTTACGCGAACAATTCAACGATGCACGATTTCATTTTGTATTAGTCTGCGCTGGTTTAGGTTGTCCGCCAATCATTGCGGAAGCGTACATGCCAACTACGTTAGATGCACAATTAGATACACAAACACGAATTGCCTTAAATAACGATGAATTCATCAAAGTAAACGCAAAGAAAAAACGCGTAGAATTGTCTGAAATTATGAAATGGTACAAAGAAGATTTTACCCAAAACGGCAACGAAATCGACTTTATCAATCAATACAGAGAAGAAAAAATAGACGAAAAATCTAAAATAAGTTACTATCCGTATAACTGGACATTGAATGAAACGAAATAGCATCTCGACTGCACTCGATGTGACAAAATTATAAATTATAAATGTTGAATTTTAAATTATTCTCAATCGTCACTTCGAGTAATTTTCGTTAGAAAATTGTATCGAGAAGTACTTTAAAATCAAATCAACATATATACAAACGAACAAATCAACAAAAAAATAAATACTAAACTACATTACAAATGAACACTAAAAACTTTTTAATAACCGCACTTACCTTCCTATTCGTAAGCTTCACTTTTGCACAAGATCAAGATGATGAAAGGGTCGATCAAAAGACAAATATTCAAGAATTTACACCTTCAAAACTATTGAAAAAAGGACAATGGGATATTAAATTCTTCAACAGTATTTACACACAAACCGAACGTACAAACGGCGGAAATACCTCGGTTGACATTCCACGAGAAACGTTTTTTACGAACACGACCGAAATTTACACAGGAATCAGTACTAACAGAAGAATCAACATCGGATTCATCTTTCAAGTGCGTTCCAATACCTTTGGTGGCGCGGGCGCTTTCGATGTATTTCAATTTAAAGATAATGACACAGCACGAAGCGGATTCACTACGATTGCGCCGTCAATTCGTGTGCAGCCGTTCAAAAATATTTCAAACTTTTCCTTTACGAGTTCTGTCTATTTGCCCATTTTTAAAGACAAAGCAAACGCACCGTATTTAGACAAAAGAAGTGTGTTTTGGGAAACCAAATTCTTCTACGATAAAACCTTCGGACAAGACAAATGGCAACTATTTACACAAGCCGATTTCGGATTCAATTTTGGTGAAAAAAGTGAAGATGCAAATCCAGCAGATTCCAACGTGGGCGAACGTTTTGCCAACAACAGTTTATTTTTACCGTTAGGGGTATTTTTAAGCTATTTTCCAACCACAAAATCAACAGTATATGTAAATACGAAGCAAGCTTTTTTAATTGATTTGGGAAATAATTTCTCTCAAAATTCCACTTCCGTGGGAATAGGAACGAAATATCAACTAAACGAAGTCTTAAACATTGAAGGTTCGTTTGACAAATTTGTGAGAGGAAACAATTTTCAAGGATTAGGACAAACTTTTAGCATAGGATTAAGAGCCATTTTTTAAATAAAATAGTACATTAGGAGTCTAAACAATCACAAATAAAACGAACCATTAATAAATTTTAAAAATAGGGTTGCTAAAAGCCATGTTTAAAATTTTTAATGAGAGAACGAAGTGGTTACACACGTTCTTAATTTTATAATGATGTTTTTATTCAATACTTACTAAAATTTAAACGTGTGAAATTTAGATTTCTATACATAATTATTGGCTTATTGCAATTTTCATGCACGAGTCAATCTGAAAAAATAAACGGTGTTAGTTTTGTCGCTTCCCGAGATGCCATTGATCAAACACATGTAGATCCTGTAATTAAAGTCAATGCAAATTACGCCGCCGTGATGCCTTTCGGATTTTTAAAATCGTTAACGGCTACGGAAGTCATTCACAATACTGACAGACAATGGTTTGGCGAAACACGAAAAGGCGCAAAGCAATACGCGGAAGAATTGCAAAAGAACCACATCAAAATCATGATAAAACCGCAAATTTGGGTTTGGAATGGTGAATTTACAGGATTGATTGCGATGGAATCTGAAGAAACGTGGAAACAATTTGAAGCTTCGTACGAAAGTTTCATCTTAGAATATGCGCATTTAGCACAAGAAGTAAACGCCGAAATGTATTGTATTGGAACGGAATTACACAAATTTGTCGCTGCGCGTCCCGCATTTTGGAAACAACTCATCGCAAAAGTAAAAGCAGTTTACAAAGGAAAACTAACATACGCTGAAAACTGGGATTCGTTTGACAAAGCGCCGTTTTGGGATCAATTGGATTTCATAGGAATTGACGCGTATTTTCCGCTAAGCGAAGAAAAAAATCCAACCTTAGAAAGTTTGCAAAAAGGTTGGCAATCGCACAAAGAAAAAATTGTTTCTTTAGCGAAAAAAGTAGATAGAAAAGTGTTATTTACAGAATACGGCTATCGAAGTATGGACTATGTTGGCAAAGAACCGTGGGATTCCAACAGAGGAAAAACGCTCAATTTAGAAGCACAACAAGTTGCATTGCAGGCGTTGTTCAATGAATTTTGGAAAGAAGATTGGTTTGCTGGCGGATTCATCTGGAAATGGTTTCACAACTATGAAAAATCTGGCGGATTGGAAAACGATCAATTTACACCACAAAACAAACCAGCAGAAAAAATAGTGCGGGAAACCTATAAATTACATCAGTAAATTCATGAAGAAAATCATACTTGTACTCTTTTTTTTAAATCTATGTTTTCATGGAATTGCACAAGATAAAATGGTGTATGATGTAAAATTTCAAGGACAGAAAAAGAACAAAGTAGGATTTTTAAAAAAATATGTCAGTGTTCGAAATGGCGATGTATTAGATTCTTTGCAACTCGATCAAGATGTCATATTACTCAAACGATTGGCAGGCGTTTCGCATGCGTATTATCAAGTATTTCATTCTGAAGACAATTTATACAATGTATTTTTTAACATTGAAGAAAATTTCACGCTGATTCCAAATGTCAATGTTTGGACGACGACGAATGCGCAAGTTGCGTATAAAGTTGGCTTGTATGATTACAATTTCTTGGGAAGAAATATCGCTTTTGGCGGATTTTACCAAAACAACGGATTTGACTCGTACGGAATCAATTTGCGTGCGCCAAATTTGTTTACACGCAACTTTGGGATTGCGATCAATCATCAAAATTGGACCAGTGAAGAACCGTTATTTTTTGACAATGGTTCGGCAAATTACAAATACAGCAACACGTCTTTTGAAGCGTTATTACTTTATCAAATCAACTTCAAACATCGCTTACAATTTGGAGCAAATGTATTTAAAGAAGAATATACGTATCTCAACGGATTGACTTCTGACGCCATTCCGCAAAGTTTAGCATTGAACAAACTCATGTTTAAGTTTTTATATGAATATGATCACTTAAACTATGATTATCAATACTTGGAAGGCATTAAAAACACCTTTTATTTACAATATGTGACGACCGAAAATAACTTTCAAGACAACTTCTTAATTGGTTGGAGTGATTTTATGTATTTCAAACGCGTTGACGAAAAAGGAAACTGGGCAAACCGTTTCCGATTTGGTGTGGCGTCAAACAATGCGAGTCCGTTTGCGCCATTTTCAGTAGACAATAACTTGAACATTCGTGGTGTAGGAAACATTATTGATCGTGGAACGGCAAGCATGGTATTAAACACCGAATATCGGTACACTTTATACGAAAAAGGTTGGTTTGTTTTGCAAGGAAATGGATTTGTGGACGCTGGAACTTGGCGAAATCCTGGTGGCGATTTTAGCGATTTTGTTGATAGTGATAACCTTAGAATCTATCCTGGCATTGGTTTACGTTTCATTCACAAACGCATCTTTAACGCTATTTTCCGAATTGATTACGGACACGGAATTACCAAAAATGCAAGTCGCGGAATTGTCTTTGGAATTGGTCAGTACTTCTAATTCCCACGAAAGTGGGAATCTCATCCTCAAAAGGAAAAACGGGAATCTTATCATATTAACATGAATTTTATCCGAAATAACGATTTTTGAAAACTGAAAACCTAAAAACCATGAAACCAATCATCTCAATCTTCATCGTGCTACTAACATTTACAAGCTGTCAATCCAACAAAAAAGACATCACATTTCATCCTTCACACTTAGCTGAACGACAAAATACGCCGTTTAGTGCTGTTGTAGAAACCGAAAACTTATTGTTTTTATCAGGTCAAATTGGGAAAGATCACAAAAAAGGCGAATTGGTTTCAGGCGGAATCAAAGCAGAAACCAAACAAGTATTGGAAAATATCAAAGCCGTTTTGACGCAACACAATTCTTCACTAGATCGTGTTGTGAAATGTACGGTAATTTTAGCTGATATCAATGATTTTGCAGACTTCAATAGTGTGTATGTTCAGTACTTTCCTAACAAACCTGCGCGTACCACTTTTGCTGCTGGCGGATTAGCGGCGAATGCAAAAATTGAAATTGATGTGATTGCGGCTAAATAAAATATGAATTTAATAAACTGAAAATCAATAAATTAAAAATTAAATTCAATTTTCTTGTAACATATTTTCAAAGTCGATACTTACGGAGCAATAGATTATAAATGATGAATTTTCATTCTAAATTTATTTTAGCATCTCAAAATCGCGAGTGAGATGCTGAATCAAGTTCAGCATGACGAAAAACCGTAAAAATTAAAACATGAAAAAAATAATTGTACTGATCGCTTTTATCGTGTGTAGTTTTGTGGGAACTGCGCAAGACACAACACTAGAAAACTCTTTATTGTGGAAAATTGAACACAAAGATTTAGCAAAACCTTCCTATCTTTTTGGAACGATTCATATTTTATGTGAAGATGATTTTTCCATTTCTGAGAAACTTACCAAAGCATTTACTGAAACTGAGAAACTAGTATTAGAAGTAGATCTTTCGGATACAGCCGCCATGGTGGAAGCCCAAAAGTCAATGCTTTCTAAAGAAAAATTGAGCGAAACCTTATCAAAAGAACGTCAAATATTTTTAGATAATTTGTTAAAAGAAGAATTAAAAATGTCGTTGCAACTAGTTGATAATTATACATTAATGACAATTTACTCCTTGTTAATTCAAGAAAGTTTATCATGTCCAACCAAAAAAATGTACGAATTTGAATTGATCAATCTCGCGAAAGCGCAAAACAAAAAAGTAGCAGGATTGGAAACACTAAATAACCAATTTGATTTCTTCGCGAAAGCCTATCCAACAGATTTTTTATGGCAACAAATCGAATTATACCAAGAATACAAAGTGGCGTTTCAAGACATGGTAAAAGTCTATAAAAATGAAAACATTAGCAAATTAGTTGAAAATATGAAAGACGAACGTTTTTTCAATGAAAATGCTGAATATTGGATGTTAACGTATCGCAACAAAAATTGGGTAGAAATCATGCCAGAAATGATGAAAAAACAATCGAATTTTTTTGCTGTTGGAGCTGCACATTTAGGCGGTGAAAATGGCGTGATACATTTGTTGAGAAAACAAGGCTACACCATAACTCCAGTTTATTAAAACACGTATTCGTTGGAACTGACCGAACAAGAATTTCTAAAAGCAATTACAGTCCACAAAGGGATTATCCACAAGGTTTCTCGCATCTATTTTGACGATGCGAGTGACCGAGAGGATTTGGTGCAGGAAATTATCTTGCAACTCTGGAAATCGTTAAAATCGTTCAACGGAAACAGTAAATTTTCAAGTTGGATGTATCGTGTTGCGTTAAATACTGCGATTGTATTTTTTAAGAAAGAAAAACGAAAACCAGACGCTTATAAAATGCCTGAACATGTGCAATTAACGCATGAAGAGTATTCTGATGAAAAAGAACAGCAATTGGCAACTTTTTACAAAGCCGTTCAGGAATTAAACAAGATTGAAAAAGCCTTAATTTTTCAATTTATCGAAGGATTTTCGGGAGAAGAAATCGCCAAAAACTTAGGAATGTCGCCTGTAAACGTTCGCGTAAAGCTGAATAGAACCAAGAAAAAATTACAAGAAATTATAAAAAATCAATCAGATGGATTTTGATAAAATAAAAGAACTCATGGACGGCGAAAATCAAGACGATTTTCAGATGCCAACCAGTTTAGACAATCTAAAGGAAAGTCAGATGCCAATTGCCAAAATTCGCAAAACCATGAAAGGCGAAATTGCGATGCAATTGACTGGAATCGTGATCTTTTTTGCGTTTCCATGTATCATAAAAATGTACGAATTGCCACGAGCTGTGTATTTGATATTTATGTTTATCACTAGTTTGATGACCTTAGGATATTTGGCAAAAATGGTTTGGTTTTTACGCCGAACTTCGAATGTTGGGCAACAAACCAAAGAAACCATTTTAAACTTTATTCACGATATCAAATTAACCATGGAAGTCTACAAAACAGGCATTATTGCAGGTTCGTTATTGCTGCCAGTTTCTATAACCGCTACGTTTTTAGGTGTTAAAAAACACGGGCCTGATCAATTTTCGGAATGGTTTTTATTGCAAATGTCCACCACGACTTTAATTTATGTAATCATTGGATATTTACTTTCCGGATTGCTTATTTATTGGATTACCGTCAAATGGGCAGATCAATTATACGGTGTGCATGTTCGGAAATTGGAAGAGATTTTGGTGCAAATGGAGGAATAGTTTACAGCTCTTAGCCGTTTGCTATTGGCTTTTAGCGTAAAAAAGTTCTCGATGCAAAATCTTTTCAAAATCTTTTTTTAACTGAAGATTGATTACATAACAATCCTCTTTGTTTTAGATTTACAGAAAGTAACAGGAGTTAGGGAAAGAAGTTCAGTTTATTCCTTAAATATGGGATGATGAACGAAACCTTTAGCGCAATTTTTTTAGTGTCTTGATGAATAAAGGATTGGTTTTGTTTGAATTTAGTGGATATGCTCTTAAAAATGAAAATTATTGATTATTTTGGTTTTATCTATTAGAAAGAGTCGTTTGGATTCTAAATTAAAACTTGGGATGTACAAGTATTCGATACTAATAATCATAAAAAAACTCTGTATATACATGCGTTGTGTGCAACATACGAAAACAACATTAAACTATGAATGGACTGAATGACATATTGAAAACCGCAAATTTTGCAGATAGAATAAATAAGCAATTTGATGCGTTCAATTCAGTTTCCAATATTTTAACATCATACAATTGGTCAAAACAAAGTTCAACTCTAAATATGACACAAGCACTTTTAAAAGGTGCTACACAAAATTCAAATTGGATTAATTCTGTTCAAGCTATTTCTAATATGGCAGTCGCTAAAAATAAAATTCAAATTCCAAACACCGCTTTTGAGGCAATAAAATCAATTACTAATCAAAATCAGCAAATTTTTGAGCAATTAAATAACTCTATTGCACTATCAAGTCAACTTTGGAATTCTGCACACGTTTCAAATTTGAGTAAAGCTATGAACTCAATTTCAGCGCAGATGGCTGAATTAGCATCTTATCATAAGAAATGGAATTTAATTGATGATTTTGATGAAATAACAGAAGAAGTCGTTTTAATTAATGACCGAATTATAGAAGAAGAAGGATTATCAAATGAAAATCTTCAAAATCTAAACGAATTTTTAAATCGGATTGAAATAAAAATTGACAATCAAGATAAAGGTACTTCGGCAATATTTTGGAAGTTAATGACTTTGGTCGGTTTAATTCTGGCAATTATGGCTGAAGTAAGAAATTGGACACCGAAAGCTGAATTTGCAACAAAAGAAGATATCGAGAATACTATAACCAAACATTTTTCAAACTTCGAGAATAAATTAAAAGAACACAAAGAATATAGAATTACAAATAGGAAATGTAAAGTATTTTTAAAACCAAAACCGAAATCTAATGTTATTGCAAATTTTGAGGAAGGATTTGAATTTGTAGTTCTCAATGTAAAACACAAATGGATTTATGTTAGCTATTTAAATCCTAAAGACAATCTGCCAGAAACTGGTTGGATAATGAAAAAATATACGGAAAAAATTAAATAATAGTACGCGAAAGTACATTGCGAAACAAGCGATATACAAAACACGTCGGCTTTAATGCCTAAAAAACTAGAAAATATGAAGAACATTAAAACTAATGAACAGAAACAACCTTCAAAAAAGAAATTAACAATATTGACTATTCTTTGGATCTTGAGTATAATTTCTTTTCTACTATTAATGACTGATTTTTTCAGAGAATCACCATTTAAAAGTAGTTATATAGGGTTTTATATGATATTGTTTGCTTCAACTTTTGGTATTATTAAAATATATTCTGATTATCAAAAAACTAAACCAAATGAATAAATAAAAATTATATTCGAAATTTGAAAAAAGGGATTTAAAACCTCGAAATCAGCATTGAAATATATTATGAATTAGAGTAAGTTTGCGAAATGAAAATCGTATAGAGTCTAAAAGCGTAATAAAGCATTGATTAGAGAGTTGAAAATTGATCAAAAAAAAGAAAACTGAAAGATTTTTAAAGCGGGCAAAAAGCACTAAAAGCAACACCGGTAACCATCCAACAATCCAAGAGATTCTCGCCTACGCAGGAACACGTCTAACCAGCAACATACTTTTTATAATACGCATGCAACTCTTCTGGTGTGGCACCTTTTGATTTTTTAATGTGAATCATGGCAAAATGATACTGTAATTTCCACGTGCCATTTACTTTGTATTTTCGAGCAGAAGTTTTAACGCTTTTCGGAATTACGGTAAATTTATCTTCTTCGTACAACCGATTGATAAATTCGCAATCTTCATAAATGGCATACGCTTCATCATACCCTTCTAATTCGTCAAACAACGATTTTAGCACAAACAAAGATTGATCGCCACCACGACACCAACTTTTGTTAAAACGTGTAAAAAATTGCGAAACCAACAATACAGGATGCGGATAATCGAACTTTAATCGAAAACAACCTGCCTGATTTCCTTCGTGTACTTCCGTGAGAATGTATTCGTCAAAATGGGTTGGTGGAAAGGTATCTGCATGCAAAAAATACAAGATAGTTCCTGTTGCTTTTTGTGCGCCAAAATTCATTTGTTTCGCACGTCCTTTTTCAGATGAAAAGAGTTGAATATGAAGATTAGAAGTTTCGTTTTCAAACAAATGATCTACACATCTTTTTGGTGAACTATGGTGTTGCGCGTAAAAATTAGCAATGAATTCTGAGACAATTTCAACCGTGTGATCGGTACTTCCGCCATCAATCAGTAAAATTTCGTGTTGTTGATATTTCACTGATTTCAACACATGCTTTAACAACGAAACAATTGTTGTAGCTTCGTTCAGTATAGGTATAATAATAGAAATTTTATCGCTTTTCATTTCTGTATATACGTACATTTTAGTGTGACGGTTTTTAAAGAATACTTACTTCTCGAAAACGTCACACTAAGCTTGTTGAAGCGCGTTGCACTGAGCCTGTCGAAGCGCGTTATTCATTTAAACTCCAATCGTAATCTTTGTAATCAATATCCGCGTTTTCGTCAATTTGAATGTCGCTGTATTGGTTTAAAAAATCAATCAGTGAACCATTTTGCTTGAAATCTTTCGAAAACCATTTGAATATTTTTGAAATTTCAAGTTGATCTTTTGTAATCGTATTTCGTCTTGAATCTGCTAAAAAAGCTTTGGTAACTTGCGTTAATTGTGTGTCTAATTTTTCTGCTTCAAATGCTGTATTCAATAATGGCGGACACGAAAACGAAGCGCAATTGATGGCAAAATGAATGCGTGGTTCGTCCATTTTTCGTAAAATTTCGTGTTCAATAGTGTCTAAATTGTACCATTTTCCACCTAAATTCCAAAGTTCTTGTTTCCAAGGATTCCGAATATCTTTAATGCTTTTGATGACGTGATAACTGCGTAAAATCAGATCGACCGTCATTGCGTTGTAAGCGTTGATCCAATAAGCGAGTTTTGCTTCTTTAGACCAAGTTTCCAACGGCATATTTTTTCCTAACTTAAAAATGTATTCTTGTAATTTTTCACGATCTTTTTTAAAGCCTTTGTAATTTACTTTTCCATCATCAGACACGTATTTTTGTAGTAACGCGTTCCAAGCAGCATGATTTAATTTTTCTTTTTCATTCGGAACAAATTCTTCAGTAACTGTTTCTCCATCATCTGTGGTATAACCGTCCGTATATTTATCATTTTTTTTTGTGGTGTTTAAGGAATCTCTTTCAGCAATTTTATCAAATTGAGCTTTTACAGAATCGATCATAGTAAAAACCGTTTTAGGCATTTTTTCTGTGGAATTTCGAGTAGATTTTTGTGATGTTCCACAAGAAATACACACGATAAAAGCTGAAAGTATGTAATAAATTCTGTTCATAATTTTTAGTCTTTTTTGAGATGAATAGGATAGATTTCTTGTTGTAAAAAACCGTGTGGGAACGATTCATCATTCGCAAAACCAAGTTCAATATCACGTCCGTTTTTAGGAACATAATTGGTGTTGAATAGGTAATCCCAAACACTTAATGTGAGTCCGAAATTCACGCCATACTTTACAGGAAGTTCTTTGCTATGATGCCAAATATGCATTTTTGGATTGTTGAAAATGTACTTTAAAAACCCGTAATCCCAACCTAAATTTGCGTGGTTTAAGTGTCCGACAGCAATCGTAAAAAAGTAGACAAACGCCACATCATTCACGTTGAATCCTCCAATAATTGCCAATGGAATGTACAACATTGATTTGTACACCACCGTTTCCATCCAATGATAGCGTAAATGCGCGGCAAAGCCCATTTCTTTTACCGAATGATGCACTTTGTGGAAATTCCAAAGGAAGTTCACTCTGTGTAACATTCGGTGTGTATTCCATTGTACAAAATCTGCTACGACAAAGAAAATGAGCAAGCTTAACCACGTCGGAAGTGCTTTTACATCAAACAATTGTAAACTTTCAATCGACAAGCCAATCGTACCTAAAATATCATTCAAAAAAGCGGCTGCCGTATTGGAAAGCGCGATAAAAATGATGAGGTTAAAGATGAAAAAGTTGAAAAACATGTAAAATGTATCCAACCAAAAATCCTTTCGAAAGATCGATTGATTTTTTCGCCACGGAAAGATGATTTCCAAAACCCAAACAATCAGCGAAATCGCAATTAACCCATAAAAATAGTTTTCCCAATTTTGAAAAAATACCTGACCTTGGAAATAATTCCAATAGTCGTTATAGGATTGTTTAATGATTTCGAGATATTTTTCCATGGCTTTTTAAACGATTATAATGTCTTAATCAATTCACTAAAAAGCGTAATCATTTTGGGTTCAGTTTGTCCTGCAACGGCAATAATATCGGCAATATCCACCGGTTTTAAGTTGTCAGGATCGCATTCGTCGGTTAAGACAGAAACAGCCAAACACGGCACGTTTAAGTGATTCGCTACAATAACTTCTGGAACCGTACTCATTCCGACAGCATCGGCACCAATAATTTTGAGCATTCTGTACTCAGCACGTGTTTCCAATTGTGGTCCAATGACACTTGCGTAGACGCCTTTTTGAATTTTAATATTTTTTTCTGCGGCAATTTTTTCAACCGTTGCCATCATTTTTGCATCGTATGGCGCGCTCATATCGGCAAAACGTTCACCAAATTGACTTACGCCTTTAAACGCTAATGGCGAGCCACCTTGTAAGTTGATATGATCGTCAATAATCATAATATCACCTTTTTTATAATCTAAATTAATCGCGCCAGCAGCGTTTGAAACTAATAGTTTTTGAATGCCTAATTGGTGCATGATGCGAATAGGATAGGTAATGTCTATAAAATCATAGCCTTCATATAAGTGAAAACGTCCTTGCATAATCACTACTTTTTTTCCTGCCAACGTTCCAAAGATGAGTTTTCCGGTATGAAATTCTACGGTTGCCAATGGAAAGTGTGGAATGTTGTTGTAATGTGCTTCCGCAATGATTTCCACGTCGTCAATTAGTTTTCCTAAACCAGTTCCAAGAACAATTCCGATTTCGGGTTTGTCAAATCCTTTGCTGATTAAATATTCGGTTGTTTCTGTGATGTGTTTTAACATAAGTACTTTAAATTTTGTGTAGGTATTTTTTAAATAGGTCGTAAGGTACTAAATCTTCCTCATGATCGATATCGTTTAAGGTTTCTAGTAGCTTAATTTTTTTGGTGTCTAAATCGTTGAGTGTGTCTGCCAAAACCGTTTCTGTTCCCCAATTTTTAGGCAAAAATGCTTTTTCATGCAAGGTGTTCATGCCTAATAAATAGTAACCGCCATCTTGTGCCGGACCGATGACAATGTCGTTTGTGTGTAAAGCTTCTATCGCTTCTTCAATATGTTTCGGTTGTAAATCATATAAATCGCTTCCGATGATGATTACTTTTTCGTAATTGTTGTCAAAAGCATCTTGAAACGCATGTAACATACGTGCGCCAAGATCATTTCCAACTTGTACTTTTTTTTGATAGGAGTGATGATTCCAAAGGTCATTTTCTTGAATCGCTTCCGAATACCAAACATATTTATCTGAATTGATTTGTTGCAATACATTTTCGGTATGTTCTAAAAGTTTGATGTACACTTCTAAAGCTGCTTTTTCTCCAATTCCTTTTGCCAAGCGTGTTTTCACTTTGCCAAGTTCAGGATTTCGTGTAAACGTCATCAAAAGTGTTGTGTTTTTTTGCATAGTATTACTTTCCTGTTTCAGGTTTTTTCTTGAAGATTTTGATCCCTTTTTTGAGCCAAATACTCCAGTCTTCATCAAAAGCATGTACGTTTTCCGTTTCATTGCCTTCCGCATCCACCACAGGATTGTCTTTGTTTTTCCATTCAAAAATGCCGCCATACAAGTTGTAAACATTTGTGTAGCCTTCTTTTTGAAGTTTTTCGGCAATGTCTTCTGAACGAATTCCTAAGGAACAATACACAACGATCGGTTCATTTTTATCTGTGGGAAGTACTTTTTTTATTTTTTTCAGTTTGAATTTGTCATAACCGACAAAATGTGCATTTTGAATGTGACTCGTTTCAAATTCTACTTTTTCACGACTGTCTAGCAAGATAAAATTTTCTTTTTTCGCCAATTCTTCTACTGTAATGTAAGGAATCGATTGCTTGTTTTCTTTCAGCAATAAACTGTCTAACGCCGTTTGTCCCTTCGCGAAAGCGAAACAAAAGATGATAACAATAGATAAAAAATGTTTCATAGTTTATGTGGCATTTTATAGCATCTCGACTGCGCTCGATGTGACAAAGAAAAAATTTACTTTACTACTTTTTACATAAATAATAATACTATTACGCAACTGTTCCTTGACAACTACTTCCCGCGCCAGCCGTACAACCGTAGCAATGTTGCGAGATGATAATGTTTCTGTTTTGAAGTGCTTCTTCGTTGTATTCTGAGATGTGTTTGACGTTACTCGCGACTTTTAAATCGAGCATTTGATTGAAATCACAATCATACAACCAACCGTCCCAACTTACAGAAATGGTATTGGTACACATGACATTTGCAACTGCGCTTGGATTGAACGCTTCCACCAACGAATACATGTAATCTTCGTAATTATCAGAAGCGATTAAATAATCTAAGAAACGACTAATTGGCAAGTTGGTAATGGCAAATAGGTTGTGAAATTGAATGCCAAAATCGTCCAATAATGCTTTTTTGAAGTCTTTTTCCATCGCGACTTGATCGCCTGGTAAAAATGCTCCTGACGGATTGTACACTAAGTCCAATCGCAATGAACTATCGGGCATTCCGTAACCAACGGCGTTGAGTTCTTGCAAGGCTTTGATTGATTTGTCAAAAACGCCATCACCACGTTGCTTGTCCGTTTTTCCACGTGTCCAATGCGGCATCGAAGAAACGACATGCACGTTGTGTTTTTTGAAAAATTCAGGTAAATCGTAGTATTTTTTATTTGCACGAATGATCGTTAAGTTCGATCGAACTATGAAATCTTTCACGCCAGCTTTGGAAGCTTCTTCTACAAACCAGCGAAAGTGCGGATTCATTTCGGGTGCGCCACCTGTTAAATCGAGCGTATGCGCGCCAGTATTTTTAATTACATCCAAACATTGTAACATGGTTTCACGCGTCATAATTTCTTTTCGGTCGGGACCGGCATCTACATGACAATGTGAACAGACTTGATTGCACATGTATCCAACATTGATTTGTAAGATTTCAATTTTTTTGGGTTGAAGCGGAAATTGATTCGTTTCTTTTATTTTTTTTGCAAACGTTGGTAATTCACCATTTTGAAAAATTCCGTTAGACAGAATTTCCAATTGTCGGTTACTATTTGCAAGTTCACTTTCTCTTTTTTGTAGGGACTTTGTCGCCATTGATCAATTTTATATTTTTAGTGAAACTCGATTTTGAGAAGCTTGTAAAGCGAACTCAAAATGGTGAGTTGAACTAATCCTGACTTTCGTTAGGATTTGAGATTTCATTTCTTTTTCTATTATATACGAAGTCCTTTTGTTTTAGGATTTTGTATGTGGGATTTTGAGATCCTGATATGCTTCAGGATGAGTGATCTGTAAGATTTTACAAAGTAAAATCAACAGTCTGCTTACATCTCTAATTTGTTTACTTTGTTCATCATTTGCACGCCGTGTACAAGCGTTGCGCCACTTTTGATCGCCGCGCCAACATGAATGGCTTCCATCATTTCTTCTTTGGTAATTCCGCGTTGCAACCCATCTTTTGTATAGGCATCAATGCAATACGGACATTGTTCGGTATGTGCAACTGCCAGAGCAATTAACGATTTTTCGCGAGGTGTTAATGCGCCAGCTTCAAAGACTTTTCCGTAGTATTCAAAGAATTTATTGCCAAGTTCTTCGCTCCATTCTGTGATAGATCCGAATTTTTTTAAGTCTCTTGGGTCGTAATATGATTTGTCCATGTTGTGAGCTTTTTAGAGTTTTGAGATTTGCAAAAATACGCAAAATCAGACATTAGAAGGTAAGACGAGATTTTTTTAGAAACTTTACAGTAAAATGGAAGAAATTAACTGTTGTTCAAGAAAAGATAGAAGGTCGCTTTGCTTTTAGATACTAGAATCAAGTTTAGCACAAGCTTCTCAAACCTGATGCAACGAGATCAGTTCAACTAACAACTTTGAGTTCGTTGTGCAGACTCTTCAAAGTTGAGTTTCATTGAAATAAAAATCCTAAGCACAAGTCTTAGGATTTTCGGAAGTTCGATGTTGAAATGTATTGATAGTTTTATGAATGACTACAACCTCTTTCATACATACATTTCTGATCAGATTATTTTTCGAACTAAGCAGTAAAAGTACATGCTTCTGTTTAATTGCGCATGAGTGAATACCTTAATATTCAAAGGGAAAATAACCCATGTTATGAAGTTTGGCTTGTAGGAATTCGTTTTTTGATTTTTTAATTAAATGGCGAATAGATTGTAATGAATAATGCTCGAAGTAACAAAGTATTGATTTTTATATCGAACCCAGATTACATTAGAATCTTAAACTAGGGCGTTTTGGTTTTTTGCCTGTGTTTTTTTAAGGAACCAACGCAGACGGAATGGTGTTCATATCTGCTAAACGTAAGTAAAACATTCCTGTGCCTGACATGCCTAACATGAGTCCCGGGTTTTCTTGTTGTCCACGTGTTATTCCACTTGGGTCATTCACACCACTTGGAAAAATAGTGCCTGTGGCATCGTATAGCGAAATTCCTAAATCACCTGCTTTTTGTGCAATTTGTGCATATTCAGGATTTTCTAGGATTTGACTTGCGTATAATAAAATATCTGCATTTCCAGCCAATCCGTGACATAATGAAAAGTTTGCACCAAGATTGGATTGGGTTTCATTGATAACACTTCTTTTGGTGGTTTCTATGGCAATTTTAGCTTCATTTAGGAAATAATCAAGTTTTGTCATTTCGTATGCTTTTAGATTCGCAATGGCGATTCCAGGCGCACCATGACACCACATGGTTCCATAGTTTAACGGTTTGTTAGCTTCGTGTTGGCGTAAATCGGGCCAGTTTTGCGCTTGCTCATTATACCATGTTTTTTCATAGTTGAATCCGCCCATAGCGGCATGCCAATATTCCTCATCTTTGGTGGTTGCGTATAATTCCATCATGGCAGAAGCAATTCCAGATGCGCCATGCGAATACCCTGTGAGTGCGTGTGTTGGATCAACCGTCATCCATGCCCAAGTGTTTCCGTTTTTGATGGCTTTTTTGAGTAAAAATTGACCACATTTTTTAGCAATTTCTAAGCATTCTTCATCTTGTTCGGCATAGTAAAGTTTTAGTAATACTGAGATTGATCCGGCGGCTCCAGAAATGATATCTACTTCATGATCGGTGATTTCTTCATTCTTCACAGATTTCACATATTCCAATGCTTTTGCGGCAAGTTGTGGGTTTTCCATCTTTTTCCCAATCTGCCACAGCGTAAAACCCACACCAATTTTACCCGAATAATATCCAAAGTTATTCACGTTTTTGTTTTCTAGGTTGTAATAGATTGTATTTAAAGTGCCATTAAGCGTATGCAAAATGATCGGATCTTGTGTTTTTTTGACTAATTCCGTTAAGAACAATGCAATTCCTGTGAGTCCGCTGTACAAATCGATGCTACATGCTTTTACGACGGTTTCGTATTTGTCGCCAACAACGGCTACTTCATGACCTGTCCAATTACACATGTCTTTATACCAAATAGCTTCTTTGGCTAAATATTTTCCAATGTTGTGCGCAGTTTTTATATACATCTGAACGGCTGGTTTTGGTGTTGTTTCAATGGTATTCATAGCTTGGGAACGTTGGTGTTAGTGTGGTATGTTTGTTTAGATGCAATCGATCTAATGTCATTCCTTTTTTTGATAAGAAATGAATTACATTGTCATACATTTGTTGTGGGTTCATTTTCTTTAGAAACGCGTCTACAAGTGCTTCTGCAATGGTTGATGACCTACTCATTCCAAAACTTTGCCCTTTCCCTGGATCTTCCGCATAGCCAACTCCTTTGTGAAGTTGTTTGGTAAACATCGGAATTCCGTCTACAAGATACGGTTCTAAATTTGGAATTACAGCATTTAGAATTATGGCGACGATTTGCACGTGTTTTTTGCTGAGGTATAAAACGGCAGCATCTGATCGGACATATAATTCAGGATGATTTAGACATTTAAACTGAAACGGAATTTTATAATCGTTGAGTTTTGTAGTAAGTAAGTGGATGAGTTTTGGCGCGCCTTCTGGTGTCACGTTCCAATAAATTCTTCCCAATTCTACTTCTTGTGGAAACATTTCATTGCTAAATACATGATAGAAAACGGGTTGAATGTCTCTTTTTTCTTTGAAGCGAATGAGGTTTACTTTGGTGTTAATGGCGAGTTGTTTTTGAGTAGAATTTGCAAATTGATATCCATTTGGTTGCAACCAACGTAATTCGTCATTTTTTTGAATATATCCGTTGCCTGAAGCTGCATCTATATTGTAAATGTTCCAGTTGTAATCCAAACCATTTGTAGATGTATTTGCTTGTGAAAGTTGATCCATAAAAGCTTCTCGCTCACCTTTTGGTGGAATTTTAGATGCATGATCTCCATTTTTGATACCACAATAGAATTTGGCATAAATTGTATTTGTCAGCGCATTCGTAAGATTGATTTGTTGTTGATTTACATCGACCGTAGCATTGCTTCCAAACGATTTAAAATCTTCCGCAAATGTTTGATACGGCATCTGATGTTGCACAAAATCTTCTTTCCCGAACACTGTATATGTACTTAAAGAAGTAATTTTTATTGCTTCCGTAATTTTTTTTAGTTGCTGTGTGTATATTGTGTTTTTCATCATCTTAATCAATTAATTTCCATTGTGTTGCAATTCCTTTGGCGTCTTCAAGAATATGATTGCAAAATTGTAATATGCGTACTGAATTTGGATGAATCTGATTTTGTGTCATATTATTTTCAAAAGCAGTTTGAATCATTCGGACAGCCATGTATGAAAGTGTTTTTAATACTTTTTCTTTTGCTTCGGAAGCTGTAAATTTTTGCTTTGACGTGTAGGTGTCCCAAAGAACTTTTACAGTGGGCGTAATGGCTTCGATGGATAAAAATTCGGTTCCTTGTACTTGTTGATGTTGTTGAATGTTGTGATTGTTAAAACTTAAAACCCACGCACTAAAATACGATTGAAAAACGCCCGCAACATCCCATAATGGATCGCCTAAATCGGCAATTTCCCAATCGACTAATTTTATATCTTCATTATTGGGCATCACAATAAAATTCATCCACTTAATATCGCCATGAATTAAGCTAGTGGTTTCCCATTGCGAAGCGACTTTTTCTATTTTTTTGACTAAATCTTGATGCTTGTGAATTTCGGCAATGACACTATTGGTAATATTTTTTGGATCGGCATTAAGTAATTGACTCGTGTTTAAAATCCACGGAATTTGTTTGCTAAAAAATTGTAATGAACTATTTTTTTTGATTTCGTCGGTAATATCAAAATGAAAAGAAGCTAAAATATGCGCCATTTTAACTGCATGTGATTTTGATAGTTTTTTATCTCGATAAATGACTTCGTGAACATTTTTTGTATTGGCAAAATATTCTGTGACCAAGATGTTATGATAAGGATCATACCCGTAATAATTTGGAATATGATTCGATGTTTCTTTGTATAAATTAGATTGATGAATTAAATAATGACTTGTGGCATCTTTCTGCATTAAGTAACTATTTGTAGCATCTTGCGCAATGAGTTGCTTTACAAATAAGCCTTTGGCTTCTTGTTGTTGAATTTTAAAGATTGCATTTCTGCTTTGCATTTGGGTAAGCATATAATCTCCAGACATGAATGAAGAAGGTTCTAAAAAACCTTTGTCTAAAAGATAATGTGTGATATTTTTTTTTGTTAAGCGCATAAAAAATATGTTTAGTTTGGGTTATAAAAGCTGCCTGATAAAACAGGCAGCTCTATACATGAAAAAATAGCTATATCTAGTGTAGATAAGCTATGATTAGCATACTGGCCATGCGCCTGTGCAGCTACGTGTTGGAATACAGTCAGCCACTGGAATACTATGTACTTGTGCTTGTGCATTTCCGCCTCCGTCACAACCTATTTGCGTACAAACGGTCGCAGCAGTTCCTTGTTGGTGACAACCTTCGTAACCAGTACATCCTAAAAGATGCGTTGGACCACATTGAACTTGCGTACAAACGGTAGCGGCAGTTCCTGGTTGTCCGCATCCTTGATACGCTGTATGTCCTAGTGTTTGTGCTTGTGCATTTCCGCCATCGCATCCTACTTGTGTACAAACGGTAGCAGCTGTTCCTTGTTGGTGACAACCTTGCCATCCTGTAACTCCAATAGTTTGGGCTTGTGCTGGAGCAGGACACCAACTAGCCATTGTACAACCATTTGTTCCTGTTATACAATGTCCTGTAGAAGCTTGTGCTTGTGCACCATTTTGATGACATCCTTGATAACCTGTTGGTCCCACAACGGTACAACCTTGAGTTCCTGTTGGTCCTACAACGGTGCATCCTTGCCATCCTGTAACTCCAATAGTTTGCGCTTGTGCTGGAGCAGGGCACCAACTAGCCATTGTACAACCATTTGTTCCTGTTATACAATGTCCTGTAGAAGCTTGTGCTTGTGCACCATTTTGATGACATCCTTGATAACCTGTTGGTCCCACAATGGTACAACCTTGAGTTCCTGTTGGTCCTAAAACCGTGCAACCTTGCCATCCTGTAATGCCAATAGTTTGTGCTTGTGCACCACCTTGATTACAAGTTACTGTTACTGGTGGAATTCCACAACTTCCAAACCAAGTTGGAAGCAGTGTTTGTGCTTGTGCAGCGCCTTGATGGCAACCTTGGTAACCTGTTGGTCCTACAATTGTGCATCCTTGCGTTCCCGTTGGACCAACACAATGACCTGGTTGTGTACAACCTTGCGTTCCTGTAGGGCCAATTAAACAATTAGGAGGCATAGTACATCCGTAAGTTCCCGTTGGCCCAAGAGTTTGAGCTTGTGCGTGACCGCCTTGTGGACATGTTAATGTCACAGGAGGAATTCCGCATCCGTGAAAAAATGTAAACATAATAATTAAAATTTAAAGGTTAATAATATGGTTTTTAATCTCTTTTTATGATTGAGATTAATACGTTGTGTCTATTCGCTTTTATAATGATTTATTTTCCGCATTGTCCACATCCACAAATTGGAGTTTGTAGTCCATTTGGTTGTTGCGTAGCGGTGTTTCCTTTTGCTGTATTAGCATATTGTTGGTAAATATCTCCTTGGAAAAATTGTTGTGCATCTTGTTGTGCTTGTGAAGTGTTTCCTTGTAAGTATGTAGAAGCATTTTTTATCCAGATGATGGTTCCGCCAATAGCACTGTGCGTTTTGGTAATATTTACATCATGAATGATATCTTCAACTTTGATGACAACAGAACTATTCAATAAAGGATCTAAATAAAATGTAATGTTATCATCTTCTGTGCCTTCACCAACAAAACCATTGACCATGATTACGTCTGTTACTTTTTTTCCATCTACAATGAGACGTTTTGGAAGTTCATCCAATGCGATTTTTTTTGTCATGATTTTTTGTTTGCGTTTTTTGTGAATGATTATGCTAAGCCTTCAATAGCTTCCATGAGTTTTTTTCCATCTGGAGAGCCTAAACCAGTACATGGATTCCAATCAGAAGCAGCAATGTATAGATTGTTGTTTCCTTCTAAAATTTGATAAAATGCCGATGAACCTATTAATTCATATAAATGTGCATTGATAAACCCTAGATTGTAGCCTAAGTTTTGATTTATACGAGCAATTAAGGCTGCCCAAAGTGGTGTTGCTAAGCTTGTTCCGCCAATTTTCGCCCAATTTCCTTCAAAGTAAATGGCATAGCCAGAAGCATCTGCCGCATTAGCCGAAACATCTGGAATTCCTTTTCCGCCAGATACTTGATAGGGTTCAAATTGTGGAAATCTGTGAATGTAATTTTGTGTAGCAGCTAGTTGGTATTTGGGTTTGGCAACACGTTGACTAAATCCGCCGCCAGAGCCAATTTGTGTTTGCGGAGTAGATTCATTCCAAACGGTTGCCGATACAAAATCGTCACTAATTGTATCTATTTTTGTTCCGCCACATCCTAAAACATGTTCAAAATTTACAGGAACATTTACATTTGCATACGGTTTGTTGTTTAATGCTCCATTATCTCCAGAAGCGCCAACAACGGTAATCCCTTTTAAAGCCGCTTCTTTAAATACATTGTTTAATTCTAACATTTCTTGTTGCGAATAGCCCAATTCCGATCCAGCCCAACTGATAGAAATTACCGATAACTTATTTTTAGTATCTGCTAAGGCTGTTTTCATCGCATTTAAAATAGTAGTTCCGTAATAGATAACTATTTTTGCTTTGGGTGCTAAAAGTCCTGCAACTTGAATGTCTGCGGTAACTTCCACATTGTCGTTTATGGGTGTGGTTGCCGGTTCTCCCACCACTTGAATTGTTGGAACTTCTGTGTTGTATTGCGCAAAGAAAGTATCCAAATCACTTTGTTCAAATTTTCCGCCTAATTCTATAATTCCAATGGTTTGTTTGGCTCCGTCGCCTTCGGGAAAATTGTAAGCGTCTGCAATTTCAAGCACACTGTGTCCGTGTGTGGGTTCTTGAATTGGGATAGCGTTTCCTCTACCCACTCTTTTTTCTGGATTCGTTTTTACAAACCCCGTTTTTTGATTTGCATCCACAATATCTTTTGGACTAGCAGCATCTTTTTTTTCTTGATCTTTTGCATCTAAATGGATATCTCCTTGCGGACTTAAAAATTTTAGCGCTTCAATGGGCGAAGGGTTTGCCTCATCAACATTTATAACATCTTCTGATTTTATTTTGATCGTAATTTCCCGTGCTTTTTTGTCGAAAGTTGCCTCCCAGTTTTCAGATTTTGCATGTGCTAAAATAGCATCTGTTTTTTCTTTATGTGGAGCAAAAATTTTAGTATATGCGGTATTTGATAAATAGGTGCGATCTCTAGGATGTTTGTGAAGTATGTTGTTTAATTTTTCTTGTTGTTTTTCATCAATGTCCTTAGTTGGGACATATACTTTAATTTCTAGAATATCTCCTTTTGGAGTATTTTCTTGTGTAGTTTCCATGATAAAATAAGGTTGGTTAGGTTCTCAAAGTTCTAAATAAACCCTTTGATACACATGCGTACTTCCACTTGATTTTGAGATTGAGTATATTCACTTTTCAAGCAGTTAAACAAAGTTAAAGATGTTTTTATGTCGCTTAAGTTGTGTTTTTTAAATTGAAAATCAGGTATTTATGGTTAATTGGTGTTGAGGTGTTTGAAGGTGTGTAATGTTGGATGCTGTTTTAAACGCTATTGAATAAAATAATTTCTCATTTACTTCTAAAAGTGAAAAAGTTCCAATGCCTTTATCTCTAAAGAAAATGAAACTTGTTCTGTTCAAGAAAATAAATCATAAAGTTTAATTCTTCGTGTTTCTTGTATAATTTACATTGTTTAAATAAGTAGAAGGGTTGAAACCTGTGTTTTTTTTGAAGGTTTTTGTAAACGCTTCTGTGCTTCCGAATCCTAATTTTTTTGCAAGTGTTTTTATGGTTACTGTTTGAAGTGAATTATCTGTTTTTAATTCTCTCAATAGATACTGAATTCGTAAATCGTTGATATAGGAACTAAAGTTTTTCTCATAATAAATGTTAATGATTTTTGACAAATATTTCGGATTTGTTTGAAGTTTCTTTGCTAATGAATGCAGCGAAATAGGGTTTAAAAACCCGTGTGTATTTTCAAAATTAGAAAGTTTGTCCATCACATTTAAAATAATGTCTTGATTGATTTCAAGAACATTATTTTCAGAGTTTTTGTGTAGTTTAAATAGACTGCAAAAAAAGGATATGATATTTTTTGATAAAGGTGACATTTTTACAATGCTAATAATTATTTATGTTAAAATAGTCCCAAAACCGTTTTGGTAGAACGGTCATGGGACTGGTAAAAAAACATAGTGATTATGTATTTTGAATGCTTATTTATTGACTGAAAAAATATCTTTTAATTGTGCTACAACGCCGCCATTTCCAGCAACGGTAATCTCGCCGATTTTCTCTGCGATTTTTTCCACATATTCCATTTCTTTCAATTTGAATAGCATTTCATTTTCTTCCATCAATTTCGCTGTGTTTAGCAAGCTTCTTGTAGAAGCTGTTTCTTCACGACGCGTAATGATGTTTGCCTGCGCTTTTTTCTGTGCAACTAATACTTGGTTCATGATATCTTTCATTTCACCAGTCAAAATCACATCGCGAATACCGCAACTCAATACTTTAATTCCAAGCACATCGACACTATCTTTGATGTTTTCAAACACCGTTTTAGCAATGTTTTCTTTTTGCTCTAACAGTTCATCTAACGTATAGTTTCCAACAAATGCGCGCAATTTTAATTGCATTGCAATGTAAAGTTGCTTCTCAAAATCTTTGTTGTCCAAAATTGCTTTTTTGACATCCACAACTTTGTATTGTGTGTAAAAGTTGATTCGGATGGCAGCTTTATCTTTCGTTAGCAATTCTTGTCCAGAAATTTCTAGTTGCAATTGACGCATATCTACTTTTGAAATTTTGATACTCGTTGCATTTCGCCAAAAGCGATAGATTCCTGAATCTAAGATTTTTTCAAACTTGTCATCAATCAATAAAATTGCTTTTTCGTATTCAAAAACTTCAAACTTTCTAATGTGTGCTTCCAATCTGAAATTCCCCAAGAGATTTACATCTTTGATCTCAGTAATTTCTACTTTGCTGGTATCTACATGCGTAAAAGTTCTATCTATCAAGCCTTTCCAATACAAATGTTGTCCTACTTCCAGCACTGCTTTTATATTTCCTTTTTCAAATAGTAATGCAATTTCGTTGTCAGTTACATCAACAATATCAAGCATATTCGCTAACGTTTCATCTTGCAATAAAATTTCACTAGCAATTGGTGCATGAAACTTTTCTGTAAGATTATATACGGTCACTTTTTGACTAAATCTAAGCCAGTAAGTTCCTGCGGTAATTACTTTTTGGTAGTTTCCGTTTTTAAAAACCAAACCTACATTTCCGTTGTTAATTCGTACTCGTTTCATGTCTATTATTAATATGTGCCATTACTGGCGATTTATACTTTCTTTTTTAGTAAAAACGACAAGTATCAATCATTTCTCCTTCACGGAAATAAAGATATTTATAGTGATTATCAGTTATTTTTTGAGAATGGAATCGCGCCAAGCAAATTACTTTTATAAGTATTTTTTTAGGTTGATTTGATTGTCAAGAAATGCTAATTTCTATCTATAAACATTCAATATGTCAAGGCGATTTCGAAATTGCTATTTATTTCTTTTGAAACTTTAGCAGATTGATACGTCATCGTTTTTTGTCAATTTTAAACAGCGTGACAGGCTGGTGATTTTTTAAAGAAATCTAACTTCAACCTACATTAAAAGTGTAGTGCTCTACCGCTGAGCTACAAAAGCCAAGGATTTGCATCCAAGCTATTGATCGGATTCGAACCGATGGCAACCAATAACGTCGTTCTAACCGGACTGAACTATCTCTTGCGAGAGTGGGAGTTGAACCCACGACCTACGTTTCCCTATGGTGGACTATTATTTGGCTAATAACCCGAAGCCTCCAAGTCGAGTTGGATATAAAAACATGATGCATTTCGGCAATGTTTTATACAATCGTGCTATACAGAAACACGCAACAAGACTCGCTTGATATTTTTAATATTTTAAAGAACTTTTTTGTTTTTGTTTGAATTTCTAATTGTTTTAGCAACGTTTATAAATTCAACACCGCAAATATTTCACATTACTGCGCAATCATTCTGCGCAGCTAAATTTTCTCTATAAAAAAGTGTAGAAACAGCAAGATTTTCACTTGCATCTTTGGAATAAAAATCCACTATTTTAGCATTTAAACTATGTTTCAATTTTTGGGTGACATAGGGATTTGAACCCTATTCTTCTCATTCACAGCGAGGCGTTTTACCACATAAACTAAAGTCACCATTTTGTGGATCTGAGAGGAATCGAACCTCTTCTTCGAGCATCAAAATCTCGTGTGCTAGCCGTTACACAACAGATCAATTTGTAAGTCTAATAGGATTCGAACCCATTCTCCAAGTGTCGTAAACTTGTGTGCTATCCGTTACACCATAGACTTTTGCACTCCTTTCAAGATTGCATTTTGTACAGGAAGAGAAATTTGAACTCTCAAAAAACTGTTTCTAAGACAGCCGCGTATGCCAATTCCGCCATTCCTGCTTGTTGTACTCCGTAAGAGAATCGAACTCTTATTGTCTGCTCGAAAGGCAGGTGTCCTAACCATTAGACGAACGGAGCATTTTAATTATTTTGTCTGGGAAGCAGGACTTGAATACTGAATCAAGTTCAGCACAGGCTCTACATTCTCTTGTATCCAAAACAGGTAAACAGCCAATTGTTCTATTCCCAGATTTGCAGTATCGACGGGATTCGAACCCGCAACTTCTCGAGAGACAGTCGAGCACTCTAACCGTTGAGTCACGATACTATTTTGTAAGAATTGTAGGATTCGAACCTACTCAGCTTATGCAACAGATTTACAGTCTGCTTCGGCTCTCCAACTCCGACGAATTCCCTAATTTTTAACCACAAAAAAAGCATCTCTTTTTTCGGGAGATGCTTTTATAAAGTTTGTATACTGTTACGATCAGCGTAACATATCTTTATCATACTCCCATTTTTTTACATACATAACATCTCCTTTCAGGTCTTGTAAAAACTGTTCACAACTCTTCGGTGAACGAAGGCAAATGGCTACTGTGAATATGTGATGTATGTTAAATTTCATGATGTCTTTTTTTTGTTTTTGACGATGCAAATATGAAAACGATTTTTTAATTACACAAATCTTTTTTTAATTTATTTTATTGATAATCAATTAGTTATATTTATTTTAAGACATAAGAATTCCTGTCCGTTTTGCAACGGATACTGAACTTTTTGGCAACTGGCTGTCTCTCAATTGTTTTTCGTTTCAATCTTTTATTTTTCTATTTGATTATGCTTTGATCATTTTTTAATTTTTTTTCATAAAAAAAGCGCCCAATTTCTTGGACGCTTGCTGTGTTTATAGTTTTTGTGTTATTTCATTGTAAAAATTCACTCATAAAAATATACAAATAGCGTCCTGTTTCGCAAAAATGGTTCAACCATTCCGCGATTTGTGTCTTGACTTTTCAGACAAATAGAGGCTATATGTGCATAATTTTTTGTCATCAGTGTGGCAAATATGTGATTTTTATTGGGTTTCCTCCAAATGTGAAGGTTTATTTATATTGATTCTAGGGATGTTTTTTCATAAAATAAGCAACAGTAGACGAGATTCGAACCCGCAACTTCCTGCGTGACAGGCAGGCACTCTTCCAATTGAGCTACTACTGTTGCCGTTTAGTATACAAAGATTGAGCAAGATTTGAACTTGCACCTCCGAACTAGAATATCTGTCTATAGGTGTTCTTCCATTAAACCATCAATCTTTGCTTATTTATATTGTTTACCAATCTACAATGCAGTAGTTTTTTAGCAACTTTCCTGTAAATATAGTATTGTTTTTTTCATTTTCATAGATCGGATGCACGATTCTCGATGCTCCATCCACGGGATCAAGTGGTGGAATGTATCCTTTTTTAAATTGCTTTTTTCGCAAGGTTTCGCGTGCGCCCGTAGAAACCCAACCGACATCCACAGCGTTCATGTAAATGTTGTCTTTTTCAAAATTCATAGCCGATGTTCGTGTCATCATGTTCAAAGCCGCTTTGGTCATATTTGTATGCGGATGAAACATGGTTTTGTTGCTGTAGCTAAATTGTCCTTCGGAAGAAGTCACGTTGATGATGTGTTTTTTCTCAAAGGTTGAATTTTTCAAAAGTGGCAACAATTCCTTAATAAGAAAATAAGGAGCTATTTGATTTATAAGATTCACTTCAATTAATTCCTGCATTGAAATTTCTTCCAAAGTTGCATTCCAACTATTTTTCTCTCGTGTATCGACAGGTTGCCCAAAACGATTGAGTTCTAAATAGCTTGAATTTACATGATTTTCTAGCAATTTTACATTCGCCACAGGTGTTTCATTGACGATTAAGTTTTTTTGTTTCGTAAAACCAAGTGCTAATTGTTGTTCTTTTGCAATTAATGGCGTGTAATATTGATCGGTATATTTGATGGTTTGCGCAGCATTATTGATTAAAATATCGAGCGTTTTATGCGAATTTTTATAGTAATTGATAAAGTTTTCAACCGATTTTAAATTCCGTAAGTCCAATCCATAAACCACTAAATTTGCTTTCCAATTTGGATAATCTTTTTCTTGACGAAATAAATCGAGTGCACTCGCAGGAAAACGTGTCGTAACCGTAACATGCGCATTGGATCGTAACATTTTTAACGCAGTTGCATAGCCGATTTTTACGCGTCCGCCCGTTAAAATGACGTTGCGATTTGTTAGATTGAGATTCTTGAATCGATTTTCATAGTTGAGTTCTGCACATTTTGGACACAATCGATTGTAGAACGAATGTGCAAACGCAAACGATTCATTACAGCAATAACAGTTTTTTGGAATGTTCAATTTTGTATACGATTGCGAATTTTCCGAAGCAGCTTCTTGAAAAACCGTTGTATTCTCCAATGCTTTTTTAGAAATTTCACTGTTTTGAATGGTCTGTAAATCCTCCTTCTTTTTTGTAGAATAACTTTCTTTTCGATTTGATTTTTTCGCCTTTTTAGAGATTTTCGTAATCAGCGTTCCAAACTGTTTATTGTCTGGATTCTCAAAAGGATTATGCTTCAATGCATGCAACACCTTCAAACAGGTTTCCCATTCTTGTTGCGAAAAATTATATATCTGGTTATTTTCGTTCATAATCCTACTATTCAAAAGGTTCTAAAAATCCTATAAGTTCCAAATTTTCTTTTTTCCAGCGAATTCCATGACCGCTCGGAATTCGAATTTCATATACCAAATCGTGTTTGTAATGCGTAAATACATTCCACCAGGTTTTATGTTTTAGAATATGTTTGATCAATTTTTGCACCTTCATTTCTTTCGCTTCTGTATTTCCTTTCACCGTTCCCCAAAAACTCTCCGTTGAGCGTTGTGCATGTTTTTCCCAAGCACGAACTGCTTTTGATATTTGATCGTTGTGCAATTCAAAACTACGTTTTAAAAGTGCTTGTTGCAAAGGTGGAATTGCGTTTTCATCTTGAATACTTGCTGAGGTTAATCGTTGTCCGGAAAGGATCAAGATATGTGCAAATGGTGTTTGTTCCAACGCAGTTGCAAAGGCTTTTCGTGTGAGATGATTTGCTTCAAAATCATACTTTTTCAAGATTTTGCATTGCTTTTTAAAGACTGAAAATGCTTCTTTTAGATCAGGAATGAGTTCTTCTTCAAAATTAGGTTTCCCGTGAAATTTCTCAACATCATTTTCATACAACGCTGACACATTTCGCGATAGCAATAGTAAATGTTCACGTTGCAAAAATGCGCCATATTGTGCTTTCCATTCGTCCGAAAGAAAGTTTTGACAGGAAAACGCTATGTCTAATAAGGTGTTCACGATTTTTGATTGTAAAACTCAGTTCTTATGGTGATTAACAGTTCGTTGATCAATTTTAAATTTGGTCTTTCTGGCAAGCTTGAATTTACGTACAACGTTTCCAATTCGGTTTTTAATTCCGTTGCCCAAGTTACTAATTCGTCATATTCATATTTTCCATGTTTCACCTCTAACAAAAACTTTCTGTCTGAACGTTTTACATGAATCGTATTTTCTACGGCAATTTCTTTCGCCATGCGCAACAACCGAAACGTGTGCATCATATTTTTGGAATCGTAATTTTTCCCGTGCGAAATGGTGGTTTTGTAGCGTTCTTCATTTCGTTTTTTAACCCAACTCCAATATTCCTTATATTTTTTGCAATATGATAAATAGTTGTCTTTATTGAAAAATAATAATCCAATTGCTTTTTCCCCTTTCGGGATGGTACTCAGTGCTAATTCATTCGCGTTTTCACTTTTGATAATTCCTTTGTAGGGAATGTTTTTATTGTGAAATATATTGTAACAATCTTTTAAATGTGGAATATTTGTGATGCCACATTGTGCTTGCTTGATGTTGTTCTCAGCCAAAAATGTTTGTAACGGAACGGAAGTTCCATCTTCATAGATAAAACAAAAATCTAGTACAGATTTCCGTTCTTTTTCCATTGGATTCACGATTTTTTTCTCCAATCCACGTGCTTTTTTGATTTGTGTAAACGCGTAATTTGCAAACGATTTTTTACATTGTTTGGATAGAAATAGTTCCAACTTGATTTGATCAAACAGTGGATTTTTTTGCAGAATACAATCTTCAGAAACATTTAATAATTCCAAAATATTTGGGTTGTTTTTTCCACATAATTCTATGAATTTTTTCAATTCATAATATACAATATCATTCGTTTCATTATTGACTTGATCTATATACTCTAATGAATAATACATTGATTTTGGCAATACAAAAACACCTCGAATGTCAGTATCGGAAGTCGGCGTATCCAATCCGTACGCACGACTTCCACTGATACATTCAAAAATGATATGTCCTGATTCTTTGAGTTCTTCGAGTGTCATGAGATTGTTTTTAAATACAATGTATTAAAATCTTCCGGATTCGGTTTTACGTTTTTAAGGTCTTTTCGAACTTCATTATTTTCAGCAACGATTTTCTTTACCAGCTTAATTAAACGTGCATCTATAGGTTCATCACTTTTTTCAATGTGCTTACTTTTCAATTCTATTAATTCATCTAATAAAACACAAGAATCTTCATCAAGTAAAGAATATAGTTTGCGAAATGCTACTGGAGGAATGGTTTCTTTTTTGTAAATCCAATTGGCGCATAAAGCCGTTCTGATTGCGTAGAAATAACTTTTTAAGGTCATTTCTTGTGAGCCTAATGTTTCTTCAAAATTTTTGTTCATGCTATGGTAATGAAAAAATCCAGCAACCGGATTAAAATTAGCATTGGCAACCGTTTTCATTTCTTCCAAAAATGTCCCTGAATTTCTATACACAATAGGTGAGAAGAGCCAGCCGAGTAGGGAAGCGTTCGATTTTGAAAGTAGTTTTAATGCCTTTCGAATGTCCCAACCTGAACCGTCCAATTCGTCTTCCGTCATAAATTGAACCGTATCTTTTTGTTCCCAAAGATTCAAATACCAATCCGTTTTGTGTTTGTACACAAAGCGAATATCGTAATCGGAATCAGGCGAAGCAAAGCCCCAAGCTCTACTTCCTGATTCGACAGCGAATAAAATTTCGATATTTCTCTCACGTTCTATTTCTGCTAGTTTTTCTAGTATTCTTGTTTCCATTGTGTTTTTCTTTGACTTTTCCAGTTTCGTTCTGGAACAGTATAATTTACTGTTTCGTAACCGTGTGGGAAGCACCAAGAACATCCCATTTCTTCTCCTATATTGATTCTGGATAATTGTGTTCCAGAAATTTTTTTCGGAAAATCGACAAATCCGTACTCATCGAGTCCAAAAGCTCTTTTGAAGCGTCTGAATTTTTTCATTTTGTATTAAGTTATAAGTTAAAACCTAATACAGTGTGCCTTTTTTATTTTGCATGATTGTTAATTTAGTATTGTTTATGATAGCTTTGACAAAGATGAAATACAACTACGCAATATATTTACGTAGTTGTATTTTGATTATTTATTTTCTATACACCAATGTAATATTTTAGCAATATTTCGTGCATCGTCAATTCCTCTGTGATGCGTGCCTTCTAGTGGAATATTTAATATGTTGAGTGCGCCATTCATACCCACTTTTTTCTTTAGTCCTTTGACTTCGGAAAAGGTGGTTTTTACGTTAATATGATTCGATCCCATAGGATATTCAACGTTTCTAAGATTACATTGTCTCTTTAGCATGTTGAGATCGTATTGACCATAACTTGCCCACGTATATTGTTTTGGGTTGAATTCTTCTCGTAATTTTGTACACGCTTCTTCAAACGAAATTCCTTCCGAATCTAGTAATTCTTGCGTAATTGTTGTCAATTCTGTACAAAATTCGCTCACTTTTGAACGTGTAGGTTTGATCAGAATTCCTTCGTTCTGCGTGATATTTCCCGTTTCGGTATTTAACACACAGATTCCAATTTCTATGATTTCATTGACTTGTCCGTCGGGAATTTTTCCATTCCAGCAAGTTGCTTCTAAGTCAACGATGATGATGTTTTTTGTATAATTCATTTTTGTTTTTTCTTTAGTATACGTCACTCTGAACTTGATTCAGAGTCACACATTTTTTGTTTTTTTTATGTAAGATTCTGAAATTAGTTCAGATAAACTGCGTCGCTTTCCACTATATTTCTTTCGGGAATTTGTTCATCCACAATATGTCTGACCATATTACACCAAGTTGTTGCGTGGTCTAGAATCCAAGCGTCTGAACTGATCGCAATTTGTCCACTTTCTGCGATGAATTTATCAGGATTATTGTCTAAGATAATTTCCCAATTGTACTTATTTGCTTCCGCAATTTCTCGTAACATCGTTTTTAATCGTCCACTATTGGAAACGGGTTTATCAAAAATCCACGTTGTTTTTTTGACTTTATACGTTTGTAAAAAATCAGCAATTAAGTGAATTGCTTTGTCTGTTTGTTGTACTTTTTTGTACGTTCCGTGCACGCTTGACAAATCACGATAGCAACCATCTAAACCTTTGAAAAGATATGCTTTTGATAAAGCGCTTTCGAGTATGATTAACACATTAAAACCATCCAACATGACTTCTTTGTTTGCTAATTCTTCAGGTTGTAAACAACTTTTTGCACGTTTGATTAGTTTTTCAGTAGCTTCACTCATTCCTTGTACAGCGCGTTGTTGACGATTGTTGAGCTTGTATCGATTTCCAACTAATGACAACGATGATTTTTCCGAGAATCCTCTGCTTAACAAATACGACATGTCTTTAATGGCTTCTTGTATTTTATGCTGCATTTTTTTGTCGCCAAATAAACGATCGTCACTTCCTTCTTTTCCTCTATTTTTGGTTGACATTATTTTATCTTTATACAACTTTTCACAATTGTCTCTAATACTCTTTTTGGATTACATGCGTAAACGCCCGAACTCCAAACAGGATTGGCTTCAATTAATGCCCAACCTTTTTCTGGAATGTAACCAACATCAATAACAACAGCTTCGGGTAATTCAATATTTTTATCTGAAATAAATCTATTTAGAAATTCAAGCATTTCGCGTTCTTCATTTGCTAACATTGTATTTTTAAACTCAATATTGTCGTTGTAAATATAAGTTGACCAAGTTTGTACTTTTCTGTCAATGATGAAACAGCGCACTTCAATTGACCAATTCACGACGTCTGAAACAAAGACTTCAATATTTTTGTCAATTGTGGTATATCCCTGAATTTCTTCTACGGAAGTAAATACACCCGCTGGGAAAAACTTGAAATCAACAGGTTTTATAAATTTATTTTTTACGTCTTTAATATTTTTAAATCGATCATATATAATGTTTCGCAACGTATATTTTACAGGAATATTTGCTAGCCAATCGTCCGCTGGTTTTAAGAGTTCTAACTCGCATTGTTCTGCAACAATGGTTGTAAATAAATCTTCTCCGTAAACCGCAATTACTTTATTTTGATAGTTTTCAGGAATATTCCATCCGTTAAAACGCATCGTTGTATATTCCGAATCAACCGCAGCTTGATTGATAATGATAGAATCGTCTGAGAAATTCGGAGATAATACAATGATTTTTTGCGTATTCATAATTAAATTTTTACTCTGGGTTGTACGGCAGTTTTTCTAAATTTTTAATAGAACTTTCTGCCAATTTAAAAAATACCTTTGGTTCATTTTTTTATTTTCGATTCTTTTTTCTGCGTTTCCAAGGTGCATTTTTGCTTACATCGCCAGCCATAATACAACCAAACGGCATCACTTCATCAATCACTTCTCCCAAACCGAATTCCTCCATTTGGTTACGTACCGTTTCTGCATTTTTATAGGCAGAAGGCAATTCGGTAATGTCAATTTCATTAGAGAAAAAACGAACATCTAAACTGTTGGTTTCTTCTTTGAAAATTTCTTGAATCGTTCCGCTTTTGCTTTTTCGGTGTTGCGTTCGACTGATATTTCTTCCAGCTCCATGTGGCGCAAAACCTAAGTTCGTTTCGGTCGTTTTTCCTTCTACAATTAATACTGGTTCCGACATATTTAACGGAATTAATCGTGGTCCCGTAATATCGGGCATAAATTTTTTATCTAACGGCGTTGCACCTTTTGCATGGTAAAATAAATCACCATCTTTAAATACAAAGTTGTGTTCGTTCCAATATCTGTTTTCCTTTTCAATTCCTAATGTTGATAACGTTGCGTCGTGAATGACTTCATGGTTTTTCTTTGTCCATTTACGTACAATTTGCAACGCTTCCCAATAGCTTTTTCCTTCTTCCGTATCAAAAGGAATCCAAGCATTATGTTTCAAGGTTTCTGGTGATAATTCTCTTCGGAATTGTTCGGCTACTTTCATTCCTTTTTTATACAAATTTGCCCCAAAACCTCTGCTTCCGTGATGTGTAACCATCATCGTGTTTCCTGTTTTTTTAGACGTTCCGACAAATAAAAAATGATTTCCATCGCCTTGTGTTCCCAAGTGTGAACGTGCCGCTGAGATACTTTTTTGATCGTTTAAGAAAAAATTTGCTTCAATTTCGGCTAATAAATCCATCGGAAATCTGAATTGTGTATTACGATCTCTTCCGCCAGGACCAAAATGTGTAACACTATGTGCGGCATCCAAAACTTCTTGTGGATGTGCCTTTCCAAAATCGGTCAACATCACTGAACAACAAATATCAGCACTGTGCATTCCTGGATGAATGGCATTTTTTGCTACCGCTACACCGCCAACAGGAATTACACCATTTTGACCTGTTGGACACGCATCAGGCATGATAGCTCCGTTGACTAATGTTGGAGTTTTCATCAAAGTTTCCATTGTATTGATTACATCTGAAACATTTTTTTCTTCCACGTCATTTTCTGCTTTGATGTTGATGGTAAACGGAATAGGATTTTCGTGTAATGCTATTTCAGGATCCGATTTGAACTGTTCCAAATAGGTCAGCATTTCATCATGTTGCAATTGATTTTCATTGATATATTCAATAGCATCTTTAAACCATTTTTTAGGTTTGAAACCTAAGTCGATTAATGTGTTTCCGTTAATTTGAATGTGTTCTTTCATGATTTTTTATCTTTTAAATCGAACTCCGCTGATTTCACTATTCAGCGGAGTTTTTCTACTGTGTCATTGCTAAATGACGTATTTATGATTCCGAGACAAATATTTTATGCAACTGCGCAATTATTTTGCGTAGTTATATGAAATATTTTATTTTCACACCAAATTGAAAAATATGGCAATTAATAAAAATGCCCTAATTCGCTATAAAACCATTGATAAGTGTTTGCAAAATAAGTATCGACAATGGACGTTGGATGATTTGATTGAAGCGTGTTCGGACGTTTTACATGAATATGAAGGTCGTGAAGTCAATGTGAGTCGCAGAACAATTCAGTTGGACATTCAAATGATGCGAAGTGATAAATTGGGTTATAATGCACCGATTGTTGTGTACGATCGGAAGTTTTATAAATATGAAGACGAAGACTATTCCATCACGGATATTCCGTTGACGGAAAATGACATGAATGTGTTGTCGGAAACCGTAGAAATGTTGAAACAGTTTAAAGATTTTTCGCTGTTTTCAGAATTAGGCGGCATCATTCAACGCTTGGAAGACAAAGTATATAGTGAAAAAACGCATCAAGCTTCCATTATTCATTTAGATAAAAATGAAAACCTAAAAGGATTAGAACATTTAGATTTGTTGTATCAAGCCATTTTGAAGAAAATTGTGCTACGAATTACGTATCAATCTTTTAAAGCGCGAAATGCTTCTAAAATTATTTTTCATCCGTTTATATTAAAAGAATACAATAATCGTTGGTTTTTGGTAGGTGTAGCTGGAAATAAATCACAGATTGTCACTTTTGCGTTGGATAGAATTATGGAGGTTGATTATGATTTGAATATTCCGTATCGAAATGAAAACTTTAATGGTGATCTGTATTATAAAAATACGATTGGTGTGACGGTTTTAGATGAAAAACACATTCAAGAAGTTATTTTAAAGATAGAAAAAAGTAATGCGCCGTATGTAGTAACAAAGCCTTTTCATAGCACACAAGAAATTTTAGAAACCCTTGAAGATGGAAGCGTGATTGTAAAACTATATGTGCATATTAATTTTGAATTGGAACGTTTAATTCTTGGTTTTGGTGATGCAATAGAAGTTGTTTCTCCCAAAATATTACGAAAACGCATTCGACGAAAGTTGCAAGATGCGGTGAAAAAGTATGAGGAATAATTTGTTAAGCATAAAAAAACAAAAAACCCTCGACAAAACATCGTTTATCAAGGGTTTGCATTTTTATTAGTGGTGCCTCCAGGAATCGAACCAGGGACACAAGGATTTTCAGTCCTTTGCTCTACCAACTGAGCTAAGGCACCAGTGTCAAATGCGGATGCAAATATAAGCGTTTTTTAAAATTCACAAAACTATTTTGCAAAAAAAACGTTTCTTACTTTTGCAATGTTTAAATTAAATTATGAATTTAATAGTAGATGCAGGAAATACGTATGTAAAAGTTGCTGTTTTTCAGGGAGATAAATTGGTGTTTCACGAAAGTTTTGAAAAAGAGAGCTTTCAAAAAAAAATTGAAAAACTTTTAAAAAAATATCCAAAGATTGATCAAATGATTACTTCTTCCGTTACGAAGTTGGATAATCGTGTAAAACAATTTGTAGAAAATTTAGATGTAAAAGCACTTCAATTGACACACAAAACGAAAGTGCCTTTTCAAAATGACTATGCAACTCCTGAAACGTTAGGTGTTGACAGAATAGCATTGATAGTAGCTGCCGTGACACAATATCCTAAAACCAATGTACTTGTGATTGATGCAGGAACGTGTATTACATACGATTTTAAAACAAGCGACGAAATATATTTAGGTGGAGGAATTTCGCCAGGAATACAACTTCGATACAAAACATTAAACTTATTAACCGCAAATCTTCCTCTATTAGAGCCAAAATTACCTGATCATTTTATTGGAAACTCTACCGAAAGTGCAATTCATTCCGGAGTAACTTTAGGTGTAATTACTGAAATTGATGGCATAATTGAACGTTACAAAGGACAATTTGAACATTTAACAGTTATTTTAACAGGTGGCGATACTAATTTCTTGGCTAAAAGGTTAAAAAATACCATATTTGCGAATTCAAAATTCTTGTTACAAGGATTGAACACTATTTTAGAATATAATAGATATAATGATTAGAAAGTTTTTAGGATTATCAATTTTGCTGTTTATCTGTCAAGTAAGTATGGCACAGCAAGGAACTGCTTCACCATATTCATTCTTAGGAATTGGAGACTTGAATTTCAAAGGAACAGTGGAAAACAGAAGTATGGGAGGAATGAGTATTTATTCGGATAGTATTCACTTAAACCTGCAAAACCCAGCGGCGTTTGGAAATTTAAAGTTTACAACATACACGCTTGGAGTTAGTTACAATCAACTAAGACTGGAAAGTTCAAATGTGTCAGACAAAGGTTCGTCAACTGCTTTAGATTATTTAGCAATAGCTTTTCCTATTGGAGATAAAATGGGTGTTGACTTTGGAATTTTACCATTCAGTTCCGTAGGGTACAATTTTGAAGGCATTGGAGAAACTGGAATTGCTTCTGCACCAAATAAATTTGGACAATATGAAGGAGAAGGCGGATTGAACTCTGTATTCTTATCATTAGGATATAAAATCTCTGAAGGATTTTCCGTTGGTGGAACGATCAACTATAACTTTGGAAACATTAAAAATCAAAATACTGAATTTTTAGGAGAGCTAAATGATGAAGGAGAATTTGTAAGAACCTTAAATTACGGAACACGCTCCAAAGACGAATCAAAACTCAGTGGGTTAAGCTACAATTTAGGTGCGTATTACCAAACAAAATTCAACGATAAATTATCATTAACAACATCACTTATATTTTCACCACAATCAAATATCAATTCGAAAAATACACGTCAATTATCTGCATTGAATGTTACTGCGAATGGAGGAGAAATCATTAGTTCTGGTCAAATAGATGAAGTTGATTTAGGAGATAAAGCATCAACAGAATTAGCACTGCCTTCAAAAATAGCTTTTGGAGCTGGTTTGGGAGAAAAAAATAAGTGGTTTGCTGGAGCAGAATACACGCTTCAAAACAATAGCGATTTTGGAAATAGTTTAACTATTATTGAAAATGTAAATTATGATAATGGATCAAAATTCGCTGTTGGAGGGTTTTATATTCCAAAATATAATTCTTTTACAAGTTACTGGGAAAGAGTTACCTATAGAGCTGGAATCCGTTATGAAGATACAGGAATCATGGTGCGTAATGAAAACATAAATGACTTTGGCATGTCTTTTGGATTAGGGTTACCAGTGGGACGATCATTATCTAACATAAACCTAGGTTTTGAGTTCGGAAAAAGAGGAACGACAAACTCAGGATTGATCAAAGAGAATTATGTCAACTTCCACCTAAGTTTATCACTAAATGATAAATGGTTTATAAAAAGAAAGTATAATTAATCGATAAAATTAAAGAAATGAAGAAGATTATTACATTAGTAGTTACTGGGTTGTTCACGATAACTGGCTTCAACACTTTAAATGCACAAGATTGCAATGCTAAGTTGTCTATTTTTGCTGAAAATGTGAAGGCAAAAAACTATACGGAAGCTGAACCTCAACTCGCGGAGTTAAGAAAAAATTGTCCAACAATCAATTCAGCAATATATGCGTATGGTGAAAGAATTTACAAAGCAAAACTTAATAAGGCTACTGACAAGAAAGCAGTTGTACAAGAATTAATTCAATTGTACAGAGATCGATTGAAAAATGTTCCTGAAAAAACAGACAAAGGAGATGTTTTAGGAGACATAGGAACATTAATGGTAGATTATGAAATTGGTTCTATAAAAGAACAGTATGATGTATTTGATGAAGCATTCAAAACAGATTTGGAAAATTTTAAAAATCCAAAATCATTATACCTATATTTTGAATTGTACTATAAAATGTACACGGAAGGAACTTATGGTATTGAATTGGAAAACTTAATCGAAAAGTACGAAGAATTAACAGAGAAGTTTGAATCTGAAAGCGAAAGATTAGCGATCACGAAGAACGAAATCATCAAGAAAACAGATGCCGGTAAAGAATTAACTTCTAAAGAAAAGAAAAGTGAAAAAATTGCGGATACTAACATAAAAGCAATTGCAATTTTCTCAGGAAACATGGAGTCTCTAATTGAAAAAGTTTCTACTTGTGAAACGTTAATTCCTTTATTTAGAAAAAACTTTGATCAAAACAAAAACAACATCCTTTGGTTAAAAAGAGCCGCAGGTAGATTGGATACAAAAGGATGTGATGAAGATCCATTATTCATAGAATTGGTAGAAGCAGTAGATGCTTTAGAGCCATCAGCGAACTCAAAAAGATACCTATCTGGAATTTATGAAAGAAAAGGAGATGTTAAGAAAGCTGAAGATTACTTAAAGCAGTCATTAAGTATGGAAACAGACCCTATCAGAAAAGGGAAGTTGCTTTACAAAATTGCTGATAAAGCGAAGAAAAGTGGTCAAAAATCAAGAGCAAGACAATATTACCTAGAAGCGGTACAAAACAATCCATCACTTGGAAGTGCATACTTAAAAATTGCACAACTATACGCTTCAAGTGTAAACGAATGTGGAAATGATGAGTTTACAAAAAGAGCAGGATACTGGAAAGCTGCTGAAATGGCGAGAAAAGCAGGTCAAGTTGACCCATCGTTAAATAGCATTGCAAGCAGAACCGCAAGTTCATACATGCAATCTGCACCAAGCAAATCAGATGTATTTAGCAAAGGATACAAAGGTGGAGAAACCGTATCATTAAACTGTTGGATTGGTGGAAGCGTTACGGTTCCAAAACTATAAAATGAAACAACAAAAAAAACATATCTTATATTTCATTGTCACAGCATTTGCTGTGACAATGTTTTTTTCATGTCAGGACAACTACGACGAAATCCAGAAGCTTTCGTATTCCAAACGTTTTCCTGTCGGTGAAGCCGAAAATATGTTTTTAGTATATACTGATTCTGGAAAAGTAAAATCGACACTCAGAAGTCCTTACAACAAAGATTTTTCTAACCAACAATTTCCATTTACAGAATTTCCCAAAGGAATTATTTTAGAATTTTTTGACGAGAAAAACAATAAAAGTGTTGTAACTTCAGACTATGCTATTTTGTATAATGAAACAAGATTAGTAGATTTACGTGGAAATGTTGTATTAACCACGCATGATGGAAACGTCCTAGAAGCTCCGCAATTGTATTTGGATCAAGACAAAGAATGGATTTTTACAGAAGGAAAATTCAAGCTAAGTGACGAAAATGGAGTGTTGGTACAAGGAACTAGCGGAATCGATTTCAGTAGAGATTTAAGCATCATAGAAGCACATGAAATCTATGATAGTTCCATTCCAATTGACGAAAAAGATAAATAAAACATCATACCCAACTAAAATCAAACAACTGTGAAAGCTTTAAAATACACCAAATATTTATACCTTTTTGTTGCTGTACTATCTATTTATAAAATAATAGAAACCTGGAGTCATAACGAAAGTGTTGATTACATGTTTGTCGCTTTTGCCGTAGTTTCACTACTAATGTTTTTCTTCAGAAGACATTATGAAAAGAAATTCGAGAACTACAAAAACGAAAAAAAAGAATAAATGGAAGGACAGTTGCTCATTATCATAACGGCATTACTGTTTTCAGCGTTCTTCTCAGGCATGGAAATTGCGTATGTTTCCGCAAACAAAATTCATATTGAATTAGAAAAAAAGCAAGATGGAATTTTGGCTAAAATCCTGAAACGACTTACGCTAAAACCTTCAAAATTTATTGCTACAATGCTGGTTGGAAATAATATAGCATTGGTTATCTATGGTTTTTGTATGGGCGAATTGTTGGTTGATTGGGTGCATGAAACACCTTGGCTCAATCAATATATTACTTCCGAAAATGAGTTGCTATTTCAAACCATCATTTCAACGATGGTTATTTTGGTTACGGCAGAATTCTTGCCAAAAGTCTTCTTTCAAGTATATGCAAACAAGTTGCTCAAGTTTTTGGCGCTTCCTGCATACATATTCTATCAACTATTTTGGCTGATTTCCGAATTTATCATGTGGATATCAAATGTTGTACTCAAAAAATTCTTCAAAACAGAAGGTGACGAAGTGCAACTAGAATTTAGTAAAATAGAATTGGGCGATTACATTACAGAGCAAATGGAAGCCGGACATCATCAAGATGAAGACATTGACTCTGAAATTCAAATATTTCAAAATGCACTTGAATTCTCTGCGGTAAAAACACGAGAAGTAATGATTCCGCGTACCGAAATTGTTGCCATAGAACTTCGTGAATCTACCAAAAATTTAGCAAAACTCTTTGCCGAAACAGGATATTCTAAAGTATTAGTTTACAAAAGTACCATTGATGATATTATCGGGTATGTGCATTCATTTGAACTCTTCAAAAAACCAAAAACCATTCGTAGTATTGTATTACCAGTCGTATTCGTGCCAGAAGCAATGTTGGCGAATGATGTGCTAAATGTACTGACAAAAAAGCGTAAAAGTATTGCGGTTGTATTAGATGAATACGGCGGAACATCTGGAATCGTAACCGTAGAAGATATTGTTGAAGAATTGTTTGGAGAAATTGAAGATGAACACGATGTGATAGAATTACTCGAAAAACAAATCAGCGAACATGAATACATGTTTTCAGGTCGATTAGAAGTAGATTATATCAACGAAACCTACAAACTCAACTTGCCTGAAAGTGAAAACTATGAAACGCTAGGCGGCTTAATCGTTAGCGAAACAGAAGAAATTCCGGAACAAAATGAAATCATCATCATCAACAATTTAAAGTTTACAATTGTAGAAGTTTCTAACACAAAAATAGATACGATTCAATTGCAAATTCTTTCCGAAGATTAAAATCCCTAAAATAAACGAATTAATACGAAGTTCTTCTTTTATTATTTAGAAGGAAATTGTATTTTCGCCCACTGAATTTCATAAAATTGAAGATAAATGGCAATTCTTGCAAAAATTAGACAACGTACATTAGTCCTAATCCTTATCATTGGATTAGCATTATTTGCTTTCGTAATTTCCGATGTATTTAACAATAATGGTAGCGGACAAAAATTACCAAGCGAAATAGGAACTGTAAATGGAGAAAGCATTCCTTTAAGACAATTTCAAAACCAAGTAGAATATGGTATGAATATTTCTAGAGGTAGTCGATCTACAATGGAAGTAGCCAATACTGTTTGGGATCAAGAAGTGCGTAATACGTTAATTGAACAACAATTAGACGAATTAGGAATCACCATAGAAAAAGATGAAATCTGGGATCTATTAATTTCGAGTCCAAACATCACTTCAAATCCATTATTTCAGGATGAAGCAGGCGTATTCGTAGAAGGGAAATTAAGAGAATATGTAAATAATTTAGAAGCAACTCAAAATCTTTCTCCAGAAAACCAAGCTGATTACCAAAACTGGCTTGCAACGGAACAATACACCATAAGAGAAGCTAAAAAAGCATTATACTTTAACCTAGTTCAAGCAGGTTCTATTGCAACTGTAAAAGAAGGCGAAATGTTATACCGTATGGAAAATGACAAGGTAACCTTTCAGTTTGTACAAGTTCCTTACACGTCTATTGCAGATTCACTAGTTGAAATCAGAAAAAGTGATATTCAAAAATACATTGACAATCACAAGTCAGCGTATGAAGTAAAAGAATCAAGAGACATTCAATATGTATACTTTCCAGAAGTTCCTTCAAAATCTGATGAAGATGGAGCAAGAGAAGCTGTTGAAGAACTTAAAAAAGAATTTGCAGAAACAGAAGATGCGATTGCATTTGCAACTGAAAAAACGGAAACAAGCGAAGTTGCTAAGTTTACATACAAAAGTCAACTGCCAACTGCAATTGGTGAAGAAATTATGGCAATGGAAGTTGGGGACGTATATGGTCCTTACAAAATAGGAAATCAATACAAAATTGCTAGAATATTAGAAACAAAACAATTGCCAGATTCAGTAAATAGCAGACATATTTTAATTCGATTTGTAGGGTCACAAGGCGCTCAACCAAGTTTGACAAAAACGAAAGAAGAAGCAAAAAAACAAGCTGATAGTATATTAACTGTTGTAAAAAGAAACAAATCTAAATTTGCAGACATCGCCAAAGAAATGTCCGATGATACTTCTAAAGACAAAGGTGGCGATTTAGGTTGGTTCAATGTTGGAAATAGAGCTAATTTAACTCCAACATTTAGAGAGTTTGTATTCGAAAATGAAGCTGGTGAAATGGGTGTAGTTGAATCTCCTTTTGGATATCATGTTATTGAAATTCTTGAGCAAAAAAACTCGCAAAAAACGGTAAAGCTTGCTATCATCAACAAACAAGTTGAAGTTACTGAAAAAACACTAAAAGACTTATTTACAACAGCATCAGCATTTGAATCAAACGCAGGGAAATCTTCGGATGCATTTGAAGTAGTTGCAAAAGAAAATAGCTACGAAGTAAGGCCAGTAAATAAAATTAAAGAATTAGATGCAAGAATTTCTGGATTGCCAGAACAACGTCAAATAGTGCGTTGGACTTTCGAAGATGATACCAAAGTGGGTGATATCAGACGTTTTCCAGTAGGAAGCGGATTCATCGTAGTGCAATTAACTGCAAAAAATGCTGCGGGATTAATGTCTGTGGAAGAAGCATCTGCATCTATCGTTTCAATTTTAAGAAATGAAAAGAAAGCTGAAATGATCAAAGCTAAAAATTCTGCAACTACATTGGCAGATTTTGCAGCTGCAAACGCAACATCTGTTCAGCAAGCAACTTCATTATCAATGGCTTCGCCAGTCATTCCTGGAGCTGGAGAAGAGAAAAAAGTAGTGGGAGCGGCATTTGCATTAGATAAAGGCGCAACTTCTAAATTAATTGCTGGTAAAAAGGGTGTATTTATGATTGAAATTTTAGAAAAAACACCAGCACCTGCAAAAGATACGTACCTAACAGAAATGAATACGTTGAGAAATCAAAGAGCGGCTAATGGCGCAAACGCTGTATTTGAAGCACTAAAAAGCGCCGCTACAATTGAAGATAATAGAGGTTTATTTTACTAAACCTTCTGCAACATAACATTCTCTAATAGAATGCACAAAAAAACCTGTGAAATTGACTTCACAGGTTTTTTATGTTAACGTGATTTCGAGATAAGCTTTTAATGCTTCAAAAAACTATTCTCGATACATTTTTTTATCTATTTCGACTGTGCTCAATATGAAAAAAAATACTCGAATTGACGTTTTTTGAATTAGAATTACGTCAAATCGAGTATTGTGTGAAATCAAAATATAATTTTATTTCGACAAGATCATTTCGTTAAAAGGAATCACAGTTTCATATCCTTTAGATTGAAAATAACGGAGTGTATCTTCATTTCCTGTTGCTAAGATAAAATCGCCGCCCCAAGCGCCCAAACTCTTTACTTGCCCAAAATAATCCGCAAACAAACGTTCTTGTACGGGAACTTCTTGAATAATATCGCCAATAATCTGTTCGTGTTCTTTCAATAATAATTCAAAATCTAATAAAGAAGTACTTGAAATTAGTTCAGTAGTAATCGCATTAATGACTTTAATTTCATTGGCAATCTTTCCTTTTCGAAGGTTGTAATTGACAATCGCGTTTCTGCTATTTTGTTTTTTGTTTAAATGAACAAAGTACAATTGATCGCTAAATGAAGGCGAAAAAGACACTTCTGTGACTATTGGTTGTTGTTTTTCAACTTGATATACAATTGGCGAGTTATTTCTTGCGCAAGCAATATCATATCCACTTCCTTTAAAAGCATTCCAAAGTAACGTGTACGGATTCACATTTGCCCAAAGAGCAATATTATGAATCAAAGTAGAAGAAGAACCCAATCCCCAATTTCTTGGAAAAGTCAAAGTCGTTTTTACATGAAAACCAGTTGCTTCACTCAAAAAAGAAGAATTTAAGCGTTTTGCTTCTGCTAAAAGGTTGTTGACTGTTTGAGAAACTTCGTCATTGTGTGTCGTTTCAGGGCTAATTGAATTTATATCGAATTCGTTTTGAAACCAAATGTTTCCTTTCTCATCTTCGCTTTCCCAAATAATTTTTGAATCATTTATAGGTGTAATCGTTAACGATTGTCCATATTTCGTCGGAATCGCCAACGCTTTTGCACCATCTAACACGACATATTCGCCCGTAAGTAATAATTTTCCGTTGCTATAAAAATTCATTAGGCTTGAGCTACTTTATACGCATTAAAAGCACTTACAACCGCGCTATGTGTAACGGTTTTATCTTTAAAATAATTGATAAAATGTTTCTTTTCAGCGTCTGTTGCTTCTAGTTGATTCAAAATATTGACCAAGTGCATTTTCATGTGTCCTTTTTGAATTCCTGAAGTTGTCAGCGAGCGAACTGCGGCAAAATTTTGCGCCAATCCGGCAACAGCGACTAACTGCATTAATTCTTTCGCTGATGGTTTTCCAAGCATTTCTAAGGCTAATTTAACCAAAGGATGTAAAGAAGTCAATCCGCCAACCGTTCCTAAAGATAATGGAATTTCAATCCAAAATTTAAAAATACCGTCAACAACTTCGGCATGTGTTAAGCTGGAATATTGTCCGTCTTTGGCTGCATACGCGTGAATTCCGGCTTCAACAGCTCTAAAATCATTTCCTGTCGCCAACACAACAGCGTCAATTCCGTTCATAATTCCTTTATTATGTGTCACAGCACGATAGGGTTCTATTTTAGCAATTTCAATAGCACGCACAAACTTTTCAGCAAACTCTTCTGCGTTGATCGATTCGTTCTCTACCAAAGAATTTACTGGACAACTCACTTCAGCTCTGACCAAGCAATTTGGAACGTAATTCGATAAAATACTCATTACAATCTGAATCTCTTTCTCTTTTTCAGAAAAAGAAGCAAAGGTCGTTGCGTTGTCTTTGAAGGTTTTAGCAAACTGTTCCAAACACGAATTGATAAAGTTCGCGCCCATAGAATCTACGGTTTCAAACGTACAATGCAGTTGAAAATAACCGTTGAGTTCTTGGGTTTTATCACGCAACTCTATTTTTGTAATTCCGCCGCCACGGTTTTCCATATTTTTCGTAATATGTTTTGTTGCGGCAATCAATTCAGGTTTTATGAAATTAAAATATTCGTGTAATTTTTCGGTCGCGCCGAAATACATAAAGTGTACTTGACCTACTTTTTCGGTGTTTAAAACAGTCGCTTTAAATCCACCACGATCGAGCCAAAATTTAGCGGCTTTACTAGCTGCAGCAATTACCGAACTTTCTTCAATTGCCATTGGAATGGCGTACATTTTATCATTAATCAAAAAATTTGGCGCAATTCCTAACGGAAGGTAAAAGTTAGAAATGGTATTTTCGATAAATTCATCGTGTAGTTTTTGTAAATTTTCATCCGAATTCCAGTATTTTTTTAAAATAGCGAGCACAGTTTTATCATCATGAAAATACGTAGTAGCAAGCCATTCAATTTTTTCGTTTTTGGAAAGTTTGGAAAATCCAGCAATAGGAGCAATCATATAATAGGGTTTAATATCCACAAGGTTCATTGCAAAGATACGCAATGAAATAAGAACAATTTTCATAGAGAACAGCTAAAATAGTACTTAAAAACAATGCTTTATCGCTAAAAGACATCAAGAAGTGAAGATTTTGTGATGTATTTAACGTAAACTTGTTGTAAATATCACTCAAAAAAAATCGATTTTTATCCGTTATAATTTAAGGTTCGATTTTTGTGGTACTTGCTTGATATTTGTATATTGTCGACTTTATTTAATGAATTATTTAAAATAAAACACTTTCAATTAGTATATTCTTAAAAACTTAACACGAATGAAGTTAAAATACGTTTTCCTTTTTGTCTTTCTAGGATTGATCAATTTGACAACTGCACAGCAAAAAGAAATTACATTACAAGAAATTTGGAGTGGCACCTTTAGCACTAGCGGAATGGATGTATTGCATTCTATGAATAATGGACAACAATATACCGTATTAAATAGCAGTTCTGTTGATAAATACGATTATAGAACGTTACAAAAAGTAGAAACGATCGTAAGTGCGAGCGATCTTTCGGAAATCAGCTCATTTTCTTCTTATGAGTTTAGTGCTGACGAAAGCAAACTGATGTTGGCAACAGCGGTAGAGCCAGTTTTTAGAAGATCGACCTTAGGAATTTACTATGTATATGATATTGCTTCAAAAACAGCCACCAAAATTTCAGACGATAAAATACAAGAACCAACCTTTTCTCCAGACGGAAAAAAGGTTGCTTACGTTTATGAAAATAATATTTATATAAAAGATTTAGCTTCGGGAGCTTTTACTCAAGTTACTACTGATGGCGTAAAAAATAAAATCATTAATGGGGTGACCGATTGGGTTTATGAAGAAGAATTCGGTTTTGTAAGAGCTTTTGAGTGGAATGCAGCAAGCGATCACATTGCGTTTATTCGTTTTGACGAAACAGACGTTCCAGAATTTTCCATGGATGTATACGGAACTAAATTATATCCACAACAACATGTATTCAAATATCCAAAAGCAGGCGAAAAAAATGCCGATGTTTCGTTGCATTTATACAGTTTAAGTTCAGGGAAAACTTCAACAGTAGAATTGAACAATTACACTGATTTTTACATTCCACGAATCAAATGGACAAATGATCCAGCTGTATTAAGTGCGCAAGTCATCAACAGGCATCAAAATGCCTTGGATTTGATCATGTACAACGCTAAAACCAATCAAAAATCAGTTGTATTAAAAGAAACTGATAAAGCGTATGTGGATGTGACTGAAAACTTAACGTTTTTAGCTGATAATAGTTTTATTTGGACGAGTGAAAAAGATGGATTCAACCATATTTATCATTACAAAAATGATGGAACACTCATCAATCAAGTCACAAAAGGTTCATGGGAAGTAACCAATTATTATGGGTACGATGCAGTTGCTGATCGTGTATTCTATCAATCTGTAGAAAATGGTTCTGTGAATAGAGATATTTATTCCATCAACATCAACGGTAAGGGAAAACAACGGCTTTCAACCAAAGAAGGAACAAACAGTGCTAAATTTAGTGCAAACTTCATGTATTATATCAATACATTTTCAAGTGCTACAACGCCGCCAGAATATTCATTACGTTGGGCTAAGAATGGTGATTTAGCAAAAGAAATCAAAAACAATGCGAGCGTCAAAGAAAAATTAAGCAACTATAAAATGTCGCCAAAAGAATTCTTTACACTTACCACAGCAAAAGGTCATGAGTTAAACGCTTGGATGATAAAACCTGCAAATTTTGATGCTTCTAAAAAATATCCTGTGTTCATGTATCAATATTCGGGTCCAGGTTCGCAACAAGTGGCAAATAGATGGAATAGTGCAAATGATTATTGGTATCAACTATTAGCTCAAAAAGGAATCATTATCGTTTGTGTGGACGGACGCGGAACAGGATTCAAAGGTGCTGACTTTAAAAAAGTAACCTATAAAGAATTAGGGAAATACGAAGTTGAAGATCAAATAGATGCGGCAATCGAATTAGGAAAACGTTCGTATGTAGATAAAGATCGCATTGGAATTTGGGGATGGAGTTACGGAGGATTCATGTCGAGCAACTGTATCTTAAAAGGAAATGATGTATTTAGTATGGCAATTGCGGTTGCTCCAGTAACGAGCTGGCGTTTTTACGATACCATTTATACAGAACGTTACATGCAAACACCACAAGAAAACGCAAGTGGTTATGATGACAATTCGCCTATAAATCACGTTGAAAAACTCAAAGGAGATTACTTATTAGTTCATGGAACGGGCGATGATAATGTACATGTGCAAAACACCATGCGCATGATTGATGCATTAATCAAAGCAAACAAACAATTCGATTGGATGATTTATCCAGATAAAAATCACGGAATCTATGGCGGTTATACACGCTTACATTTATACACAAAAATGACAGATTTCATTGAAAATACCTTATTAAACAAATAACAACAATTTACACTAATCCAAACTATTTAATATAATGACAAACTCAGTAAAACAGGCTCATCAAAAAGAGCTATTTGGACATCCAGTAGGACTGTATGTATTATTCTTTACAGAAATGTGGGAACGTTTTTCGTATTATGGAATGCGAGCATTACTAACACTTTACTTGGTTGAAAAAACAACAGAAGATAATCCAGGACTAGGATGGCTAGATTCTGAGTCTATTATGTTATACGGTTGGTATACTATGTTAGTATATGTAATGTCAATTCCTGGAGGAATGATTGCAGATAAGTTATTAGGTCAAAAAAAGGCAGTTCTATATGGGGCACTAACTTTAGTAGCTGGTCATGGAATATTAGCATTTGATGAAATGTGGGCTTTTTATACTGGTTTGATTTTAATTATAGTAGGAGTTGGTTTGTTAAAACCGAATATTTCAACCATGGTTGGTGGATTATACAAACAAGGAGACATTCGTAGAGATAAAGGATTTAGTATTTTTTATATAGGAATAAACTTAGGGTCTTTGTTGGCTACTTTTATAGTAGGATATGTTGGAGAAAAAATAGGATGGCATTATGGTTTTGGACTAGCTGGTATAGCAATGTTATTTGGATTAATGGTCTATTTGTATGGGCAAAAATATTTAATTAATGTAGGGAATAAGCCTACTGCTGAAGATAAGAGTAATGATGTTTCTTTAATGAAGTTATTTTCAGATTTATTCAAATCTCCGTTGAACTTAGTAATCGTACTAGTAATAATTGCTTATGCTGTTTATGCAGGATTTACATATTCTGGAGTTGATAGTTGGGGTTATACTGCTTTATATACTTTTATAGCACTAGTTGCTGGAATTATGATGATGATTTATAAAAACTTAGAAACACAAATCTCAAAAGATCGTTATTTGGTTTTATTACTCTCTTTCTTAATTGTGATTGTATTTTGGGGAGCTTTTGAGCAAGCAGGAGGATTAATGAGTATCTACACTAAAACGAAAACTGACCGAATGTTATTTGGTTGGGAAATTCCAGCTACTTGGTTTCAAGGATTAAATGCTGGATTTATTATCATATTTGCTACACTCGTTGCAGCGTATTGGGCGAAACGAAAGCTAAAAGGCAAAGAAGGATCTTCTTTATTTAAAATGGCAATTGGAACAATGATTATGGGATTAGGATTTGTTTTCATGATTTTTGCAGCTGCTGAATATGATGCAAATGGAAGCTCAGGAATGTATTGGTTAGTATTAGCTTATTTATTCCATACAATTGGAGAACTTTGTTCTTCACCTGTAGCACTTTCGTTTATTACTAAACTGGCACCACTAAAGTACGCATCATTAATGATGGGAGTTTATTTTGCTGCAACTGGATTAGGGAATAAAGTCGCAGGTGTACTAGGTGAAAAAGCATCAGAATTTGGTGAATACGCAATATTCTCAGGAATTACAATCTTTACGGTGATATTTGGTTTCTTGGTAATATTATTATTAAAACCATTAAAGCGTTTAACACATGGAGCTGAAGATAATGAAAGAGTCATTAAGGATGATGAAGCTGAAGGGTTTGAATTAGCTGATAACTAAAATTTCCATAATCTTAAAAACGATAGTTGTATGAGTCAAAATTCAACAGATCAGTATTTTAAAAGTACTGTATTAGGACATCCATCAGGATTATTTGTATTATTTTTCACAGAAATGTGGGAGCGTTTTTCATTCTACGGAATGCGCGCACTATTGATATTATTTTTAACAACATCACTAACTGGTGGAGGTTGGGAATGGACTCGAGAGAATGCTTCTGCATTATTCGGTTCGTATGTAGGCTTGGTATACCTTTCCACAATGTTAGGAGGGTACTTTGCCGATAAAGTCATTGGATTTCGTTGGGCTGTTGTCTTAGGGGCTTTGCTGATGACACTAGGACATGCGTCGATGGCTCTCGAGACTGAAGTTTCTATTTATTTAGGGCTAGTGTTACTAGTTTTTGGTAATGGGTTTTTTAAACCTAATATGACTTCAATCATTTCAGAAATGTACAAAGATCGACCAGAGAAAAAAGATGGTGCTTACACCATATTTTACATGGGCGTAAACGCTGGAGCATTTTTTGGAATCTTACTTTGTGGGTATTTAGGAGAGAAAGTAGGTTGGAGTTGGGGATTCGGCCTAGCGGGTGTTTTTATGTTTTTTGGAATGTTACAATTCTGGTTATCACAAAATATTTTTGGCGATATAGGATTGAAACCCACCACAGAAAGCAAAGCAAAATCTGAAGCGCTAGATACAGATACAAGAAATCCTTTTACAAAAATACAAATAGTTATTATTGGTATTTGTACTGTATTGGGATTATTATGGATTCTTAATGATCCAGCAACCAAAATATCAAATGGAGAAATCAATATTTTTAGCTTTTTAGGAGATCAAGGAAACAATATTGCCATCATAACAGCATTAGTTTTATTTATAGGTCTACTCGTATATAGATTGTTGCAGTATTCTCAAATAACCAAACAAAAATTAATTGCAGTAACGTTCTTTGCGTTCCTTACAATTTTCTTTTGGGCAATATTTGAACAATCACCTAATAGTTTGACAATATTTGCAAGCGACTACACAGATAGAGTTTTAGAAGGCAATTGGAGTGCGTTTTTTTTAATAGGAAATTCATTAATGACTATAGTTCCATTAGCCATCATAACTTGGGTATTATATTTATTATTTAAACAAACTTTCAAACTTTATTCAATTGCGAATATCATACTAAGCATAAGTTTTATAATCGTTTGGATAATAGCAATTTGGATGTTAGCAAAAGATTTCTATACTGCTGGATATTTAGAATTATCAGATGCAACATTGGAGTTTTTGAAAATTGAAAAGGTGGCAAAACCTCTTACTGAAGTTCCAGCAACTTGGTTTAGTGTCTTAAACTCACTTTTCATTATAACATTAGCGCCTTTATTTTCAAAACTATGGGAAAGTAAGTACAATCCAAATGCGAATATGAAATATGGTATTGGAATGTTACTACTTGCACTAGGAATGGCATGTGTGGCTTTTGGAGCTATGGGAATAGAGCCAGGAGCGAAAACAGCATCTGTTAGTATGATATGGTTGATTTTGGTTTACTTATTTCATACAATGGCTGAGTTATGTATTTCGCCCGTTGGACTTTCGTATGTGTCAAAATTAGTTCCAGCTCGTATGATTGCCTTCATGTTTGGAGTTTGGTATTTGGCAGTGGCTATCGGAATGAAAGGCGCTGGAAAATTCGGAGAAAACATTGATAAAATTGCAGATGAAAATGGAATTAGTTATTTCTTTTGGATACTAACTTTAGTATCTGTAGCAGTAGCAATTTTCTCAATTGTTATGACACCTGTAATCAAGAAACTAATGCACGGCGTTCGATAAATAAAAACAACATATACATTAAAAAAGCGTTTTCGAAAGGAAACGCTTTTTCATATCAATTATTGATTGAATTTATCGTAAAAGAAAATGATGATTTTTCTCTTTATATGAAACATAAAAATTAAGCATAGCCATAGTTACGGTTTATTTTTATGATAAAATAGAAAGAGAAAAAGGGTGTTTTATTGCGGTAAATTCAATCGGTAAATGGTATTAATATCTCAAAAGCAATTTGTAACTTGTGCTTTTAAAAAAGGCACGGACTTTGCAAAAGTTAAGAAAAAGAAACAAAAACATGAGAAATCTAAAAACAATGATAGCGATACTTTTACTAAGTATCACATATCTAAACGCACAAGAAATCAATTGGATAAGCATTGAAAAAGCGGAAGAATTGATGAAAAAAGAGCCAAGAAAAATCATTATGGATGTCTATACAACTTGGTGCGGTCCGTGTAAAATGTTAGACAAAAATACGTTTAGTAATCCGGATGTGGCGAAATATATCAACGAGAACTATTATGCTATCAAATTCAATGCAGAAGGCGATGCAAATGTGACATTTCAAGGGAACACGTATACAAATCCGAATTACGATCCAGCGAAGAAAAATAAAAGAAACGCCCAACATCAATTTGCAAGATATTTAAGTGTTCGCGCATATCCAACGATGGTATTTTTTGATGATGAATTCAATTTAATCGCGCCAATACCAGGCTATTTAGTGCCGAAACAATTAGAAATTTACTTGAAACTTTTCAAAACAAATAAATACAAAGAAGTCAAATCAAAAGAAGATTGGGAAAAATACCAAAACGAGTTCGTGTATGAATTCAAAAGCTAAGTTTGATAGCAATCAATATGATAAATTTCAATGGCTACTTCTGAAACTTATTCTTTTTCCGCAGTGTAGAAAAACTTTTACGTTAAGAATTTTTGAACCCACAACATTCCAGAATCTAAGTTTTCTATCAAAGATATGATATCTTTTGGAGAGTACTTAGAGAGTAATTCTGAATTATTAATTGCTAGTTGAGTTTTATAGAAAGCTTTTTACTCACTAAAATTGATAAACCTCTAACAATCTTTTAACCCTAACTCGTTACGCTATGGCATTATAAACTTAATTGAAGTACAACCAAGCTTACTAGATCGCGCCAAAGTTGCGGAACGCGTTACAATTAAAATCATTGATTTTGTAGAAACTTATATCAATGGAATGTAAAAGTTATGATACCGTTTCTACATTCAAATAAAAAAGGATAACAAGTAAGCAACAAAATTATGTCAAGCCTCAAAAGGTTTAATTTTATTTAATGAATTTTCAATATTTTCGAGTTCAGTATCCCATTTTTTATATATATCATAAGGAAACAGCTTAATAAGCAGTAGCATAGTAAACATGCTCAAACTATATATTAAAAAAAGATTGAGATTATCGTAAATTGAAATTTTAAATATTAATTTCAAATAAGCTGGGATTGTTGTCAAAAACCATATCCCTACAATACCATCATACTTAGAATGTTTTAATAAATGTATTCTGAGTTTTCGTATTGATTTTTGAAAATCATCTACATTAGATGTTTTAAAGTAGGATTTATTAATTGGTTTATGTTGTAGAAATGAGAACAACATCGCAATTCCTCCTATAAAAAGTGGAATGAGATATATTATTTCTTTCCGCATTATATACATTAGTAAAATTGAAATAAGAAAATAAAATAAGGCAAAGTATCCTCCCCAAATGACAACTGTTAAAATCTTATCAAACTCTTTTTTTGAAACTTGTAGTTTTATGTCATATATGGTTTCCTTATAATTATTCATTTGCGAAACAAATTCATTTTTATCTTCATCAATAAAGGTTATATCATCAATTGAACTATCTAAAGCTAAGGCTATTCTTTTCAAAGTATTACCTCTTGGAATACTATGGTTACTTTCAATTCGCTGTATAGTTCTCAAACTTAAACCTGATTCATCAGCTAAAAATTCCTGTGAAATACCTTTTTGATTTCTTAATGCTTTTATCTTACTTCCTAAACTGAAATCACTCATTTATAAATATTTTAGTTTGATGCAAATGTATTAGTAATCACTTAAAATGATTGCGACATTATCCCGCTTTTTTTACGCCATTTCTATAAAAATCAACAGGTAAAATAATAGCAACAAAACTTGTAGTCCGACAACAAGCAATGTTGCAACAGCAACAAAACTTATAGTCCTAACAACAAAAAATACTGCAAGAGCAACAAAAGTTACGGCATCAGCAACAAACAATGTTGCAACAGCAACAAATTCAAAAACCTCGAAAATTAATTCGAGGTTTTCTATTTCAGCATAATTTTAGGTTTACAATTATATGCTGAAAATCAGGGAATTTTAGGGTAGGTAAATGTATATTATGTCACAAAAAGGTAAATCCCCACTAAAACAAATACGGCAAAGAATATAGCTGCGGATAAAAATCCAAACACAAACCCTTTTATAAATGTTATTCGTTTTGTTTCCATATTTAGTTCCCGTGACTTCGACAAACTCAGCAACAGTCGGGAATCTCATTAATTATTTAAAAAAAAGTAAAGCAGTCTTACATCGTAAGACCACTCTACCCAAGTCCAAA